>Ga0031653_10000149_pt1 | contig 12649 bp, 12 predicted proteins | sample FrelakmetBRP12BR_FD_55210 | JGI IMG/M metagenome (GOLD analysis project Ga0031653, IMG submission 55210) | Freshwater lake sediment microbial communities from the University of Notre Dame, USA, for methane emissions studies - BRP12 BR | ecosystem: Environmental > Aquatic > Freshwater > Lake >... | reverse complement strand
CAGCTTCGCGCCGGCCACCCGGCGCCGGAAGCGGCGGCCGGACATCAACGCCTCCACCCCCGGCGTGGACACGCCGGGAGCCAGCGTCTTGCGGATCGACCACTCCGCCGCGATCGCCGCCCCCGTCCTCCCCGGATCCGCCGCGGACACCGCCTCCCACGCCTCCCGCGCCGCCGCGGCGATCCCCCCGAACTTCCGGAGGACCACGCCGTCGCCGTCGATCGCCCCGCGGATCATTCGCCAGTTCACGTCCGAGGAGTGGTGCGCGATCCCCGTGTGGGCGAGGAACGCGTGCTCCCGCAGCATCTTCCCCGCGCGCCCTCCGGGCGGAAGCCGGTCCGCATCGACGCGCCCCGGAAGAAAACGGATCCCCTGGATACCGCCGCGGAGCGCCGCCAGGTGGTCCTGTCGTCCGGTCAAGCTCCTCAGGTGGGCCGCCTCGATCTCCATCGCCGCCCGGGCGATCTCCTCCCGGCGGGGCCGGGGCCCCGCCGTCAGCCTTCCCGCCCCCAGCATCAGCGCGACCAGCAGGGCGGACGACGCCCCGATCCCGGAGCCGACCGGGGCTTCGTTGACCACGCGGATCTCGACGCCCGAACGCGCCGGAAAATAGCGGAGGGCGCGGGAGAGGAGACCCAGCTTTCCACCGAGGGGGAAACCGTGGGTGTCGGCGGCGGTGACCGTCCTGCGGTAATTTCCCGAGTACAACCTTGCCGCGCCGCGCCGGAACGGGCGCACCACGACCTCGCTGCGCACCGCGACGGCGGCGTTCACCGTCATCGCGCCCTCGATCAGGAGGTAGAGGGGGAAGATGTCCAGGGTCCCCCCCGCAAGGTCCACGCGGTTGGGGACCACCACACGGAAGGGACGAAATGTACCGATGCCGTTCGTCGCCATGCTGCCCCCTTTTTATCACGGGCGCCGTACCGATATATAAGACTTTGTGCTCCCTTTGATAAATACGGTAACGTATCGGGAAGACAGCACGGGAGGCGCTGTGCCCAAGGGACTCCCCCTGCGGCGACTCCGCCGGACCCTTCCGTAGCGTGCGCCTTCCGGGATCGCTCTTTGGATTCGTTGCCGTATTTATGAAATGGGGCATTTGGCTAATTATCATCGCGCGAAGGAGGGCGGCCATGGCATCGGTGCGGATTCGTTGGTTCGGGCATTCCGGCTTTTCCATCACCGACGGGAAGACGGCGCTCATCGATCCGTGGTTCGAGGGGAACCCGGTGGCGCCGGGTGGGGCGGACACCGCGCCGAAGGCGGACCTGATCCTCCTCACGCACGACCACTTCGACCATGCCGGGGACGCGGTGCCCCTGGCGAAGAAGACGGGGGCCCTCGTCGTCGCGATCTTCGAGCTGGCGGGGGACCTGAAGGCGAAAGGCGTCCCGGAAGGGCAGCTCCTCCACGGAGGCGGCGGGATGAACGTGGGCGGTACGGTATCCGCCAGGGGGTTCGAGATCACGATGACCGAGGCGCGCCACTCGTGCGCGCTGGGAGCTCCCGTCGGCTACGTCCTGAAAACCGCGTCTGGCCTCACGATCTACCACTCCGGGGACACGGGGATCTTCGCGGGGATGGCGCTCATCGGCGAACTGCACGCGATCGACGTCGCGATGCTGCCGATCGGGTCCGTGTTCACGATGGACTACCGGCAGGCGGCGAAGGCGTGCGCTCTCCTCAAGGCGAAGGCGGTCGTCCCGATGCACTACGGAACGTTCCCGATCCTCGAGCAGAACGCGGACCGGTTCGTCGCGGAGCTCGCGATCGTCTCGCCGGGAACGCGCCCGATCGTCCTCGCACCGGGGGAGGAAACGACGCTCTGAGGAGCTTTGTGCTCCATTTCGCGATTACGGGTACATATCACCCGGAGGCGCCTCTCTCTCCGCGTGATACTCCCTCCCTCGCTACCGCTCCGTCCGCCATCCCTGGCGGCCTGCGCTGGCGGTCGTTTTCGCCTCCCGCACCGGCTCCGAAGGCCATGGATGGCCAAGTGCCGCGGGCGCAGGGATGCGCGGGAGCGGCCGGCGAAAACTCACGCCCGCTCGGAAGGGGTATCCCGCTCCGCGGCGCCTCCGGGGCCGTGGACGCAGGGCGCAGCAGGGGGTTCCTCGCAGTGCCCCCTGGTATTGCTTCAGCGGGGGTACCCCGTGGGGCGGCGTCTGGAACACAGCGGAGACATGGACGTCGGGAGCAACTTGATACGTTACCGCATTTATGTAATGGGGCGCTTAGCCGCGCCGCTCGGCGATGGCCGCCATCAGGAGGGGGAAGAGGATTTCGTGCGGGCCGATCAGGTGGTACCCTTTCCCCCCGCCTTGCGTGGGGCGGGTCACCACGTTGACGTCCGGGCGGTACTGCCGCACGAAATCCATGTTGACGGTCGTGATCCGGGACAGGGGGTGCCCGAGATTCCGCGCCACGGAGACCGCCTTGAGGAAGACTTCGGGGAGGATGACCGCCGACCCGACGTTCACGTAGGCGCCCCCCGACAGCTCCGCGACGAGGGAGCAGAACGTCCGGAAATCCCGCAGCGACCCTTCCCCGATCATCGCACCGTCGGCCTCGGGGTGCATGTGGACGATGTCGGCCCCCACGGCGACGTGGACCGTCACGGGCACGCCGAGCCGGTACGCCTCCCCGAGGAGGCTTTTTCTCCGGTAGCGCGCCTTCGATACGGCGATCGCCTTCCCCACGGCGGCGCCGAACCCCAGCCCCGAGGGAACGCCCTCCGCCAGCGCGGCGTGAACGAACTGCGCCGTCTCCCGCGCCATGCCGAACGACCCGTCCGGCAGGAGCTTCGCCACGTCCTCGGAGGTCTCCCCCGCAAGCGCCAGCTCCACGTCGTGGATCACCCCCGCGCCGTTCATCGCCACGGCGGTGAAGACGCCGTCCCGGATCGCCTGAAGGAGGAGCGGGGAGAGCCCCACCTTGATGAAGTGCGCTCCGATCCCGAGGAGCACCGGGGCGCCGCGCCGGCGGGCCCGCACGATCGCGTCGACCACGGCGCGGAAATCCCTCGCGGCGAGGTAATCCGGCAGGCCGTCGAGGAACCGCGCGAACGACATGCCGGGCCGGGGCGGGACGCCGAAGCCGCGGAACGACACCTTGCTCTTCCGGGAGTACAGGGAGGTTCGACGGAGGCGCGAGAAATCGAGCGGGCGGCTCACCGTTTGCCGACGTCCTTGAACAGGATCGTGTCGGTCAGGTCGCACAGGATGTGCCCGACCGCGATGTGGGCCTCCTGGATCCGGGGCGTGCTCCGGGAGGGGATCTGCAGCGCGATGTCGGAAAGGGCGGCCGCCTTCCCCCCTTCGCCGGTGAGGGCGATCGTCGTCATCCCCAGCTTCTTCGCGGCGCGCAACGCCTTGAGGACGTTCACGGAGGAACCGCTGGTCGTGATCCCGAGGGCCACGTCCCCCTTCTTCCCCAAGGCCTTCACCTGCTTGCTGAAGATCTCGTCGAACGCGTAGTCGTTGGCGATGCTGGTGAGCACCGAGGTGTCCGTGGTGAGAGCGATCGCCGGCAGGGGAGGCCGCTCGATGAGGAAACGGTTCATGAACTCCGCGGCGATGTGCTGGGCGTCCGCCGCGCTGCCGCCGTTGCCGAAGAGGAGGAGCTTCCGGCCCGCCTTGAACGCCTCGGCGATCGCCGTCGCCGCGGAGGCGATCTCCGCCACCATCGATTCGGCCATCTTCAGGCGCAGTTCCGCCCCTTCCGTAAGCGATCGAGCGACCGATTCCTTCAAGGAGGGCTCCCCCCGGCAAGAGTAGGGAAACGATAATCTTTTTTCTTCCGGACTGTCAAGGAACGCCTCCCGGGGGATCTATTTCCATTCGGAAAAAACCGATGTAGCATGAACCGCATCTGATGGTCTGTCGGGGGAATCGATGGAGAAGCGGATCGAAACCATCCTCTCCGGATCGAAGACGGTCGCGGTGGTCGGAATCTCGGACAAGCCGGATCGGCCCAGCTACGTCGTGGCGAAGTACCTGCAGGAGAGGGGATACCGGGTGATCCCGGTGAACCCCCTCCTCACGGAGGTTCTGGGGGAGAAGGCGTACAAGTCCCTCCCGGAGATCCCGGAGCCGGTCGACCTGGTCGACGTCTTCCGCAAATCCGCGGACGTCCCTCCGGTCGCCGAGGAAGCGGTGCGGATCGGTGCCCGCTTCTTCTGGATGCAGGAAGGGGTCGAAAGCGATCGCGCCCGCGAGATCCTGGACGCCGCCGGAATCCCGTGGGTGATGGATCGGTGCGTGAAGAAGGAACTCGCGAAGCGCGGGAAATAATCGGAGGACCAAGGGAGGATCGGAATGGCCGGGAACATCCTTGAATTGAGCAGCGCGAACTTCCAGTCGACGGTGGAGAGCGGAACCCCCGTTCTCGTCGACTTCTGGGCGCCCTGGTGCGGACCGTGCCGCGTCATCGCCCCGATCCTCGAGGAGGTCGCGAAGGAGTTCGACGGGAAAGCGCGCGTGGGAAAGGTCAATGTCGACGACAGCCCGGACATCGCCTCGCGGTTCGGCGTCCGGGGGATCCCGACGCTCATCCTCTTCAAGGACGGCCAGATCAAGGGGCAGATGGTCGGCGTCAATCCGAAGTCCAGCATCGTTTCGCTGGTACAGAAGAGTCTTTGAGAAACGGGGCTACCCTCGCGGCGCTGATCGCCGCGACCCTCCTGGCGGCGGGATGCGGCCCGAAGGCGATCACCGTGGGATCCCGGCCCTTCCCGGCCGGGCGCCCCGTCTTCTCCGACGCGTCGGGGAAGGCCCTCGACGCGCTCCCGGCCTCCACGGAACCGGTCCGGCTTCTGTTTCTCGAGTCCCCATGGTGCCCCGCATGTACGGACGTCTGGGGGGCGATCCGCTTCGCCGCGACGCCGTTCCCTCCGGGTACCGTGCGCGTCTACAGGATCCTGTTCGACCGGGAGACGCTGCTCTCTCCCGCCGGACGGCAGGAGGTTCCCCCGTTCCGCCCCGCGCCGATCCCCGAAGGGGACGGGCCGGAGGATCCGGGGGCGTTGATGATCACTACCCTCACGGCCCTTCCGGGCGCGTTCCGGGAGGAATTCCGCGTCAGCCAGGCGCCTCTGCTCCTCCTGCTCGATCTTGACGGGAACGTGGAGAGGCGCTGGATCGGTTATTCGGTCGGGATGTCCCGGGAAATCGCCTCGGAGATCAGGAAGCGATCCCGCGCTCTTTCCCCCCGCCCCCCTGGAACGTGAACCGGGACCGGGAGAGGTTCGCCGCCACTCCCAGCGCCATCATGTTCGTCAGCATCGACGATCCGCCGTAGCTCACGAACGGGAGCGGGATCCCCACGACGGGGAAGAGGCCGCACACCATCGCCAGGTTGATGACGATGTGGGTCAGGAAGAAAACCGCGATCCCCCCGCAGGCGAACGACGCGAAACGGTCCTGCGACCGGACGGTGAGGAAGAAGAGTCGGTAGACCAGCATCAGGAACAGGACGAGCAGCAGGACGGAACCGAGGAACCCCCACTCCTCGGAGAAGACGGCGAAGGCGAAATCGGTGTGCTGCTCCGGAAGGAACCGGAGCGACCCCTGGGTCCCCTGCAGATACCCCTTCCCGATGATCCCGCCGGACCCCACCGCGATCTTCGACTGGATCACGTGGTACCCCGCCCCCAGCGGGTCGCGCTCGGGGTCCATGAAGGTGAGCACCCGCTGCCGCTGGTAATCCTTCATGAAGAACCAGAGCGCCGGAATCGCCGTCGCGCCGGCCGCCGCGAAAAACCCGAGCACCTTTCCCCGCACGCACGCCACCACCGCCATCCCCGCAAAAATGAAAAGGAACACCCCGGCGCTTCCCAGATCGGGCTGAAGCGCCACGAGGAGGAAGGGGATGAGGACCAGGCCGATCGCCGGGAGGACCTCCTTCAGCCCGATCCCGCCGTATCGATACTTTCCCGAGAAGTACCGGGCCAGCGCGAGCGTGACGGCGACCTTCGCGAACTCCGACGGCTGGAAGTTGAACGCCCCGAGGGCGATCCATCGCTGGGCCCCGCCGCGGACCCGGCCCGCGAGGAGCACCACCACGAGGAGGAGGAGAACGGCGCCGAAGAAACCGTTCGAAACCTCCTCGATGAAGCCGTCGCTCAGGAAGTAGACGGCGAAGAAGGCGAAGACGCCGAGCAGGACCCAGGTCAGCTGCTTCGTGACCAGCGCGGTCCCCGGGACGCCGTGGACCCGCGTGCCGGAGTAGACGTTCAGGAGCCCGATGGCGCAGAGGGCCAGCGCGTTGACCAGCAGCGTCCAGTCCAACCTCGCCCATTTCGACGGACGGGTCATGCGCCCCCCTTCCGCGGCGGGCCGACGAAACGGGTGCGGAAGTACTCCTGCATCACCGACTTGACGATGGGCGCGGCAGCGGATCCGCCGTGCCCGCCGTGCTCCACCATCGCCGCAACGCAGATCTGGGGATCGTCCACCGGCGCGAACGCGACGAACCAGGCGTGGTCACGGATCTCGTACGGAAGGTTCTCGGACTTGATCATCTTCCCCTTCACCGAGGCGACCTGCGCGGTCCCCGTCTTCCCGCCCACCACGATCCCCGGGAGCTTCGCCGCCCCTCCCGTGCCGTAGTCGTTCACCACCCCGGCCAGCGCCTTGCGGACGAACTGCACGTTTTCCGGGTTCCATGGGAGCTTCCGAAGCTTCTCGGGGGCGGTCTCCCACCCCTTCCCGTCCTTCCCGACCACCTTCGCCACGACGCGGGGCCGCATCACCTCGCCGCCCGTCGCCAGCGAGGAGTAACCGACGGCCATCTCCAGCGGCGTCAGGTGGACCGCCCCCTGGCCGATCCCGAGGAGCAGGCTCTCGTACTCGTACCACCGTTCCTTGCTCACGGTCCGTTTCCACTCCGGGTCCGGGACCAGCCCCTTCCGCTCCCCGGGGAGGTCGATCCCCGTGATCGTCCCCAGCCCCGCGCCCTTCTCCAGCTTCGCGATCCGGTCGGGTCCGAGCTTCAGTCCGAGGGTGTAGAAGTAGACGTCGCACGACTGCACGATCGCCCGATACATGTCGACGGTGCCGTGCCCCTTCTCCTTCCAGCATCGGAAGACGCGGTTCCCCAGCCGGTACGACCCGGGGCAGGCCACCGTCTTCTCCTTCTCCTGCATCTTCTCTTCGAGGGCCGCCATCGCGAGAAACGGCTTGATGGTGGAACCCGGGGCGTACGTCCCCTGCAGGCCCTTGTTCTGCATCGGCTTGCGCGGGTCGATGTTCAGGGCCTGCCAGTCGGCGCGCCGGATCCCGCGGGCGAACACGTTCGGGTCGAACGCCGGGGCGGAGTAGAACGCGAGGACCTCCCCCGTCCGCGGCGCGAGGGCGATCACCGCCCCGGCCCGGTTCCCGATCGCCTCCTGGGCCGTCACCTGCAGGTCCGCGTCGAGCGAGGTGTGCACGGCGCCGCCGGACCGCGACGGCACCTCCTCCACGAGCCGCTGGTCTCTTCCGGCCGCGTCCACCTCCACTTTCCGGCCTCCGTTCACCCCCCGGAGGACGTTGTCCATCATCCGCTCCAGCCCGTACTTTCCGATCAGGTCCCCCATCGCCAGCGAGCCGTTTACGGGATTTTCCAGCTCCTGCGGGCTCGCCTCCCCGACGTATCCCAGGACGTGCGCGAAGGCGGTCCCGTAGGGGTAGCTTCGCTTCGCCTCGACCAGCACGGAGAACCCCGGGAGGGTCTCGCGGTTGAACTCGACGACCGAGACCTGCTCGAACCGGAGGTCTCTCGCCACGGTGATGCTGCTGTACGGGTTGGTCCGCTTCGCCGTCCGTATCTTCTCGAGGACTTCGTCGACGTCGACGTCGAACTCGACGATCTCGGCGAGGAGGCGGATCTCCCCCTCGAGGTCTTCCACGTCGACCGGGGAGCAGGCGAGATCGAAGGAGCCTTGCGTCTCCGCGATCGCCCGCCCCTTCCGGTCGAGGATCAGCCCCCGCGGAGCCCGGACCGTCCGCAGGCGCAGACGGTTGTTCTCCGCGAGGTTCCGGTACCGGTCGGACTCCACCACCTGGAGCCAGTAGAGGCGCCCGAGGAGGAGTACGAACGCCGCGAAGGCCACGTAGAGGAGAAGGCGCGACCGGCGGGTGATGTCGGGGTCCTGCTCCCGCTTGCGGATCCGTCCGGTCATTCCTTCACCCGGCGCCAGCGCACCGACAGGTCCAGGAAGAGAGGGACGGCGACCAGGGACGTCCAGGCGATCCGGACGGCCTCCTGCGCTCCCCACAGGAAGGAGAAGGGGCGGGCCCCGGACAAGGAAAGGAGAATGACGACGGAGAACGACTCGACCGCCAGCAGCGTTACGACGGCGGCGAGGAGGGTCGGCTCGGCGCGAAGGAGAAAGCGGCGCCCGATCTCCCGCGAGCCGAAGTAGAGGGCCATCGAACCGAGGAACATCGACCAGGAGGGCGCGGAAGCCGTGATCTCCCGGAAAAGCGCGGGAGGGAGGGCGCACAGGAACCCCGCGATCCCCTGGACGAAGAGCCCCGAGAAAACGATGGCGAGAAACGGGAAGTCGGGGAGCAGGAACCAGGGGACGAACCCGGAGAGCCACCAGACGCAGAGGGACGCGCCGAGGTACGAAAGGGACAGCAGCACCAGGAAATGCTTCAATCCTTGACCGCCCGGTACGGCACGGAGGGACGGGAGAGGATCACCATCACCTCCTCGACGTCCTGCAAGTTCACCGCGCACTGGACCTTCACCTTCTGGAAAAGGCTCTCCTTCGGACGGTCCACGCTCACCACGCTGCCGAGGAGAACCCCTTTGGGCATGCTCCCGTCGAATCCCGAGAAGACGATCCGGTCCCCCACCGCCACGTCGTGCACCGGGGAGACGTACTTCAGCCTGCAGAAGTTCCCGCCCGCCCCTTCCGCGATCGCACGAACCCGGCTGCGCTCCACCATCACGTCGGCGGCGAATCGCCCGTCGGTGACGAGCAGCACCTCCGACAGCCCGGGGTGGGCCTTGTGGATCCGCCCCACCGCGCCGGAGGGAGTGACCACGGACATCCCGGTCTCGATCCCCGCCTCCGGGCCCGTGCCGATGAAGATCGCCCGGAACCAGGGGGAGACGTCGTGCCCGACCACGCGCGCGCCGAGCGTCCGCCGTTCGACGGTCCCGGAGTAGCGCAGGAGTTCCTTCAGGCGCCGGTTCTCGAGGACCGCGTCGCGGGTCCCGTGGAGCTGCTCCCGGAGCGCGGTCACTTCCTTCCGAAGCCGCTCGTTCTCACGGGAAACCCCGACCAGGGCCAGATACCGGTTCCACACGCCGGAGACCCCCTCGCGCAGGGAGTCGACGGCAAGGTAGAAGGGACGGAAGAGGGCGACCCCGGCGGCGCGGACCGGCTCGGCGCGCTCGAAGGCGGGCGAGGGACGGACGAAGACCTGGATCGCCGCGACGAGGAGCGCCACGGTAACGAGGAGCCGCCACCAATTCCGGAAGAAGGATCCCATAGAAACCTGGACGGGAGCGGGAAAGGCCCCGCCCCCCATCGGTTAATGCAAGGTCACCTGCCGGAGCAGGTCGAGCTCGTCCAGCGCCTTGCCGGACCCGAGCACCACGCAGGAGAGGGGGTCCTCCGCCACCGTGACGGGAAGCCCCGTCTCCGCCCGGAGCAAGGCGTCGAGGTTGCGCAACAGCGCCCCGCCGCCGGCGAGCACGATTCCCCGTTCGTAGATGTCCCCCGCCAGTTCCGGGGGCGTCTCCTCGAAGACGCTCTTGACGGCGTCGACGATGATCCGGACCGGTTCGGACAGCGCCTCGCGCACCTCGTCCGCGTGGAGCATGAGCGCCTTGGGCACCCCCGACACCAGGTCGAGCCCCTTGACCTCGGTCGATTCCGAAAAGCCCGGGAAGGCGTTCCCGATCGCAACCTTGATATGCTCCGCCGTCGGCTCGCCGATCAGCAGGTTGTACTTCCGCTTCACGTATTGGAGGATCGCCTCGTCCATCTTGTCGCCGGCCACCCGTACCGACTGGCTCTTGACGATCCCCCCGAGGGAGATGACCGCCACTTCGGTCGTCCCGCCGCCGATGTCGACGATCATGCTGCCGGACGGTTCGGTGATGGGGAGCCCCGCCCCGATGGCGGCCGCCAGCGGTTCCTCGATGAGATACACCTCCCGGGCGCCCGCGCTTTGGGCGGATTCGCGGACGGCGCGCCGCTCCACCTCGGTGCAGCCGTAGGGGACGCAGATGATGATGCGCGGCCGCACAAGGGTGCGCGCCTTGTGGGCCTTCCGGATGAAATACCGGAGCATCGCCTCGGTGACCTCGAAATCGGCGATGACGCCGTCCTTGATAGGGCGGATCGCCACGATGTTCCCCGGCGTGCGGCCGATCATCCGCTTCGCCTCGATCCCCACGGCGAGGACCTTCTTCGTCCCCCGGGTGTCGCGGTGGACGGCCACGGCCGAGGGCTCGGAGCAGATGATCCCCTCCCCCTTCACGTACACCAGCGTCGTCGCGGTGCCGAGGTCGATCGCCAGATCATGGGAAAACAGCCCGAGCAGCCGGTTGAAAATCATCCCGCATCCTCCAGACGCACGTTCGATCTCCACGAAAACGTATCTCGGTATGATAACAGCCTCCCGCCCCTCAATGCAATCCGAAGAGGATCGGACCGGAATCCCGTTGAAATCGGATCGAACGCGGCATTAGAATGATCTGTTCGATATCCGTTCATCCACATCGACAGGAGAACCTTCACGCCATGCTCGACGTCCTCCGCAGGAACGCCGGCTCCTGGGCCATCAAGATCATCCTCTCCTTCATCGCGCTGACGTTCATCTGGTGGGGAGTGGGCACCTATTCCGAACGGGACCGGAACGTGGCCGCCACCGTGGGCGGCGAGACGATCACGATGAACGAGCTGGCCGAGGCCGTCTCCGGCCTCGAGAAGACGTACCGGGAGGTGTACGGGCCGGCGTACACGCCGGAGATGGCCAAGGCGCTCAACCTGAAGAAGCAGGCGATGGACTCTTTGGTGCAACGGAGGATCCTTCTCGCGGAGGCCGAATCGATGGGGTTGTCGGCCACCGACACCGAGGTGCAGCGGGAGATCGCCTCCGTCCCGGCGTTCCAGCAGGACGGGCAGTTCCGGGAGGACCGGTACCGCTCGGTCCTCTCCTACAACCGCGTGACCACCGCCGAGTTCGAGGCCTCCAAGCGGACGGAGATCACGTTGAAGAAGGTCGAGGGGCTCCTCGCCGCCGGGGCGCTCGTTCCGGAGACGGAAGCGAAGGAGCTGTTCCGGGTCGCGAGCCGGAAGATCCGCCTCCTGGTGGTGACGGCGGACCCCGAAAAGGCGGCGGCCGGCGCGGCGACCGAGGGGGAGATCGCCGCGAGGTACGAACAGGCCAGGGAAAGTTTCCGCACTCCTTCACGGGTAAAGCTCGCCGTCGCCGCCTTCACCCCCGATCGCTTCGGCAGGGAGGTCCAGCCGTCGGACGCCGAGATCAAGGCGTTCCACGAGACGAACTCCGACCGGTTCCGCTCCGAGGAGCAGCGGCTGGTCTCGCGGATCGTCCTCCCGTTCGGAAAGAAGGACCGGGACGCGGTCCGGAAGAAGGCGGAAGAGATCCTCTCCAAGGCGTCGAAAGGGAAGTCCGATTTCGACGCCCAGGCGAAGCCGTATGCCCGCGGGAAAGGCGGGGAGGCGTGGCTCTCGCGGAAGGACGCCGGCGAGGCGCTTTCGGGGCCCCTGTTCCAGGCTTCCGTGGACACGGTGGTCGGGCCGATCGAGCTTCCCGGCAGCTTCGTCCTCGCCCGGGTGAACCGGATCAAGTTCCCGGAGGGGCTCCCCCTTTCGCAGGTTCGTGACCGCGTCGTGGAACAGATCCGGCGGGAGAAGGGGAAGGACCAGGCCGTGGTCAAGGCGTACGAGGCCCAGCCGAAGGCAGCCTCCGCCAAGAGCGTCAAGGGGGTTGCGGCGACGTACGGCGTCCCCGTCGTCGAGACCGGATGGGTGGAGGCGGAAGGGGCTCCCGGGGTACCCGCGGCGGTGGTCCAGGACGCCCTCCTTCTCCCGTCGGGCGAAGTGGGGCCCATGAAGACCGTGGGGGATACCCACTATCTCTTCCAGGTGACCGCCAAGGAAGATTCCCGCGTCCCTCCCTTGTCGGAGGTGCGCGGCAAGGTCCTCGCCGCGGTGGTCCGGGAGAAGAAGGCCGCGGCGGCGCGGACGGCGCTGCAGCAGCTCCTCGCGACGTCTTCCACCGCAGCGGAACTCGAAGCGAACGCGAAGAAGGCGGGGCTTTCGGCCTCCCTCACCGGCTGGTTCGCCCCCCTCTCGGAACCGGTCCCCGAGGCGCTGGCCGGGGCCGGCGACCTCCGGAAGGACCTCTCCTCCGTCTCCGCAAAGGCGCCGGTGCTGCAGAAGGTGTACCCGGGCCGCGGGGGGTACGCCGTCGCCGTGGCGTTTTCCGCGGAGCAGCTTCCCGACGACGCGGAGTGGGCGAAGAAGAAGGCCGACCTCGTGAAGGGGCTTGCCGAGCAGAAAAAGAACGCGATGCTCGAGGCGTTTCTCTCGGACCGTCGCAAGAGGATCAAGGTCGAGATACACCCCGAGGCGCTGAAGTAGCGGCGCACCCGAACAGGAATGTCCCCCCCTGGC
>Ga0031653_10000148_pt1 | contig 12713 bp, 9 predicted proteins | sample FrelakmetBRP12BR_FD_55210 | JGI IMG/M metagenome (GOLD analysis project Ga0031653, IMG submission 55210) | Freshwater lake sediment microbial communities from the University of Notre Dame, USA, for methane emissions studies - BRP12 BR | ecosystem: Environmental > Aquatic > Freshwater > Lake >... | reverse complement strand
CTGGCTCGGAAGTATCCCGCCGCAGCCAAGGAATGGGGCTGGCAGTATATGTTCCCCGCCCGGGATCTGTCTGTAGACCCTCGTTCTGGTATGACCCGCCGCCATCACGTTGATCCCAGCGTCATCAACAAAGCCATCAAAGTGGCCGTACGCCGTGCCGGGCTCACGAAGCACATCAGCGCACATACATTTCGCCATTCCTTCGCCACCCACTTGCTCCAACGCGGCACCGACATCCGCACCATTCAGCAACTGCTTGGGCACAGCGATCTGGCCACGACCATGATCTATACCCACATCCTTCAGCAGGGCGGCCAGGGGGTGCCGAGTCCCTTGGACGATCTCGGCGTTTGATCTTCATCCGTTCTGGGAGGACATCGTGGTTGCCGTGGAGTGCATGTTCACCTGGTACTGGATCGCTGCTCTGTCTGTTGAGCTGTTTTATCCGGTCAACTAAATCCCCTGATGCGATTGCCAATTCAACCTGTTCAAATGCGAGGTAAGAATGATTCATATTTTGAATTTTTCTTTTAATGCCTCCAGTGCTTCTTCTCTGGTTTTGATCTCACCCTCGACCTGTCTTTCACGGATGAAGCTGAGGATTTCACCCACTTTGGGTCCGGAGGAGTAACCCAGAGCCATCACATCGTGACCGGTGATCAATGGGGGAGGGTGGACGATATCCTTTTCCTTGAATAATTCCAGGATCCGGAGGCAGTGACCATCTACGATCTCATCAATTTGAATGGACAGGATGCCCCGGCTTGCCTCCTTATCTGCAAGTGTATGGAGAACGAGCAGGGGGGTTTCTTCTCCCATCTGATTGACCAGCCTTTTGAGGGCTGACTCCCCGGTCTCCGAGGAGAGGTTGAGGATTCTCATATGATGCTGGATGAGGCGAAGGATCCTGTTCTTCATCGGATTGGAAAATCTTAACCTCTCCATGGTGGCCTCTGCGCTCTTGCAGGAGAAGGATTCATGGTGGTAGAAGTGGACCCTTCCTTTCTCATCCTGGGAGTAAGTATCCTGTTTTCCGAGGTCATGGAAGAGGGAGGCATAGTATAAGGCCAGCCTATCTTCCTGGGTCAGAGAGATTGCCTTTCCATTATGAGCCAACCATTCCTCAGCCCAGGCTATTTTATCGATCATAAGAAGAATATGGGAAAGGACATGAAGGTGGTGGTGCCTGTTCTGGCCAAGGCCCTCCAGTCCCTTTAACTCCGGAATGAGGATGAGAAGGAGCCCAAGTTNATAGAGGGATTTCATTCCNAGGCCCGGGCGCGGGGAAAGNAGGATCCGGTCCANCTCCATCTTGACCCTTTCACCGGGGAGATCACGAATCAATTTTTTCTTTGAGGAGATCTCCTCCTCCAATTTTATATCCGCTGTAAATCCTTCGAGGGTGCAAAGATAGCGAATCGCCCGCAACATCCGCAAGGGGTCCTGATCTATGGAGCGTGGAGAGACGGAACGGATTAACTTTTTTCCAATATCGTCAAAAGCTCCTTCGACTGCATGGCAGGTCTGATCGCGAAGGGAGACAGCCATGGCATTGATGGTGAAATCCCTTCTCAGGAGGTCCTCCTCAAGGGTCTCTCCCTGAAAAAAGGTGACATCGATCGATATCCCCCTACTCATCATCCGGTAGGTGATTGTGCCTGCCTCCTCTTTTCCCACTTTAAAGAAATGAAATTGAAGAGAATTTTCCATCGTTGAGATGAAGGAGGAGAACTTCTTCGGCAGGGCGAAGTCATAATCCATTCCTGATAGGTGAAAAGCAGGGGAGTGGGCTCTGAGAAGCAGATCGCGCAGGTATCCCCCCACGAGAAAGAGGTCCACTCCCTTCTCCTTTGCCAGGGTGGAGAGTTTAAAAAGGATGGGGTCATCGAGGACCCTTTTGATTAACTCTTTCTCATCCATCGAAGATTCTGTTTGATAAACTTTTTAAGTTATGGTAATTTTGCTTCAGGGTAATGTTTTAGCTCTTTGAAACGGGATGGACTACCGATCAAAGATGTTTCCAAGGCTTTTGAATGCGGTCTTTCTAAATGGTCACATAGTCTTTTGACTATTCGACTATCTGACCAACGACTATATGACTTAACTTCAGACAGAATAGACGATAGAAGGGAGGCTTGTCAATTGTCGTTGCGAGTGGAAACCGGGAGGACAATNAGGGAGGAACTGGAAGAACAGGAGAAGAAGTTTCTTTCGCCCTTTGCCACATTGAGTTCGATGAGCAAAGGACGGCCATCGGTTGAGGAGAAATGTCCTCTCAGNCCNGCCTTCCAGCACGACCGGGACCGGATCATCCATTCCAAATCCTTCAGGAGGTTGACGCATAAGACCCAGGTCTTCCTCGCTCCNACNGGNGACCATTACCGCACCCGATTGACTCATACCCTNGANGTCTCNCANATNGCCCGGACNATNTCAAAGGCCCTCCGGCTCAATGAAGATCTGACCGAAGCCATCTCNCTGGGCCACGATCTGGGCCATACCCCATTCGGGCATGCGGGAGAAGACACCCTCAATGAGATCCTCCCGGGCGGATTTAACCACTCCGATCAGAGNTTGAGGGTGGTGGATCTTCTTGAAAAAGACGGAAGAGGGTTGAACCTCACCTTCGAGGTGAGGGATGGCATCTTAAAGCATACGAAGGGGAAGGGGGAAATCCTCTGCCAGGACCCCACTTCAATGGCCTCCACGCTGGAGGGTCAGGTCGTGCGTCTGGCCGATATCATCGCCTATATCAATCACGATATAGATGATGCCATACGGGGCGAGGTGATTTCCCTGAAGGATATTCCTGAGGATTGTATCAGACGGTTAGGGGAGACCCATTCGAAGCGGATCAATACGATGGTCAACGATATCGTTTCGGAGACTTACGGGCGGGCGGCGGACGCCTTGCAATTTCAGGGGAGATTCTTTCTGCGATGTGGGATATGAGAGAGTTCCTCTGGGAGAGGGTTTATGAGAACGAGACCGTCCATGCCGATTTTCACAAGGCGGCCAAGATTTTAAGAGAACTCTACCAATATTTTATGGAAAAGCCGGACCATTTATTAACCCTGATCGAAAGGCAGACGCTCTATGATTCATTAGAGCGCTGCATCTCTGATTTCCTGGCCGGCATGACCGATCGCTACGCCTTCAACCTCTATGAAAAACTCTTCCTTCCCCTTCCATGGACGGCCCTATGAAATTGAGGGAACAAGAAAGTCTTTCTCAAAAGACCGTTCAGGTGATCATCATGGGTGCAGGCGGAAGGGATTTCCACAATTTCAACACCTTCTTTAAAAACCCTCCAGGATATCAGGTCCTGGAACTTGAAGAAACGGTCAGAAAGTTGGTCTGCGATGCGGTGGTTATCGCTACCCCTGCCGATTTGAGAAGGAAGATAAGAATTCATCAACCCGTCGCAAGGATAAAATACGGTTTTGACATTGACCTTGAGCCTGTCATCGAAGGCTTTTTACGATGAAAAAATGAACCCTGAGGTTGACATTGAGCTTTGCTTATGATAATTACCTAAAATTAATGATGAAATTTAGATCATTTCTTGTCCACTCCCATTAAAGGAGAGTTGAAAAATGGCAAAAGAGATTCTTATCGCCGATTCAGACAAGATGGTTCAAGAAGAGTTTGAGCGAATTTTTGAAGCGACCAATCACCATCTCCTCTTCACGACCAGTGAGGAAGAAGCTCTCATTCGGGGGAGACTCTTTAAACCGGATCTCATCATCGGGGGAAAGGATCTGTGCCAGGCGGTCAAAGCTGACCAGGAATTGGAACGTATCCCGTTCATTATTCTTCTCGATATGTTTGAAGACCTCTCCGAGAAGGAACGAGAACTCCTCCGGGCGGATGGGATGATCTCGAGGCCGCTTAATGAGGNTGAGATTCTCAGTATGGTGAGCCATTTCAGCGAAGGGGTCAAGAGGGGAGGCGAGGGAATGTCTCTTTCCGAAGACGATCTGGATTGGAAATCCTTCGCCGATATCGGGAAGGCGCAAACCGAAAAGAGAGAGGAGTTCTCTCTGGATGAGTTGGGAGAGACAGAGGAAGAGATCATCGAGCTGGTAGATGTGGTGGAAGAGCCTGAATCGAAAATGAGCATCGATGATTTCGCCCTCCAGCAGAAAGAAGAGCTGATCGGAGAGATCGCTCCCATTGAATCCTGGGAAAAGCAGGAAAGGGAAGAGGCAAGTTTTGAGAAAGAGTTTGTCCTTCCCATGGAAGAAATAAGGATGGAGCCGGAAGAGACTTCCCCACAGATGGAGGAAGAGAAAGAGATTGTAGATAAAAAAGTTTCTTCTGAAGACGAGCTCTTTGAGAAGATTGAACTGGAGGAGATCCTCCGGAAGATGGAGAAGCTTCAACCCTCCATTGAAAAGGAATGGCCTGTCGAGAAAGAGGAAAATATTCCCGAGAAGATTGCGGAAAAGATCGCCCCTCCTCCTCAGAAGGCAGAAGATCGATACACCGGTTTTGATGAGTTCGAAGCAGCCCTCAGGGGTGAAGTGAATACCGAGCCGGCAAAAGAAGAGTTCCAGCCATTTTTCATCGAAGAGACGAAGCAAGAAGCCCCGGGATTGGCAACCCCGGAAGAGGCTCCCGTAGAATTGGAACTCCAGGAACTTGCTGAGGATGAATTCCCGGAGGTATTTCTAGAAGAGCTTGCAGAAGAACTGGAAAAACTTAAAGAAGAGGAGTTAATGCCGGAAGAGACCGCCGTGGAGACGACCTTAGAGGAAGAGATTTCAGAACTTTTTGGAGAAGAGATTCAGTTTCCGGAACAGGCGCTAAAAGAGGTGGTTCGTGTGGAGGAGCTACCTCCCGTAGAAGAGTTATCCCCAGCGGAAGAGATTTCAGAACTTTTNGGGGAGGAAATTCATCCTCCGGAACAGGCGTTAGAAGAGGTGGTTCGTAGAGAGGAACTGCCTCCTGTGGAAGAATTAGTTCCTATCGAAGAGATAGTCCCCATCGAGGAGTTAGCTCCAGTGGAGGAGCTTAAGGAGATAAGGATTGCAGCGCCTGAGGTTTCAGAAATTCCGAGGATTTCTTTGGAAGAGATTCCTCCTCCTGTCATGCGTTTAGACCGGAGGATCGAAGAGGTCATTGCCAAAGGGGTGCAGGAGATGATGGAGGATTTTGTGACCAAAGTCATTCCTGAGATGGCTGAGCATATGATCACCCATACGATGGAACGGATTGAAACGATGGTAAAGGAAGTCCTCCCTGATTTGGCGGANAAGGCGATTCAGAAAGAGATCCATCGGCTTCAGAAGGGAGAAAAGGATTAAGAGATTTCTGAAAAAGTATAGAAATCTCTTCTGTGTAATCAGAGAGCGAAAAGTAATTTTTCAGAGCTCTCATTAAGGAGGNAGNGGGTTGCAAACATGGCNTCAAAAATCTTGGATAAATCTTATGATCCCCACCAGGTGGAGGAGAAATGGTATCGTTTCTGGATGGAGCAACAATACTTCCGGGCAGATAAAAGTTCAAACAGTCAGGCCTACTCCATTGTCATCCCGCCTCCGAATGTCACCGGTGTCCTTCATATCGGACACGCCCTGAATAATACCCTGCAGGATATTCTTATACGGTTTAAAAGAATGGANGGCCGCAATGTCCTCTGGATGCCGGGAACGGATCATGCCGGCATTGCGACCCAGAATGTGGTGGAACGGCAANTGATGGAGGAAGGCCTCGACCGACATACCCTGGGAAGGGGTAAATTCATCGAACGCGTCTGGAAGTGGAAGAAGCAATCGGGCGGGACGATTATCAACCAGTTGAAAAAATTGGGTGCCTCCTGCGACTGGTCCAGGGAACGTTTTACCATGGACGAGGGTCTCTCCGAAGCGGTCAGGGAAGTTTTCATCCGCCTCTATCAGGAGGGGTTGATCTACCGCAGCCATTATATTATCAACTGGTGCCCCAGATGCCGGACCGCTCTCTCCGATCTCGAAGTCGAACACCATGAAATTTCAGGGAAGCTCTATCACCTACGGTATCCCTTCAGAGAGGGGAACCGTTTTGTGGTCGTGGCGACCACACGACCGGAAACGGTGCTGGGCGACACGGCTGTTGCTGTTCATCCGGAAGATGANCGCTANCAGGGGGACATCGGAAGAAAGGTGATCCTTCCTNTCCTCGGAAGGGAGATCCCGGTCATCGGTGACGCCTATGTGGATATGGANTTCGGGACAGGGTGTCTCAAGATCACCCCTGCCCATGATTTTAATGATTTTGAAATCGGATTGAAGCATGGGCTTGAACAGGTGAAGGTGATCGATGAGGAAGGCAGGATGAATGAACATGCCGGTCCGTATCAGGGGATGGATCGTTTTGTTTGCAGGGAGAGGATCGTCGAAGATTTTAAACGGGAGGGGGTGCTGATCAAGACGGAGGATTATCACCACAAGGTCGGCCACTGCTACCGTTGCAAGACCATCGTGGAGCCCAATCTCTCCCTCCAATGGTTTGTCCGGACCAAACCTCTGGCTCAACCAGCCATTGAGGCGGTGCGAACAGGCCGCACACGGATTGTCCCTGAACTCTGGGAGAAGACCTACTATGAGTGGATGGAGAATATTAAGGACTGGTGCATCTCCCGTCAGATCTGGTGGGGCCATCGTATCCCCGCCTGGTATTGTGAGGCGTGCGGAGAGGTCATCGTGGCGAAAGAGGAACCCCGGTCCTGTTCTAAATGTCGATCCAATCAATTGAAGCAGGAGACCGATGTCCTGGACACATGGTTCAGCTCTGCCCTCTGGCCTTTCTCCACCATGGGCTGGCCTGAAAAGACGGCGGAGTTGAAGGTTTTTTATCCGACCTCTGTTCTGGTGACGGGTTTCGACATCCTCTTCTTCTGGGTGGCCAGGATGATGATGATGGGACTCAAATTTATGGGAGATGTCCCTTTCAGGGATGTTTACATCCACGGGCTGGTCAGGGATGAGAAAGGGGAGAAATATTCGAAGACCCGCGGGAATGTGGTGGACCCTCTCGATCTGATCGACCGGTTCGGCGCCGACGCCCTCCGTTTTACCTTGGCCGCTCTGACCATGCCCGGAAGCGATTTGAAACTCTCGGAGTCACGGACCGAAGGCTACCGACACTTCGCCAATAAGATCTGGAACGCCTCCCGCTTTGCCCTGATGAACCTTGAAGCATTGAGCCCTGATGCAATGGCCCAAACGCATTCCCCGGAGGAGTTTAGCCTACCGGACCGGTGGATCCGGGGAAGATTGAATGAGACAATACGGTCCGTTCGAAAAGCCCTGGATGAATATAAATTCAATGAGGCCTGCCATTTCCTTTACCAGTTCATCTGGCATGAATTCTGCGACTGGTACCTGGAGATGACCAAACTCTATCTTTACAGAGAAGGGGATCAGAAAAGGCAGGACCTCACCCGGCAGACGCTTTCAGAGGTGCTCGATGCCATCCTCCGGTTGCTTCATCCTTTCATGCCATTTATCACTGAGGAGATCTGGCAACAACTTCCCATGCGAAAAGGGAATGAATCGATTATGGTTGCCGAATTTCCAAAACCTGATCAACGGTATGATGATCAAATCGTGGAGGATGAAATGACATTAATCATTGAGGTGGTCAATGGCCTTCGGAACATCCGCGGAGAGATGAACCTTCCGCCCTCGGAACAGATCGCCGTCCATATCCGCACGAAGAATGAAGAGGTGGTGAAGAAGCTGCGAGGACAGGAAACCTTCATTCAGTTCCTCTCATCGGCCAAAGAATTGAATATTGGACAGAATGTTGAAAAACCGCTATACAGCGCTTATGCGGTCGTGCGGGATGTTGAGATCTTTGTCCCGATGGACCGTGCCCGTATGGAAGAGGAGGCTAAAAGACTTCAAAAGGAGATCCTGAAGATTGAGAAGGAGAGCGGTTTCGTCATGAAGAAACTCTCCAATGAGCAGTTCCTTTCAAAGGCTCCTCCGGAGGTTGTTCAGGAAGTAAAAGAGAAGGCTCTGGAGTTTCGCTCCCAGCGCGAAAAGCTGGAAGAGAGTCTGATCAAAATCAGAGAGATGCTGAAGTAGGAAAAATCCGAAGCACCTGCCTGCGCGTAGCCGCTTCGGCGAAGGCAGGCGAAATCCGAAATGGTTTAAACTCTAAACCCTAAACAAATCCAAAATCTAATAGTCAAAAGATTTTGGCATTTTTAGTTTTGCGTTTTGGATATTAGAGTTTATTTAGAGTTTAGTGTTTCGAGTTTAGGATTTAACATCTTTGTTAGGGTCATTTACTCTATTGGAGTCTCAAACAATGAAGATGGACATTGAAAAAGTGGCGAGGCTGGCCCGCCTCGAATTATCCGGGGAGGAGAAGAAGACCTTTGAAAATCAGCTGGAGCAGATCCTCACCTATATGGAACAACTGAACCGTCTTGATACCACAGGAGTAGAGCCTACCTCTCATGCCATTCCCATGGTTAATGTCTTCAGGGAGGATGAGGTGAAGCCCTCCATTTCAAGGGAAGAGGTTATGGAGATTTCGCCCGATCAGGAGAATGGTCATTTTAAAGTGCCGAGAATCATCGAGTAAAGAAAGTGACTAAAGTTAGCTAAAGTTATAAGTGACTAAAGTTGAAAACCGTGAACTGTGGACCAAATACTAAAGTGTCAAAAGGTAGAAAAATAATTTTTGATAATCTTTAACTTTAGTCACTTTAGCTCACTTTGAACTTTAGTCACTATTTTCGCTCCGGAGCAAACATGGACTTACACTCATTAACCATCCATCAACTCCATGACCTTCTTGTGAAGAAAGAAGTGACTTCACGGGAGGCGACCGGGGCCCTCTATCGGAGAATCGGAGAGGTGGATGGAAAGATCAAGGCCTATCTCATGCTGACAGAGGAGGAGGCATTCCGTCAGGCGGATGAAGTGGATCGGAAGCTCATCCGGGGGGAGGAGATAGGGGACCTTGCCGGTATTCCGATAGGCCTCAAAGATATTCTCTGTACAAAAGGAATTCGGACAACCTGTGGCTCCAAGATACTGGGGAATTATGTCCCTTTTTATGACAGCACGGTGATCCGAAAGCTGAGAGAGAGAGGAGCTGTCTTTCTCGGAAAATTGAATATGGATGAATTTGCAATGGGTTCCTCCACAGAAAATTCGGGATTTCAGACCACACGAAATCCCTGGGATCCGGGCCGAATTCCGGGGGGATCGAGCGGTGGTTCTGCTGCCGCAGTAGCGGCGGATGAATGCATTGGAGCTCTCGGCACGGATACAGGAGGGTCCATCAGGCAACCTGCATCCTGTTGCGGCGTGGTTGGTTTAAAACCCACCTATGGCAGGGTATCCAGGTACGGACTGGTCGCCTTTGCCTCTTCGCTCGATCAGATCGGCCCCATCACAAAAGATGTGGAGGATTGTGCCATTCTGCTGAATGGGATCGGCGGCTACGACCCCTGTGATTCCACCTCGGTCAATATTGAAGTTCCCGACTATAAGCGATGTTTGGTCAATGATGTGAAAGGGGTTCGAATCGGAATCCCTGATGAGTATTTCATCGAAGGGATGGATCCGGATGTGGAGAGATCAACAAGGGAGGCAATCGATCTCTTTAAAAAATTCGGGGCAGAGGTGAGTGCGGTTTCACTTCCCCATACTCCGTATGCCGTGGCCATCTATTATATCATCTGCACGGCAGAAGCCAGCTCCAACCTGGCCCGCTACGATGGGGTCAAGTATGGGTTTCGTTCCGAAAGGTATAATGACCTGATGGAGATGTATGCCAGGACCCGGGCAGAAGGTTTTGGAAAAGAGGTGAAGCGAAGGATCATCCTGGGGACCTATGTCCTGTCAGCAGGATATTATGACGCTTACTATCGAAAGGCTTCACAGGTTAGGACCCTGATGAGGAACGATTTTGAAAGGGCCTTTGAAAAAGTGGATGTGATCGTGACTCCCACGGCGCCGACGCCCGCTTTCCGGATCGGAGAAAAGACAGAAGACCCGCTCCAGATGTACCTCTCTGATATTTTAACCATCCCGGTCAACCTCGCCGGAATCCCTGCCATCTCTCTCCCCTGCGGATTCAGCCGTGAGGGGCTACCGATCGGCCTCCAGATTATGGGAAAACATTTTGACGAAGGGATGCTCTTAAGGGTAGCTTATACCTTCGAACAGAACACAGACTTCCATCTGAAGAAGCCTGCTGATCGCCTAAATTCCAATCACCAAATTCCAAATCCCAAATAAGTTCCAATAACCAATGTTCAAATGATCCAAACATTTTTTGTTTCGGTCATTGAGATATTGGTCATTATTTGGTGTTTGGAATTTGGTGATTAACATTTCTGCAACCATTTTAGCAAAATTAATTTTTCCCCAGTACTTTCTCAAATACTTTTAACGCGACTTCAATATCCTCCTTTGTAATATCCAGATGCGTCACCAGGCGGATTTGTGTTTTTCCGAAGGCATGGATGCGGACTTCATATTGCTTCATGGCTTCTGCAATCTGAAGCCCTGTTTTTCTGGTCTCGGTTACATCGAATATGACAATATTGGTTTCCACATGTTTTGGATCAAGAGAAACTCCTTTCAGTTCTTTCAAACCCACTGCGAGACGTCTTGCATTCTGATGGTCTTCTTTCAGGCGTTCGATATGATGTTCCAACGCATAAAGTCCGGCCGCCGCAATGATCCCGACCTGACGCATCCCGCCTCCAAACATCTTTCTAAAACGGTGGACTCGGTCAATAAATATTCTGGAGCCTGCGACCAGAGATCCGATAGGGGCGCCCAATCCTTTCGAGAGGCAGACCGAGACAGAGTCAGCCCATTGACCGTATTCATGGGGGGTTACCCCGGTGGCAACAGAAGCATTCCATAGCCTGGCACCGTCGAGATGAACCAAGAGGTCTTTTGATTTTGCTAACCGGTAGATCTCTGCCATCTTATCTATTGGGTAGATGGCTCCTCCCCCACGATTATGAGTATTTTCGAGACAGATCAGCCTGGTAACCGGAAAGTGGTGGTCATCAGGCCGGATGGACTCTTCAATCTGTGAGGCATCGAGAATGCCTCGTACACCCTTGAGACAGTGAAACTGGACTCCCGACAGGACTGCTCCTCCTCCCCCCTCAAAGTTATAGGGATGGGAGGTGGCTTCAATGATCACTTCATCTCCCGGTTGGGTATGAGATTTGATCGCGAGTTGGTTGGCCATGGTTCCCGAGGGAACAAAGAGGGCCGCTTCCTTTCCGAGGATCTGAGCCACCCTCTCCTGGAGGGCGTTGACCGTAGGGTCCTCACCGAAGACATCATCTCCGACCTCTGCCTCTGACATGGCCGTTCTCATGGCAGGAGTGGGCCGGGTCACTGTATCGCTTCTGAGATCGATCCATTTTTTCATTTTTTATCTCCCAAGGGTGTTTGTTTCCTTAAGAAAATACAATTTTAGCCCATGGGTGTCAAGATTCGTTCAAGCTCGTTCATTCAAACTCCCCAAATCTCTTGCTTTTGATCGAACGATGAGATATCTTATTTGGCAGGGAGGTTGGGATTCGATTCATGTCAAAAGGGGCGATCCTATTTTTCGCCTTTTCTCTCTTTCTCTCCGGATGTTCAACCCGAATGACGGTCCAGCCCGCTTCTCCCCTGCCTTTGATAGAGCCCCTCTACTATCCTGATGAATATTTTTCAGGCATTCCTGTGGAAGAAAAAGTGGCGGTGATAGCTGATAAGGTAGAAAAAAAGGGGGAGAAAACCGAGAAGCAAGAGGTGAGCCATCTCACAACCGTCCCCATGCCAGCAGAAGTCCCAAAAGAATCTTTAAGTCTTCCCGACATCACTGTTTCCAATCTCTTTCTCAAACAGAAGAGGAGATTGTTTGCCACCCTCACCAATATTGGTACAGCTCCATTTCCAATGGAGAGCGGAGGTTTGAGTCTATTTGTTGATGGTCGATTGGAGAAGAGTTATACATTAAAAAGCCTTTCAGATCATGGCCTCCTCAAACCCCAGGAAAGTATTACCCTATCCACTCCATTTTCACTTTTCGGCCGGCATGAAGTGGAAGCTAAAATAGATACTTTAGTGGAGCAGAGGGAATTGGACAAAGAGAATAACTGGCTAAAGAAGATACTCGAAGGACTTCCCATTGGTCCGGATATCGTGATCAGGGATTTTCATTTGACAGAGGATCTGGAACTCAGTATCATCCTCTCCAACAACGGGGAGGCGGACCTCCGGAAGGGCGTTACTTTCAGGATTCGAATCTATTTAAACGATCAGAAGATTTCAGATTTCGAACATTTTATTTCAGAGGAATTAAAGGCCCATTCCGGAAATCTTTATACCCTTTCGCCCCCGTATCGGGTCAGCATTAAGGGGATGTCCAGAGTGAGGGTCTCTCTTGCCCCAAAACTCCGTCCGGATGACATCCGTTTAGAAAATAATATTCTTGAGAGGAGGTTCATTATCTTTCCTTTTCAGATCGGAGCCCAAGGGAGGGAGCAATTCTCATTTTTTGTCCCATCCCCTTCGTTGAGGGGTGAAGAGCCCTCAGAGAAGATGAAGATGGAGGTGAGGTGGGAAGGATCCTCCACTCCGTTAAATTTTTCTTTCGGGGGATCGGAAGATGGCAGGGCTCTTTTGAACATTTCAGGTATGAGTCCGCTTAAAGTCGAATGGCCCATCCCCGCCGGTGAAACTCAACGG
>Ga0031653_10000147_pt1 | contig 12714 bp, 12 predicted proteins | sample FrelakmetBRP12BR_FD_55210 | JGI IMG/M metagenome (GOLD analysis project Ga0031653, IMG submission 55210) | Freshwater lake sediment microbial communities from the University of Notre Dame, USA, for methane emissions studies - BRP12 BR | ecosystem: Environmental > Aquatic > Freshwater > Lake >... | reverse complement strand
TGTCGACGTCATTATCGTTGGCAGAGGGGGAGGGTCGTTGGAGGACCTATGGGCTTTTAACGAAGAGAGAGTGGCGAGGGCCATTTATCATTCTAAAATTCCTATCATCTCTGCGGTAGGCCATGAGACCGATTACACCATCGCAGACTTTGTTGCTGATCTAAGAGCTCCCACACCTTCCGCAGCAGCAGGATTGGTAGTCAGGGATAAAAGGGAAGTGGAGAACATCCTTCGCTATTTGCGTCATCGTTTGGAAACCCAAATGATCCAAATTTTACAAGGATATCGAACAGATTTATCTTACATCAGAAAGATATTCAAAGAGCCCAAAAAGAAGATCGAAGAATATTTTTTCAGAGTGGATGACCGCGTCAATCGACTTCGTATTTTAACCTCGTGGATTTTTAAAAGAGAGGTAGAAAAATGGTTGCATTTCAACGAAAGTCTACTCCTTCAAAATCCCATAAAAAGGATAAAAAATATAAAGCGATTTATTGGGGAGGCAAATAAACGTCTTGGGCAAAACACCAGATATTCCATAGAGATCCAAAGGCAGCGAGTTGGAGGGCTATCAGGTAAATTAAATTCTTTAAGTCCACTTTCCATCCTTCAAAGGGGATACAGTATTACGCGTAAGCTTCCTTCCTTACAAATTTTAAGAGATGCAGCTTATGTGGAAGAAGGTGACAAAGTGGAGGTGAAACTTTATAGAGGAGCCTTGATCTGTGGGGTTGAAAAAATTGAAAAGCCTTGACGATCAGAGGAATAAAGATATAAAATGATAGATTAAAATATTACTTCTTGAATTGATGGGAGTGGGAATGCCAAAAGAAAGGTTTGAAGATGCGCTCAATAAGCTAGAAAAGATGGTTGCTAAATTAGAGGAAGGGGATATTCCATTGGAAGAATCCTTGAAACTTTTTGAAGAGGGAATTCGACTTTCGCGATTTTGTAACCAAAAATTAGACGAGGCAGAAAAAAAAGTGGAGATCCTTTTAAAAGAAAAGGGCGGAACCCTGAAAACCCGTCCATTAGAACCTTCGGTAAACTCAGGGCAAGCTTTTTCAATCAACTCGGCTCAGACATCCTCAGAAGACGAAGAAGAATAGGTTTGAATGGATATCAAAAGATATATCAAGGATAAAAAAGAAATTGTGGACGCTGCTCTGGAGAGATATTTGCCAAACCGACCCGAATCAAAGGGAGAAGGGGCATTTCCGACTTCTCTTTACAAAGCAATCCGGTANAGCCTCTTTGCCGGAGGGAAACGGATTCGCCCCATTTTATCTATGGCTGCCTTTGAAGCCGTTGGGGGAAANGGAGATGGNATTCTTCCCTTTGCTTGCGCCTTAGAAATGATCCACACTTACTCACTCATCCATGACGATCTGCCTGCAATGGACAATGATGACTATCGCAGAGGGAAACCCACCTGCCATAAAGTATTTGGAGAGGCGGTCGGAATTCTTGCTGGGGACGCCCTTTTGACAGAAGCCTTTCAATTGATGACGAACCAAGCGATCCAAGAGCTTCCAAAACATCCTGGGGGATTGGTTCTCAATGTGATTAATGAAGTGGCTCAAGCTGCAGGAATGTTGGGTATGGTAGGAGGTCAGGTATTAGATATAGAATCGGAAGGAAAGGAGATCGATTTTCCTACACTGCAGTATATTCATACCCATAAAACCGGTGCATTGATTCTGGTTTCGATTCGACTGGGAGCCAAACTTGGAGGAGCAAGCGAAGAAGTGCTAAAGGCCTTGACACGTTATGGAGAAGGGATTGGACTTGCCTTCCAAATCGCTGATGATATTTTAAACATTGAAGGAAATTCCATCCAACTCGGCAAAAAAACAGGGAGCGATCTTTCCATGAGGAAAGCTACTTATCCTTCTCTCTTAGGGATTGAAGAGTCAAAGAGAAGAGCCAGGGAATTAGTAGAAATGTCAGTGAATGCCATTCGCTCACTAGGAGCTGAGGCTGAGCCGCTTAGGGAAATTGCTCGGTTTGTTCTTTCAAGAGAATATTGATTAGAGGAATATTGGACGATGATAAAAGTATTAGATCAGATAGAGGCTTCTCATGATGTGAAGAAATTAGACCTTGAGGAGTTGGAAACGCTCTGCCATGAAATCAGAGAGGAGATCCTTTCCACTGTTTCAAAAAATGGAGGACACCTTGCTTCGAATTTGGGGGTAGTAGAGTTGACCACTGTTCTTCATTATATTTTTGACTTCCCAAGGGACAAATTGGTATGGGATGTGGGCCATCAAAGTTATGCCCATAAGCTTTTGACAGGGAGAAAAGATCGCTTCCATACCTTGAGGCAATATGAGGGGATTAGNGGATTTCCAAAAAGAGATGAGAGTCCGTACGATGTTTTTGATTCTGGCCATAGCGGTACCTCCATCTCCTCTGCTCTCGGAATGGCAGAAGCCCGAAGACTCAAAGATGAAGAGGGGAGAATTATCGCCGTGATCGGGGACGGATCGATGACCGCAGGCATTGCCTTTGAAGGTCTCAATCAGGCAGGACACATTGACCAAGATCTCATTGTTATTCTGAACGATAATGAGATGTCCATATCGCCCAATGTCGGAGCGCTCTCCTCTTATCTCAACCGATTGATGACCGGTCAGTTCGTGAACCGTTTTCGTGATGATATGAAGTCGTTCCTGGAAACCCTCCCCGGGATCGGAAAGTCAGTCCTCCGATTTGCAAAACAAGCAGAGGAATCCCTCAAAGGTTTCTTAATGCCTGGACTCCTCTTTGAAGAATTGGGTATGAAATATATCGGGCCCATCGATGGCCACCGCTTGGATTATTTGATCGAGACCTTTCAAAATGTAAAGAAATTAAGAGGGCCCATTCTCGTTCATGTGATCACCAAAAAGGGAAAAGGGTATCTCCCAGCTGAAATGAACCCCGCTCGTTTCCATGGGGTCCCTCCCTTTGACATCGAAACCGGAGAACTGAAGAGCGTTCCCCAGAAGAATTCTTCAACCTATACAGAGGTCTTTGGAGAAACGCTCTGCCAATTGGCAAAGGAGAATAAGCGGTTGGTCGCTATCACCGCAGCCATGCAGAGCGGAACGGGACTGGAAGAATTCGCAAGGCAGTTCCCAGATCGATTTTATGACATTGGCATCGCTGAACAACATGCGGTCACCTTTGCTGCCGGTCTTGCCCTCGAAGGCATGAAGCCTGTGGTGGCTATCTACTCCACTTTTTTGCAAAGGGCATATGATCAGGTTGTGCAGGATGTTTGTCTACAAAATCTTCCAGTCGTTTTTGCATTGGATCGGGGTGGAATTGTGGGAGAGGATGGTCCAACCCATCATGGACTGTTTGATTTTTCTTATCTTCGCCACATCCCAAATCTTATCGTCATGGTGCCCAAAGATGAAAATGAATTTCGACATATGATCAAGACAGCTGCGGAGTGCCCCATGCCCGTTGCATTCCGATACCCTAGGGGGAAAGGGGTGGGAGGGAGAAGAGGAGAGTCCCTTCAATCGATGGATATCGGGAAAGGGGAAGTTCTGAGAGAGGGGCACGATATTCTCATCATCGCCATTGGTTCCACGGTTTATCCTTCCCTCCTTGCCGCAGAAAAATTATCAGAGTCTGGAATCCAAGCTACTGTGATCAATAGTCGATTTCTAAAACCTTTGGATGGAAACCTTCTTTGCGATTGGGCGAAAAAAATAGGGAAGGTCATTACCGTTGAGGAAAATGTCCTCCAGGGAGGGTTTGGAAGTGCCATCCTCGAACTCTTTCAAGAGAGAGGCCTGTTTTCCATCCCGTTGAAGCGCTTAGGGATTCCTGACATTTTTGTAGAACATGGATCCCAAGTTCTCTTAAGAGAAAAGTATGGAATCGACGAGAATGGAATTTTTAAGGGAGTGAAGGAGATGTTTGAAGAAGGATGGCCAGGGTTTATCCATACGACCCAAGCAGAAACCACTGTCAACAGAGCCTTTCCTAACCCCAAATAAATTTGGGCGATCCGTGAATCTTGAAAGAGACAGGCCGGTGGATCAAGTTGGATGGTAAGAAAGGAACGTTTGGACAAACTTTTAGTGGAGAAAGGTATTGTCCAAAGCCGTGAGAGAGCAAGAGCATTGATCATGGCAGGACAAGTGGCTGTCGCAGGGAAGATGATTGATAAACCTGGAGTGCAGATCAATGCGGAAGCACACCTCCAACTTCGAGGGAAAGGTTCCCCTTATGTGAGTCGGGGGGGTGAAAAATTGGAGGGGGCCATTAGGACATTTGGAATCGATCTCAAAGGGATGGTGGTGATGGATGTCGGGGCTTCCACGGGAGGGTTTACGGATTGTGTTCTTCAAAAAGGCGCACAGAAAGTTTATGCCGTGGATGTTGGATATGGACAGCTGGCCTGGAAACTTCAAAAAGACCCCAGAGTCATAAACCTGGAGAGGAGAAACATCCGTTACCTTCAAAGGGAGGAGGTTCAGGATGAGACAGACTTAATCCTCATCGATACCTCTTTTATCTCCATCGAAAAATTTCTTCCTTCCCTTCTGAGGTTTCTTAAAGACGGGGGTTCCATCCTCAGCCTGATCAAACCCCAATTCGAAGTGGGAAAAGGTGAGGTGGGCAAAGGGGGCGTGGTCAAAGATGGAGCCTTACATCAAAAAGTAATGGATCGGATTTTAAAGTTCAGTCGAGAGCTAGGGCTAAAGGTACTGGGTGTGACCGAGTCTCCGTTGCTTGGCCCCAAAGGGAACAAAGAGTTTTTTATCTATCTAAAAAAAGAGAGTAGGAAGGATGGGCAAACCGAAAGAACCCCAACCCGCTAAACTTTTTATGAGTCTGATTGCTTTAGAAAATGACATTTTCCAGCAAGGGGTACAAGATCTCTACGCAACCCTTGGGGAAACCGACACGATCAGTCAAAGATTCCCTTTTGATTTCACTGATTATTACATGCAGGAGATGGGAAAACCTCTTTACCGTCATTTCATTACTTTCGAACGGCTCATTTCCATTCCGGCCCTCCCTGATATTAAACAGACGACGAATCACCTGGAAGAAAAATACGCGGCTCCGAATGGAAATCGACGAATCAACCTGGACCCTGGATACATTTGCATGGAGCATGTGATCCTCGCTACGACGAAGGGGTATACCCATCGGCCCTATCTCAGGGACGGCATTTATGTTGATTTGACATTGATCTATAGGAACAAGTCCTTTCAACCTCTGGAATGGACTTATCCCGATTATCGCCAAGAAGAGGTCATCGCACTTTTTAACCAATTTCGAAAGAAATATTTAGAAGATTTAAGAGGGGGGTCCTACCATCCATGTTGAAATCGATGACAGGTTTTGGAAGAGCAGAGGGGGAAACCACCTTGGGGAAAGTCGTCGTGGAGTCTCGTTCCGTGAATCATCGATATTGCGACATCAACATAAAACTCCCCAAGCGATTAAGCTTTTTCGAAAATCGAGTTAAAGAGATCATCCGATCTCAAATTTCAAGAGGAAGAGTCGATGTCTCACTCAGATTGGAAAATCTGGGAGAAGAAAAGGTCCACCTCAGTGTGGATCTCGATCTTGCACAACAGTATTATCAAGTTCTTCAAGACTTAAGGGAGAAACTTCGATTGAAAGATGAAATTACGTTAACGTTATTGGCCGGCGCCAAGGACTTGATCACAGCAAAAGAAGAAACGGGAGATATTGAGCCTTACTGGCAGGAAATCCTTCCGATCTTGAAGCAATCTTTAAAAAACATGGATGATATGAAAAGGTTAGAGGGGGAATCTCTAACCAAAGATCTTCAGCAACGTTTAGATCATATTGCTCAACAATTGCAAATGATCAAACAGCAATTTCCCTCTCGTCTCAAAACCACTCTCAACCGACTTCAGGAAAAACTCCGCTCCCTTTTAGAGGGGGTGGAGGTCGATCCGTCACGTTTCCAGCAGGAGATTGCTTTTCTGGCAGAACGGACGGACATCACGGAGGAGATTGTTCGAGCCGAAAGTCACCTGGCTCAATTTGGTTGTTTCTTGGAAGGGAAGGAACCGGTCGGCCGGAAAATGGATTTTTTACTTCAGGAAATCCATCGAGAGGTGAACACGGTCAGCGCCAAGGCCAATGATGCAGAGATCTCCCAGGGAGTCGTGGAGATGAAGTCTGGGTTGGAGAAAATCCGGGAACAGGTTCAAAATATCGAATGAGTATTATATACGAAAAGAGTTTCGGGTTCGAACAAGAGATGAAAGAAAAAGGAGTCGGATTGATTTTTATTCTCTCTGCGCCTTCTGGAGCCGGGAAGACCACCTTGGTGAAAGGGGTGAAGGAACAATTGCCAGGTCTTCAGTTCTCTGTTTCCTTTACGACGCGTTTACCTCGGCCCAATGAGAAAGAGGGTGAGGACTATTACTTTGTTTCCCACTCCGTCTTTCAGAAGATGTCGGAGAGAAATGAATTTTTGGAGTGGGCAGAGGTGCTGGGAAACCGCTATGGGACGCCTCGTCCTGATTTGCAAAAATTAAAGTCAGAAGGGATGGACCTCATACTGGACATCGACACTCAAGGAGCGAAGTTGGTCTTGAAGGAAGTGGACCAGTCCATATTGATTTACCTTCTCCCCCCTTCTTTAAAAATCCTTCGAGAACGATTGATGAAAAGAGGATTTGACTCCCTTGAGATGGTCAAATTTCGTTTGTCAAACGCTAGAAAAGACATGGAGGAGGCCTCGGGGTACCATTATGTGATCGTCAATGATCGTGTGGAGGATGCCATTGAGAAATTAAAATCCATTATTATCGCAGAAAGATGTCGAAGGGACAAGCATTCGATCATCGAGGAAAACAAAAAATTATGGGAGGAGTAGGATGGCTAGAATAACGGTAGAAGATTGTTTGAGGAACGTGGAGAGCCGGTTTCAATTGGTCATGTTGGCAGCCCGAAGAGCGAAAATGATCATGAAAGGAGCTCACCCCTTAATTGAAGCAGACAACCGGCCCATTGTGATGGCTCTTCGGGAGGTGGCCGCTGGAAAGGTAAAGTTTAAGCATCCTGAAGACAAAGGAAAAGGGAGCGAACCTTCTGACAATGATTCATGAAAAGGGATCTCAAGGGCATGAAGGTGGCAAAGGAGACTCAGGGGACCGCTTTGATCGCAGACCCCATTTATCACTATATTGTGATGACCGACCGCATCAAAGGGGAGAAAACAGAAAGGGATGTGATCGACACCCCTTGGGTTCAGCGCCTTCGACGTATCTTCCAATTGCAGAGTGCACGCTGGGTATTTCCCACAGCCGAACATACTCGTTTCCAACACTCCCTCGGCACCCTGCATATCGCAGGGGCCTTCTCGGGACAGCTTTATCCCTCTCTCTTTAAGATTTTTAAAACAGAACTCCCTTCTTTTTCCTACATCGAGGAACTCCTCCGCCTGGCTGGACTCCTTCATGATATCGGTCATGGCCCCTTCTGTCATTTCTTCGATGAACAATATCTTTCTCGATTCCACACCAATCATGAGGAGGTCGGTCAGCATATCATTCGAGANAAAATTTCTCCTTTGCTCAAAGGCATTCGCCAAAGTCCTCATGGTNCCTATAAAAGGACCGAAGTNCTTGATCCNGAGCAGGTGGGCTTTCTCATCAAGAGACCCCGAGGAAAGGAAGGGCGAAAACATCCGAGNTGGTTGAACTTCCTCCAGCAACTNTTTCGTGGAATTTTCACCTTCGATAATATCGATTATGTGTTGCGAGATGCTTATATGACCGGNGTTTCCATTGGNCCGGTGGATTGGAGACGACTCCTTTACTATACCTCCTTCTGCAAGGAGGGATTGATTTTGGATAAAAGAGGAATGGATGCATTGGCCATGTTTCTCAATGCTCGTCTCTATCTTTATTCTAATGTTTATTATCACCGCACCACTCGTTCCATTGATCTTCAGTTGCAGGAGATATTTAAAGAGACAATGGAGATCCTCTGTCCCTTTCATCCTTTAGAGGAGATCGACCAATACCTCTTCCTCACGGACTGGTTTGTGATGGAAAAGGTCATGGAGTGGAAGAGGTCTTTATCCTCACGGGAAAGGAAATTGGGGCAGAAGTGGGCTGAAGTTCTCTCGAGAAAGTTGAAATGGAGTAGNGCCTTTGAGGAGAAGCTNACTCTCAGAGAGATGGAAATGGGGCGNCCCATTTTTTTGAAACCCGAAGAGNTGAAGCAAAGAATTAAAGNGTTTTTACCGAAACGCCTGAAAGGATTANAATTTCATGTGGATATGGCTCACCATGATCCAAGGCCCCTCAACCCATGGCATGAATCAGAGGAAGGAACCCTGCTTATCCTCGATCCAGGCTCCAAAAGAATATCGAGGGAACCTCTTCGAAGATTATTCCAATACATTCCAGCAAAGGTCGCTATTTGTCGAGTCTATGCCTCGACCCATCACTTTGATCAGGAATTAGGCCGGGCTGCTCGGCGCGCCATTGTTTCAGAAAGAAACTCGGAAAGCTTTGAGACGAATGTTTGAAAAAGGTTTGACCCATCCCAAATGGCTATTCCTTTTCATTTTTTGCTTGGGACTTCTCCTTTTAAGTGGGAAACCTGCTCCTCTTTTCTCAGAGAGGGGGAAGAATCCTATGGAACGACGAGAGGAAACATTGAAAGCTTTTCGAGAAAAGAGGGATCAGTTCTTTAAAACAGACCCACAATCTCCTTTAAAAGAAGGGGATCAAAAGAAATTCAAAGGTCTCTTTTACTACCCGATTGATCTGAAATATGCAATGATCGGACCCATCGAACGATATACCATTGAACCGAAGCCCCTCTATATCAACCTTCCCACCAGCAAAGGGACAGAAAAAAAATATGTGAAATATGGTCGCTTCAAATTTAACTGGATGAGGAAAGAATATGTTCTTCAAATTTACAGGCCCTTGGGAGGGGGTGAACTATTTTTACCTTTTAAAGATAAGACCTCCAAGATGGAAACCTATCCAAAGGGTCGTTATCTCTTTATCGAACCGATNCCTGATGGGAAGATGCTAATCGATTTCAACCGTGCCTACAATCCCTTTTGCGAGTTTAATGAAAAATACACCTGTCCCTTCGCTCCTGAAGAAAATGGGCTTGAGATTGAGATTCGAGCTGGGGAGAAACGTTTTCGTTGAAGGAGGGAGTGAAAAATGAGGAGAGAAGATGGACTGGAAGATTTTTCTGATAACGATGCGAACCATTTTTCTTGCAGAGTGAGAAGACAAAACCCAACTACTTGCTATCCTCATGACCTCTAGGACAGGACGACCTATTCTTTTCTTTATAGGAGCCATCGCCGCCCTCACTTGGGAGACTTTTATCGGCGTGGTCAAGGGAGAAAGGGGGAGCCCGTGCTTTTATCTCAATCGGGGCATTGATGTTCTTTGGCAAATCATCACATTTCGGTCAACGTGGAATCTTGTCTTAGGTCATGGGCCATGTTAATATAATGACGGAAGGGTTTTCACTTTTTGGGGATGCATTTCTGGGTATGGCGTATGGCGTTTAGATAAAATTGGAAAGAAGAAAGAAAGGGATGGCAAGCGTGGAAAAGAACGGATATCAGAAACAAGCCATGGAAATTTACCAATTTATTAGTGATCATCTTTACTTCAACCGGTCGGATATGGAAATTAAAGGGGAACGTTTTAATTCGGCGATTTTGCTCAGCCTCCTGACCGGGTTGAAGAAGGGAAAGGAATTGATCATTGGAGAGCCGGGGTTGGGGAAGACGACCTCAGCAGAATATATCTGTTCGCTTATCTACCAATTTCCATTGGGTGTGATCTGGGGAAGTGAGGTGTCAGGGCATCCTGAGCAAACAGAGGAGAAAATTATTGGCAGACCGGATTTGGGAAAATTAAATCGAGGTGAGGAGGATGTGGTTTGGACCAATTTTTCCCAAATTCCGGTGAAAATTGTGGATGAGATCAATCGTCTTCCGGAAACCAAACAGAGCATGATCTTAGATGGCGTGGATCGAGGGAATTGGGAATACCTCAATGAGATGATCATCAATGATGAATATTGTCTTTTTGCCACCGCCAATTATCAAGATGGGGGGACCAATACCATCATCGCCCCACTGGTGGATCGATTCGATGTCATGGTGGAATCAAGATACCCCGGGGCCAATCTCTCTTTTCTTATCGGAAAGGATAAACGGAAAGACCATCTCCTGAGACATCCAAAATATGAAAAGGACCTTTATCACATTCTGAAATCCAAGATCGCCTATGATAAAAAGATTTCTAAATTGGAGGAAGCTTGTAATGGCTTTGGGGAATATCTTCAAGAAGTATTGGGAGTCAAGCCCTTTCAAAGACAAGATCGGGATCAAATCCGTGAAGAGATGGAAAGTTTAGAGTTGGACCTCGATGCGAGTGCCTTTGCTAGAATGCTCCTCGCGGAATTGTCTTTCTGTGAACGATATGGGCAGAAACGGGTTGTGGAAAACTGTGAAGAGGGATGTCACTATACAGAGTACCTCTGCCACCAAATTAAAAACTGCGCCTCAAACCGACTGCCTTCCTCCATTAAACAATATGCGCAGGGATTGGCGTGGTTGCTAGAAGATTCTGAGATTGATATCGAACATGTCAAGGCCGTCGTCCCTTATGCACTGGCCCACCGGATCCAATGGAAAGACGAGATCCTCTCTCAGAAAGAAAGGTCAAAACGGGATGACCCTTTTCCTATCTTTCTTGCGAAGGAATCAGTGAAAGTGGTTTCTCAGAGATACCGAGAACAGAGCGAGCATCTAAAAGATGCATTAGCCGTGGGATCGAAGATTTTTCAAGGAGGGAACCTGGAACCCTTGGAAGGGGATCACCCTCTTTATGTGGAGATCAAAAAAGATCTCGATGCCCGAAAGTGTGAATAGGATGTTATTTTTTTCTTAATTTCTTGGGGGTCAAATTTAAAGATGAAGTCCGCCACCCAGCAGAAGAAGGGTTCTATCATCCCTCCAGGCAAAGAGAGCTGGACCATCAAGGATCCCTTTGAAGAATTTAAATCCTTTACTGCACCAACCCATGATCTTCCGTTAGATCAGATTGTCCAATCCACTGAGGCGATCATGGATCGGATACGTTGGGGGTACGAAAAACTTTTAGAAGAAGAGGCTAAAGAACTTGTCTGGATGGTACAATACAATACCATCATCAAAGCTTATGAGGTGGCGGAGAAATATGTAAAGGAGCTTGATTATACGGCAGAAGATATTGAGGACTTCTGCTTTGCTTTGGAGAACACACAAAAAATTCCCTATCTCATCCCAGGACCAGCTGGGGTCTACATTTCAGCATTATGTAACTATGCGAAGGAAGAAGAGATCGTCCTCAAACTTTCAGAGTTGAAGACGGAGATCAATCTGATTGGGTTTCGACTTTCCAAAGGGAAGAGGTTGATGATCGATGGAGACACCGGTGATTTTACAGGGATCGGCCTGGAGGGAGGAGAATTAGTCGTTGAGGGAAACGCAAAAAACTGGACCGGGGCAGGGATGAGGGGAGGGAAGATTTTAGTGAAGAAGAACATTGGCCTCCATACAGGTGAATGGATGATGGGGGGAGAGATTTTTGTAGGAGGAAGGGTAAGGGGATTGGGAAATATTGTAGAAGGGAAGGTATATGAGAGAGATAAACTGGTTTATCCAGGGAAAGCGAGGTATCCCAATCTCTATTATTAAAAATGAAGAAAAGGTTTAGATGGACATCAGAAAATAAAGATGGAAAAACAAAATTATCAATCAATTATTGAAGAAATTTGGCCTAAATTGAAGAAAAAGCATCTCTACCCTGAGATCCCTATACCTAGGATAAGGGAAGCCACGGGTCCCAAACAGGGTGAAGCGGAAGAGACCGAAGCGGTGGGGTTGGAGATGAAAGAGAAACAGATGACCATCAATGGACCCTTTGTTTCAAGAATGAAAGACAAGATGCCAGAGCAACGGATCATTGAAGCTCTGCTCGATCATGGAATGACCCATTACACCTTTTGCCCATGGGATTTTCATACCCATCTCATGCTTTATGCTGAGGCTAAGAAAGTGACAGGGGATAAAGAATTGGCCAAACAGGTGGCCAATTATTTTATCGATGTCATTGCGGATACGCATTGTGTGAAGAAGAGACATACCGAGATACCAGAACTCCATCGAAATTTGAATAAGGGGACTGTCGAGGAAGTGATCGCCTTCCTTTATCAAAAGATTTGGGGAATCGACTTGGGAATTTCTCCTTCCAAAATGAGTGGAAAGGGACATGGAGATATTGTCAGACGGCTTGCGCGAATTCCTTATTTGGATCGTTCTCGGTGGGGAGAGAGTATTAAAAAGTTTGCACGTTCTCTTAAACCCCTTCTCCTTGAAGAACAGAAAGAGAAAGAAGCCAAGGGAGGAAAAGGAGAACAGAATCCTCAGGGGGAACACGATCTCAACCACTATTCCAACGAGGAGATCGATCAAGGGCTGAGAGATTATGCAAAACAGACCATGGCTCTCTCTGAATTCAAAGAGGTTGTAGAGGACTTTTCTGATGAATTAAAAGGGGCGGGTTATGGAATGGAAGGAGGGATGGGAAGAGGTCAAGGGAATCCCATCGATGCGGATGTCCTTTTCTATATGAAATTGGCAGAAAATTATTCGATTCCTCTGAAGAAACTCCCTCTGAATGA
>Ga0031653_10000146_pt1 | contig 12753 bp, 9 predicted proteins | sample FrelakmetBRP12BR_FD_55210 | JGI IMG/M metagenome (GOLD analysis project Ga0031653, IMG submission 55210) | Freshwater lake sediment microbial communities from the University of Notre Dame, USA, for methane emissions studies - BRP12 BR | ecosystem: Environmental > Aquatic > Freshwater > Lake >... | reverse complement strand
CCCGGCGGGGGAGAGTCCCGGCAGAGGCGATGCGGTCCGACCCCTCATCCCGGAAAGGAAGTGCCGCGCGATCGGGGCGACGTCCTCCCGTCGATCCCGAAGGGGAGGGACCGGGACGGTGATGGCGCCGATGCGGAAATAGAGGTCCTCCCGGAACGACTTGCGGCCGACCTCTTCCCGGAGGTTCCGGTTCGTCGCCGCGAGGACCCGGACGTCGGTCGGGAGCAGGTCGTTTCCACCGACCCGCTTCAGCTCCTTCTGCTCGAGCACACGTAAAAGTTTCGGTTGAAGAGTAATCGGCAACTCCCCGATTTCATCGAGGAATATCGTTCCGTTATGAGCGAGTTCGAACGCCCCTTTCCGGAGCGCGGTGGCTCCGGTGAACGCCCCCTTCTCATGCCCGAACAGCTCGCTCTCGATCAGTTCCGGGGAGATCGCCCCGCAGTTGACGACGACGAACGGCCGGTCTCTCCGCGCCGATGCCTCGTGGATCCCCCGGGCGACCAGTTCCTTCCCGCTCCCGGTTTCCCCTTCGATCAGGGCCGGCACGTCCGACGCGGCGACGCGGCGGATCGTCCCGATCAGTTTCCGGACGTGGGCGGATCCCCCGATCAGGCCGAACGGGGATTCCACGACGGTCGCCGGCGCGCCCTTCCGCTTCGAAGCCGCGATCGGTTCGTTGTCCGGGGAGGCGGCGATGGCGGACGTTGTCCCCGGAAGGACCGTCGGTTCCTCGCCGGCGGAGGAGCCGGAGGCCGCGCAATGGAAGTGGATCCGGTACGGCCCCACCTGGAACATCCGGCCGTCTTCGAGGGGAAGCTGGGTGATCCGCTTCCCGTCGGCGTGCGTGCCGTTGCGGCTGCGGAGGTCGGCGAGGAAATATTGCCGTCCGACGCGGAAGATTCTTGCGTGGAGCCGGGAGACGGAAGGATCGGGAAGCTGGAGATCGGCCTCGCGGCCGCGGCCGATCTTGATCTCCTTCTGCCCCAGCCGCACCTCGACCGTCATCCCGTTCGAAATGGTGACGGAAAGCCTCGCCCCCGGATCGGCCTGGATCATCGATCTCCCCCGGATATTTCCCTTGTCCTTAGCAAGCGGGATGCCGGACCGGTGCGGTCCGGGACCTCCTCGGCAAAAAACGACGCAACCCGAGCGCACCCGCGGGGAGGAGCAGGATACCGACGGAGACCAGCGACGTGACGTCCGGCGGTCCCCCGCCGGACCGGGCGACCGACAGGCACCCGCCGCCCCCGTCGCCGGAGGAGTCCGGGGCGGACGGGGAGAATTTTCCCCACCAGGTTCCCCAGCGGGATTCCCCCGAGACCGGGTCGGGGGTCTTCGCGTATTCCTGGAGGGTCCAGAACGTCGTGTCGTCCGACGGATCCACTACCGTGGCGCTGAAATCACCCCAGCGGTTCAGCGTCCCCGTCCCCAGGATTTTGAAGTAGGGGGCCTCTCCCGCCTTCAGCAACGCTACCGGTTCCGCGGCGCCGGAGGCGGGCCGGACGATCGTGTAGAAGCCCCCGGCGTACTCCGAGGTGGAAGAGCCGCTGAACCCGATCGCGGCGACGCTGTCCTTGTTGACCCCGACGGAAGGGAAGTAGTACCAGCGGTCCGGGTCGGAGACCCGGCCTTGCGCCACGATCGCACCGGTACCGGGGGTGATCCTGTACCAGGCGACCTCCACCTTGCCGTTCACGGCGAGGTGGTGGGTGGTCCACAACGAGCCGTTCCTGTGCACGACGTTCTGCATCCGGGTGTCGGCCGTGAAGATCCCCCTGGCGTCCCCCCGTTGCGGGGCATCCGGCAGGGCGAAGGAACGGGCATAGGGGGTGACGGGGACCGCCGCCGGGGGATGCCACACGGGGGAGCCGGAGGTGTTATCCATCCGGGCAAGTCGCAGATGAGATACCGACCCCGATGGATCCGCCGTCCCTTCGAACAGGAAATACTCTTCCCCGGCGGCACCGAAGGTGTGCGCGGGCTGCATGGAAGAGCTCGATCCCGGGGGGTCCCGGAACTCCGTCCACGGGATGTTGTCGGTGGCCGAAAGCAGCGGGTCTTTGGGGAAAACCCACACCTTGCTGTATTGCCAGGTCCCGCCGTTGCTGTACATGTTCGTGGAGATGTAGACGTTGAATTCATCGATCCCAACTCCCGGATAATCCGCGAAATTATAGAATTGCTGGATGTCGCCGTCCAGGTCCGCGTCGATGGCCCACTTGTTCCACGCGGCAAGGGGATCGGAGGAAGAGGAGACGGCGATCAGGAGCCACGAATCCGGCGCGATTCCGCCGCCGAGGGAGATCGCGATGTAACGTCCGGAGGAAGGGTCGTAAAGGACTTTCGTGTCGTACGGGAAATCCGCGGGTTCGCCGGGGCCGGTCCCGAGGGATCCCCAGAAGGATTGAAGGGAGAGGTTGTCGAGCATCGCTCCCTCCTTGTTGAAAACCGCGAATCCGCTGTTCAGGAACGTGACGAGGTGGCCGGGCCCCGCGGCGCCCATCGCATTGGGTGGAACCACGTCCCCCTCGTCGTGCGGCGGGTTTCCCGGTCCGGGAAAGCCGATGTCGAGCGCGGGGGCCAGGAGGACGACGGGGGACCGGGGGAACGGGGAGGGCGCGGCGAAAACCGTCGCAGGCGAGGCGTCCCGGCGGGACGGAGCGGGTGGGGCGGAAGCACCGAGAAAGGGGATCGTCCTGCGCCGGGAGACCTGTGGTGTCCGATTCCGCGCCTGGGCGCGGATCTCGCCGAACGATTCGTTCGCGGAGGGAACTCTCCGGGCCACGCGGGCCCCCCGGGTCGACCCCTGGGGATTCCCGCCCGGCTCCGCGGATACGCTTCCGGACGGAAGCGCCAGCACCAGCAGAAGGAAAGGGACGACCGCCCACCGATGGCACGAATCCCGACCCGTGCTTGCGGCCTGTTTCCCCATGGGCCCTATCGGGAGCCCCCGGGTTGCCCGGACCGGGCAATTCGTCTCCACCCGGACAGGGCGGCGGGGAGGAAAAGGAAGCAAAGGGAGACGAACGAGGAGGCGTCGACCTTTTCACCGGGAGGACGGGCGATCGACAGGCACCCGCCGCTGGAGGGGGACGGGGCGGGCGGGATGTACGGGGCGTCGAGGGTCGAATANGCGTGAACGANGAGGGCGCTGTTATCGAGCCCGTCGTCCGCGCGCAGCCCGATCTCGTACGTCCCGGGCTCGTCCGGGGTGAAGACGGCGTTGTCCACATTCGCGGGGGTGATGGAGGCGGCGCTTCCCGCCGGACGGGACACGAGGAGCCAGCGGCGCGTCAGCGCCTGGTTGTCCGCATCGGACGCGCTGCTCCGGAAGATGACGGGACGTCCGGAATTATCGGAGGCGGGGACGGTGAAGTTCGCCGTCGGGATCGTGTTCACGAGGATGTTCCGGGAATCCGACCCGGACGATCCTCCGGCGGTGGCGGTGAGGGACACGGTGTAGATGCCCGGCGTGCTTGCCGAGAACGTCGTGTTGGACAGGTTCGGGGAGGTCAGGCTGGCCCCTGGTGCCGACCAGGCATAGCTGGAGATCGCGGCTCCGAATCCCGCGGAACTGTTCCCCGACGTCAGGGGAATCGGGACCCCCGGCGTCGCGCGGGCGGGGGCCGAAATCGAGGCGACGGTGTCCCGCACCGCCCGCAAGGCGTTCGTTTTTCCGTACCCCCACGTCGTGTTGGGAGAAGCGCCCTCCGGGTCCGCGGTGCGCCGGAGACGTTCCCGCATCTGCGCGCCCGTGAGGGCGGGGTTCGATTCCCACACCAGCGCGGCGATCCCCGCCACATGAGGCGCCGCCATGCTCGTGCCGCGGAGGATGGCGTAATTGTCGTTCCCGCTCACGATGTTGTCGTAGTTCGAAGCCGGCGCGTCCAACGATCGGGTGGAGTACAGGTATTCGCCCGGTGCGGCCACGTCGGGCTTCACCCGCCCGTCGCGCGTCGGTCCGAAGCTGCTGAAGGAGGAGATCCCGAGCGAGCCCGCGCCGCCATGGAAGGTTTTCGTCTGGTAAGACCCTACTGAGATCACGTTTTCCCCGTTGGCGGGCTCAATGATATTTCCATTAGGGTCAGGGTTGAGAAAAGATCCATCTCCATAATTCACCCCGTCGCCGAAATCCACATACCCGTCGATGACGCCCGTCCCCCCGTTTCTGGTTCGTGTCAAGGTGATTGTTCCCCTTTTGCCCGCAAGGGCTTGGGAGAAAATAAGCGTGATATGCGTTGCGCCGTTCTCTACATTGGTATCGACCCGATTGGAGACGTTGATCATTCGACCAGGCGAGGATTGCGATCTCCCCGACGGAACCGTGACGCTATCGTCGAGGAAAACCACAGAAACTGTATATTCGTCGTATTCCGTCCTCTTTGCCGGATCCGGGTCTTTAAATTTCCCGTCGGCCCATATATCGACATGGGACGGGTAATCTAAGGAGATTGGAGAGAGCGTGGGGAGGAGTTGCAAGGAAATCGACCTGGATCCGAATGGTTCGCCGACAACAGAACGGAAATGTTCCCCCTTGTTCTGCTCATTCCCCGCGGCGACGGTTATGAGACGCCGGCTCCCTTCCGTGGCACGAAGGTTGATTGTTCCCTCGAAGCTGCTTGTGCCATCGTGGGGTCCCGCTACCAGACCCAGACTCAAGTTGATCGCAACCGGGAGGGGGGGTGTTCGACTCTCCGCGAACCCAATGAGATCATCGACGGTCGCAATAATGTCTGTTGTGGTGAAGGAAGTCTTTCCGATCATGAGCGTGGCGAGGGGGGCCATGCCTGTGTAGGTTCCCCCGGAGGAGAAGCCGTTTCCGGCGGCGATGCCGGCAACGTGCGACCCATGTCCATCACTATCCACTAGAGCGTTGGCAGGCGAAGGGTAGGTGTGGACGACACGGGATGACCCCGTCCCGCCGATGTGAAAATCCGGATGCCCTCCGTACAAGCCCGTGTCCACGATTCCGATGCAAACGTTGGAGCCCTTCAGGCCCGTCGTATTAAAGGGTGGGGGAAAACTCGACATCCCGGTTTGGACTTCATCCGCGAGGATATCCGGTCTGCTTTGATCCAGCATGAGCCTGACCCGTTTCGATCCCTCGATATATACGATATTTGACCAGTTCGACACGTACCGCAAGGCGTCGACCGGGAGGCGCGCCGTGTGGACCCGCGGGGAGATCCGCACGGCATCGCCGCCGACGTTCCGGATCCGCTCGGGAAGGGTGGGATCCTCGGTGGCGGTGCGCAGGAAGACCGGCACCAGGGCGGTGGTTCGGGAAGGGGCCCCGAGCGGCTCCGTCGCCCCGGGGGGGGACGCCGTGACGTCGGAGAAAAGGAGTCGCGGGTCGACCTTCCGGACGTCCGTCTCGACGGTGGTGCCGGACAGGGAGAAGAGACCGTACAGGACGAGAAGCGCGCCTGCCGTGTTTCGCGCGGAGCGTGGATGCATCCGTCCCTGTCGTCCCTTCAGCGTGGCGTCGTCCTGGCTTGGGATGCCCCTTCGATGTAAATGATTCGATCGCTTTCCAGCAGCTTCGGGATCCCCGCCATCGGGCCGGTCACGATCCAGGTCGGGCCGGCCTTCGTCTCGACGCGGAATCCGGAATCCGCGACGTGACGCTCCTCGGCCGCTCCGCCCACGTCCGTGAGCCGGAGCAGGAGGTCGACGTCATCCTTTTCGGTCCCCGCGCCGAAGCGCGACATCATGGCGATTTCGAGGGACGGCTCCAACCGGGCCATCCGCCCTTGCGGCCCGAACCAGGCGAGTCTCCGGAGGGACGGCTCTTGGAGGAGAGGGACGATCTGCCCGGGGGAGAGGTTCAGGANCACGCAGTTCCCCATCTCGTTCAGGACCGTGTACGACGATGCTGCGAGCGCCTCCGACTGGTCGAGNAACACGTCGCTGCGGAAGACCGCGATCGCCGCGAACGGATCGGTCTCTCCCGACTCCGCTACCTTCCGGAGCCGGTCGTCGCCCTTCGCGCTCAGGAGTTCCGCCTCCTGGGGGGAAAACGTCTTCCGCTTCTCGCCGGACCGGCACCCGGACGCGACCAGCAGGGCCGCGACGAGGAGCAGCAGGAACGCGAACGGAAGGCGCTCCGGCCTGCCGGTGTCATTGTGCATACACTTTGCCGCAATTGTGAAACGAAGCATCAAGGCTTCGGGGTGAGGAATCCGACACGGAGGGTCACGTCGAGGTATCGGGCGTCGTCGTAGCGGCTCTTGAGGGAGGCGGAACGGACGGCCACCGGCAACGTTCCCGCGGAGAGGCGCTGCAGCGTCTTGACCGTCTCGAGGTACGTGAGGTTCTCGATCCGGACGTCGAACGACTCCTCCCGGAACTGCTCGCCGTCCCGCGCGCCGCCCGACTTGATGTTGAACGCGGCCTGCGGGATCCCCGCTTCCTGCACGGCGGAGGTGATCCGCGAGAGGGGGGAATCCTTCGCGTTGGCGGCGGTCCGGACGATCCCCGCCTTCGCGCCGATCTCCCGCTGGATCCGCTCGATCTCGGGGCGTGCCTTGCGCACCTCGGCGAGGTCGGTCTCGGCCGCCGCGGCCGCGCGGGCCTGCGATCGGATCCGCGATACGGAGGGGAAGACGACGAAGGTCAACAGGAGGAGGAGCGCCGCCGCCGCCCCCCCGACCGCGAGGACCCGCTTCTCCCGGTCACGAAGCACGGCGATCCCCCTTCTTCTCGACGAGGATGGTGAATTTGACCGTCGTCCCTTTCACGCTCCCCCCGGACTCCTGCACGGTCACGGAGAAGTCCGTGCCGAACGCCCCCGACAGCCCGGTCCGGTACGCCTCGACCAGGCGCGCGTCGCTCCCCGCGTCTCCCGCGACCCGCATCCGCCCGCCGTCGATCGAGATCTCCCGCACCGTGATCTCCCCCTTGGGAAGCGACCGGGAAGCGAGGTGGAGCATGTCGGCGGGAGGAGGGGCGTCCGTGCCCAGCTCCTTCTGCTGGCGCCGGAGGGAGTCGAGCTTCGCGCGGATCTGGACCCCCGCCTGGACCACGTTGCGCACGTCCGGGGCGACCTCCGAAAACTCCTTCTTCACCAGGGCGCGCGCCCTGGCCGCCTTCTCCCCCTCGGTCCAGCGGGCGAACATCAGCGCCCCGAGGGCCAGGAGGACGGCGACGCCCGCGGCGATCGCGGTCGCCGACTTCCAGCGCCGGTCCCGGCCCTTTTCCAGCGCCGCCTCCGCCGACGTCCGCAGCGAGAAGCCGCCTCCGACGCCGGGGCGGAGCGGGGCCAGAGCGGCGCCGTACGCGGCGAGATGGGTGGATGGAACGCCCTCGGGAAGGGGGATCCGCTCCGCCTCGGGGAGGGCTGCGGACAGGGAGGCGGGGGGATCCCCGAGCAGGAAGCGCGCCGGGGTCGCGCCGCCGGCGGATCCGGACGCCTCCCGGAAGGCGCCGAGGATCTCGTCCGGGGCGTCGGCCAACGCTTGCGGGAATTGACGTGCCGCCGACACGCCGCCCCCCGAGACGCCCAGCAGCAGGAGGTCGTCGAAGGTCGAGAGGTAGATCCCGTCCCGCGGCGCCCCCGCCGCCTCGGGGGCGAGGAGGAGGAGGACGACCGGATCGGTGACGACGCGGTCCACCCGGATTCCGGCGGCCCCGAAATGTTCCGACGCGCCTTCCACGAACGATCGCCTTGCCGCCACGGCGAAGAAGAGCCCCGATCCGCCCGAAGGCGCCGGCAGGAGATCGGAGAGGATCTCTTCGTCGTCGATCGGCAGGTTCCCTTCGAGCTCGGACAGGTGGATCGCCCGCGCCCGCGGAAGATCGGTCACCGGGAGCGTCATCGGGCGGAGGAAGGTGAGCGCCGGCGGAAGCGTGACCACCGCGCCCGGCAGCGGGACCCCCGGNAGCGCGTCCCGCAGCGCCTCCGCGAGGGCGACCGCCTCCGTCGCGGTCCCGAACGGTTCCCCGCACGGAACGGAGACGACGGCCGCGATCCGGGGGGCGGGCGCGGATCCCTCGAGCGCGACGGCGCGGATCCGGTCCCGGGAGATGGAGATTCCGATCGTGAGCATGCGCACCCGTCAGAAAAACTGGAACTCGCCCGTGGGGGCGGTCAACGTCCCGACGATCCTCAGATTAGCATTCTTTGCGTTTTTCGACAGCATGTCGAACAACGAGGCGACGCGCCCCTCGAACGGGTTCCGGATCCTCAGGTGAAACGTCATCGTCGACCGCGCGGGCGACAGGACCTGCGTGATCTCTCCCGTGCCGTCGACCGGCGACCCTTCGAACGTCCCCGCGAGTTTCGGGATCCGGAAGGCCCGGTCCCGGATCACGAACGAGAGGTCGACCCCCTCGATCCGCGCCTCGCGGATCGGGGATTCGGGGGCCGGAACGGGTACCTGGAGGAAGTGGAGCGTCCCGGACCCGTTCGCGGTCACCTTCCCGCCGCTCACATTCCAGCGGGCCTCGACCCGGCGGATGGAGAAGCCGGCGCCGGAGCCGGAAAAGATGGAAAGCGGGAGGTCGGACGAGGAGACGCCCGAAAGGAGAACGGTCCCGCTCCCCGGGTTCCAGAAGCCGGGGGAGAACCGCAGATCCGCGGANGCGTCCCCCTTCCGGAACCGGAGACGAGCGGGAGCCCATCGGAACAGCCCGGACCACTCCCACCCTGCGGTGATCTCGTCCAGCGCGACCGGCGGATTCCCCGGGAAGGTGAGGGTGACCCCCGAGAGGCGGACCCCCGAAGGGAGGAGGAATCGGGCTTCCCGCGCCGACAGGTCGACGCCCTGCTTCCGGAGCATGGGGCGAAGCACCGACAGGATGGAGTCGGACGGAAGGGTGAGGGCGACCGCGGCGGAAAGGGAGAACAGGAACAGGAGCGCCCCGATCGCAAGGATCCACGGGCTCCGGAGGCCCGTGATCCGCCGGTTACCGGGCAACGGCCTTCCGGACCGCCTTCCGCAGCGCAAGGAGGAGCGCCGGGAGGAGGAGAGCGACCGTCCCCGGGATCCTGCCCGCTTCCCCGCGGCGAGGGTCGTCGACGATCGAGCACCCGGACTGCGTTTGGGAGACCGGAACATCGGTGGAGGAGAGGGTGCTGGTGACGTAGAGGTTCCGCGCCCCGGCGTCCCCCGCGAGCGCATTGTCGGGTCCGGACCAGAAGTGGACCGCCTTCCCGCTGAAATAGACGAACGCGGGCCGCGTGTAGTCCCCCGGGAGCTGCATGGCGAACGCGGTGTCGCCGAGACCCACGGAGACGGGGTAGGCGACCATGCCGGCGAAGACGCTGACCGCCCCCGAGGTCGTCGTCGTGGCTCCGAGCGACATCGCGTAGTACCTTCCGGGGGTCCCCGGGTAGGGCGGGAGAGCGCCGCGGAATCCGTAACCGGCGACGTGCATGCGGGACTGGCTGTCGATCCACGCCTCCGGATGGTACGCGTCGAAGTTGGGGGACAGCACGGTCCCCCCCGGCGGGTTGATGAAGAACAGGGAATTGGCCCCGACGTTGTTCACGTTCACCGGGTTCCCGTCGTGCGTCACCGCGTAGGGACTGATCTCGGCGATTCCGAGGGATCCCGCCATCCCCGCCGAACCGACGGGGGGTTCGTCGGCGGCGACGATCCAGAGGTAGTTGCCGGTGGCCGCCATGAGCGCGTTGGGGAACCCCCAACGGTAGCCCCCCGAGAGGACCTGGGTGGCGCCGATCGCGAGATTGTCCACGAGGCCGGGAAAGACCGTTTTCACCATGGCGTAGAAGATTCCCGACGGCGTCCCCGTCGTGCCGTTGTTGGCGGCCCACACGACGTGGCTGTTGCCGGAGTAGTCGAGCCGGAGCCGGGGGAGGGGCGACGTGCCGGCGCTGGCGGCCGTCTTCGACAGGAGGACCAGGGTGTTGTCCACGATCCTGGCGTTGTCCGACCCGATGCGCGCGTAGTACACGTCCGCGTACGGAGAAGGCGCCGCCAGGGACGGGTACGACGAGAATGCGACCCTCATGGAGTTGTCGGCGGCCACGAAGGCGAAGGAGGGATCGGTCAGTCTCCCCGACATCCTCGCACCCGAGGCATCCCGGACCTCGGCCACGAGTTGGTTCTTCACGGCGTTGTTGTCGACCGTCACCAGGGCGCGGAAGAGCTTGTGGTCCGTCTGCCCGGCGGGGATCGCCTGGAAGAGGATCGCCAGCTCCTTCGCGGAGCGCAGCGCGATCTGCGGATGGCGCGCGTCGGTGTAGAGGGAGCCGTTGTCGATCGCCACGGGGGAGGTGAGCAGGACCTGGTCGCGGGTCGTCGCCTTGTTCGTGAAATTCGCCGCCGCGTTGACGGCGGCGTAGTAGAGCCTCGTATCGGGCGATCCGCTGACCGCGTTGTCTCCCACGAACGCCACGTGGAGGATCGTCCCGTAGGCCGCGACGGAAGGCTGGTCGAACGCCCAATTCCCGGTTCCGGGGTCGTTCACCGGGAAGATCCCTTCCGCCCACGCGACCGCGCAGAGGGAAAGCAAGGCGGCGACGGCGAGCGGAAGACGGCTGCGTCGAATACGGTCCATCGAATCCCCTCCGGGGGTGGTGATGACGGGTCTACTCCAGGCGCCAGAACCGCCATTGTATCGCATTTTCCGCCCGAAGTCCGACGGCGTCGACCGTCCGCACGGTCCCCCCGACCTCCCCGGCCGAGCGCACGTGGAACCAGGTCGAGCGGACGTCGATCAGCTCCTTGAAGAGGGTGCGGGTGTACAGGTCCCGCAGCAGCGGAGAGACGTTCCCGATCTCGTCGGCCTTCGTGAACGGGTGGTCCTTCCGGTATTCGATGATCTCGTCCGCCCTCTTCCCGTCGATCGCGCCGACCTCGGAAAGGTCCGTCCCCGCCGAGAGGGACATCAGCACCTCCTTCGGCGCGGTGTTGATGTTCACCTTGCCGGAGGAGTAGACGGTCACGAAGGGGAGGAGCTTCTCGAAGACCTCTTTCGTCACGCCGCGGACCAGGCGCAGCTCCCCGACCGTGTCGAACAGGTCGTTCTTCGCCCGGTACGGGTGCGGCAGGCCGAGATAGTGGGAGCTCTCCGCCCCGCCGACGCGGGGGTTCTCGTCGTTGTCCAGCCAGTCGACGACGGCGTCCGCCACGGACCGGTCGATCTCCAGGGTGTCGAGGAGCCGCTGGAACACCGCGAGGCGCCGGTCGTCCGGGGCGTTCCCGTTCGGCAGCATGAGGCGGTTCAGGTCGATCTTCCGCTCCTCGTCCTCGATGGTGACGCGGACCTCNCCGTCCCCGAGCTCGATCGGCAAGGCGGCCCGCGACCAGAACTCGTCGAGGGTGTCGTACTGGTTGTCCCGGGCGTCCTGGCGAAGGACGATCCGCGCCGCGCCGGTCCCGGCTTCGGCCAGCAAGGTGCACCGGATGGAGTCCCGCCCGTACGCGCCGGTCTGGGCCGACTGCGCGCCGATGCGGAAGACCTCGTGGGCGAGGGCGACGACGAGCACCAGGACCAGGAGGGTGACGAGGAGGGCGATCCCCTTCTCGTCGCCGCGGAGCCGGGTCACGGTCCGGCCGGGCGCCGCCGCCCGGAGAAGGTCACGGTTCCCTCCTGGCCCGCCAGGGGGATCGCGATCTCGCGGCGGTACGTCTCCCCGCGCGCGTCCACCAGCGTGACGGCCGCCTTCTTCGGCAGCGCCGTTTTCGCCCGTCCCCCCGGAGGCCACTCCTTGACCCAGGCGGCTCCGTCGAACACCTCGACGCGGAAGCCCCGCAATCCTTCCGCCACCGCCGACTCCCGGGATGCGATCCTGTTCTCGACGAACGGGAGGTCGGACTGCTCCCGGTGGAGCTCGAGGGTGACGCCGTCGGCCCCGATCCTCGGGAAATATTTGATCTTGACCACCTCCGCGGGCGGGCGCCCGACATCCCCGTCCGGGAGCTGGAAGGCGGTGAAGACGAGCGTCGCCGCCGGCATCCCCGAGAGCTGGTCCTCGCGCAAGGTGAGGGCCGACTCCTCGCGGGCCGTGGACGCGAAGGCGCCCATCAGGTCGGTTCCGATCCGGTCGAGGACGAGGCGGACCTGGCGAAACCCGCGGGACCGCGAGGAGAGGGTTTCGCGCACCCGCGCCGCCCCCGTGAACGCCGACAGCAGGAGGAGCAGGAGGATCGAGAGGACCGACAAGGCGAGCAGGATCTCGAGGAGGGTGAATCCCCCGCAGCGAACGTGCGGCCGCATCACTTGACGGCGACGCCGGCGAGGGTGACCTGCTCCTGCCGGCCTTCGGAGGACCAGGTGACGACGACGTGGACTTCCCGGGCGTCGGGGTGCGGCGCCTGACGGATCGACCGCTTCCAGGAGTACGCCTCCACCGGGGGGGCGGGAACTTCCCCTCCGTCTCCCCGGTGTCGGGCCACGTCGACGTCGACTCCCGGACGAGCGATTCGCCGAGGAAGGAGGCGACGGTCCACCGTTCGGAACGGTCCGAGGCGCCGATCGCACCGGAGAGGACCCGGTAGGCGAGGAGGAGCGTGACCGACAGGATGGCGAGCGAGACCAGCACCTCGAGCAGGGTGAAGCCGCGCCGGTCACCCGTCATCCCGCACCGTCCCCTCGAGGATCTTCATCGTCCCGTCGAACGGGTTGAGGCGGAGAGTCCATTGGGACGACCGGGTCTCCCCCCCGTCCTCCCGGAAGAAGATCCGCGCCGACGTCACCCGGCCGCCGGGGAGGTACCGGATCTCCGTCGGGATGTCGAGCGGGCGGTCTTCCCCCTCGACGAGAATCCCGGTGACCGACAGC
>Ga0031653_10000144_pt1 | contig 12978 bp, 12 predicted proteins | sample FrelakmetBRP12BR_FD_55210 | JGI IMG/M metagenome (GOLD analysis project Ga0031653, IMG submission 55210) | Freshwater lake sediment microbial communities from the University of Notre Dame, USA, for methane emissions studies - BRP12 BR | ecosystem: Environmental > Aquatic > Freshwater > Lake >... | reverse complement strand
GCAGCGCGAGCACCGGCGGCAGGGGAACGCCGGCGGCCGAGAGGGCGAGCACCACCGGCAGGATGCCGCAGGAGCACAGGGGAGAGATCAGACCCGCGCCCACCGCCACGAGGATCGACGCCCGGTCGTACCGGACGAGCGATGCCCGCACGCGCCGGTCCCATTGAAACGTCTTGATGAAGGCGGCGAACAGGACCCCCCCCAGGTAGAAGGGCCAAAGGTCCCTCGCCTGGTCGACGAAGAGCGTCGCGATGACGCGCAGGTCCGCGGACACGTTCCCTTACCGATGGGGGTTGATGGGAAGGATCATCTTCCCGCGGGCGTCCCGGTACCGAATGGAGCGAAAGGGTGGTTTGGCGAACCGGTGACGATCGTTCGATTCAGCAGGGGTGAACGCTGGAGGAGCCGACCACCTTCGGCAGCGCGAAACGGATCTTCTTCATGGCAAACCTCCCGGAAGTTTCGATGAAACCGGTACCGTCACGCTAAAGAATACCTTCGTGGCACGGATATGTTACATCGGGCGTGAATAATCCGTCAATGCAATCGTCCCTACAACGCCGGGGGAGGGACCATTGCTGTTTCATTGCCGGCGAGGGGTGTGATATAAGGGTACGACTTCTCCTTTGCGGAGGGAGTGACACGATGCGACGCAGAACCCCGCTTCTTTGCATGATCCTCGCCCTGTCGGTCCTCTCGCAGGGGCGTCCGGCGCTCGCCCTGTTCGCCGGGGGCGGAGGGATCAAGGAGGGGGACCCGTCGCCGATGTTCTCCGGGATGACGGTCGACAACCAGAAGATCGACTTCGCACAACTCAAGGGGAAGAAGGTCGTCGTCCTCGACTTCTGGTCGATCTACTGCGCCTCGTGCATCGAGGAGATGCCGCGGTTGAACGAACTGCACAACGAGTTCAAGGACAAGGGACTGGTGGTGATCGGCGTGAACCTCGACTCGTTCGGCACGCACCGGGTGGTCAAGTTCATGCAGGGGATGGAGAACAAGATCATCTTCCCCGTGATCATCGACAAGACCCGGCAGGTCGCCACCTCCTTCAACGCGATGGTGCTGCCCACCACCCTGGTGATCGACGCCGCGGGGAAGATCCGCTTCTACCACGTGGGATACAAGCCGGGGGACGAGAAGAAGCTGCGCGCCATCGTCGCCCAGGCCGTAAAGGAGATCAAAAAGTGAACGGAAGACCGATGAAGATGCGGGCCGTCGCCGTCACCCTTCTCCTCGTCGCCGCGGTCGCGGTCGGGCCTCCGCCGTCCATCGCGCAGGAGAGCAAGGAGAGCTCCTTCACGAGAATCCCGACGGTCAAGGGGATCGAGCTGCTCAAGGCGGGAACGAAGGCGCCGGACTTCAAGGTGCAGGACCTCGAAGGGAAGGAGTTCCACCTCGCGTCGTGCTGCGGCAAGGACGCGGTCCTCCTCTTCTTCTGGTCCTTCTTCTGCGGCCCCTGCCGCGATGAGATGCCGATGATCAGCCAGGTGGCCCGGGAGTTCCAGGGGAAGGGCCTGCAGGTCGTCGGGGTGAATCTCGACGGACGGGAGATGAAGAAGGCGATCGACAAGTTCGTGGCGAACGAGAAGATCGGCTTCCGGATCGTCTTCGACGAACTGGCGGGGGACGCCTTCACCGTGGCCGACCCGTACGGCGTCGCCGGGACCCCGGCGGTCTTCCTCGTCGACAGGAAGGGCGTCGTCGCGTTCAGCACCGTGGGGGCGGTGACGGCCGAGCAACTGAAGGCGGAGATCGGGAAGGCCCTCAAGTAACTTCCTCGCACCAGGCGGGGCGGCTCCATGCGATCCCCGCAGATTCATGATATGAATCCCGGGATGGAAACGCAGCAGGCCCCTTCCGCGGGAAAGCCGTTTTTCTCGATCGTCGTCCTCAACTGGAACGGGCGGAGTCTCCTCGAAGAGTGCCTGGACTCGGTGCTCGCGCAAACCTTCCGCAGTTTCGAAACGATCGTCGTGGACAACGGCTCGACGGACGGCTCGGTGGAATTCCTGCGGGAGCGGTACGGGGACCGGGTCCGGCTGGTCCGCCTTGAAAAGAACCTCGGCTACGGCGGGGGGAACAACCGGGGGATCGACGTCGCCGACGGATCGTGGGTCGTCTTCCTGAACAACGACACGCAAACCGACCCGCGATGGCTCGAGGAGATTTCCGCCGCCGCAAGCCGCCATCCGGACGCGGCCGTCTTCGCCTGCAAGATCCTCAACTATTATCGCCGGGACGAGATCGACAACGTCGGACACCTCCTCTATCCGGACGGGATCAACCGCGGGCGGGGCCGGGGGGAAAAGGACGTCGGACAGTACGACCGCGAGGAGGAGGTCTTCTTCCCCAGCGGCTGCGCCGCCGCCTACCGGAAGGACCTGCTCGACGTCATCGGGAATTTCGACGAGTCCTTCTTCGCCTACGGGGACGACACCGAGCTCGGGCTTCGGGCGCGGCTGTTCGGCGCGATCTGCCTGCTCGCCCCGAAGGCGGTCGTGTACCACAAATATTCCGCGACGAGCGGGACTTATTCCGGATTCAAGGCCTACCAGGTGGAACGGAACCGGGTCTGGGTCCTGCTGAAGTACTTCCCCCTCCGATGGATAATGTTGTCCCCGTTGTATACAATCGTAAGGATGTCCCACCACGTGATCGCGGCCTTGCGCGGCCAAGGGTCCTCCGGCAGGTTCACCGGGAGCCAGGGGTCGGCGTGGACGTTGTTCCGGACCGTCCTCAGGGCCTACCGCGACGCGTTCGCCCGGCTTCCATCGGTCCTGGCCGAGCGGAAGAAAAACCTCCCCCTGCGGAAGATCCCGGCGCGCCAGTTCTCGGAGTGGCTTCGTCGCTTCCGCCTGACGGCAAGAGAAGTGGCATGGAAGGATTGACGCGTCCCCGTGACGATCGCGGGAACGAAAGGGTCATCGTACTCCCGGTCTACAACGAGGAGAAAAATCTCCGGACGACCGTGGAAGAGATCCGCGGGACCGGGATTCCCTGGGACATCGTCATGGTCGACGACGGGTCGACCGACGGCTCCCGCGATCTGCTCGCGAATCTCCCCGTCACGGTCCTTTCCCACCCCGTGAACCTGGGATACGGAGCAGCGGTGCAGACCGGCCTCCGGTATGCGGTTTTGCGAGGATACGGCACCGTCGTGCTCATGGACGCCGACGGGCAGCATGTCGCCTCCGAGATCCCGGCTCTCCTTGCCGCCCTGGACAAAGGCGCCGACATCGTGATCGGGTCCCGCCTTCTCGGAGAATCCGCCGGATACCGGATCCCGCTCCTTCGAAGGACGGGGATCGCGTTCTTCTCGGCCGTGGCCAAGATGCTGGGGGGCACCAGGATCCACGACGTCACCTCCGGCTTCCAGGCGATGCGGCTCGAGGTCGCGCGTTTTCTCGCCGAGGAATACCCCGTGGATTTTCCCGACGCGGAGGTGATCATCTCCCTCGGCTTGAGGAAGTTCCGGATCACGGAGGTCCCGGCGCATTTCCGGATGCGGGTGCACGGCAGCTCCATGTACTCGAACCCGGCGAAAGCCCTTTACTATCCCTTCAAGTCGCTTCTGGCCTCGTTCATCGTTCTGCTCCGCCTCATCCGCGAGAAGAAATAGGAGGCGCACATGTCCCTTCACGCCAAGCTCGTCATCACGGCCTTCGCGCTGTTCAACGTCATCTTCGTGGTGGAACTCCTGCGAAAGAGGAAGTTGTCGGAATCGTACACCCTCATGTGGCTCTTCGTGATCGTCGCGGTGATCTTCTTCACCTGGGCGGAGCGGTTTCTCTCCTCCATCACCTCCTACTTCGGCGCGATCACTCCCGTCTCGACGCTCACGCTGCTCAGCCTCCTGTTCATCCTCGTGATGCTGATCTTCTTCTCGATGAAAATCCACAAGCTGGAGCGATCGATCAAGGAGATGGCGCAGCGAGTGGCGTTGGACAACCCCAAGGGGAACGTCGGTTGAATCCCGCCCCGGATCGGGAAGGAGATCCTTCGTGAAAGTCGTCATCCTCGCAGGGGGGTTCGGTACGCGGATCAGCGAAGAGTCGCACCTCAAACCGAAGCCGATGATCGAGATCGTGGAGCGCCCGATCCTCTGGCATATCATGAAACAGTACTCCCACTACGGCTTCAACGACTTCGTCGTCTGCCTCGGGTACAAGGGGTACGTCATCAAGGAGTACTTCGCCCACTACTTCCTCCACGAGTCCGACGTCACCTTCGACTTCCGCAACGCCAACGAGCGGACCGTTCACACCCACGCCGTCGAGCCGTGGAGGGTGACCCTCGTGAACACGGGGCAGGANACGATGACGGGCGGGCGGGTGAAACGGATCCGGGANTACGCCGGGGGGGAGGCGATCCTGCTCACCTACGGGGACGGCGTGAGCGACATCGACATCCGGAAACTCGTCGCCTTCCACCGTTCCCACGGCAGGCTGGCGACGATCAGCGCCGCGCAGCCCGGGGGGCGGTTCGGCGCCCTCGACCTCGGGGAGAACCACCGGGTCCGGGGCTTCCAGGAGAAGCCCCAGGGCGACGGCGGCTGGATCAATGCCGGATTCTTCGTGCTGGAGCCCGCGGTCTTCGACTACATCGACGGGGACGCCACCGTGTTCGAGCGGGAGCCGCTGGAGACCCTCGCCCGGGAAAGCCAGTTGGTGGCCTACCAGCACCGCGGCTTCTGGCAGCCGATGGATACCTTGCGGGACAAAACCCAGCTCGAGACTCTCTGGCGCTCGGGAAAAGCGCCGTGGAAGGTGTGGGAATGACGGNGCCGGGGGAAGGGGCGCCCGGTCTCGACGCGAGGTTCTGGCGCGGAAAGCGGGTGTTTCTCACGGGGCACACCGGGTTCAAGGGGTCCTGGCTTTCCCTGTGGCTCACGAAAATGGGCGCCGAGGTCTCCGGCTACGCGCTGGACCCTCCGACCGTCCCGAGTCTCTACGAGCTCGCCCGCGTGGACGCCCTCGTGAAATCGACCATCGCCGACGTCCGGGACGCGGCGACGCTGGCCCGGTCGCTCGCCGAGGCGCGGCCCGACGTCGTCTTCCACATGGCGGCCCAGCCCCTCGTCCGGGAATCGTACCGGATTCCGGCGGAGACGTTCGCGGTGAACGTCATGGGCACGGTGAATCTCTTCGAAGCCATCCGCGGGTGCGACAGCGTGCGGGCGGTGGTCAACGTGACGACCGACAAGTGCTACGAGAACCGGGAGTGGCCGTGGGGATACCGCGAGAACGAGTCGCTGGGGGGGCACGACCCTTACTCCGGCAGCAAGGCGTGCTCCGAGCTGGTGACGGCGGCCTACCGGAGATCGTTCTTCGCCTCCCGGGAAGGCGTCCCCCGGGGTACGTGCGTCGCTTCGGCCCGGGCCGGGAACGTCATCGGCGGCGGNGACTTCGCCGCGGACCGGCTGATCCCCGACTGCGTCCGGGCAGTTCTCGCCGGGGAGAAGATCCTCCTGCGGAACCCGGGCGCCGTGCGCCCCTGGCAGCACGTCCTGGAGCCGCTGGCCGGGTATCTCGCATTGGCGCGGAAACTGTACGAGGAGGGGGAGACGTACGCAGGCGCCTGGAACTTCGGGCCGGAGGACGCGGACGCCCATCCCGTGGAGTGGGTCGTCCGCCGGTTCTGCGAGGAATGGAACGAGGGAGCTTCTTACGGGATCGACGACGGGAACCACCCTCACGAGGCGCACCACCTGAAGCTGGACATCTCCAAGGCAAAGGCCGCCCTCGGGTGGCGGCCGCGCTGGAACCTGCTTTCGGCCGTCGCTCTCGTGACGGAGTGGACCCGGTGCTATCGGGACGCCGGCGACGTTCGGGAGGAGTGCCTCCGGCAGGTCTCCCGGTACGAAAACGACACCCGGAACGGGGAACAGTGACCTGACCGGAAAGGGACGAAACGTGCGCTGCAGGTTCTGCGACCAGGACGACATCTACCACGTCATGGACTTCGGGACCATGGCCCTCGCCAACAGCTTCCTGAGCGAGGAGCGGCTCCGGATGGGCGGGGAGCCGACGTTCCCCCTCGACCTTTACTTCTGCGAGCGGTGCGGGCTGGTGCAGATCGGGTACGTGGTCCCGCCCGAGGCGCTCTTCTCCGACTACATCTACTTCTCCGCCACCTCGGACCTGGTCCACCGGCACGCCGCCCATCTCGCCGACTCGTTCCGGATCCGTTTCGGCGCGGGGGAGAACGCCCGGGTGGTGGAGATCGCGAGCAACGACGGGACCGTGCTGCGGTATTTCCAGCAGCGCGGCGCGAAGGTCCTCGGCGTCGAGCCGGCGGCGAATATCGCGAAGGTCGCCGTCGCCGCGGGAATCGACACCTGCGTGGACTTCTTCCACGAGGAGAGTTCGAAAATGCTCCGGGAGAGGTACGGGCCGGCGAACGTCATCCTCGCGCGCCACGTCTTCGCGCACGTGCCGGAAATCCACGGGTTCGTGAAAGGGTTGGCGCACCTGCTGGACCCCACGGGGGTCGTGGCCGTCGAGGCGCCCTACCTCCTGGACTTCGTCGAGAAGACCGAATTCGACACGGTGTACCACGAGCACTACTCCTACCTTTCCGTGCACGCCATGTCGTACCTGTTCGGGCGGCACGGAATGGAGCTCTTCGACGTCGAACACTTCCCGATCCACGGCGGGTCCCTCATCTACTACGCCTGCCATAAAGGAGCGCACCCGGTAAAGGAGAGCGTCGCCCGGAGCCTGCGGGAGGAGGAAGAGAAGGGCCTCCGGAAACGGGAGACGTACGTCGCCTTCGCTCGCCGGACGGAGAAGATCCGGATGGACCTGCTCCGCATGCTTCGGGAGCTGAAAACCTCCGGGAAACGGATTGCGGGGTACGGGGCTCCCGCCAAGGGGAACACCCTGCTCAACTACTGCGGCATCGGCCCGGACCTCGTCGAATACACGGTGGACAAGAGCCCTCACAAGCAGGGCCTCTACACGCCGGGGATGCATCTGCGGGTGTACCCACCGGAGAAATTGCTCGCGGAGATGCCCGACTACGTCCTCCTCCTCGCCTGGAACTTCGCGGAGGAGGTCCTCGAACAGCAGAGGGAATACAGGGAGCGGGGCGGGAAGTTCATCCTCCCCATCCCGGAAGTCCGGGTGGTGGAGTGATCTTCACCGGGACGGCGCTCGCGGGGGCCTTCATCGTCGACATCGAGCCCCGGGAGGACGCCCGGGGCTACTTCGCCCGCAGCTTTTGCCGGGAGGAGTTCGCGCGGCACGGCCTTCCGACCGACGTGGCGCAGTGCAACGTCTCGTTCAACCGCCGGAAGGGGACGCTGCGGGGGATGCACTACCAGATCCGGCCGAAGGCCGAGGCGAAGCTCGTGCGGTGCACCCGCGGAGCGGTCCACGACGTCATCGTGGACCTGCGGGAAGGCTCCCCCACCTGGGGCCGGTGGGTCGCGGTGGAGCTTTCCGAAGGGAATTCCCGGATGCTCTACGTCCCGGAGGGGTTCGCCCACGGATTCCAGAGCCTCGTTGACGACGCGGAGGTTTTCTACCAGATGTTCGAGGAGTACTCCGCGGACCACGCCCGCGGGGTTCGGTGGGACGACCCCGCGCTGGGGATCGACTGGCCCTTGCCGGACCCGATCGTTTCGGAACGGGACCGGACGTTCCCCCTCCTTTCGAAACCGCCGGCGCGATGAAGATCCTCCTCTTCGGAAAAACGGGCCAACTCGGCGGGGACATCCTCCGGAACGGAGGCGGCTACGAGATCCACGCGCACGACGAGACCACCCTCGACATCACCGTGCCCGGAGCCGTTCGGGCGGCCATCGCGGATCTGCGGCCCGACGTCGTCATCAATACGGCCGCCTTCCACAACGTTCCGGGATGCGAAGCGGAACCGCTGGAGGCGTTCCGGGTCAACTGCGTCGCGGTGCGGGACCTTGCGGCCGCCTGCAACGACGCCGGATGCCGCCTCGTCACCTTCAGCAGCGACTACGTTTTCGGGGGGGAGAAGCGCACCCCGTACCGGGAGGATGACCGCCCCGCCCCGCTGCAGATGTACGGGATCTCCCGTCTGGCCGGGGAACGTGCCGCCCTCTCGACCGGTCCCGGTCACGCGGTGGTCATCCGGACGTGCGGGTTGTACGGCATCTCGGGCGCGGTATCCAAAGGCGGGAACTTCGTCGACCAGCGGATCGCGGACGCCAAGGGCGGCGGCCCCCTCGAGATGGGGTGCGACCAGGTGGTGTCCCCCACCTGGACGGGGGACCTGAGCAAGGCGGTGCTGGAACTGATCCGGCACCCGGGGCTGGCACCCGGCATCTACCATCTGACCAATGAAGGCGCGTGCACCTGGTACGAGTTCACGAAGGAGATCTACCGCATCCTCGGGCTCGACATCGAGGTCCGTCCCGTGGACCGGAAAGGGTTCTCGGGAAGCATGCGCCGGCCGCTCTACTCTGCCCTGGACAACACGAAGGCGAAGGCGCTCGGGGTAACCCTCGGGCCTTGGAAAGACGCACTTCGGCAATATCTCAAGGGGAAGATGAGATGATCGACGTGAGCCTCCATGGGCGGGATTCGGATCCGGAGGAGAAAGCGGAAGCGACGGTTTGCTATTGAAGGATCCGGTCATGGAATCCCCCGACATCCGGAAAAACATCGCCGCAAATTATCTCGGAAAATTGTTCGCGGGGATCGTAACCCTTGCCTTCATCCCTTTATACCTCCGATTCCTCGGCATCGAAGCCTACGGCCTCATCGGGATATACGTCTCCATCATGGCCTTGCTGGCCGCTTTGGACCTTGGACTCGGTGCAACGCTGAACCGGGAACTGGCCCGCCTTTCGGTCGCACCGGACTCGCGGGGGGAGTCCAGGGATCTCCTCCGAACCTTGGAAACGGTCTATTGGGGAATGGGGGCCCTGACCGGCCTGATCATCGTCGCCTGTGCCCCCCTGCTGGTCGACCGCTGGCTCACCCTCCATACGCTCCCGCGAGAAACCGTTCTGGTCGCCGTCATGCTGATGGGACTTGGAGTGTCGCTCGAGTGGCCCACCGCCCTCTACAGCGGAGGCCTCCTCGGNTTGCAGCAACAGGTCCGGGTCAACCTCATCTCTTCCGTCACCATCGCCATCCGCGCCGGCGGGGCGGTACTGATCCTCTGGCTGATTTCCCCGACCATCTTCGCCTATTTCGCCTGGCACGCCGCAGTCAGTCTCGCGCAATCCCTGTACCTGGCCCGGTGCGTCTGGTCCTCCCTTCCCGCTCCGCCCGAGGCCCCTTCCTTCCGGTTCGAACTGCTGAAAAAGAACTGCTACTTCGCCGCCGGCCTCACCGGGATCTCCATCCTTGTCACCCTGCTGACCCAGACCGACAAGGTCATCCTCTCGAAGGTCCTTTCCCTCGAGCAGTTCGGATACTACATATTGGCGTTCAACATCGCCGGTGTCCTGACCCAGATGGGGCACCCGTTCTTCGTGGCCTTCTTCCCGAAATTTTCCCGGCTTTTCGCCGAAAACCTCCCGGGCGAGTTGTCGCGGACATACCATCGCGGTAGCCAGGCGTACTCGTTCCTTCTTTTTCCTCCAGCGATGACGCTCGCGTTCTTCTCCAAGGAGATCCTTTCTCTCTGGATCGGTCTTCCCCGAACCGGGGAGGATACGCATCTCCTCCTGAGCGTCCTCGTGGTCGGCACATGCCTGAATGCCCTGATGGTGATCCCCTACGCCCTCCAACTCGCCTACGGCTGGACCAAGCTGTCGTTTTTCGTGAATCTGGGGATGGCGGTAGTGATGGTACCCTCCCTCATATGGGCGTCCCTGCGTTTCGGATCCCTTGGGGCCGCCACCATCTGGGGGTTGATCAACCTCGGGTACATCTTCACGGCGATCCCTTTGATGCACCGAAGGCTCCTCCGGGGGGAAATGTGGCGATGGTACGTGATCGATGTGGGCGCGCCCCTGATGGGAGCCCTGACAATTTGTGTCCTGTCCCGCCTCTCGATGCCTGCGGGAGCGTCTGCACCGGTACAAGTTCTCTGGATCGCGGGGACGGGCCTTTTTTCGTTGATCGCGGCCGCGTGGACAACCCCTGTCGCCCGGGAATGGATCTCGAAAAGGGAAGGAATGACCGCAACCTGCCCGAATTGCGCCGCAGAGTCCCGCCTGTTCCTGCGAACCAGGGATTTCAACAGGCGAATCACCCGGGAAACGTTCCATTACTACAAGTGCTCCCCGTGCGGTCTCCTGTTTCTGCATCCGGTCCCCGGAAACCTCGGGACATACTATCCCACGGACTACCATTCCGTCCCCTCCGGCCGCAGCGAAATGGCCTTACAAGCCGAGCATGAAAGATACAAGCTCGATCTTGTAAGGGAATATAAAGAGAACGGCCGGTTGCTCGAAATCGGCCCTTCCTGGGGCGGGTTCTGCCTGCAGGCAAAGGCGGCGGGATACGACGTCGAGGCGTTCGAAATGGACCCCGGTTGTTGCCGGTTCCTGAACGACGTGATCGGAATCACCGCATTCCAGGGGGACGACATCGTCGGCCTGCTGAAATCGAGGCCCGCCTACGACGTCGTGGCGCTCTGGCACGTGATGGAGCATCTTGCGAACCCGTGGAATGTCCTGGCGGCGATCTCGGGGAAACTTGCCCCCGGCGGTGTGCTGGTCGTCGCCACCCCCAACCCGGCCGCCTGGCAGTTCGGGATCCAGGGGAAGTTCTGGCCCCATGTCGACGCCCCGCGCCACCTTTTTCTGATTCCCGATGGACTCCTCTCCCGGAAGGCACGGGACGCCGGCCTCGAAACCGTCTTCTGCACGACCCGGGACGAGGGGAGCCTTGGCTGGAACACGTTCGGGTGGCGGTTTTTCCTCGGGAACTTCTTTTCGAACCGGTTCCTCAAGGCGGGAATGCACCTCTCGGGACGCGCGATCGGAAAGATCCTTTCCCCTCTGGAGAACCGCGAGGGGAAGGGGTGCGCGTATACCATCGTGTTGAAAAAAACGGGGCAGGAATGAAATTTTCGGTCCTCCTCCCTACACGGAATCGCCTCGATCTGCTCGAGTACGCCATCGAGAGCGTGCGGGGGCAGAATTACCGGGACTGGGAAATCGTCATCTCGGATAATTTTTCCGATCAGGATGTGGAAGGGTATGTCCGGAGTCTCGGGGAAGGAAGAATCCGGTACTTCCGGACGGACCGCTTCCTCCCCGTGACGGAGAACTGGAACCGCGCTCTCGAAAAAAGTTCGGGGGACTATGTCGTCATGCTGGGAGACGACGATGCGTTGGAGAAAGGGTACTTCGAGACCATGTCTCTCCTGGTGGAAAAGTACGACCACCCGGACTTCATTTATCATAAAGCCCTCCTTTACGCCTACCCCGGCGTACTGCCCGGTTTCCCGGAAGGATCCCTTCGGGAAAGCGCCTGCGCTCCTTTCTTTGCGGGAGCGACCGAACCGTTTTTCCTGCGTCCTCGAGAAGCGGTCGAACTGGTCCGGAAATCGATGAGCTTCAAGGTGCGCCTTGATTACAACATGCAGTATTCGTTGATGAAAAAGAGCTTCATCGATTCGCTCCGCGAGAGGGGGGATTTTTTCCAATCTCCCTACCCGGACTACTATGCGACCAACGTGATGTTCCTGAAGGGACGGAGAATCCTGGTGTGCCCGTGGGCTCTCGTCACCATCGGAATCAGCCCGAAATCTTTCGGGTACTACTATTTCAACAAGAAAGAAGCGGAAGGGACCGAATTTCTCAAGAACCTCCCTGATGGGGGACTCGCGGAAAAGATGCGGGCCGTCATCATGCCGGGAACGAATATGAACACTTCCTGGCTGTTGGCCATGGAAACCATAAGGGCGAATTACGGGGAGGAGTTTCACCTGCGCGTAAACTACGGGCGCTACCGCTTCCTCCAGATCCAGAATATCTACGCATTTCATTACAGGACCGGGCAGTCGACGAAACAGGAATTCGTATCCGCCAAGAGGCAGATGACCGTGCCGGAGAAACTTTTTCTCGCCCCCTTCTTCTTCATGGCGATGAACTTCCTGAAATTCTTCCCTTCCTGCAAGGATTACAAGGTCGTGAACCGGATGATCGAACTCCTCGGCCCTTATGGACATTCCGACACCAAGACCTGCGGCGGGAGCTACAAGAACATCCTGGAGGTGTTTCATCGAGCGGAAAGGGAAAACCTTCCCGGCCGGGTGAGGACCGCATGCCCGCCATAGCGGTCGTTCATCTGGTTCGTGCCCGGAACGGGATCGCGCCATTCCGCAGGTTCATCGAATCCTACCTCGCCAACGACGGAGGAATCGACCACGAACTTCTGCTCGTCTTCAAAGGGTTCCGGGGGAAGGGAGACCTTTCCGAATACGAGGAACTTCTCGGGCGACTCCGTCACCGCCGCCTGTTCGTCCGGGATTACGGGTACGACATCAGGGCCTATCTCGCCGCCGTCAAAACGTTCGATTTCCATTCCTTCTGTTTTCTGAATTCTTATTCCGTGATTCTCGATAAGGATTGGTTGCTGAAGATGGCGGATCATGCGGCCGGCAAAGATGTCGGTCTCGTCGGGGCGACGGGATCCTACATGAGTCATTACACGTTCCTGATCGACAATCCGGAGATCGGCATGTCCCTTCCGTTCGGGTCCCGCCAGGTCCCCCTCCCCGGGGTCGCGGGAAGAGCGTTCAGGTCCATCCTGATGAAAACCCATGGAGATCATTTCGATCCGTTCCCGAATCCGCACATCCGGACGAATGCATTCTTCGTCTCACGAGAGCTCCTCCGATCCATCCCTCATGGAATTCTCCTGAGGAAAAAACACGCTCATCTCTTCGAAAGCGGAAAGGAAGGGCTGACGCGACAGGTCTTTCGGCGGAAGATGAAAGCGCTTGTCGTCGGGCGGGACGGCAAGGCGTACGAATGGGAGAAGTGGCCCGACAGCCACACCCTCTGGCAGGGAAAACAGGAAAACCTTCTCGTCG
>Ga0031653_10000143_pt1 | contig 12980 bp, 13 predicted proteins | sample FrelakmetBRP12BR_FD_55210 | JGI IMG/M metagenome (GOLD analysis project Ga0031653, IMG submission 55210) | Freshwater lake sediment microbial communities from the University of Notre Dame, USA, for methane emissions studies - BRP12 BR | ecosystem: Environmental > Aquatic > Freshwater > Lake >... | reverse complement strand
GGCCCGGGTCCGGGCCCCTGGCCATTAAAAAAGAACTGGCTCCCTTTCTTCCCATTCCGGTAATTGAGAAGAAAGGGGAAGCTTACCGGCTCAATTACGATCGGCCTCAGAGTATCGGAAGAATGAAGGCCTTCTACGGAAACTTCGGAGTCATCCTCAAGGCTTATGCCTATATCCTCTCCATGGGAGCAGAAGGGCTCAGGAGAGCGAGTGAGATGGCGGTGCTAAATGCCAACTACCTGATGACAGGATTGAAAGGCTCTTACCATCTTCCATACGACCAGCCCTGCGTGCATGAGTGTGTTTTCACCGACCGGTATCAGGAAAAACATCATGTTTCAACTCTCGACATTGCGAAGAGATTGATCGATTATGGATTTCATCCACCGACGATTTACTTTCCCCTGGTTGTCAAGGGTGCGCTGATGATGGAGCCTACGGAAACGGAGGACAAAGAGGAACTCGATCGATTTATTAAGACAATGATCGCCATTGCAAGAGAGGCAGAAGAGAATCCGGAACTGCTTCGTCAGGCCCCCCGGAGGGTGAAGGTGAGAAGGCTCGATGAGGTCCTGGCGGCCAGAAAACCGAAATTGAGATGGAACCCCAAAGATTAAAATTCGAAGCACGAAATCCGAAGCTCGAAACAAATTCTAAATTCGAATTTCTAAATTTTCAAAACAATGTTAGACATTTGGAATTTGGTCATTCGGATTTGTTTCGAATTTAAAGATTGCCTATGGACCGAAAAGGATACATCATTGATCTCGGGCCGCTCGACTACAAGAAGGCCTTGGACCTTCAGCATACCCTCTGGTCGAAGAGGGTTGAAGATGGAGTGCCCGATCTCCTTCTCATCCTTGAGCATCCCCATGTGATCACCCTTGGGAGACGGGGCAATCGTTCGCATCTAAAGGTTTCACAGGAAGTGACGGACGCAATGAAGATTCCCCTCTTCCATACGGAGCGGGGCGGAGATGTCACCTACCACGGTCCCGGGCAGATGGTTGTCTATCCCATCTTAAATTTGAAGGATTATGGGTATCGTCTCATTCGTTATGTTAGTCAGCTCGAAGAGGTGATCCTTTCCGTCCTAAGGGATTTTGGGATTGAAGGGAAAAAGGATTTATCCAATCGAGGGGTTTGGGCAGAGGGCGACAAGATCGCCTCCATCGGTGTGGCGATTAAACGATGGGTCTCCTTTCATGGGATTGCCTTAAACTACGCAACCGACTTAAAATATTTTGAACTCATCAATCCCTGCGGCCTCGAAGGGGCGAAGATCACCTCCATGGAGAGGATCCTTGGAAGAAACATTCCAAGGGATAAATTGGTTGAAAGGATTTGTTTCCATTTCAAACAAACCTTTAAAGGAGATTGGGAAGAGAAGAGGCTTGAAGAATTAATTGCAAATTGACCATTAAGCATTGACCATTTAACATTGAAGACTATGAACCCAAAGAGAATAGTCATCATCGGCGGAGGTCCTGGCGGTTATGTGGCTGCCATCCGGGCAGCCCAATTGGGAGCAAAGCCTATCCTGATCGAGAAGGATAGAATCGGTGGAACCTGCCTAAACCGGGGATGCATTCCCACGAAATCACTTCTCCACGATGCAGGACAGCTCCGTTCCCTTAAGCATTCTCCTGTCTTTGGATCTCTCATTGATAAGGGGTTTAGTCCTCTCCCTTCCATGGCTGAACGAAAGGAGAGGGTCGTCCAGGAACTGGTTAGGGGAATTGAAATCCTGCTGGAATCCCACCGGGTCACCGTTAAAAAAGCAAGGGCTGACCTTGCAGGGAGCGATCAGGTTGTGCTTTTGGATGGAGAGAGAAAAGGGGAGACCATTGCGGCCGATGCAATCATTTTAGCGCCGGGCTCGAAGACCAAGACGCTTCCCCATCTCATCCCGGACGGCGAGAGAATCATTACCAGTGATGAGGTATTAGAACTCAAGGAAGTTCCTCGTGACCTGGTGATCATCGGCGGAGGATACATCGGCGTTGAGTTTGCCACGCTCTTCAATACACTCGGTTCAAGAGTGACGATTGTAGAGATTCTGGAAAATATTCTTCCTGGCCTTGAGGGAGAATTAGTCCGGAATCTTCGGAGGTTTCTGGAAAGGGATGGGGTCAAGATTTTAACTCAATCCTCTGTCGAAGAGATTCAATATNGAGAGAATGAGTTAAGGCTCACCGTTAAAACCCCGCAGGGGATCCAGGAGATCATTGCTGAAAAATTACTTATGGCTGTGGGAAGAGGGCCCAGTTTAGATCTAAGTTTTCCAAGGGCAGGTATTGAGATTTCTCCTCGAGGGATTAAGGTCAACCGTCGAATGGAGACAACTGCGCCGGGCATTTATGCGATTGGAGATGCCATTGAAGGAATCATGCTTGCCCATGTGGCAATGGAGCAGGGGATTGTGGCTGCGGAGAATGCGATCGGGATGGATCAAGAGATGAAAGATAACCCTATCCCCCTCTGCATCTTCACGCATCCCGAAGTCGCTTCAATTGGCCTCACTGAGAAGGAGGCGAAGGCAAAAGGGGAAATAAAGATTGGCCGATTCCCATTCCGGTCCAATCCGAAGGCCGTGATCTCAGGAGAAACTGATGGCCTGATCAAGGTGATTGCAACCCGTGAGAACAATCAGATTGTGGGAGTTCATATTATTGGCTCCGAAGCAAATCTTCTCATATCCATTGCTTCTATGATGATGGGCGGCAAGATGAAAGATTTTACCCGATTCATTCAAGCCCATCCCACCATTCCGGAAGCGTTGAAGGAGGCATGCCTCGATGTGGATGGATTGGCGATTCATCTCCCGAAACCGCTCCGACCTGGCAAATAAGAAATGGGAAATAGGAAATGGGAATTGAAAAAAAACCTCCATGGCTGAAAAAACGAATACCACCATACCAGGATCTTCTTAAGGTCAAATCCATTTTAGCGGCGACAGACCTTCATACGGTCTGCGAAGAGGCCAGGTGTCCAAACCTGGGTGAGTGCTTCTCCAAAGGAACGGCAACCTTCCTTATTCTTGGAAATATCTGTACAAGGGATTGTGGTTTTTGTGCTGTAGAACATGGGGACCCCGTTCCAGTTGACGAAAAAGAGGCGGAAAAGGTTGCTCAGGCGGTTGAGAAGATGGGCCTGCGGTATGTTGTCGTCACCTCTGTGACCAGGGATGACCTTCCTGATGGGGGAGCTTCCCATTATGCGAAAACGATTCAAGCCATTCGGGAAGTGGATGGGAGCGCAAAGGTTGAGGTGTTGATCCCCGATTTTCAGGGCGATCCTCCTTATCTTGCAATGGTGCTCGATGCTTCTCCGGATGTTTTGAACCATAACATCGAAACAATCCCCCGACTCTATCCTAAAGTCCGCCCTGAGGCCGACTATGAAAGATCACTTCGTTTACTAAAAAGGTCAAAAGAGTACAATCCTCATCTTTTTACTAAGTCTGGATTTATGCTTGGCCTCGGAGAAATGCGGGAAGAGGTTTTAGGCCTGATGGAAAATCTGAGACAGGTCGAATGTAATTTCTTAACGATCGGTCAATACCTTCAACCCCGTCCAGATCGTTTACCGGTCGTGCGATTCATCCCGCCAGAGGAATTTGAAGAGTATAAGAGAATAGGGGAAAAGATGGGCTTTAAATCGGTTGCCTCCGGCCCTTTTGTTCGAAGTTCTTTTCACGCCTCTAGGATGTTTGAGAACAACCCAATCCAATCAACTTCATAGTTTTTTAGATAAATGATATCATGGTTTATTGAAGGAGAGGGAAAATGATGCATTTAAATAAGTCATTTTATATTTTTTTCATTTTGTTATTAACGATAGCCTCCTGCACGGTGAAGGAGATCCAACAACCTCCACCGGTGGTTCAGCCTCCGGTCCAGCCTCCCCCAAAGCCGGCGAAGATTGCTCTGGTGCTGGGAGCAGGAGCTTCAAAAGGGTTTGCTCATATTGGCGTGCTTAAAATTCTTGAGACGAACAAAATCCCGGTTCATATGATCGTCGGGACGAGCGTGGGCAGTGTGATAGGGAGCTTCTATGCCTACGGGCTCAATGCTTTTGAGCTTCAGAAATTATCCTTCTCCATCGAGCAGAAGGATATTGTGGACCTTACCATTCCGGAAAACGGGTTCATTAAAGGGGAGAAACTTGAAGAATTCGTCAACAGGACATTGAAAAATACTCCAATGGAAAAACTGAAGCTCCCTTTTTATGCAGTCGCCACAGAGATTCAGAATGGTCAGGAGACTGTCTTCGGCAGGGGGAATACAGGGCAGGCGGTGAGGGCGAGTTGTTCCATTCCGGGTGTTTTCAGACCCGTTAAAATAGGGGATAAGGTCTATGTCGATGGAGGCGTGATCAGTCCTGTGGCGGTGGAGGCGGCAAAGCGGTTAGGGGCGGATGTTGTGTTGGCCGTAGATATTTCTGCAAGCACGGAACGGACTCCTCCCGGAAATACGATTGAGACCCTTCTCCAGTCGATTGACATCATGTATTCGAAACTTGCCGCCATTCAACTATCACAGGCCGATGTGGTGATCAGGCCGAAGGTGGGCTATATTGGTTCAAGCGATTTTTCAAAGAAGCATGAGGCGGTCATGGAGGGTGAGAAGGCGACCATCGAAATCATGCCCAGAATCCTGGAGATCATCTCCCAGCTCAGACTGGAAGGAAGGTTGGAGTGAATATAAATGGGAAATAGGAAATAGGAAGTGAGAAATAAAAATTGAGAATTATGAGTTGAGAGTTAAGAGTTGGAACATTTAGTTTTCAAGGATATAGAAGGGGGGAGAAAACAATGAATCAGGATCAGGAGCATCTTAGATTGTTATCGATTTTTCACTACATTGTGGGAGGGATTGCCGCTCTATTCTCGTTTTTCCCAGTCATTCATCTTATCTTGGGAATCCTCTTCCTTGTCGCTCCTCACCGCATGGGGGGAAGTCCTCTTCCGCCCCCGTTTTTGGGATGGATTTTTATCATTATGGGGGGAGGCTTTATGCTCGTAGGCTGGGCATTTGCGGTTTGNGTGATCCTGGCCGGGCGATTTATTGTCAGGCATAAACACTACATCTTCTGTCTTGTCATAGCCAGTCTNAATTGCCTCTTCATGCCTTTTGGAACAATTCTCGGAGTCTTTACAATCGTTNTACTCGTGCGGCCGTCGGTGAAAGCTCTGTTTTACCCGAGCGAGGATTTAGTGCTTGCAGTTTAATGGATCCACATCTGCAAGGAAGAATGTGATGAAGAGTTACCGAAAAGAACTGTGGTTTGAGGTGCCCACACGGAGGGACTTCATTAATATCACTCCAAAGGTGGAAGCCTGTCTCAAAAAGAGTGGCATCCAGAAGGGACTGGTTCTGGTCAAGATCATCGGGGAATGATTCCTTAAGTACAATGTGTTAGTAGATGGAACAATTTATGAGCCTTTGAGAGGAGTGGGAGTATGCCAAAGGATTTAAAACGAACAGAACTCTATTCGTGGCATAAGGAGCATGGTGCGCAGATGGTGGAGTTTGCGGGATGGGAGATGCCTGTTTCTTATAAGCCGGGCATCCTTGAAGAGCACCTGGCCACCAGGAAATACGGAGGCCTCTTTGACATCTCTCATATGGGAAGGTTTCTCATCTATGGAGAAGAGGCCATTCCCTTTTTACAGCATGTCCTGACGAACAATATTTTCGCCCTGGAGCACGGTATGGCCCAGTATACCCTGATCCAGGATGAGTGGGGCGGAGCGATTGATGATGCCTACCTCTATCGGCTCGATGAAGGAAATCTCCCTTCTGAATCGAGATACCTCCTCGTCGTCAATGCGGCCAATAAGGAGAGAGACTGGAATTGGTTAATGGACCATAAGAAGCGGTTCAGGGGGCTCATCATCGAAGATAAAAGTGAAGAGATGGGGCTGATTGCCCTCCAGGGCCCTGTCGCCAAAAGGGTGTTGGAAAAAATTGTCATCGAAAGTCATTCAAAACTTCCTGATCCCTGGAGGAATCGTTTAAGGGTATGCGAGATCGAAGGGGTCAGAGTGGCTGTCACCATCTCAAGAACCGGATATACGGGAGAGCCTATCTGCTTCGAACTCTTTTCTGAGAGAGAGAAGATGCGAATGATATGGGAAGCGATTCTTGCCGTTGGAGAGAAAGAAGGAATTGTCCCCGTAGGCTTGGGGGCAAGGGACACCCTGAGGACGGAGGCAGGCCTTCCCCTGTATGGTCATGAATTGGGGCTCGATCAAGAGGGAAAGGAGATACCCATCTATGCGGTTTATGCAGCTGGATTGGCAGTCAGTTTTTCTCCTTTGAAAGGAGATTTTATCGGAAGGGAAGCCCTGAGGCGACAATTTGAAGAATTGAAATCGAGGACAGATGGAGTTCCCCCGCCGCCCAGAGAGAGACAGACCATTCCCAGACGGGTTGTTCCCGTTGCCGTCATTGGAAATCGGGGAGGAGATCAGGGCGGACAGGCGATTGCAAGGCAAGGCTATGAAGTCTTTCTGGATGGAAAACCGGTAGGCCATGTGACCAGTGGAACCATGGTTCCCTACTGGATATTTTCTAATGAGGGAATCCTGTCAAAACCCACTGAAAAAAAGGGGATGAGGGCCATTGCATTAGCTTATCTTGATTCCGATTTGGAAGAGGGACAGAAGATCGATATTCAGCAGAGGGGGAAGACCATTGAAGGGACGATCGTGGAAAAACATTTATCCGGGGAGGCTCCCCCTTACGCCCGGCCCATCCTGTTTCAAGAGAGGATTCCAAAAAAGCGTGAGCCGACCAGAGATTTGAAAGATTCAGCCCGAAAGCTGATCGAGCGGGCCATACAGAATACCCATTGGAGACAGAGAGAGACGATTAACCTCATCCCTTCGGAACAAACTCCGTCTCTCCTGGTGAGACTTCTCACCATTATGGATCCATCCCATCGATATGCGGAGCACCGTTTCGTCAAAGCGCTTGGGGAAAAGGATATCTTCTATTATCAAGGGACGAAGTTGATCGAAGAGGTGGAGGCCCTTCTTGCCAATGAGATGCGAAGCTTCATGGGATGTTCTGAGGTGGAGGCGAGGGTGATCAGCGGGCAGATGGCTAATACGGTTGTATTCAGCGGTCTGGTGGATTACCTTAATCGGCTCGACCGGAAAAGCGAACCCCGAAGGATCAGGAAGGTAATGAATCATCATCTCGGGAGAGGGGGGCATCTCAGCGCACAACCCATGGGCGCCTTGAGAGATTTTATAGCCATCGATCCTTTGACGGAGAGGCCATCGGTTGTTCCTTTCCCGGTGATGAAGGACGATCTCTATCAGATCGATCTCTTAAAAACAGAAGAGCTCCTGGAAATACATAAACCTGAGTTGATTGTCCTGGGCAAGAGCATGGTCCTTTATAAGGAGCCTCTCAAGGAGATTGTTCAAATCGCATCCAGGATAAAACCCAAGCCGATCATCCATTATGACATGGCCCATGTATTGGGATTGATTGGGCCCTATTTTCAGGAGCCCTTTAAAGAAGGTGCGGATATTGTTACAGGTTCCACCCATAAAACATTTTTTGGTCCGCAGAGGGGGGTCATCGGAAGCAATATGGGAGAGGGAACAGAATACGAGGACCTCTGGGAGGCCATTGTCCGGAGGGTTTTCCCCGGAAGCGTGAGCAACCATCATCTGGGAACACTTTTAGGATTGCTCATGGCGGCCTATGAGATGAATATCTATAAATCAGAATATCAGAAGGCAGTGATCTCCAATGCCAAAGCCTTCGCCCGTTTCTTAAAGCAACAAGGATTAACCGTAGAGGGAGACTCCCGACTTGGATATACGGAAACCCATCAGGTAATTGTCAGGGTGGGTTATGGAAAAGGACCGGTGATTGCCGAACGGCTGGAGGAGAACAACATCATCGTCAACTATCAGGCCGCCCCGGACGACGAGGCCTTCACCGCAGCCAGTTGTCTGAGGATGGGCGTCCAGGAGATGACCCGTTTCGGGGTGAAGGAGGAGGATTTCGGACAACTGGCAGAATATATGAGTGAGGTTATCCTTCATGATCGGCTGGTAGCGAAAGAGGTTTCAGGATTCAGAAAGAGATTTACGGAGATGAAGTATTGTCTGCCTGAAACAGAAGCCGCCTCATTGGTAAACGGACTCATTGAAGCGATTCGGTAATTGGTTTGACAAAAATATTGGTGATGGTAGAATGAGCGTGGGTATTCAAATAAATTCAGGCTGCTGCTCGAAAGAATGATTCCATGGGTCAAAGAGAATGAGAGGGGAAGGGGGATTTCAAATGAATAGTCCAAAGAAGATGAGTTTTTGGAGTCTAATAGTGCTGGTCTCTTTTCTCCTTGTTTTAGGATGCTCGAATCCACCCAAAACCCTTGATCGCACCGTTACCGGCCCGCAGGTCATTATAAATCCAGGATCGATCCGTCTCGGAGTCGCTAAATTAATGGACACCATTATTGTATTTGAAGGTTCTGGATTTAAACCGGGGGATTCCATGTTTATTACTCTCATCGGACCCAATGAGACCAAGGCGATTGTGGCAGAGGCTCCGATTCAACCGGATGGAACTTTTAAGGCGGAGTTGGGCAAATCTTCGATAAGCAAATTGACCAAGGCCATGGAGATTTTAAAGGCCGATATCGTTTCCAATGAAAAGTTCGAGCCTGTTGTTGTGCTCAGTCAACCCCCGATTCCGAAGGGTGTTTACACGGTAAAGGTCACCAGCATGATGTCGCCGCTGACCGCCGAAACAAAGCTGGAAGTCAAAGGACCCTCCATCATTGATAGTGTTATGGATTGGATCGGAGGACTCACCGGAAAGATCGAACATAAAAAAAGAAAATAAGACACTTCCCATAGAAATAGGGAAGTATCCCTCATTTTCCTGGGGCAAATAAGAGCCCCCCCATCACTCCAAAAAGCCTATTGAAAAAGCCAGCATGAATTGACCGGTGTAGTACAAGGGCAAACCGAGGAGCCGGTTTCGGTATTCCTCTTTTATGAATCTATGGCGAGCGACAAAAACATCTGAGACATAAAAGCAGAGAGCCCCGGCTAAGATGAGCACCCTTCCTGAAACCTGGAAGGAGGATTTCCAAAACACTGCCAAGGCCCCGATTGCCATGATTGTTATCACCAGGATGTATATTAGCACCGGGATCAGCATCGATTTTAAATGGGGGCGGAGCCAGAGAAAGATAAAGGCGCTTGTGCCAACAATGATAAACAGCCCTGATAAATACCAATGGGAAACTGGGATGAGAGACGAAAAACTGAAGATATAGAGAACATGCCCAAGCAGAAAAGCAACCAGCCCTCCCATAAACGCTTTTGTCTGCGGAAGGGCCAGACACACATCACCCACGAGACAAAAAATCAGACCAACGAAGAGGTAATTAAAATAGGCTGGAGCTGGATGAGGTTGGAGTAGTACAGTTATGACAAATAGCGATGAAAGAATGGATTTTGTAATGATGCGCGGTATTCTGCTTTTCTTTTTCTCAAAGAAAAGCACACCGGACAGTAAAATGACCCCCAGAATGATGATCAAACCATTCATCATGCTCACTTCTCCACAAATACATTTTGATGGTTAAAGTTTATAAAACCTATTCAAAGGAGTCAACAGGAATGCAGAAAAAGAGGAAGGAAGAGGGGACACCTTTTGGGAAATAAAAAAAGTGTCCCTTACCTTTCTTATTTCTTTGGCAGCTCATAGGTTCCTATCATTCTGAGATAACCTTGAAAAGTTGAAGGATTTATTTGTTGTTTACCACGGGTCATAAAGATAAACTTGCCTTTGCCACCGCCTGAAATGCCTTTCCACTTTCCAGTGCCGTGAAGGAATTTAAAAGTACCCTCGCTCATGGGGATACCCTCAACAGATGTCTCTGTGATAAAAAAGTCTCCATCAGAATCTGTGAATTTGGAGTAGGTAATCCCAATCATTTTATCTGTAGAAATTTTCCCGGACCGCAAGCAGTGGGAGACCATACGATCGAAGGTTTTGCTCTCATGATTATCATGGATAACTCCTCTTACATCGGAGTGAAAGATTGTCAATACTGGATCCGTTGATAGATATGTTACCGTGGCATAAAAATAATCCGTAATATCAAATGGTTGCTGGGCTTGGGCTGCTGGAATAAGAATGACTAAACCAAAAAGAACAAGAACCCCCTTTTTCCATCTGTTCTTAAAAATCATGGTACACCTCCCTCTTTATTTGGATGTCTATTTCTTTGGCAGTTCAAATGTTCCAATATGTCTGGTGCAGTACTGGCTTGTACCTGGCGCTATCGACTTCCCAGAAGTGATACGTCGGACTTTTCCTTCCCCCTTAATTCCTTTCCATTTACCAGTGCCTTGCAGAAACTTACAATGGGTCTCTGCACCTTCCCGGATCGACTCCATGACAACAAAGTCTCCATCCGGGTCCATGTACTTGCTGTAACCATACGCACTGGTCTTGCCAGGCGTGCTCCTTCCAACTCCTACATAAAAGACGGTGCAATTATCAAAAATCTTGTTCTCGGAATTGCTCCGGGCAATACCTTTGAAGTCAAACGTGCTGATGGTCAATTCATCGCTCTCGGAATTGACTGTGAATGTCATTGAGCCGCAGTCCGTGATGTCGTATTGTTGTTCCGCTTGAGCAAGCGGAATCATCAGGCTCATGCTAAAGACAAAAGCGACAATGGAGATTTTCCACTTGTTACTTATAGACATTGGGCACCTCCTTATGGTTTTCAAAGGGTTATTTCTTTGGCAATTCAAATGTTCCCGTCATTCTGATGCAACCTTGCACTGTCCCCGGGGTTATTGGTTTTCCTCCCGCTGCGGGCCGAAGTTTTCCTCCCCCCTTGATCCCCTTCCATTTCCCGGTGCCCTGTAAGAAATTCCAATCAGACTCCCCTCCTGCATCCAGAGTGTGGAGGTTTTCAGTGATCAGAATGTCTCCATCGGGGTCCATGAACTTGATGTAACCGTATCGGTGCCTTCTTTTGTCCGCCAGATCCCGACCCACACCAATTCCATGGAAAGTCAGATTATCGAACGCTTTGCTTTCGAGATTGCTCCGGGCAATGCCTTTGAAATCGAAGCTGTTTATGCTCAATTCTTGGGTTTCGGACACCATGGTGGTTGTCATTGACAAGCAGTAGGTAATGTCGATTGGTTCTGCTTGGGCAACCGAAATAGAGAGAGTCAAACAAAAACCAATGCCTAATGCTGCCATCATCCATTTTTTGATTGAAATCATATTACACCTCCTTGGTTTTTTAAGAGTAATGTTACGCTATTTTTATGTGTTTTCAGAATGCATAGGGTCTCAATCCCACTCACTTCGTCAATGGTTTTAACCCGGTGATTTGATTACCTGAACCAAAATCTTTAATGGTTCCACCTTTTCCGAAGAGTACATTGTTGTTTGCCCCTTTATCGAGTGAAACATCGACTGCCGTAGCCTTGAAGGAAGTAAAATCGTTATTTACGAGAAGATTGTTGGTTCCTTTCAATGGTCCCCAGGGTCTGACCATGAGTCCATGACCTCCGATGCCTTCAATCTTATTTTGGGCTATATAGCTATTTGAACTGGCTGAAAATATGGCGATGCTTCCCTGATTCTCTGCTGCCAATGCATTGCTCTCAATCACGGCTCCATCGGTAAAACTGATGATTCCTCCGGAGGTTTGGCCTCGAACCCTGATTGCATTATGAAGGATAATGTGTTTGATGTTTCGCTTCGGATCGGCGCCTCCCGACATGTCGACAAACCATCCGGCAAGGATACCATTGGGTGTGCCAGGGGTTGGAACCGGGAGGCCCATTTGCGATGTTACAATCTTATTCCCCTGAATGACCACCAAACCACGGCCATCTTCTGAAAGATAGTTGTCCAACACTTCTACCGAATTCCTGGAACAATGGAAAATAGTGTTGCGCAAAATTTGCGCTGTGACGCCTGTGGTCCATATAACGAGCACTCCTTGTGCCATCGTTTTTACAGGCTCTTCATTGAGCATGTCAATTTCATTATCTGCTATCGTCAAAATCCCAGTGAATGCACCCTGTTGAAACTTCTGAGGTGCCGTAGGTTGTGCATAGCGCGGGCTACAAATAATGCCTTGCTGCGTATTTAAGCCCTCTTTGCCAAAAATGGGGAAAGGACTCAGTATGGGCCGGACATTTGTTATTTTGTTGCCAATAATTACGGTACCACTGCTATATGCTAAATGAATGGGACACCATAAGGCTCCATCAAAACGGATGGATTGAATCGTGATTTTAGGACCTGGAATCTCCGGCGGTAACTTGGCTGGAAGAGGACTATGAAAGGTCCAGAATCCCCCTTTTATCTTTGTTACAGGGGTGTTATTGCCATCGTTTTCACCCACAATTTTTACATCCTTGCGGATATTGATCCTTCCTTTATCACCAAAGTCAAAGGTCCCTTTCAAAAGGATCGCCCCTCCTTGATCAACTGCCGTCTGTATAGCCTGGACATCAACCGAGGGATTATTCTGTCCGAGAATGGTTAAAGGTTGTTCCGATTTTGAAAATGGAATGAACATGGCCAGAACAAAAACAAAGACTAATCCCTCCACCATCAATCTTTTAGGAGAAATCATGGTACACCTCCTTTTTTGAATGACACGCATAGTGCCTGCCTGCGCCTGCCTGTCGGCAGACAGGGTAGGCAGGCATAGAGCATAGCGCAAGGCGTAGGACAAAAGTAAGCACAAGTTGATAAATTTAGATGCCCTCTCCCTTATATCACCTCCTTTCTCTTTTGTTTTGGCTTCTGGCTAATGCTTTTTGAAGAGATCAAGATTTCCCAGAGTTCGTCGTAATTGGTAAAAGCCTTCTTTCCCTTCACCCCAACCTCTTCAACAACTCCTATAAGATTGCGAGGATTGTCCTTCTTGAAACGATAAATACGAACGACATA
>Ga0031653_10000141_pt1 | contig 13050 bp, 8 predicted proteins | sample FrelakmetBRP12BR_FD_55210 | JGI IMG/M metagenome (GOLD analysis project Ga0031653, IMG submission 55210) | Freshwater lake sediment microbial communities from the University of Notre Dame, USA, for methane emissions studies - BRP12 BR | ecosystem: Environmental > Aquatic > Freshwater > Lake >... | reverse complement strand
GGGTATTCCCTCCGTCGGCCGCGGCCCGTCCCGGCGAGCCGGGCCGCTTGGGACCCGGGCTTCGCTCTGGCCAAGAGGGACTGTCCCCGAAGCGGGACTGTCCCTCTTGGCCATCCATGCCCGCTCAGCCCTCCACCGCCTCCTCTGGGAACACCCCTGCGCGGGGCGGATTCCCTGACGAAACGCCGCGACTTTATTAGGCGGTCGGCTCAAACAGGCGGAGTCGTTTGACCTCGCCGATGAGGAAGAGCGAGCCGGCGATGACGACAGGGGCGGGACCGCGCGCAGAACGGGGACATGTATCCGAGGTACATGTCCCCTCTTTATCGCCCGCCGCCATGTTCTCGTTCCTCCCCGATGCCTTTCGACTCTCGGGCAAGGCCAGTTCGACGGCCTTGCTCGTGTCCGGCTCGAGGAAGATGCGGCCTTTGAAGGGCGGCGCGGCTGCGAGAAGCTCTTCGGGCGTCGCCGAGCGCTTGTAGGGGACGCGGGTCAAGACGACGGTCTCGCAGAGGGGGAAAAGGACCCGGGTCATGGACCGCAGATCCTTGTCCTGCATGGCGGCGAAAACGAGGACGACGGGCCGGCGGATGACCGCCTTGATGTACGAGACGAGGGCCGTGACGCCCTCGACGTTATGGGCCCCGTCGAGGAGGACGAGCGGCCGTCGGCGGACCGCTTCGAGGCGGCCCTCCCAGCGTGTTTCGCGGATGGCCTCGATGACCTTGGCCTTGTCGAAAGGCCTCCAAATCCGCGACAGGACCTCCGTCGTCGCGATGGCGGTCGCGGCGTTCGCGCCCTGATGGAGCCCAGCCAGGGCGGGGGAATAGGCGTATCGGCCGCGCTCGCCCATATAATCGAACCGGAAACTGCCGCGCCCGGCCCGGGCCTCGAGCGTCCGCCCGGGGCCGAAGACCTCGGTCAGGGGCGCCTCCCTTTCGCGGGCGACCCGGCGGATCTCCCTGAGCGCCGCCCCTCCCTTGACGCCGCAGACGACGGGGACGCCGGGCTTGATGATCCCGGCTTTCTCGAAGGCGATCTTCCCGAGCGTCGCCCCGAGGTGCTTCTCGTGGTCCTTGGCGATCGTGGTGATGACCGAGACGAGAGGGCGGACGACGTTGGTCGCATCGAACCGGCCGCCCATCCCGACCTCGAGGACCGCGACGTCGACCCCGCGCCCGGCGAACTCCACGAACGCGAGGGCCGTCAGGACCTCGAAGTAGGTCGGGTGATAGGCGAGCCGGCCCTCGGCCATCAGGCCGTCGATCACGGCCTTCAGCTCCGAGAGCCGCGTCAGGAATCGCGCCGGCGCGATCGATCGCCCGCCGATACGGATCCGCTCCTCGACGCGGGCGAGGTGCGGCGACGTGTAGAGGCCCGTCCGGAGCCCGTGCGCCCTCGCGATCCCGTCCAGCATGGCCGAGACCGAGCCTTTGCCGTTCGTCCCGGCCACGTGGACGGATAGGAAGCGGTTCTGCGGGTTGCCCAGGGCCGCGCAGAGCGTCGCGATGTTCTCGAGGCCGAGCTTGATGCCGAAGTGCTGGAGGCGGCCGAGATAGGCCCGGCCCTCGGACGGGGTCATTGAGGCCGGTTGAGGAAGAGGCGCAAGGCCCTGACGAGATACGGCTTGAGGGCCTTGCGCTCGACGACGTCGTCGACCATGCCGTGCTCGAGGAGAAATTCGGCCCGCTGGAAGCCTTTAGGCAGCTTCTCCTTGATCGTCTGCTCGATGACGCGCGGCCCGGCGAAGCCGATGAGGGCCTGGGGCTCGGCCACGTTGATGTCCCCGAGCATGGCGAAGCTCGCCGTCGTGCCGCCCGTCGTCGGATCGGCCAGGACGGAGATGTAAGGGATCTTGGCCTCGCCCAGGCGGGCGATGGCCGCGCTCGTCTTGGCCATCTGCATGAGCGAGAGCATGCCTTCCTGCATGCGCATCCCCCCGGAGCAGGAAACGATGATGACCGGCCGGCGGTCCTCGAGGGCCCGCTCGCAGGCCCGGGCGATCTTCTCGCCGACGACCGAGGCGACGCTGCCGCCGAGGAAGCCGAACTCCATGGCCAGGATGTAGACCGGGATGCCGCCGATCGACCCCCGGCCCGTGACGATGGCCTCGGCGAGGCCCGTCTTCCGCTCGTTGTCGGCGATGCGGTCGGCGTAGGACTTGAGGTCGACGAAGTGAAGGGCGTCGACGGAGTGGATGTTGGCGTCGAGGACCTCATAGGCGCCCTCATCGAAGAGCATCTGGAGGCGCTCCTCGGCCGAGATGCGGAAGTGGAAGCTGCAGGCCGGACAGACGGCGAGGTTGTCCAGGATATCCTGCTTATAAAGGATCCGCTGGCAGTCGTTGCAACGGGTCCAGAGGCTTGTCATGGGCGTTTTCCTTCGTGCGCAGGTTTCCCGTCCCCTTGCGGGGCGGTGGGCCCGCGGCCGCGGCGGCTCAGGGCTTCGATGACCGAGTTCGAATCGGGCAGCTCTTCCTCGAAGTCGTCCTCGTCGTGGAGCAGGCGCTTGACGGCGCCGATGAAGGCCCCCGTGTCGAGCGGCTTCTCGAAGAATTCCGAGGCGCCGAGGCCGCTCGTCGCCTCCTGGCGGAATTTCGGCCCTTTATAAAGGCCCGTGATGAGGATGACCGGGACCCGGCCCTGGGTCTCCCGGGAGATCTTCTGGATCAGGTCGAAGCCGTGGAGCTTGGGGAGCACGGCCTCGGTGACGACCAGGTCGGGATTTTCCGTCCGGAAGGCCTCGTACCCGGCCTGGCCGTCGGCGGCCTTGACGACGCGGTATTTATGGGCTTTCAGGAGCTTAACGGTCTTTTCCAGACTCCCGGCGTCGTAATCGATGACCAGGATCTTCTTCTCGGCCATGGCACAGGTGCCCCAATACTGTAGGCAATCGGGCAGGTGTTGTCAAACCCTTAAGGGGGGACCGCGGCCGAGTGCCGGTGTCCCTATTTATTACGTTTTGTCAGGGCCAGGAAGCCGGCCACGACCGCGGCGACTCCCAGGGCGAACAGCAGGATCTTCTTGATCTTCATCGTTCCCGGTCCTCAATAGAAAGTCGAGGCGGAATTATAGCGATTCTGAATGAAAAACGCTATGATGAATCCGTTCTTATGTACAGATCCCGCCGCCACGCCCTCGGACAGCACTTTCTGGCCAACGAGGGCGTCCTGCGCAAGATCGTCGAGGCCGTTGATCCCAAACCGACGGACGTCATCGTCGAAATCGGGGCGGGGCGAGGCGTTCTGACCGCCCTGCTGGCCGCGAGTGCAGGCAAAGTCATCGCGCTCGAAAAAGACGAACGGCTCATCCCGACGCTCCGGGAGACGATGCCGGCTAACGTCGAGGTCGTCCATGCCGATATCCTGAAGATCGACCTCCGCGACGCCCTTACGAAGGCCAAGGTCCCATCTCTCCGCCTGGTCGGCAACGTCCCTTATTCGATCTCTTCGCCGCTGCTCTTCCGGGTGCTCGACGACTGCGCGCTCTTTTCCGACTGCGCTTTCCTGCTTCAAAAGGAGGTCGCCGAGCGGATCACGGCCGGGCCGGGCACGAAGAGCTTCGCGCCGCTCGGGATCCTCCTACAGAACGAATACGCAGCGCGGATCGCTTTCCTTGTCGCCCCGGGCTCCTTTTCGCCGCCGCCCAAGGTCCAGTCGGCCCTGCTGACGCTCCGCCGCCGGGGGACCCCGCTCCACCTGAGCGCGGCCGAAGAGCCCTATCGCGCCTTCCTCCGCGCCGCCTTCGCCGAGCGCCGCAAGATGCTCTGGAAGAACCTCTCTCGAAGGGCGACGCCCGCAGCGATCATGGCCGCCTTTGAGTCCTTGGGGATCGCCCGCAACGCCCGGGCGGAGGAGCTCTCCCCCGACGTCCTCTTCAGGCTGTTCCTGACGTTGCAGAAAGCGCCTTAGCCGCCGGAAAAAACCATACGCGGCTCATTTCCCGCCGAAGTGGATCTTCGCCCCGGTCGGCGGCCAGGCGCAACGGCCGGGAAAGGCCCCGGCCAGCTGGGCGTAGGAGTTCACCCCGGTGCAATGCCCGAGCAAGATCCTCTCGATCCCCATCTGGCGGAAGGCCTCGATCGTCATCTGCATCCTTTGTGGCGACGCGCTGAGGAGATGGGTGCCGCCCATGACCGCATGGATCTTCTCGGCCCGGGTGAGCTTCATGACATACCGGGCCGTGTTGACCACCCCGGCATGGGCGCAGCCGAGGATGACGACGATCCCTTCGGGAATCCGAAAGAAGATGGCTTGGTCGTCCGGCACAAGGTCGGGCGTCTTCATGTCCGCGTCGAGGTAGATGAACCCGCCCACGCCGGTGTCCTCGAAATCGGCCGTTCGCGGGACCTGGCCGGTGACCATCACGCCGTCACGGACGAGCGTGGGCGCAGATGTCTCATGGAAGCCTCGGGCCTTGCCGCGCAGCACGTCGCGGGAGATCCCGTTCTCCTCCCGGAGGACCCGCTCGCGACCTTTGAAGTACCTCGGGGCGAAGGCGGCCGGATGGATGAACAGATCGACGGGGCCGCTCGTCTCGAACGCCTTCTCGAGCCCGCCGGTGTGGTCGAAATGGCCGTGGCTGACGACGACGGCGTCGAGCTTCGTGAGATCGACCTTCATGGCCCGGGCGTTCTCGAACAGGGTCCGGCCGCCGCCGGCGTCGAACAGGATGCGGTGCTTGCCCGTCTCGATGAGGAAAGACAGGCCCCACTCGCCGAGAAGCGACGGATCTCCGGCCATATTCTCGACGAGGACGGTGACGTCCACGCCGGGGAGGACCGGCAGAGAGACGGGGCCGGGCGAAGGCGACGGAGCCTGTCCGAACGCGACCGGCGCAATGAAAAAAATCAAAGCCGCGATGGCATAGCAATGTTTCATGTTGTCCCTCCTCGCAATTCGGCGGCCAGGTCGTCCGAGTTCGCGGTCAATGGCCTGCCAGCCCGGCCAGCCGTTTCCGTGCTTCAGCCAGCTCCGGCCGGCCGGGATCGGCGTCCTTCCAGATCTCCAGGAACTTCCGGTATTCCGTGCGGGCTTCGTCCTTCAGGCCCTTGGTCTCGTAGAGCCCGGCCAAACGGAAGTGATAGACCGGCGGTATCATCTGGCGGACCTGGTTCGTGCGGTCGATGGTCATCAGGCGCCCGTATTCGGCGATGGCCTGGTCCGTCTCGCCCATCGCCGCGTAAGCCCGGGCCAGGGCGTCCTTCTCGACAGGCAGGTGATAGTAGACCAGAGATGCCGCCGTAGCTATCCCCTGGAAATTGAAGCCGGCCGTCTTGGCCAGCGCCCGGACGGCCTCCTCAGGCTTGCGCTCTGCCAGCAGGACCCCGCCTTCGAGGCATCGCGCGGCTTGAGCGTTCCATTCTCCGATGAAGCCGCGTCCCGCTCGGCCGACGGGCGGAACATACTGGGCCAGTTTCGCCCGGGCGGACCGGACGTCTCCCCGGCCGACGTCAAGGAGCCCCAGGACGAGCGTATTGGTGACAACCATCATGGCCTTTTCGTCCCTTGTCAGGTCTCCCGACTCCGGCCAGAAATCCGCCCAGCGCTTGTAAGCTTCTCCCGCCGCCTCGAATTGACCCCGGTGCTGAAGGACGCAACCCTCGAGGAAGGCGTTCGCCGCCAGATTCCTACTGGCGCCCAGGGTCGAGGCCAGCTCGCCGTGAGCCTTCAGCTCCGCCAAGGCCCGGTCCGTGTTCCCCAGCCAATAATTCAGAAATGCTTTCGAGAGGTGGAAATCGAGCTGCGCTATCGCCGTCGCGGCCCGGATCGGGACCTCCTCGATCGTCTTTGCGGCCTCGGCGTAATTTTCCATCAAGGCATGGAGGAAAGCGACGCTCTGAAGAGAAAGGATGAAATCCGGCCGAACTTTGACGACTTCTTCGTACTTATGGAGCGCTTCGTCCAGGTCCCCCTTTCTGAGGCTGAGCTCGGCGATCGAGTCGAGGGGATTGGGGTCGCCGGGCGAGACGGCGGCGTACTTCCGGAAATACTCGAGGGCCCTCTCGAGATCCCCGGAATCGGCGTAGACATAGGCGAGTTGGTTCATGGCCGGTCCGTATCCGGGATCGAGGGCCAGGGCTTTCTGGAGTTCCCTTATGGCCTCGGAAAACGAACCCTGTCCTGAATAATGAGTCCCCAGGTCGAGATGGACCCGTTTCTCTTCCGGGAACTTCCGGGCCTGCTCTTCAAGGATCCGTATCCGCTTGTCGGCGTCCTTCTCGATGACGGCGGCGTATTCGGCCTCAATATGGAGCCGCTCCTTCTCCGGGGCCCTGGCCGCGTGTTCCTTGGCCTTTCGATAGGCCTCTATCCGGGCGTTGCCCTCACCCAAGTTCCCGCAAGCCGTTCCAAGCAAAAGATAGGCGTGGGCGAAGGTCGGATCGAGCTCGACCGCCCGCTGCAGGAATTTTTTGGCGTCGGCGTCGAGCAACCCCTCGAGGTCGTCTCGCCCCCTGAGATAGTAGTTGTAGGCCTCCAGCGAATCCGTCATGATCTCGGCGATCTTCGGCGGCGCGATCTCGATCTTCAGCGCGTCCAGGCCCTTGCTCTTGGAGATCGCCCGGCTCAGCTCGTCGATCTGGCTCCTGAGAATGCTGTCGACACCCTGCCCGCGGGCGGCGGCGGTCTTGAGGATCTGCCGGGCGCCGACGTCCCAGACCTTGGCGTCGGTGGCGAACATCTCGCCGGCCTTGGTATATGTCCCGACGACGATCGTCTCGATGCCCTTCCGGCGGCAGAGCTCGAAGCCGAGCTCCTCGTCGATCGCGGCGTCCCTCTCTTTGCCGAGCTCTCCCAGGGAATCCTTCAGGCCTTCCCAGGTCGTCACCCGGAATCGCCTCGACTGCTCCAGGCTGGTGATGAGCAGGTTCGGAATAGCCTCCCGGAGATAATCGAAGGCCTTGTCGCCGGTCTGGTTCTTGAACGTGATCACGGCGATCGAGCGCTTGGCGCCCGCTCCCCGGGGTATAACCTGCCAGACTATTAAGGCCGCGGCCAGGACGCCGAGGGCCCCGAGCGCGGGGACGAGGACCGCCTTTTTCAAGTTGAACTTGACGGTGATCGTCTTGGAGCCCGTCGTCCTCTTCAGGGGGAGGGCCTTTTCCGTGGTCGGCAGGCCCTTGTCGATCTTGCCCAGGTCGGCCAGGATGGCCTCGGCGCTCTGATAGCGCGACCCCGGGTCCTTCTCCAGGCACTTCAGGATGAGCCGGCTGAGATCGTCCGGAAGCTGGGCGTTCAGCTCCTTCGGCGGCCTGGGCGTTTCCGTTCTTTGCTTCAGGGCGATCGCAACGAACGTCTCCCCCTCGAACGGCAGCTTCCCCGTCACCATCTCGTAGAGGATGATCCCCAGCGAATAGACGTCCGAGCGGCCGTCGGCCTCCTTGCCCTCCATCTGCTCCGGCGACATGTACTCCGGAGTCCCGACCACGATCCCCGCCCCGGTCAGCCCCTTGACCTTGGCCGACCGGGCGATCCCGAAGTCCATGATCCGGGCGTTCCCCTCCCGGTCGATCATGATGTTCTGGGGCTTGAGGTCCCGGTGCACCACGCCCAGCCGGTGCGCCTCGGCCAGCCCCTCGCAGACCTGGCGGCCGATCCAGAGCGTCTTGCCCGGGCTCATCGGGCCCATCATCCGGAGCATGCTCTTCAGGTCCTCGCCCGGCACATACTCCATGGTGATGTAGCGCGTCCCCTTCTCGTCCCCCAGGTCGTACATCCGGCAGACGTTGCGGTGCGAGACCTTGCGGGCGAAGCGCAGCTCGTTCTCGAAGCGCTCGATGGCCGCGTCGTCCGCCGCGACCTCGGGCTTGAGGAGCTTCAAGGCGATCTTCTCCTTGGCCCGGGTGTCGAAGACCTTGTAGACCCGGCCCATGCCGCCGTGCCCCAGCTCCTCGACGACCTCGAACCGCCCGGCGAAGGTCTGGCCCGAGACGAGCTCCCGGACGAGCGGCGTCGGCGCGGTCTCGGTCAGGCCCGGGACGGACGGGAGCGGCGCGGCGCAGTGGGCGCAGAAGGCCGCGTCGGGAGGATTGTCACGCTGACACTTCGGACACTTGATGACCATGCCGGCCCCCTAATTGGCCTTCAGCCCGGCCAGCCGGGCCTTCGCGTCTTCGACCTCAGGCATGCCGGCGTCGGCGTCCTTCCAGAGCTCGAGGAACTTCTGATATCGTTCCAGCGCCTTCGCTTTCAAGCCCTTCTGTTCGTACAGCTTGGCTAGCCTGAGATAATAGAGAGGATGGACGAGAAATCGCGTCCGGCTCGCCGGATCAAAGGTCACGAGCTTTTCATACTCGGCGATGGCGCGATCGAGGTCGCCCTTCTGAAGGAAGGCCCTGGCTACGACGTCCTTAAAAAATGGCGTATTGTAGCTCAAGATATAAAAGGGTTCCCCCATCCCGGGAGGGACAGGCAGCGCCGTCTTTTCAAAAAGCGCAATGGTCCTATCGGGAAGGCTCTCGGCCAGCCAGAGCTCGGCTTGAACAAGTGCGGCAACGAAAAGCCCCATTTCTTCTTGAGCAGAGGTCAAACGCGGCAAAAGCGACATCATCTCAGCCACTCCAGCTTCGGCCGAATCGATCTTGCCCTGCTTCAGGTCGATCAAGGCCAAGGCGCCCAGGTATCCGCCTTTATAATAAGCTTCCCATCCCGGGTATTGACGCGCGAGGCTATCAAACCACTTGTCGTTGGATTTCCGGGCGAGCTCGAATTCGCCTTTGGATAAATAGATCAACGCTCTGTAATAAAAGATCAGCGCTTGTCTTTCGGCGTCCCCCACCGAGATCAGCATTTGCCCCGCTTGGTCCAAGCTTTCCAAGGCCTCGTTCAGGCGGCCGAGCCAGCTCTGATAGAAACCCTTGAACGCCAATCCCTGGCCCTTCAGGCCCGCCGTGGGGGCCTGGGCGATGAACGCGTCCACCCAGATCAAGGCCTCCGCCGGGATCTCTTTCAGCGCGTAAATATAAGCGATGCAGTAATTCGAGGTGAGGAATGCGGGCTTGATGGCCAAGGCCTCTTTGTACTTGACGATGGCCTCGTCGAGCCGGCCCCACAGAAAATAGGCCTCCGCCAAAGAATCCAGCGGATTGGCATCCCGGGGATTCAAAGCCGCGTATCTCTGGAAATGCTTGATGGCCTTCCCAAAATCACGCAGTTCGAGGCAGATGTAGCCGAGCTCATTGTGGGCTTCCCCGTAATCAGGATCGAGCTCAAGGGCCATGTTCTGCTCTTCCATAGCCCGCTCAAAATCATTGGCTCCGCGATAGATGACTCCGAGCCAATAATGAGCGATCTTCTCCCGAGGATATTTCCGGATGATCTCCTGTAAGAGACGAATTCTGGCTTCCCTGTTCTTTTCGATCGAGCCGGCATAAGAGGCTTCTATGTAAAGCCTCTCTCTTTCGGTGACCTTGTGGGCTAAAGCCTTCGCTTTTTCAATGGCCGAGCCCGCCATCCGCTCTTCGCCCAAAGCTCCGTAAACATTCGCAAGGAGGATATAGGCCAGGGCGAACTCGGGGTCCAGTTCGACGGCCCTTTCGAGCGACTTCCGGGCATCGTCATAGTACATCTTGTCGAATTCGTCGCCGCCCCGCAGAAAGGCCTGATAGGCCTCCATCGAGCTGGTCGTCGCGCCTGCGATCGACGTGCCTGCGGTTTTGGCCTTCTCTCCGGCTGGAGCCAGCCCGGCGGAAATGTCCCGGCTCAACTCGTCGATCTGGGTCCTCAGGATGCTGTCCGCGCCCTGGCCCCGGGAGCCGGCGCTCTTAAGGAGGCGTTTCGTCTCCACGTCTAAGACCTTCGCGTCCGTCGCGAACATATCTCCGGCTTTGACGAAGCTTCCCATGACGATGGCCTCTATGCCTTCCTTGCGACAGAGGCGGAAGCCCGATTCTTGGTCGATGGCATTCGCGCTCTTGCGGCCCATCTGGGCCAGAAGGTCCGTCATCCTCTCCCAAGTGACCACGTGCAGTCCGCCCCTCTGTTCGAGCCCGGTAATAAGGAGCGTGGGAATGGCCTTGCTCAGAAAATCAAAGGCCTTGTCGCCGGTCTGGTTCTCGAAGCTGATGACCGCGACGGAGTTACGGATTTTGGAGGCCGGCGCCGCCTCTTTCCGGGGGATGACTTTCCAGAGGACGATTCCGATGACGACCGCGGAGATCAGAACGACCGCCGGGACGAAGAGCTTGCGGGGCTCGAATTGGACCGTGATCTGGCGGGAGGTGATCGGTTTATGCTCGGGGACGAACCGCGCCGTTGTGGGAAGGCCCTTTTCGATCTTCTCCAGCTCGGCATGGATGTCCGCAGCGCTCTGGTACCGCTTGGCCTTGTCCTTCTCCAGACATTTCAGAATGACGCCGCCCAGGTCGGCCGGGATATTCGGATTGAGACCCCTCGGATTCTTCGGCGTCTCCCCCTTGTGCTTCATGGCGATGGCGAGCGCCGTATCGCCCTCGAATGGCACATGGCTCGTGGCCATCTCGTAGAGGATGATCCCCAGGGAGTAGATGTCGGAGAGAGGGTCGACCGCCTTGGCCTCGGCCTGTTCCGGGCTCATGTACTCGGGGGTGCCGATCATGACGCTCGGGCCGGTGATGCCCTTCTCCCGGACCGACCGGGCGATCCCGTAGTCCATGATCTTGGCGTTGCCGTTCTTGTCGATCATGATGTTCTGGGGCTTCAAGTCCCGGTGAACGACGCCAAGAGCGTGGGCCTCGGCCAGCCCATCGCAGACCTGCTTCCCGACGCTCAGGAGCATGCCCAGGCTCAAGCTTCCGGACATGTGGATCATGCTCTTGAGGTCCTCCCCGTGGACATACTCCATGGTGATGAAGCGAGCGCCCTCGGCCTCCCCGATGTCGAACATCCTGCAGACGTTGCGGTGGCCGATCCTGCGGGCCAGGCGGATCTCGTTGCTGAAGCGCTCGATCGTGTCCTTGTCGGAGGCGACCTCCGGCCGGATGAGCTTCAGGGCTATTTTTTCCTTGATCTGGGTGTCGAAGACCTTGTAGACCCGCCCCATGCCGCCGTGGCCCAGCTCCTCGATGACCTGGTAGCGGCCGGCGAAAGTCGCGCCGGTGGTCAGCTCTTGGACGGGCGCATGAAAGGTTTCGGTTGACGCCGAAGCCCGCTCTCCGGGCGGAGGCAGCGGCGTGCCGCAGCCGCCGCAGAACTTCACGGTCGAGGGATTCTCACAATGACACTTCGGGCATTTGATGGCCACGGCTGTCCCCCTTGTCTACCGGCCCAAGAATAGCCCCGCACATCCCGGAAGTCAACCGGATAGAATGTTATGGATAGAGCGCGGATCGGGGGCATCAACCGCCGGGCTTTTCGCCGATCGCAGAAACGACGAAGCCGGCGAACCGCTCGAGGGAATCTTCGCCTTTCTCGGCCGATGCCGTCCGGGGATCGCCGAGGACGCCGATGGAGGTCAGGCGCTCACCTCTTATGGACGACCCCGCCCTTCATGACGAACCTGACCTTCTCGAGGACGCTGACGTCCTGAAGGGGATCGCCGTCGACGGCGATGATGTCGGCCCAAGCGCCCGGAGCGATGACGCCCGCCCGGTCCGCCCAGTCCATGAGCTCGGCGGCCCGGACGGTCGCCGAGCGGATGGCCTCGATCGGGCTCATCCCGAAGCGGACCATCACGGCGAACTGCCCGGCGTTGTTCCCGTGCGGAAAGATCGCGGCGTCCGTTCCGAAAGCGATCTTAACGCCCGCCTTCACCGCCTTGGCGAAGTTCGCCCGCTGGAGGTCGCCGATCTTGGCTTCCTTGGCCAGGAGCTTGTCGGGAAGCCCCATCTTCTTCATCTCCGTCATGATGAAGTCGTGATTGTAGACGTCGGGGACCATGAACGTCCCCCTCTCCTTGAGGAGCGCAAGGCCTTCGTCGTCGATGAGGCTCGCGTGCTCGACCGAGGCCACGCCAGCCCGGATGGCTCTCTTGATGCCCTCGGTGCCGTGGGCGTGGGCGGCGACCTTGCGGCCCCACATGGCCGCCTCGTCGACGGCCATCTTCATCTCTTCCATGGAATATTGCGGAGCACCTTCGGACTCCTCCTCGGAGAGGACGCCCGCCGTGGCCATGATCTTGATGAGATCGGCCCCGTTCTTGACCATGAAGCGGACCTGCTTGCGGATCTCCTCCGGGCCGTCGGCGATACCGGAGAATTGGCGGAAGCTCAAGTAGGGCGAGAAGCCGCTGAGATCGCTGTGGCTTCCCGTAGCCCCGATGGCGATACCGGGCACCTTCATCCGGGGCCCGGCCACGGTGCCGGCGTCTATGGCGTTCCGCAGGGCGATGTTGACGAACTCCCGGGCCCCGGCGTCGCGCACGGCCGTGAACCCGGCCTCCAGGGTCCGCCGGGCATAGACGTGGGAGAGGACGGCGTCGTCGATGGGGCTTTTCCGGAAGATGTCGCCGAGGTAATTCTCGGCTTGTCCGGTGATGTGCACGTGGACGTCGATGAGCCCGGGCAGGACGAACGATTTGCCGAGGTCGATCGTCTCGGCGCCCGCCGGCACGGCAACGTTCAGCCCGACAGCCTTGACCCGGTCGCCCTCGATGAGGATAACGGCGTTGCGGAGGACCTCACCGGTCTTGACGTCGAGGAGACGTCCGGCCTTGATGGCCTGCGGCTTCGGAGCCGGGGCCTGCCCGGGGGCGGCGGCGAGGACCAGCAGAAAGACCATTCCCGCGGCTATGCTGATGCGCTTCATGGACGCCTCCTTCAGGGGATGTCCGGAACATTAATCGAATCGAGCTTTCCCGTCAATCGACGGTTCATGCCCTCCCGGCGCGGGGTGCCGGAAAGGGGACACGTATCAGGGGGAAAGAAAAGCTCATCGTCATTATGCTATAATCGCCGCGTGAAAAAGCGGAGAGTGCGGGGCGCCAAGGGCCCGAACGGCCGGAACGGCAAGGCCTCGCCCAAGAAGAGCGCCCTGGCCGTCGAGATCACAGGCGTCGTCCTCATCTTCCTGGCCCTCTTCGCCCTCATCAGCGTCGTCAGCTACGACGCCAAGGACCCGTCCTTCGCCAACGTCAC
>Ga0031653_10000140_pt1 | contig 13076 bp, 11 predicted proteins | sample FrelakmetBRP12BR_FD_55210 | JGI IMG/M metagenome (GOLD analysis project Ga0031653, IMG submission 55210) | Freshwater lake sediment microbial communities from the University of Notre Dame, USA, for methane emissions studies - BRP12 BR | ecosystem: Environmental > Aquatic > Freshwater > Lake >... | reverse complement strand
CAGAAGGAGATGAAGACCAAACAGGAGGAGATGATGAAACAGACAGGAGAGAAGAATAAGAAGGAGGGAGAAACCTTTCTTGCCGGGAACAAGAAGAAGGAGGGGGTTGTGACCTTGCCCAGCGGCCTGCAGTATAAGGTGATGAAGCAGGGCAGTGGGAAAAAACCAAAATCGACCGATACCGTGACCACTCACTACAAAGGTACGTTAATTGATGGAACCGAATTCGACAGCTCTTACCGTCGTGGGCAACCCGTCAGTTTTCCTGTGAATGGTGTGATTGCGGGTTGGACCGAAGCCCTCCAATTGATGGAGGAGGGAGCGAAGTGGCAGCTTTTTATTCCCTCTCCGCTCGCCTACGGGGAAAGGGGTGCAGGACCCCAGATTGGATCGAATGCCACCCTGATCTTCGAGGTCGAACTGATTTCAATCCAGGAGAAAAAGTAAGCCCTGCAAAGAAAGGGTTAGGTCTCAACGGGTTGTTACCGAAACCAACCGTTTGCCATTCTATAGGCCCAGGGCATACGGTGATATGTTGAAACCATATAACTTTTCCCCTCATGGTAAGCTTGTCGAAGCATTAAATCTGAGCAATAGACCGTCAACCTTCAACAAAGNATTGTAAAAGTTGAGACCGGACTTCGGGAATAATGATTATTTGTTTCAANAAAAATGATACTTCAACACAAAAGTAATACCCATTCAGATTTCTTAAAGGTGTAGAGAGATGACAGAAAAAGAAATGAATGAAGAGATCAGTTTCGAGGAGCTTTTGAAAGCCAGCTCCGAAGCTCCGGGTCGCAGGGTGCGTCCGGGAGAAAGAGTATCTGGAAGGGTGGAAAAGATCGGCAAGGATACGATCTTCGTGGATCTGGGAGGAAAGAGCGAGGGCCTTGCGGATATTGGCGAATTTTTGGACAAGAAGGGGAACCTCACGGTCAAACCCGGAGATCGGGTCGAAATGCGAGTGGCCTCGGTCAAAGATGGCATCCATCTCACCAAAGGGATGAAGGTTCATGGTGCGGATACCCTCGACATCTTAGGTGAGGCAAAGGAAAATTTGATCCCTGTTGAAGGGAGAGTTTCAAGCGTCATCAAGGGAGGTTTTGAAATCGACCTTTCAGGCATTCGCGCCTTCTGTCCTTTAAGCCAGATCGACCTGATCTTTACAGAAAAACCAGAGGACCATCTCGGAGTAAGATACTCGTTCCGCATTATGGAGATCAAAGAGAGGGGAAAAAATATCATCGTATCGCGGCGAGCGCTCCTGGAGGAAGAACGGGAGAAGATATCGAAGGAGACCTTAGNGAGGCTGAAGCCTGACCTGGAATGCGAGGGAAAGGTGACGAAGTTGACCAACTTTGGGGCCTTCGTGGATTTAGGTGGCATTGAAGGGATGGTCCACATTTCAGAGATCTCGCACGGGAGAATCGATCATCCCTCAGGAGCACTCAAACCCGGACAGCAGGTGAAAGTGAAAGTGTTAAAGATCGAGCCGGACAAGGAAGGAAGGCCTAAAATTTCTCTCTCCATCAAAGCCCTAGAACCTGACTCATGGGAGAAGGGTCTCGGATTTGAGGAAGGAGAGATCATTCGTGGAAAAGTTTCCAGAATCACAGACTTCGGAGCCTTTGTGGAAGTGGCGCCAGGCGTCGATGGCCTGGTTCACATCTCCGAAATCAGCTATGAACGTCTCTCCCATCCCAGCAAGTTTCTTAAAGAGGGGGATTTAGTCGATATGCTGGTCATGGGAATTGATTCCGAAGCGCATCGAATCTCACTGTCGATCAAAGAAGTGGGTGTAAAGAAAAAGATCATCGAAGAGGGAGGGCCGGATAAGGTGCGTCTGGAGGCAGGACAGGTCCTGAGAGGGATTGTTGAGGACGTCAAACCCTATGGGCTTTTTATTCGCCTTCCGCAATTCGGAGCAAAGTTGAAAGGACTGCTTCCCAATGAGGAGTTGAGAGCTTCCGAAAAGGGAGATGTCAAAAAGAGGTTCCCAAGGGGGAGAGAGATTCAGGTGGAGATCGTCTCGATCGATGAAAAGGGAAAGATACGGCTGTCACAGAGAGCGATGGAGGAGAGGGAGGATCGGGAGGACTACGAAAAATTTCTGAAGAAGGAGGATCGAAGCGGGAAGCTCGGAACCCTCGGAGACGTTTTTAAGAATTTGAAGTTGGAGCAAAAAGAGACTAAAAATTTAAGTAAACCCCGTTAGAAAGGAGAGAGCTTTAACCCCGCCTTCAATAAAGAACTGATGCTTTCTATTTCTACCATTTCCAGCATAAATGCCTGGGCTTTCTAACGGGGTAAAGGAGAGTAAAATGAGTGAGCCCCATGTCCTCTATCGGGTCGATGGACATATCGCTGTGATCACTCTGAACCGGCCAGAGGCAAAGAATGCGTTCAGCTCTGAAATGATCACCCTCTGGCGCCAATTTCTCGAAGAGGCTGGGGCGGACGCCAATGTTCGGGTCGTCATTGTAACCGGGAAGGGCGATACCTTCTGCTCCGGAGGAGACATCCGCGACATGTCGGAGGGAAAGCTCCGGCTGTGGGATATGAAGAGGTTTCTCTGGGAGGGCGTTCACCGAATTGCCTTGACCCTCGAAGACTTGGATAAACCTGTCCTGGCGGCTATCAATGGGGCGGCGATGGGCGCCGGGCTGGATATGGCCATGATGTGCGACCTGAGGGTCTGCTCCGATCGTGCAAAACTTTCAGAATCTTATATTCTCTTAGGGTTTGTTCCAGGTGATGGAGGAGCCTACTTTTTGCCCAGGTTGGTGGGATTGGGGAAGGCATTGGAATTATTATTGACCGGAGATGTCCTCAGTCCGAAGGAGGCATTGGAGATCGGTCTCGTCAACAGGGTGGTTCCCCATGATCAGCTCATGGAAGAGACGAGGAAATTAGCAGAGAAGATTGCAAGCAAACCTCCGCTCGCCATTCGTATGACGAAGAGAGCTGTTTATCAGGCTCAATCCAGCACTTTAAGATCTCACCTCGACTACATCTCCTCCCAGCAGGCCCTTCTTTCAGAAACAAATGATCATCAGGAGGCAGCCAAAGCCTTCATTGAAAAGAGAAAGCCGGTATTCAAGGGCAAATGAAGAAACCACGTCTCCACGATCTTCTTTAGAAAAATCTCTCCATAACCATTTGCCTCACTTAGGAAAGGGTCCCCATAACTTTTCAATTACCATTATAATTGCGATCGCATTTTTAGTGGTAAGGCTGTGGCTCTCTACCCACAAACTGGATTCGTAGCCCAATCCGGGTGCCTTTTGAGCGTTTTCTTGAAAAAAGGGGGGGTTCGTGTTAGTTTGAACTTAATGATACAGATGTTTTCTGTTTCGAAGACTTATCCCAGTCAGATCACTGCCCTTTCGGATCTCACTCTTGAGGTCACGGCAGGGGAGTTCGTCTTCATCGCCGGTCCGAGTGGGTCGGGGAAGAGCAGCCTGCTTCGCATTCTTTTCGGCGCTGAAAAACCGAGCAGTGGAGAAGTCATCGTCAACGGAATCCGTCTCACCCATCCCAGCTTTAAAAAAGTCTATCAATTGAGAAGAACGATGGGGATCATTTCTCCGGACTTTAAACTTCTCAGGGATCGAAATGTAAGAGAGAATATTGCCTTTGCCCTTGAGGTGACGGGTCATCCGCCGAAAGAGATTAGGGAAAAAGTTTCTGAGACTCTAAGGCAGATGGGTCTTCAGGAGAGGGAGAAGGATTCGATTCTCTCTCTTTCCGCTGGAGAACAACAGCGCGTGGCCATTGCCCGGGCTCTGGTCAGGGAATCTTCGCTGATCCTGGCCGATGAACCTACGAGTATTCTGGATGATGAGATGACCGGAAAGGTGATGGAGATCTTTTCAGAACTCCATCAGAAGGGGACGACCATCGTCTTTGCCACTCAGGATGCTCATTTGATTCAACGCCATCCCCATCGGGTGATTCCACTCATGGCAGGGAAGAGTGGGGATGCGGAAAGCAATGAAGAGGTGAGATTCGAGGAATGATCTCTTTTCTGGGCTATGCGATGAGACGGGCTCTCCGAAACATGAAGGGAAATCTTTTTCCCAATCTGACCACCATTGCCGTCATCGGAATCTCTCTGCTCATCTTTTTGTCCTTCTCGCTGATCGCCTTTAACCTGACCTCCCTTCTGAAGATCTGGGAAGAGAAATTCGAGGTGATCGCCTATCTGAAGAGAGGGGCCTCGTTGGGCGAGGTGGAAGGCCTTTTGAAACAGATTCGGCAACTCGACGGAGTCGAGACCGTCAATTATATATCGCCCTTTGATGCCATGGCTTTTATGGAGTCAAGGCTGGGCAGACAGAAGAATCTCCTTGAAGGCATTCAGCCGGCCATCCTTCCCTCTTCCATCGAAATTCGATTGAAGAAAGACTACTGGGGCGAAACAAAAATCGACGAAGTGATCTCTCATCTGAAGAGGATTTCACAGATCGAAGAGATCCAGTACGGTCAGGAGTGGATTGAGACATTCTCCGTGCTGGTCCACCTGGTCCGGCTTACCCAGTGGATTTTGGGAGGACTCCTTCTTGCCGCCATCATCTTCATCGTCTCCAATACGCTCCAACTCACTATCTCTTCCCGCAGGGAGGAGATTGAGGCGATGCAGATGGTAGGGGCCAATCCGGCGTTTATCCAGGTCCCGTTCTTTTTGGAAGGGCTGATTCAGGGACTGCTTGGAGCAGGGATGGCAATGGGGCTCCTCTTTTTATTATATAAGGTCGTCCTCATTACGATCACACCTCTGATGAAGGGATGGATGGCAGGCATTCCCATCCTCTTTCTGCCATGGGAGACGATCGCATGGATGCTATCGGGAGGGATGGTGCTGGGTCTCTTCGGTAGTTTTGTCGCATCGATGAGGTTTTTGAGATACGGCAGGTGAATGGATGACAAAAAGAGGAAGGAAGGTTTTGATCATAGGGGTCGTCGCGGGATTGATCCTCACCCTTGTCCTTCCTGGCCTTCAGGCAAGTCGAAAAGATCAGATTGAGAAGGATATCACTCAGAAGAAAAAGGACCTCGGCGATATTAAGAAAGAGATCTCCTCGACGAGGGAGAAGGAGAAGGAGATACGGGGGAAAGAGTCTTCCATCCTCGGAAACCTCAATTTCCTTGAGACCGAACTTTATAAGAAAGAGAAGGAGTTGAAGCAGATGGAAGGCCAACTGGCTCAGATCAAGGAGAGGCTCAGGCAGGCCAGGGGCCAGATCGCCATGCTCAACAATGGGTTGGAGCGGACCAGGGGAGAACTCTTTTCGAGATTGACAGCCCTCTATAAAATGGGAAGAACGCCTCCGGAGACGATACTCCTGACCTCCCAGTCCTTTCCCGATCTATTGAAGATCGATAAATATTTCAGGGTCATCATCAACTCGGATGCCCGTCTGGTTGAAACCTACCAATATCAAGTGACCCTGAAGGAGCGATATCAGGAAGAGCTGACGCGGGATCAACAACAATGGGAACGAAATATCTCGGAGGTGGGAAGAAGAAGGCTGAGATTCAGAGCATCAAGAAGGAGAAGCAGGCCCTCCTCAAATCGATCCAGAACCAGAAGGTGGTCTATCAGAAACTGATCAAGGAACTGGAGGAGAGGGCGAAAAACCTCCAGACGCTTGTTCAGAAATTAGAGCGGGAGAAGAGCCTTCTCTCCTATGGGAAGGCAAAACCTGAAAATTTCAAGGGGAGACTAACCCCCCCGGTTCATGGAAAAGTGATCAGCCTTTTTAAGGAGAGAGGGCAGAATGGAATCGAGATTCAGGCGGCGATGGGAACGGAGATTCAGGCCGTCCTTCCCGGGAAAGTCCTCTATGCTGATTGGTTCAAGGGGTTCGGGAATATCGTGATCATCGATCACGGAGATCACGTCTTTACGGTCTCGGGGTACTGTTCCCAGTTGTTGAAAAAGGCAGGAGAAGAGGTGGCTCAGGGTGAGGCGATCGGCCTGGTGGGCAGTGCCGGATCACTGAAGGGCCCCTCGGTTTACTTCGAAATCCGTCATCAGGGAAAACCACAGAACCCCATGGATTGGATTTCACAGCCGGATAAGTTGGCATTGCTTCCAGAAGGAGAGGAGTCGAAGAGAAAATGATTAACAAGGAGGATGATATGTCACAAGGAAAAGGTATGAGAAGTTTAAAAATCATCTCACTGGTTTTTCTGGTTTTTATTCTGGGCGTGACCGTGGGACTGGGTCGGTTCCATAAGGTCTCTGCCCTCTCTAACCCCATCTATGAAGACCTGAAAGTGTTCACCGATGTCCTCGGTCTCCTTCAGAAGGAGTATGTGGAGGAGACGAAATCGAAGGATGTGATCTACGGAGCGATCAAGGGGATGCTGGAAACCTTAGATCCCCACTCGGCCTTCATGCCGCCCAATATGTATAAGGAGATGCAAGAAGAGACCAAGGGCCGGTTCGAAGGATTGGGAATTGAGATCACCATGAAAGAAGGTGTGCTCACCGTGGTCTCTCCCATCGAGGATACGCCGGCTTTTAAAGCAGGCATTCAGGCAGGGGATCAGATCCTTAAGATCGACGGGGAGCTGACGAAGGCCCTTACCCTGATGGAGAGCGTGAAACGAATGAGAGGTCCCAAAGGTTCGAAGGTGACCCTCACCATCATGAGGGAGGGATTTCCAAGTCCCAGGGATTACGCGTTGATCCGCGATGTGATTCCGATTCGAAGCGTTCGATACGAGGTGCTGGAGAAACAGTACGGGTATGTCCGACTCTCTCAGTTCCAGGAGAAGACGGACAGCGAATTTCAGAAAGCGATCAGGGCCTTGGAGGAGGAGACCAAGGGAGGGCTCAAGGGTATGATCCTCGATCTGCGGAACAACCCCGGGGGCCTTCTGGATCAGGCGGTGAAGGTATCGGACCGGTTCATTGAATCGGGCGTTATCGTCTCGATTGAGGGAAGAAGAGAAGAACATAAAATGAAATTTAATGCTCATCCACAGGAGGATAACCTCACCCGTTATCCCCTCGTCGTCCTGGTCAATGGAGGAAGCGCGAGCGGCGCTGAGATTGTGGCTGGAGCCATTCAAGACCACGGTCGCGGGATTATCCTCGGAACCCAGACCTTTGGAAAGGGATCGGTCCAGACGATCTTTTCCTTGAAAGATGGCTCAGGACTACGGCTTACCACGGCACGGTATTACACGCCCAGTGGTCGCTCCATCCAGGCCAAAGGAATCCTGCCTGACATCATCGTCAAACCTTCCCTTCCCGAAGAGGAGAAAGCTGCGCCACCGAAACAACTCCCCGCGGAGAAAGATCTGGAGCGCCACCTGAATGATGTCAAAGAGAAGGAGAAGCCAAAGGTAGAGGTGAAGGAGAAGGTGAAGGAGAAGAAGCCGGTTGATAACCAGCTCGAACGGGCCCTTGAGCTTCTGAAGAGCTGGGAGATCTTTAAGAATGTTGCCACAAAGAAAGCGAGTTGATTTTTTCGAAAAAGCTTATTGCAATGGAGGAAGAACATGCCGAAATTCAGCGCCAATCTTACCATGCTGTTCAATGAAGTTGAGTTTTTAGATCGTTTTGAGCGGGCGGCCAGGGCCGGATTTAAAGGGATCGAATATCTGTTTCCCTACGGATGGAGCAAGGAAGAATTGAAAGAACAGCTGAACAAGTATGGCTTTGTCCAGGTGTTGCACAATCTTCCTGCAGGCAACTGGCAGGCAGGGGAGCGGGGCGTCGCATGCCTGCCCGGAAGAGAGGGAGAGTTTCAGGATGGAGTGGGGAAGGCGATTGAGTATGCGAAGGCATTGGAATGTTCGCGTCTCAACTGTCTGGTGGGAAAGAAACCTCAGGGAGTCTCTTCTGAAAAGGTTCGCCAGACCCTGGTCGATAATCTCCGGTTTGCCGCAAACGCTCTCGAGAAAGAAGGAATTCGTTTCCTCATCGAGCCCCTCAACGATCAGGACATCCCCGGATTCTATCTGGTCCGTACGCGGGACGCCCTTCAGTTGTTTGAAGAGATTAACCACCCCAATCTCTACCTTCAATATGACATCTACCATATGCAGATTATGGAAGGGAATCTGACGAAGACGATTTTGAGCAACCTCTCCCGGATTGGCCATATTCAGCTGGCTGACATTCCGGGACGCCACGAGCCTGGAACGGGAGAGATCAATTTTGCCAATCTGTTCCGCTTCATTGACGAGGCGGGTTATGATGGATGGATCGGGTGTGAATATATTCCGGCAGGAAAGACTGAAGATGGATTGAAGTGGATCAAACCTTATCTCATATCTTAAGGAGGAAAAACATGGCAGAAATTGGATTTATTGGTCTGGGGATCATGGGCAAACCCATGGCAGGTCATCTGGTCAAAGCGGGTCACACTGTTCATGTGTGTGATCTCGTTGAGGCGTCGGTGAAACACCTGTGCAGTCTGGGTGCGAAAGGATGCGCCTGCAGCAAAGAGGTGGCACAAAAATCGAAGATCATTTTCATCATCGTACCTGACACGCCCGATGTAGAGGCCGCGCTCTTCGGCCCGGAGGGTGTGGCGGAAGGCTTAAAGCCAGGCTCAATCGTTGTGGATATGAGCTCGATCTCACCGCTTGCGACGAAGGAATTTGCAAAGAGGTTGGCTGCGATGGGCGTGGAGATGCTCGATGCTCCAGTGTCTGGAGGCCAGGTCGGAGCTGAGAACGCTACCCTCTCGATCATGGTGGGAGGAAAAGAGGAGGTGTTCAACCAGATCAAGCCTTTCTTTGAACTGATGGGGAAGAACATCGTTCATATCGGTGGCAATGGGGATGGTCAGACCTGCAAGGTGGCCAACCAGATCGTGGTGGCCTTGACCCTTGAGGCGGTGGCGGAAGCCCTTCTCTTTGCCTCCAAAGCAGGCGCTGATCCGGTGAAGGTCCGGGCTGCGCTTCTCGGAGGATTTGCCCAGAGCCGTATCCTGGAGATCCACGGTGAGAGAATGATCAAGCGGACCTTCAATCCGGGTTTTCGTGTCCGGCTTCACCAAAAAGATTTAAACATCGCCCTTCAGTCCGCACGAAGCATGGGATTGAGCCTGCCCAATACAGCCACGGCACAGGAGCTCTTCAATGCANTGGCCGCGCAGGGGGGGAGCGAATTAGATCATTCCTCGATCGTTACGGTCCTCGAAAAACTTGCCAATCATACGATTGGATGATGTTTAAAAAAAACTAAAATGGTAGGAGATTGCCTGACATGGATGTGGGTCGTAAGCTAATGCTGATCGATGGGCAGTGGGTTGAGAGTTCGGACGGCGAATTCATCCTGGTTGAAAACCCGAGCCGAAAAGGTTCGATCGTCGGAGAAATTCCCCGTGGTAGGGCAGTGGATGTGGATCGAGCGGTCCGAGCCGCTGCGAAGGCTTTTGAAGAGTGGAGGCGGGTCAGTCCCCGTGAGCGGGGCAAGTTGATGATGAAAATCGGTGGGGCCATCGAAATTAAAGCCAATGAGATCGCGCGCATCATTGCCCTTGAAACTGGAAATGCCATCCGTACACAGTCCCGTCCCGAGGCCATGCTCACATCAGACATCTTCCGTTACTTCGGCGGAGTGGCAAGTGAGATTAAAGGAGAGACCATACCGCTCGGAGAGAACCTTCTCAGTTATTCGCGGAGGGAACCCATCGGTGTAGTAGGAGGAATTGTTCCCTGGAATTCGCCGGTAGGTCTTGCTGCACTCAAGATCGCCATGGCGATCACTGCCGGAAACACTCTGGTTCTTAAACCCTCTTCAGAGGCGCCCCTTGCCGTTCTGACGATGGCTCAGATCTGTTCCAATTTTCTGCCGCCGGGAGTGCTCAATGTGGTCACAGGAACCGGGTCTGAATGTGGAATCCCTNTGGCAAGGCACCCCCTGGTCAGAAAACTTTCCTTCACCGGATCCTATGAGATTGGCAGGACGATCATGGAAGCGGCNGCAGAGCGAATCGTCCCGGTTACACTCGAACTGGGAGGCAAAAGTCCACAGATTGTTTTTCCAGACGCAGATGANCCGCAGGTGGTGGATGGGGTCTTTCTTGCCATGCGATTTACAAGACAGGGCCAATCCTGCACAGCGGGCTCGCGCCTCTTTCTTCACGAATCAATCTATGATTCCTTCCTGGAAAAGCTCGTCAAAAAGCTGAAGGGTCTTAAGATCGGTGATCCTCTCGATGAATCAACGGATATGGGAGCCCTCATCAACCGGACTCAGTTCGAGAAGGTCTGTTCCTATGTTGAAGATGGAATCCGGAAGAAAGGGGCACGCCTTTTGACGGGAGGCCTTCCGCCCAAAGAAGGACCACTCAGCCAGGGGTATTTCATGGAGCCCACGGTCTTTAGCAATGTGGATAATGATTGGCGCATCGCACGGGAGGAGATCTTTGGGCCGGTACTGGTTGCCATTCCGTGGAAGGAAGAGGAAGAGGCGATCCGGATGGCCAATGAGAGTCATTACGGCCTGGCCGCCTTTATCTGGACGCATGATATCGGAAAGGCCTTTCGCACAGCCCATCGTATTGAATCGGGATGGGTTCAGGTCAACCAAGGGGGAGGCATTGTTCCGGGCCAGTCGTATGGCGGGTTTAAACAGAGTGGCTTCGGCCGGGAATACTCCCTCGAGGGAATGCTTGAGAGCTTCACCCAGCGAAAGAGCATCACCATCAATCTTCAGTTCTGAATCCGCATTCCGCAATCCGAGATGCGACTTCAGTGAAACGTTTTTAATGAACCCCACGTGGCTGAAGTTTTTCTTTTATCTTCCCTTATTAAGATGATAACTAAGAGGGAGCCGATCAGGGCCATTACCGCGCCGAAGGAGAAGGCCCATTGGACTCCGATGGCCTTCCAGATAAGGCCCATCAGGAGGCTTGCCGGAAGCGCGGCGATCCCGATACAGAAGTGGTAGGCTCCGTAGGCTGTTCCCCGTTTTGACTCCTCCACCAGGTCGGCAACCCATGCCTTTTCCGTTCCCTCGGAGAGACCATAGAAAAGTCCATAGACGGAGAAGAGAAGCCAGATATGGTAGGGTTTCAAGGCAAAGGCAAATCCCAAATAGACCAGTCCGTAGACTGTCCAGGCAAGTATCATCACCTTTCTTCTACCNATTCGATCGGAAAGTGCGCCTCCCGGGACAGAGAAGATCATTTTCGAAAGGTGGAAGATAAACCAGAGGATCGGGATGGTAACTATATTCAGCCCGAGGTCCTGTGCGCGGAGAAGGAGAAAGGCATCGCTTGAATTGCCGAGCGTGAAGAGGGTGATGATGAGAAGAAAATATTTAAACCTCCTGTCCCATCCTCTCCAGTTGAGTTTGGGAGGAGAAGAGGGATTTATTGCCTCCCTGGAATTTCTAACGGGGTGAACATCGGTGACCCCTCGCCAGAGGATCCAGAGGCAGAACAGGGAGGGAACAAAAGCGAGAAGGAAGATGATTCTGAGATCCTTCGTGAAAACCGCCATCAGGAGGGAGGCGATGAGGGGTCCTATCATGGCACCGGCATGATCCATGGCCCTTTGAAAACCGAAGGCCTTACCCCGTTCTTCTTCTCGGCAGGATTGAGAGAGAAGCGCGTCTCTCGGCGAAGACCTGACTCCCTTGCCAATGCGGTCAAAGAAACGGAGAAAGAGGACGTCATAGGCTGAGGTGGCCAGTCCGATGAAGGGCCGGGTGATGGAAGCGAGGAAGTATCCGAATAAAATGAGCCCTTTTCTCTTCTGGAAACGGTCGGAGACCCAGCCGGAAAAGAGCTTGAGAAAACTGGAGACGCTCTCTGCTATCCCCTCGATGAGACCGATGAAGACCACTCCCGCTCCAAGCACTGTGTTTAAAAAGAGAGGGAGCAGGGGATAGATCATTTCACTGGCAATATCATTAAAGAGGCTGACCCAGCCAAGGCTTCTTACATTCTTTGAAAGACCAAGAAGAGGTTTTTCCATTACCATCCTCCCCAAAGATGTAAAATTACTTTTTGTAGAATTCCAACTTTGGGCTAATGGAATATTGGAATAATGGAATGATGTAATTAAGAAAAAAACTGTTAAAAGATCTTAACACTTTTTACTCAGACCCATTATTCCACCGTTCCCTGCCTACCGGCAGGCAGGCACTATTCCATTATTCCGAGAGGTTAGAATATCTTCAAAATTTCATCCCGAAGCAAAGGTTTTAGTCCTTTTTTCCTCTTCCCTTCCACTGATAGCGCCCTTGCCGGCCCTCTCTTCACACTGCCAATGACCCGAATGGGGATGGAAACCCTTTGAAATGCTTTTTGAAGGGCAGGAAGGTCTTTGGGAGAGACGGTCAGAAGTAATGCCCCTGAGGCAATTGTACCAAGAGGGTTGATGCCAAATTCGCCGCACAGGATTCTGGACTCTTCATAGACGAAGACTTTCTCCAAATCGACTTCAAACTCCTTTGCGGAAGCCATGGCCATCTCGACGATTCCATTGATCAGGCCCCCCTCTGTCGGGTCGTGCATCGAGTGGACTGAGGCATGACGGCAGGCGATCTGTGTGGCTTTAAGCACATCGATCCCCGGATTGAAGATGAAAGATTTGGCCCTTTTTATAAAAGAAGGGTGGAAGCCCTTTGCTAAAAGTTCTTTTCCCTTTTCTCTTGCGATGATCGAAGTTCCTTCGATGCAAACCCCTTTAATCATAAGAAGGAGATCTCCCGCTTTTGCTCCGCTCGTTTTAACCAGGTTCTCTTTTTTAACCTCTCCGATCATATAGCCGGAGAGAATGATTCTGTCCAGTCCGGGTGTGATTTCGGTGTGACCTCCGATGAAGGAAACCTTGAAGCGACGGCAGGCATCGTGGATCTGGCGAAAGACCTTATGGATGAGTTTTTGATCCGATCCTGCTTCAGGAAAGAGCAGCGTAGCCAGGAAATATTTCGGAGTGGCCCCTCTTGTTGCGATGTCATTGATATTGACTACGACTCCATAATATCCGATCTCATCAGTTGTAAAGGTGATGGGGTCTGAGGTGACCACCCAGTAATGGGTCATCTCTCTTCCGGGATCGATCACAGCGGCATCTTCACCAATCTTTGGGCC
>Ga0031653_10000138_pt1 | contig 13091 bp, 12 predicted proteins | sample FrelakmetBRP12BR_FD_55210 | JGI IMG/M metagenome (GOLD analysis project Ga0031653, IMG submission 55210) | Freshwater lake sediment microbial communities from the University of Notre Dame, USA, for methane emissions studies - BRP12 BR | ecosystem: Environmental > Aquatic > Freshwater > Lake >... | reverse complement strand
CTCTACGACGCCGAGATCGCGAAACGCCAGTCCGAGCGGGCCGACCTGCGCCGCTCCCAGGTGGGGACCGGGGACCGCAGCGAACGTATCCGGACCTACAACTTTCCCCAGAACCGCGTGACCGACCACCGGATCGGGCTGACGGTGCACCAGCTCTCCTCCGTGCTCGACGGCGGGTTCGACTCCTTCATCGACGCCTTGACGTCCCAGGCCCAGGTCGAAGCGCTCCGCAAGACCGGCTGAAGTGCTCCAGTTCATCAATACGTCACCGTAAACGGAGGCGCTATGATCTTCGCGTGATACACCCTTCCTCGCTACGTTCCGGCAGCCGTCCCTGGCTGCCTTCACTGGCGGGTGTTTTTCCCTCCCGGCCTCCCTGCCTCCGGAAAAAACACACGCCCGCTCGGAAGGGGTATCCCGCTCCGATGCGCCTCCGGGGTACGGGGACGCAGGGCGCAGCGGGGGGTTCCACGCAGCGGCGTCTGGAGCGAAGTGGAGACAGGGACGTCGGGAACGAGCGGAGGCGCAGGCGAGGAGACCATGGAGGGTCGAGGAGCCGTAGCGGAGTGGAAGCCCCCCGCGAGCCCGGAGTCCTGTCCCNCAATAGTCATATGATGCCGTATGTATAAATTGGAGCACTAAGTGCGCCTGTCGGAACTCATCGCGATCTGCCGTCGGGANACGGCGGCCGTGCCGGACGCCGCCCCCGGCGAGGCGGAGATCCTCCTCTCCGCGGTCACCGGGATCCCCCGGAGCCGACTCTTCCTTTCGATGGATCTGGAAGCGGGCGACGCCGAGGTCCGGCTGTTTCCGCTGATGGCGCGCCGGATCGCCGGCGAACCGCTGCAGTACGTCCTCGGCGCGTGGGATTTTTACGGGAGGGAGTTCCTGCTCTCCCCCGACACGCTCATCCCCCGTCCCGAGACGGAGGGGCTGGCGGAGTTGGCGCTGGCCGCACTGCGCCGTTCCCCGATGGCGCGACCCCTCGCGCTCGATGTAGGTACCGGAAGCGGTGCGATCGCGGTGACCCTTGCCGCGGAGGTTCCCGCGGCCCGCGTTGTTGCCTCCGACATCTCGCCCGGCGCCCTGCGACGGACGCGCGAGAACGCCGCGCGACACGGCGTGGCGGACCGCGTCCTGCCGATCTGCTGCGACCTGCTTTCCGCCTTGAAATGCGGGGGCCGATTTGCTGTAGTGGTCTCCAACCCTCCGTACGTCGCCGAGGGGGAGTGGCCCCTCCTCGCCCCCGTGGTGCGGGACCACGAGCCGCCGGTGGCGTTGCTGGCCGGCCGGGACGGCCTCTCCGTTCTGCGGCCACTGGTCGCCGGGGCGGCGGGTCTCCTTCTTCCCGGCGGTGAGTTGTGGTGCGAGATCGGCGCCGCCCAAGGGGCGGCGGCGTCCTCGCTGCCGTGCGGGTTCCTGAGGCCGCTGGGCGTCTTTCCGGACCTGGCGGGGCGGGACCGGTACGTCGGTTGGTCGAAACCGGAACGGGAGCGCTGACACTGGATATTTTCGTCATTAAAGGGGGGCGGCCCCTGTCGGGGGCGTGCCGTGTTTCCGGCGCGAAAAACGCCGTGCTGCCGGCGATGGCGGCGTCGCTGCTCGCCGAAGGACCGGTGGAGATCGTGGGTGCGCCCCGCCTGCGGGACATCGCCACGTTCGGGAAGCTCCTCGGGATTCTCGGGGCGGAGGTCGCGCACGACGGGGGAGTCCTGGACGGGCGCGATGTATTGAGGATCACGCCCGGGGATGCAAGGAGGGCGGAAGCGCCCTACGAACTCGTGAAGACGATGCGCGCCTCGGTCCTTGTCCTCGGACCCCTTCTCGCGCGGTACGGAAAGGCCCGGATCTCTCTCCCGGGGGGTTGCGCCATCGGCGCCCGCCCGATCGATCAGCACCTGCGGGGCCTGGAGCTGCTGGGGGCGAAGACCTCCCTCTCCGAGGGGTACATCGAGGCGTCGGCGGACCGCCTCAGGGGTGCTCCGGTCTACTTCGACATGAAGACCGTCACCGGGACGGAGAACCTGATGATGGCCGCCTCCCTCGCGGAGGGGACGACCGTCCTGAAGAACGCGGCTCAGGAGCCCGAGGTGTGCGACCTCGCGCGGCTGTTGCGCTCCATGGGGGCCGATATCGAGGGGGAAGGCACCGACGAGATCGTGGTCCGTGGGGTTTCTTCCCTGCGGGGAGCGCGCCACGAGGTGATGTCGGACCGGATCGAGGCGGCCACGCTGCTGCTCGCCGGTGCGATCACCGGGGGGGACGTGACGGCGCTGGGGGCGGATGCCTCGGCGATGGACGCGGTCCTCGAAAAGCTCCGGGAGAGCGGGGCCGACGCGGACCCCGTCCCCGGGGGGGTTCGCGTCCGCAGGAAAGGGCCGATCCGCTCCGTGAACGTCAAGACGGCTCCGTACCCCGGATTCCCCACGGACGTGCAGGCGCAGTTCATGGCGTACATGTGCCTCGGCGACGGGTTCAGCATCGTTTCCGAGACGATCTTCGAGAACCGGTTCATGCACGTCGCCGAACTGCGGCGGATGGGGGCGAGGATCGACGTATCGGGGAACACCGCCGCGGTGAAGGGGGTCCCGAAGCTATCCGGGGCGCCGCTCATGGCGACGGACCTCCGCGCCTCGGCATCGCTGGTGCTCGCGGGCCTTGCCGCGTCGGGGACCACCGAGGTGCTCCGGATCTACCACCTCGACCGCGGATACGAGGCGCTGGAACACAGGCTCTCCTCCCTGGGCGCCGACATCGTCCGGGTGAAGGAGTAGGAGGCGGGAAGCATGGAGTGGCACCGGTCGGGAACGAAGGGATTCCGGGAGGCGCTTGCACGGGCGGAGGCCCGTGGCGCCGCGGGCGGAGAGAAGGTGTCCCCGGTGGTGGAGGAGATTCTCCGGCGGATCCGGGAGGGCGGCGACGCGGTGCTCGCGGAATACACGCGACGGTTCGACCTTTTCGACCCGGAAAAGGAAGGATTCGCCGTTTCCCGGAGGGAGATCGAAGCGGCTTGGCGTCGCGTATCGGCGTCGTTGAAGCGGTCCCTTACGCTTGCGGCGGGGCGGATCGAGGCGTTTCACCGCCACCAGGTCGAGAGCGGGTTCGGGATCTCTCTCCCCGGCGCGACCCTCGGCCAGCGCATCCTGCCGGTGGCCCGCGCGGGCGTCTATGTCCCCGGAGGGAAAGCCGCGTATCCGTCCACCCTGTTGATGAACGCCCTCCCCGCCCGGGTGGCGGGGGTCCCCGAGGTGGTCGCGGCGTGCTCCGCCCCGGGCGGCAAGGTCCCGGACGTCGTGCTGGCGGCCGCCCGGATCGCCGGCGTCTCGGCCGTGTACCGGATCGGCGGGGCGCAGGCGATCGCCGCGCTGGCCTACGGGACCGAGTCCGTGCCGCGCGTAGATGTGATCGCGGGCCCCGGCAACGCCTACGTCACCGAGGCGAAGCGCCGGGTCTTCGGCACCGTGGGGATCGATATGCTGGCGGGACCGAGCGAGCTGGTGGTATTCGCAGACCGGACCGCGAACCCCTCCTTCGTCGCGGCGGACCTTCTTTCCCAGGCGGAGCACGACGAGGATGCCTTCGTGGCGCTGGTGACCGATTCCCGCGAGCTTCCGTCGGCGGTGGAGCGCGAGCTCGCCCGGCAGGTCCGTACCCTCCCGCGCCGCGGGATCCTGCGGGAATCCCTCTCCCGTGCCGAAGGATATCTGACACGCTCGCTCCGGGAGACGGTCGAGGTCGTCAACCGGCTTGCGCCGGAGCACCTGAGCATCGTCACCCGTGACCCGTGGAAGGATCTTTCGGGAATCCGGAACGCGGGCACGGCGTTTCTGGGGCCTTACAGCCCGGTGGCCGTGGGCGACTACGTCGCCGGGATCAACCACACCCTCCCGACCGGCGGGGCGGCACGCTTCTCTTCCCCCCTCGGGGTTGCCGATTTCCTCAAGAAAATTAACGTGGTATCATACGAATTTTCCGCGCTCCTGTCCGACGCCCCCCATGTGGTGCGCCTGGCCAGGAAAGAGGGACTGGCCGCCCACGCGCAGTCGGTCCTATTGCGCACCCGTGGAAGGGGGAAGCGGTGATGGACCGGGAAGGCCAGGTCGAGCGGACCACGAAGGAGACCCGCATCAAGCTCTCCCTGAGGCTGTCGGGGGACGGGTCCGGAACGATCGGGACCGGGGTCCCCTTCCTCGACCACATGCTGACGCTCTTTGCGCGGCACGGATTGTTCGACTTGACGATCGCGGCGAAAGGGGACGTCGAGGTCGATTTTCACCATGTCGTGGAGGACGTCGGGATCTGCCTGGGAGAGGCGTTCCGACGCGCTCTCGGAGACATGAAGGGGATCCGCCGGTACGGGCACTCGGTCGTGCCGATGATCGAGGCGCTGGCGGCGGTGACGGTCGACGTTTCCGCGCGGCCGCACCTGGTCTACAACTCCCCCCTCGGGAACGAAAAAATCGGGACGTTCGACGTCGAGCTCGTCGAAGAGTTCCTGCGGGCGTTCGCCCAGGCGTCGGGCGTCTGCGTGCACGTCAACGTGGCGTACGGCTCCAACGCGCATCACACCGTCGAGGCGGTCTTCAAGGCGCTGGGGCGGGCGATGTCCGGGGCGGTGGAGCTCGATCCGCGCGTCAAGGGCGTTCCGTCCACGAAGGGGGTTCTCGGGTGAGGGAGGGCGTCGCATGACGCGGGGATCCGCCATCGGCGTGGTGGACTACGGGATGGGGAACCTTCGCAGCGTGAGCAAGGCGCTCGAATCCCTCGGGTTCCCGACCCTGGTCAGCGGCGACCCGAAGGAACTTTCCTCCTGCCGGGGGATCGTCTTTCCCGGGGTGGGGGCCTTCAGGGATTGCATAGGGAACGTCGTCCGCCAGGGATTGCTCCCGTTCCTGCGGGAGTATCTCGCCTCGGACCGCCCGTTCCTCGGCATCTGCGTGGGGATGCAGCTGCTCTTCTCCGCGAGCGAGGAGTTCGGCCGCCACGAGGGGATCGGCTTCTTCCCCGGCCAGGTGGTCCGGTTCCCCTCCGACATGCCGGCGGGGGACGGAGGGGTGCTCAAGGTGCCGCACATGGGGTGGAACGAGGTGGAGGTGGTCGGAGATCCGCCGGCCCTCCGCGGGATCCCCACGGGGACGTACTTCTACTTCGTTCACTCGTACTACGCCGCGCCGGCAGATCCCGGGGACGTGGTGTGCCGCTCCACCTACGGGGTCCCTTTCGCCGCGGCGGTCGGGCGGGGAAACCGGCTCGCCGTCCAGTTCCACCCCGAGAAGAGCCAGGCCGCGGGGCTGCGGCTCCTCGGGAACTTCGGCCGCCTCTGCGCGGCGTCCGCATAAGGGGAAACACGGTGGCGTTCCAGGTCATTCCGGCGATCGACATCCAGGGGGGGAAGGCGGTCCGCCTGCGCCAGGGACGCGCCGAGGATGCCACGATCTTCTCGGACTCCCCGCTGGAAGTCGCCCGCCGGTTCGTCGGGGCGGGGGCGTCCAGTCTCCACGTGGTGGACCTGGACGGTGCGTTTCTCGGCAGGCCGGTGAACGCGGAGATCATCTGCCGCATCGCCGCCGGGGCGGGCGTTCCGATCCAGGTCGGAGGCGGCGTGCGGAATTACGAGTCGGCGTCCCGATACTTCGCCGCGGGGGTCTCCCGCGTGATCCTCGGAACGTCCATCGTGCGCAGCCCCGAGGAGGTCACACGGATCACCCGCGCGTACCCCGGGAAGGTAGCGGCGGGGATCGACGCCCGCGACGGCCGTGTGGCGATCCGGGGATGGGTGGAGGTGACGGGCGTCATCGCCGTGGAGCTCGCGCGGCGTATCGAGCAGGGCGGCGTCTCCTGTTTCATCTACACCGACATCGCGCGGGACGGCATGATGGTGGGTCCCAACTTCGACGCGATCCGGGATTTCGCGAAGGGCGTCTCCACGCCGGTGATCGCCTCCGGCGGCGTGACCACCCTCGACGACGTCCGCAAGCTCAAGGCGATGGAAGGCGAGGGGGTGGCCGGCGCGATCATCGGCCGTGCCCTCTACGACGGCTCGATCGACCTGGCCGAGGCGCTGAAGGCGGAGCGGGAATAGGCCGGGGGATGCTCGCCAAGCGCATCATCCCGTGCCTGGACGTGAAGGACGGCCGCGTCGTCAAGGGCGTCCGGTTCGTGGACCTTCGGGACGCCGGAGATCCGGTGGAGATCGCGCGGCGGTACGACCGGGAAGAGGCCGACGAACTCGTCTTTCTCGATATCACGGCGTCCCACGAGAAGAGGGACATCCTGATCGATGTCGTGCGGAAGACGGCGGAGCAGGTCTTCATGCCGCTCACCGTGGGCGGCGGAATCCGCACGATCGAGGACATCCGGAGCCTTCTGCTTGCCGGGGCCGACAAGGTGTCGATCAACACCGCGGCGGTCTCCGATCCCGACTTCGTCCGCCGTGCGGCGGAACGGTTCGGGAGCCAGTGCACGGTGGTGGCGATCGACGCCCGGGCGGTGCCCGGCCGGTCCGGGGAGTGGGAGGTGTTCACCCACGGCGGGCGCAAGGCCACGGGCCTTGACGCCGTATCCTGGGCCCGGAGGATGGAGGAGTGCGGCTCCGGCGAGATCCTGTTGACCAGCATGGACCGCGACGGCACACGGGACGGCTACGACATCCCCCTGACCCGGGCCATCGCCGATGCGGTGCGCATCCCCGTGATCGCCTCCGGCGGGGTGGGGACGCTCGCGCACCTGCTGGATGGGGTCACGGCGGGGAGGGCCGATGCGGTCCTGGCGGCTTCCATCTTTCACTACGGGGAGCACACCGTGGGGGAGGCGAAGGAGTATCTGCGGCGCCACGGCGTCCCCGTGCGCCCGGCCGCGACGCTGCACTGAGTGCTTCGGTTCATGAATACGGTAACGTATCGGGAAGACGGCACGGAAGGCGCACGCAACGAGAGGATCCGGCGGAGTCGCCGCTGGAGGGGGGCGAAGTGAGGTAAAGCGCAGCCGTGCAGGTTCACCGCACGGCGAGCCACGAACGGAGTCCCCCTCCGAGGCGGCGCAGCCAAGGGAGAGACGATGACGGCGGAGGAGTTGATCGGGCAGGTGAAGTTCGACGACCGTGGGCTGGTCCCGGTCGTCACGCAGGACGTGAGCGACAACGCGGTTCTCATGGTGGCGTGGGCGAATGCCGAGGCGATCCGGAACACCTTCACCGGCGGGCACGCGACCTACTGGAGCCGTTCGAGGAAATCCCTCTGGGTGAAGGGCGAAACGTCGGGCCACTTCCAGGAGGTGGAGGAGATCCTTTTCGACTGCGACGTCGACACGCTCCTGTACCGTGTCCGTCAGAAGGGCCCCGCGTGCCACACGGGGGAACGGACCTGTTTTTACCGCAGCGCATACCGGCGAGGGGGGAAATCCGAATGAGTGAAGAGTGCATTTTCTGCAAGATCGCACGGAAAGAAGTTCCGACGAAGCCTGTGTACGAGGACCACGACCTGATCGCCTTCGACGACATCCGCCCCGTGGCGCCGGTACACGTGCTCATCGTTCCGAAGGAGCACATGTTCAACCTCAACGAGGCCGGCAAGAACGACGTTCCCATGCTCGGAAAGGCGTTGCGCCTGGCGGCGAAGATCGCCGACGAGAGAGGAGTCGCCGAGTCGGGATACCGGGTCGTGGTGAACAACGGCGAGCAGGGGGGACAGGTCGTCCCGCACCTGCACTTCCACCTGGTCGGCGGCCGGCCGCTTGCGCCCGGGTTGGGTTGAAGAAGCAAGGATCTTTCTTGACGGGTTTACGAGCAGGTGTATAATATTATGATTTTCAGCTCTTATTTGGCAAGGGAAGGGGTGATCCGCAGATGCCGGGCGTCCGCGTGAAGGAAGAGGAGCCCTTCGAGAGCGTACTGAAGCGTTTCAAGAAGCAGTGCGAGAAGGCCGGGATCCTTTCGGAAATTCGCAAGCGGGAGCATTACGAAAAGCCCAGCGTCAAGAAGAAGAAGAAGACGCTGGCGGCCAGGAAGCGCGCATTGAAGAAATTGAAGAAGATGGCCAGGTAGCATTGGGACTCAAGGAACAGTTGCATAAGGACATGCAGACGGCGGCCAAGGAGCGCAACTCCTTGGCCCTTTCTGCTTTGCGGATGGCACTGGCCGCGATCACGAACCGGGAGATCGAGTCGGTCACCCGGAAGGAGATGCCCAGGGGGGGGGCGCTTCCCGAAGAGGCGATCCTCAAGGTGATCGCCGCGATGGTCAAGCAGCGCCGCGAGTCGATCGTGCTGTACCTCCAGGGGAACCGCCCGGAGTTGGCCGCGAAGGAGGAGGGTGAGATCGCCGTCCTCGACCGGTACCTGCCGAAGGCGCTTTCCGCGGAAGAGATCGAATCTGCCGTCCGTGAGGCGATCGCGGAAACCGGTGCCAAGCTTCCGTCCGACATGGGCCGCGTGATGAAGGCGCTCATGCCGAAGGTGGCGGGTCGGGCCGACGGCAAGGTGTTGAACGAGACGGTCAGGCGTCTGCTTGCGGGATAGCGGTTCCGGGGGCCGCTTAGTGCTGCGCTTCATAATTACGGCGACGTATATTATTTCGATTCCGCACCGAGAGCGTCGATGCGCCGGTCCGGCAAGGCGCGCGACTGAGGCGTACTGTTAAGTACGGCGCAAGGAGCGCAACGCAGCCGGGACGGATGCAGCGGCGCTCGAATGCAGGCGGAATTATGAAACGCAGCACTTAGGGAGATCTTTGGGAGGTCGCATCTCCGAAAGCACGATCCGGGAAGTGCGTGACCGGGCGGACATCGTCGAGGTGGTTTCCGAGACGGTTCCCCTGTCCCGGGCAGGCGCGAATTTCCGCGGTCTGTGCCCCTTCCACCGGGAAAAGACCCCGTCCTTCTTTGTCCACCCCGCCCGCCAGGCGTTCAAGTGCTTCGGCTGCGGGGAGGGGGGGTCGATCTTTCACTTCCTGATGAAGGCGCGCAATCTCTCCTTCGCGGATTCGGTCGAGGAACTCGCCGATCGGTACGGAGTGGCCGTCCGATACGAGGGCGGGGCCGGCCGCGCCCGGCCGAAGGAGGATCTCTACGCCATTCTCCGCCTGGCGGCGGAAACGTACCGGGGGTTGCTCGGTTCCCCCGCCGGGAAGGCCGGGAAGGAGTTCCTGCGGCGGCGGGGCGTGACTCCGGAAGCGGAGCGGGAGTTTGCTCTCGGGTGGTGCGGCACGGGCGGGGAGTTGATCTCGGCGCTCAAGCGGGAGGGGGTCGACCTTGCCCGCGCCGAAGCGGCGGGCCTTCTTCTCCCTTCCGGAACGGGGTACCGGGACCGGTTCCGGGGTCGCATTATCTTCCCGATCGGCGATGCAAGGGGGCGGATATGCGGTTTCGGGGGTCGGGCGGTCGACGACTCCGTGCCGAAGTACCTCAACTCCCCCGAGTCGGAACTGTACCGGAAAAGTTCCCTCCTGTACGGCCTCTTCCAGGCGCTCCCGGCGATACGGAGCGAAGGCCGGGTGCTGGTGGTCGAGGGGTATATGGACCTGATCGGCCTTTGGCAAAAGGGGGTGCGGGGCGTCGTGGCGACGTGCGGGACCTCGCTCACCGAGAGCCACGCCAGAACCCTGAAGCGGTTGTCCGGGAACGTCATCTTATTTTACGACGGCGACGTTGCCGGGAAGAAGGCGGCGGTGCGGTCCGGGGGACCGTTGTACGCGGCCGGGGTGAGCCCGAAAGCCCTGTTCCCGCCCAAGGGGATGGACCCGGACGACTGGGCGAAGGCGGCCCCGGCGGAGGAGTTGAACCGGCGCATCGCGGGAGCGGTTCCCCTGATGGAATCGATCGAGCGCGGTGCTTCGAGGAAGTTCGATCTCGCCACCATCTCCGGAAAACTTGCCTACGTGCAGCTGATGGCGAAATATCTTCGATGGGTGTCCGACCCGGCGGAAGCCGAACTTTACGCGCAACGGGTCGCGCAGAGTTCGGGGCTCCCCGTGGACACGATCCACCGGCAGGTCGGGACGTCGGGCACCGCGCCTTTGCCCGAAGGGGACGCCCCACCCCGGAGGAAGGATTCCCTCCCCGAGGAGAGCCACCTCCTCCGGTTGCTGGCCGTGGATCCCTCCCTGGCCGTCGCGGCGCGGCGGGACGGGGTCGGGGAACTTCTCTCGGGGGAGGACGCCCGGGAAGCCGTCGCGTACCTGGCGGATCTGGCGGAGCGCGCCCCGGGGGAGACGGAATGCCCGCTGGGGGAGGATCTCCCGGACGGCGTGCGGAAACTTCTGTCCGCCGAGCTCGTGCTGGCGGACGTCCTCCCGGAGGAGGCGCGCCGCCGCTATCCCGGGGCCGTTCTTTCCTTGCGGATCGGCCGGGCCCGGCGGGAGGTCGGGGAGCTTCAGGGGAAAGTGAAGGGGGCTTCGGGCGAGGAGGCTTCGCTGCTCTTCGACCGGGTGGTGGCCGCGAAGCGGGAGCTGGAGCGGCTGGAATCGGAACGCAGATCCCGATGAAGAGGTGAGGCGCAGATGGCGAGGCGGAAACGTCCCGACGGAATCGATGGACTGGTGGAAAAAGGGCGTGCGCAGGGGTACGTCACCTACGACGAGCTGAACAGCGCCCTCCCCCCCGACGTCCTGACCGGGGACCAGATCGACGACGTCATGGAGATCTTCGGCGCGAACGCGATCGAGGTGGTGGACGACTTCCAGAAGGTCCCCCTCCCGGCCGGCGCGACCCTGCTGATCGGCGAGGAGGAGGCGGGGGAAGAGGAGGAAGCGGTCGTCGAAGAGGAGCCGGCCGTCGAGGAAGAGGAGTTCGGGTACCCCGGAGGCGTCAAGGGAAACGATCCGGTGCGCCTCTACCTCAAGGAGATGGGCGCCATCCCGCTGCTGAACCGCGAGGGCGAGGTGACCCTCGCGAAGCGGATCGAGGACGGCGAACGTGAGATCGTCTCCTCCGTAAAGAGCTGCTCCATCGCCCTCGACGATCTNTTCCTCCTCGGAGAGAAACTCAAGGCGGGCGAGTTGCAGGTCCGGGACGTCATCAAGGACCTCGACGAGGACTCGACGGAAGAGGAAGAGAAGGCGGCGCTCGACAAGGTGCTGCGGATCATCCAGCGGATCCGGAAGACCTACCGGTCCGCCGTCGAGATCGAACAGCGGCTCCGGAAAGGGGGTGTGCCGGAGAAGGACCGGCAGGCGATGAAGTCCCGGCTGGTCTCCCTGAACGAGCGCGTGGTGGAGTCGATCCAGGAGATCCACCTCAAGGACCGCCAGATCGAGATCATCGGCGACAAGATCCGCCGGTTCGCCGACCGGGTCGAAGCGGCGGAGAGCCGCATCCGCTACTGCTGCGACCGGGTGAGGTTGCCGGAGAAGGAGTTGAGCCGCCTCTTCCGGCAGATCAAGGAGAAAAAAGACGGGCTTTCGAAGGCCGCCTCGAAGCACCACCTGAAGAAGGAGAAGCTGGTCGAGATCGAGGCCACGCTCAAGGATGCCCGCAACACCATCCGGAAGGTGGAGCGGGAGGCCGGTCTTTCCGCCGCGGAGATCCAGGAGACCCTCTCCGCCATCGAGCGGGGGGAACGGAAGGTCCGGGAAGCGAAGCGGGAACTGGTCGAGGCGAACCTCCGGCTGGTGGTCTCGATCGCGAAGAAATACACCAACCGCGGCCTTCAGTTCCTCGACCTCATCCAGGAGGGGAACATCGGCCTGATGAAGGCGGTGGACAAGTTCGAGTACCGGCGGGGATACAAGTTTTCCACCTACGCCACGTGGTGGATCCGCCAGGCGATCACGCGGGCGATCGCCGACCAGGCGCGGACGATCCGGATCCCGGTCCACATGATCGAGACGATCAACAAGCTCATCCGGACCTCCCGGTACCTGGTGCAGGAGCTCGGCCGGGAACCGAACCCCGAAGAGATCGCCGAGCGGATGGACATCCCGCTGGAAAAGGTCCGCAAGGTCCTGAAGATCGCCAAGGAGCCGATCTCCCTCGAGACGCCGATCGGGGAGGAGGAGGACAGCCATCTCGGCGACTTCATCGAGGACAAGAACACGGCGTCGCCGGTGGACTCGGTGATCAACATCGACCTCGCGGAGCAGGTGGACAAGGTCCTGGGAAGCCTGACACCCCGGGAGGAGCGGGTTCTGCGGATGCGGTTCGGGATCGGCGAGAAATCCGATCACACCCTCGAGGAGGTAGGCCAGGATTTCGAGGTCACCCGGGAGCGGATCCGGCAGATCGAGGCGAAGGCTCTGCGGAAACTGCGCCACCCCAGCCGGAGCAAGCGGCTGCGGACGTTCCTCGAGTAAGGGAAGGGCGAACCGCGTTGACACCTTTCGGGAAAGCGGAAGATAATGCGCAAATGACCTGGTCTCCCACGGGTCGGGCCCATAGCTCAGTTGGTCAGAGCCACCGGCTCATAACCGGTTGGTCCCTGGTTCGAGGCCAGGTGGGCCCACCAATAGCGACGTTGCCATGGGGCCTGGCATGAGCGGGCCCGTAATGGACACGGCACGAAATGCACCGGCTACCGGTGCATTTTTATTTTGCGGGGAGGTGCCGCGGTGATCCGGCGCGCGGCCGTCACCGTGGAGGACGTGTGGAGGGCGCTCGACGAGCATTTCCCGTTTGCCCACTGCGCCGACTGGGACAACGTCGGGATCCTGCTGGGCGACCCCGCCGCCCCCGTCCGGTCGGTCCTCATCGCGCTCGACGCCACGCCGGCGGTGCTCGCGCGCCTTCGACGGCGCCCCGCCGACCTCCTCGTCACGCACCACCCGGTCGTGTTCACCCCCCTGAAATCCGTCCGTCCGGACCCCGGGCCGTCCGCCGTCGTATTCTCCCTTTTGCGGATGGGCGTGGCGGTCATCTCCGCCCACACCAACGCCGACGCGGCTCCCCGGGGCGTTTCGCACGCGATGGCGCGCCGCCTGGGGCTGCGGGGCGTCCGCCCGTTGATTCCGGGCGAGCCGTCCTCCGGCGCCTGCAAGGTCGTGGTGTTCGTCCCGCCGTCGCACGCGGAAGCCGTCCTGAACGCCGCCGCGGAGGCGGGCGGGTCCCGTATCGGCGGGTATTCCCGCTGTTCCTTCCGCTCCCAGGGGACGGGGACGTTCCTCG
>Ga0031653_10000137_pt1 | contig 13108 bp, 8 predicted proteins | sample FrelakmetBRP12BR_FD_55210 | JGI IMG/M metagenome (GOLD analysis project Ga0031653, IMG submission 55210) | Freshwater lake sediment microbial communities from the University of Notre Dame, USA, for methane emissions studies - BRP12 BR | ecosystem: Environmental > Aquatic > Freshwater > Lake >... | reverse complement strand
TTCTTCCTGAAGTCGTGATTTTCTAAAATCCTCCTTCCATACAACCTTTTAAGTGGTAATCGATAATTCTTAAAACCTGTTGACACATCCCCTGAAATTTGGTAGCTTTTTGATCAAACATCATCACCTCATACCTAAATGCTCTTGATATCAGTTTTTACAGGCATAGGTTGAGTTTTGAAGACCACGTGATAGAAATCCTTCTTCCGCCTTTATACATTGGAGAATGCGTTTTATAGATCAAGAAGTTAACGGCCTAACTGGTTCACTTTAAAACGAGCTCAAGCTCGGAGAGTGTTCCATGATGTCTCGCCTATCCAAGGCCACCATCTTGGGCTTCCTCNCGGGAATCGTGGGGTTGGGCGTAAGCCTCTTACCCTTTGGGATTGACCTCGAGGAAAATGTAGGGCTCGATTTATTATTCAACCTGAGGGGAAAGAGCCAACCCCCTTCCGACGTCATCGTTATCAGCATAGATCAAAAATCAGCCGAACACCTCAACATTTCTAAAGATCCAAGAAAATGGCCACGCTCTCTCCATGCACGCCTTACTGAAAATTTAGTTAAAGAAGGTGCAACCGCTATCTCGTTTGACCTCATTTTTAACGAAATCAAATCTGCCCAAGAAGACCATCTACTTGCAGAAGCCATTAGTAAAGCCCGCAACGTGGTATTATGTGAATCCCTCAAAATCGAGAAAGTTCCTCTGACGACCAAAGGAGGAATACCCGGAGGAAATCTTAATATTGAGAGGCTGGTGCCTCCAATCCTTCCTCTTGCACAATCTGCTGTTGCGTTAGCACCTTTCCCATTACCAAAAGTACCTGTCAAGGTAAGTCAATATTGGACGTTCAAGCCAGAAACAGGAGATACACCTACTCTGCCCGTGGTGGCATTTCAAGTCTTCGGGATGCAGGTATACGAGGAATTTATCCATTTGTTGGGGGGGGTTAGTCCGTCTCGATCTGCGAAACTGCCGCGTGACAAGGATACCATCATTAATTCCCGAGGAGTAGAAAATGTAATCCGTGATATAAGAGATATTTTTCGAGACGAACCACTGATTGCAGAAAGGATGCTAAAGGATTTACGAAATGGACGTATCCTATCTGCAGAGCCTAAAAAGATTCAAATCCTAAAATCACTCATCAAGATGTACCAGAGCACCAATAGCGCATACCTCAACTTTTATGGGCCCCCTGGCACCATTACCACCATTCATTACTATCAGGTTTTGGAACCTCAGGGAAAAGAGACTCCCAAACAAAAGCAATTTGATTTCAGTGGCAAGGCAGTATTTGTTGGGCTCTCCGAACGTTCCCCTCTCGAGCAGGAAGATGGTTTTAATACTGTTTTCTCAGAAAAGAGCGGATTGGATATCAGCGGAGTTGAAATTGCTGCTACCGCATTTGCTAACCTGTTAGAAGACAGGCCTGTTCAGCCCCTCAGTTTTTGGGCACATTTCGCCACTATTTTGTTTTGGGGAGTAGTGATAGGCATTGTTTGTTACTTATTCTCACCCCTTATCACAGCAATGAGTGTCTTAGGATTGATGGTGATTTATTTCATCGCTGTAACTTATCAATTTAAGACCACTGGCAATTGGTATCCATTCGTACTCCCTTTATTGATTCAATCCCCTCTTGCTTTTTTTAGCGCTGTTGTATGGAAGTCAATCGAGGTGAATAAAGAGCGACAAATTATAAGTGAGGCACTTCAAAAGATCCGAAATATCCTGCCGGATGCGGTTTTCGATCAGCTCGCAAGAAATATTAAAGATATGAAAGCAACTGAGCAACTGGGTTATGGAATTTGTTTATACACCGACATTGAGGATTTTACTACTATCGCTGAAAGCAAGAAGAAAAACCCTGAGAAACTAAGCGCCCTCATGAACAAATATTGGGAAGTTCTTTTTAAACCCGTAAAGCAATATGGCGGAATTATATTCACAACCGCAGGCGATTCGATGCTGGCGGGATGGGTAACGAAAAAGCCAGATCTTTCTCTGAAGAATCGGGCCTGTCGGGCAGCACTCGACATTGCAAAAGCTGTGGATCAGTTCAATAAATCTCAATCTCTCGATGAAGATAAGCTCCCAACCCGCATCGGCTTACACTCCGGGGAATTATTGCTTGGTGCGATTGGTGCGATGGATCACTATGAATACGGCCCTCTCGGAGATATCGTCAACACTGTGCAGAGGGTAGAGCGTCTGAATAAACAACTGCATACACGAATACTTGCATCTGAGGAGGTAATCGAACAACTTAATGGCTTTCTTACCAGAGAGCTTGGGAGATTCATCCTGAAGGGGAAAATAGAGTCCATTTCGATTTATGAATTGGTATGTCGTAAAAAAGAGGCCAGCGATCAGCAAAGAATAAAATGTATGACATTCGCCGAGGTGCTTGATCCCTTCAGAAAAGGTCACTGGAAAGAAGCAGAAGAAGCCATCGAAAAATTTCGAGATTCGATCAAAAGTTTTGGGGAGGACGGACCTTCTCTCTTCTTTTCAGATTTGTGCAAAAAATATATAAAAAAACCTCCTCGAGAGCCCTGGGACGGAGTTGTTCCCATGGAGGAAAAATAAGGGGGGGCCGGAAATGAATCAAATTAGAACCTGTTCCATCATTTTAATACTCTGTGCAACGGTTCTAGCAGTTTCTTTGGGCGCCAACGTAACTTTTGCACAAACTCGCGATCCATGGGTTGCTAAGGTAGTCTCGGTGCAGGGAGCTGTCCAGGCCCTCAGAACGGGTGAGAAACAGTGGCGCCCTGTGAAGCTCAACGATACATTCTCCCCTGGTGACATGATCCGGATACTGAAGCTAAGCCGTGCGGATATCGTCCTGAGCAACGACACCATCCTTCGTCTTGATCAGAACACCACCGTCACCTTTTCAGAACCTGAAAAGGAAAAACCCTTTCTGGTAAACCTGCTCAACGGAGCGGCCTATTTCTTCAGCCGCGTTCGCCGCAGCCTAAAGGTATTTACACCTTTCGTGAATGCGATTGTCGAGGGCACGGAATTCTACGCAAGGGTCGAGAGTGATAAAGCTTTTATATCAATATTTGAAGGCCGAGTATTGGCCGAGAATCAAGCTGGGAGCATTACCCTTACTAAAGGTCAATCGGTAATCGCCGAGGCCAATCGAGCGCCTGTTCTGCAGATCGTGGTACGCCCTCGGGATGCAGTTCAATGGACACTCTATTATCCTCCTGTGCTTTACTTTCATCCTTCCGACCCTCAGGCTCAAACAGGCTGGCAAGCCACGGTCCCAAAATCGGTCGAGTTCTATATCGAGGGCAACACACAGGAAGCCCTTGAAAGCCTTGAGGGAGTGATGGAAGAAATCCGTGACCCACGCTTCTTCACCTATCGAGCCTCACTGCTTCTTTCAGTGGGCAGAGTAGATGATGCAAGGTCAGATATTGAGAAGGCCCTCAGTTTGGCACCCCTTAACAGTCAGGCTCTGGCACTTCAGTCGGTCATCGCTGTGGCGCAGAACGAAAAAGAGAAGGCCCTTAGCCTCGCTAAGAAAGCGGCTGATGCAGATTCCAAATCCGCTTCGGCCCGAATTGCACTTTCTTATGCCCAACAAGCCAATTTTGACCTGAAAGGGGCCCTCAACACTCTTCGAGATGCTGTGAACCTGGAGCCTCAAAATCCACTGGCCTGGGCGAGGCTGGCTGAGATGTGGCTAATGTTCGGCGAGGTCAACAAGGCTCTCGAAGCAGCACAAAAGGCGGTTTCCCTGAATCCAAACCTATCAAGAACGCAGACTGTTCTGGGATTTGCCTATCTGACACAGGTTAAAACGAAGAAATCCAAAGAAGCCTTTGAAAAGGCAATTGAACTGGATCAGGCCGATCCACTGCCAAGACTCGGATTGGGTCTGGCGAAGATCCGTGAGGGAGGCCTTCCGAAGTGGGAACCGGACTTTGGAAAGATAGTTGACAGGGGTCTCCTGGAAGGAACAAGGGAACTCGAGATAGCGGTCAGTCTTGATCCCGGCAATTCTCTCATCCGAAGCTATCTGGGTAAGGCTTACTATGAAGAGGCACGTGATAAGCTGGCAGCAAACCAACTTGCCATGGCCAAAGAACTTGATCCATCAGACCCAACGCCCTTCTATTACGACGCCATCCGGAAGCAGAGTATCAATCAACCAGGTGAGGCGTTAAGGGACCTTCAAGAATCGATCTCTTTAAATGACAATCGGGCAGTTTATCGATCACGTTTGTTGCTCGATTCGGACTTGGCGGCACGAAGTGCCAACCTTGCTCAAATCTATAGTAACATGGGTTTTCAATGGCTTGCCCTTGTCGAAGGATANAAATCGGTTAACACCGATCCAGCTAATTTTTCTNCTCACAGGTTTCTCGCAGAGTCTTATGCTGCNCTGCCCCGGCATCAGATAGCGAGAGTCAGTGAAACGCTTCAATCCCAACTGCTTCAGCCTATCAACATTAATCCGGTGCCGCCCCTTCTCGCAGAGAGTAATCTTTTGTTCTTAAGCGGGGCAGGACCTACAAACCTGTCATTCAATGAATTCAATCCCCTGTTCAATCGCAACCGGTTTGCTCTCCAAGTGAGTAGTATTGGCGGGACAAATGACACGTGGGGTGAGGAAGTTGTCCAGTCGGGTGTGTGGGGGCCGCTCTCCTACAGCATTGGCCAATTCCATTATCAGACAGATGGATTCAGAAAAAATAATGACCTGAAAGAAGATATATACAATGTGTTTGTCCAGGGAATGCTCTCGTATAATACAAGCCTTCAGGCTGAATTTCGATCCACGGAGAGAAAACTTGGAGATCTTTCATTCAATTTCTTTCCGTATGATTTCTATCCTTTCCTCCGTCAGAAAGATGAAACTGAATCAATACGGCTTGGTTTCCATCATGCCTTTTCACCACGTTCGGATCTCATCGGGTCTTTCATGTACCAGAATGCAGAGGGAGGATCGCGTGATTATTCATTTTCTGACGTCTTTTTTGGTGTTTTTAACTCCAAAGCCAAAGCGGATGGTTATAGTGGCGAACTTCAACACCTATTTCGTTCAGAGCATTTCAACATCGTTACCGGAGCAGGACATTTTTACATAAAGCAAGAAGATACCATTAATGTAGAGTTTTCCCCTCCCTTTTACATATTCACTGATATCATGAAAAGTAACATCCATCATACCAATCTTTATTTCTATTCGCAGATCAATTATCCAAAAAACGTAACGTTTACCATTGGCGGGAGTGGCGACTTTTATCGTGGTGGAATTGTCGACGAGAGCCAGTTCAACCCAAAATTTGGCGTGACATGGAACCCTTTTTACGGGACGACATTGCGCGCTGCAATATTCAGGGTTTTTAAAAGGACACTGATTACGGACCAGACCCTTGAGCCGACGCAGGTGGCAGGGTTTAATCAGTTCTTTAATGACTGGGAAGGCACAAAGTCATGGTGTTATGGCGCCGCGATTGACCAGAAATTCTCTAAGAACATATACGGCGGCGTGGAGTATTCAGGAAGAAAATTGGATGTGCCATTTATCGATGTTTCTCCCGGAGTTTCTGCGGAGAGTGAGTCAGATTGGAAAGAGCATCTCGTCCGGGCTTACCTTTACTGGACACCCCATCCATGGTTCGGACTCAGTGCTGAATATCAGTATGAGAGGTTTGACAGAGGAAAAGAGTTTCTGCTTGGTACGGAAGCTGCTGTAATACTAAATGTCAAAACGCATCGTTTTCCGCTCGGAATCAATTTTTATCACCCATCTGGATTCAGTGCCCAGTTGAAGGCAACTTATATCAATCAAGAGGGTAAGTTCATGCCGCAATACTCTGGTTATTTTATCCCCGGAGAAGACCAATTTTGTATTGTGGACGCTTCGATCAGTTACCGCCTACCCAAACGATATGGGTTCATCTCCCTTGGGGTAAGAAACCTCTTTAACAAATCTTTCAAGTTTCAGGATACAGACATTCATATGGGTCAGGTATATACCACCGCTTTAAGTCCCACGATACAACCAAAGCGTCTGATCTTTGGTAAGTTCACACTGGCGTTCTAAGTAGTTTTTAATGCATAGGGCAAAACACCAGAAGAAAGGGGGTGGTCATCCATCTCGCGATAGATTAAATCAGGGGATGACTTTAAATAGAATTTATCGGAAAGAAGATAGCGAAGTGAAAGATAGTAAACTTACTACTGACATGCTTTACATCTGCATTGATGGCGCGAAAAGCCAGTATGAATCGTGGATCGAACAATATGAGGACTGAAATTCAAAAACCTCAAAAAATTTTAGGGGCTGGCCCAACTATCAAATGATTAAATAATGAAAAGTGAGTTCCGTTAGTTGAGAGAAGCAAATAACTATTCCATTCATAAGACTGGGAAAAAGTCCCAATTGGGTGACACTTGGGTCGATGGTCATCGGTCTTAAGAAATGCCAAGATTTTTGTCGGATTGCTGTCGCTCCCAATAAGAAAAACAAACGAAAGGGATCCTAACCACCCCCTAAAGGCAGATAAAAAACGACGTTGCGTTTTTATTATGAAAGGGCCCTTTTGAAAATATATATTTCAATCGGTAATCATTAAATTCCTAAGTTGCCTCAGATCAAACATTTGTAGGTGTACTCCTCAATTTAGTCTCTCTCCAAATATCCTCATCTCTCCCATCCAATTAAGCTCCCCCCGACGATTCAATGAATCCATTAACTTGTCTATGGCCCACTTTACCCCACCATCAAATAAATGGTAAGAATATAAAAATCCGTTACATAACCCCAGACAAAACCACGAAGAAGGTGGAGTAGGAGATCATGAAGCGATTTAAAAAATGGAGGCAAGAATTGAAAAACAAGAACAGGAAAGTATTTAGGTTAAACAAGAAAAGAATCCTCATGGATGCGCTCCTGCTTGCTTTCTCTTTTACTGTTGGTTGTGCCCACTATCCGGTCAATCAGCCGATTAAAGAGGTTCGCCCCGATGCAGGTTACAGAGTAGCCTACATGAAAACTCCTGAAAATTCAGACAGTCTGCTTCTGTTCCTCACTTTTTCAGGTGGAGGGATGCGGGCGGCTGCACTTTCCTATGGCGTTCTCGAAGAATTGCGAAAAACTGAAATCGTTCTTGACGGACGAAAGAGGCGGCTTCTGGATGAGGTGGATGGGATATCGAGTGTATCCGGAGGAAGTTTCACGGCAGGGTACTACGGCCTCTTTGGAGACCGTATCTTTGAGGATTTTGAAAGCAAGTTTTTGAAGAAGAACATTCAAAGAGGTCTTATCTTAAGAGTCCTGTTCAATGTTGCCAATTGGGTGCGGCTTTTATCGCCAACCTTCGCTCGGAGTGATCTGGTTGCTGAATATTATGACAAGCATATTTTCGAAGGGGGTACCTTGGGTGATATAGCGGCTCGAAAAGGCCCCTTCATCATCATGAACGCCACGGAAATGACGCATGGGATCAGGGTAGGGTTTACTCAAGAGGCCTTCGACGTGATTTGTTCAGACCTCTCTCCTTTCTCCGTGGCAAGGGCTGCCGCCGCCTCATCAGCAGTTCCTATGGCGCTCACCCCCATCACATTGCGAAACTACGCTGGGACCTGCGGTTTTAAGACACCGGAGGGATTCAAGAAAGTCATAGAAGGCCGTGAAATCTTAGAGCGGCAGTTTTATCTACTTAATGACATAGGCCCATTTTTAGATCCTGAAAAAAAGCCATATATTCATCTTGTCGATGGCGGGGTGGGGGATAATCTGGGTCTGAGGGCCGTTCTTGACCGGGTCACCGTCAGAGGGAGCGTCTGGGGAGCAATGAAAGGGACTGCGATGGAAAAGATCCGCAAAGTGGTCTTCATCGTGGTGAACGCTGAAACAGAACCCGATACCAAGTGGGACAAGACAGAAAACATCCCGTCTTTCGGCATCATGCTTGCTTCTTACTCCTCGATCGCGATCGACCGGTACAACAAAGAAACCATAGCCCTCTTGAAAGAAAGCGTCGGTTCGTGGGCGGATGAGATAAAAACTCAGAGATGCAAAGGAGGAGCGGTTTCTACCTCACCGGGTTCCTGTGGTGATATTCAGTTTTATGTCGTTGAAGTGAAGTTTGATGCGTTGAAGGATGAAACGGAGCGAATGCACTTTAAGAGGTTACCGACCGCCCTTAAGCTGTCTCCTGAGGAGGTGGACAAAACACGGGATGCCGCCCACCGTATCCTTGCGGAATCTGGAGAATTCCAGCGGCTGCTCCTTGACTTGAAGTAGGAAATGAGGGAGATCGCTCTCTAAGAGTTTTTGTGAGTGGGGGTAGCCCATGCCTCGACGAGCTTAATCAATTCGGATACATGATTTCTAGCAGTAACCCTCAGCTTCAGATGTAATCTTAAAGTGAACATTTGTAGGTGCTATTAAGCAACCGCTCTTTAAACTCTTCTTTTCTAAAGTCGTGATTTTCAAATCCTGTTCCGCAATACAAAAGGGAATGATTGTGTGAAGAAGGTTGAATAAAACACCTAGATCATACGTCTAAAATGCTAAAGAGGTACTTATCATGGCGGGCAAATGAGTTGCATGAACGAAATAAAAGGAATAAAATTAAAGGATAGGAAAGCAGGATCTTTTTTTAATTAAAATGAACAGATTTCAGGTTTAAAAAAATTCAGAGAAAAAAAGGAGATAATAGGAGATGGAAAGAAATAGGATCATTTGTTTATTTCTTTTTATCGTTCTTATTCTCATTTTTGCTTCATGCCACTCTCGTCATGTTTCAGATATTAAACTTGCTATGACGAAAGAAGAAGTGGTCTCTTTGTGGGGACGAACGAACCTCATCACTTATAACACCGTTAATGGAACAACTCTTGAAACATGGGAATATCATTTTGCTGGCTCTGGTTCTATCTGTCGGGTCACTTTCAATCAAGATAGAGTNACTGCTAACCCCCAATGCGATCGTCCTCCGGTGAGAGGATGGTATTATTCCCAGTCGGAGCAGACCGGACCCCGTACAACTGAACGAAGTTTGATCCGTGAAGGTTTTTTTGCGGTGAAGTTGGCCGAAACACTAAAATTGGGACCAGTTAAGAGCGAGGCAGAAGCCGAGAATATGTTGGCTTTGGTAGGTATTTTACCCAAAAACGGATGGATTGCTGATTATCCGGTGACCCCTGATATTATAGGAGAACTGCAAATTGCTATTGCTGTGGCAGCCGATTCCGGCAAAATAGCGATGAACAAGTCTGAGGCAATCAAGGTGTTTGAGGATCTCGTTATAGAAATCGAAAGTCAGTATTCCCAAGTTGAACCGCCCCCCAGTAGGGAACCCTATCCTGAAACATATTATTACCCATACCCCTTTTACTACAGATTCCTATACCCTTACCCCTATTACGACCCATATCCATACTATTACGGTGGTTATTATCGTTCCTACCGCCCTTATTACTACCCTTACCGCTATCCTTATTACCGTGGTGGTTTTGGAAGTGGAGGATTCCAAGGTGGTGGTAGGGGAGGAAGACGTTGAAGATCTTGATCGTATAAGAGATCCACTTGGGGGAGAAAGAATTTGAATCAAGAGTTCCTATCAAACAAGGATCAACGGCAGGATCAGAAATGACTCTGCCTTTTTAATGAAAGCTCCACCCATAATCATCAACTCCCAAATTATCTTACTATTGAATGATAGCAGGTGAAGTGTTCAATTCGAATGAGTCATAATATTTAAAAGACTTTTTTACATTTCCTTGGCAGACCAATCCTCACTTCTCTTCGTCCTCAATATAAATCTCGATACGTTTAGAAGTCTCACAACCTCTCAAGGCGGCGAGCATCCCCTTGATCGTCTTGGTCGTAAAATCTTTGACGAAAGGGGTCATAGGGATCGGTTTTCCATCCACTCTTAGGGCAATCTCTTTTTCTTTTTTCGATTTGATAAACTCCTTCTCAATAAAGTTGGAAAGCCCCCTCATATCATCAAGGCCAAAACAAGGAACACCAGCATTGAATTTCCGGTTCGAAACAATAGCAACAAGGTTATCTTTCTTCGTACAAAGAAGTTTTTTATGCTTCTCCTTCCGAAAAACTTCTATCTTAGGTTGCACATCCTTTTTATATCCTTCTGAAATGAGAAGGTCCACATCCTGAACCCATCTTTTCCGGATCTCATCCAAGGTTGAATCCTTTTCCACATCCCGAATCAATGCAATTTTTTTGGGAGAGGAAATGATTACGGTATGCGCCCCTGCTTGCTTATGTCGCCAGCTATCCTTCCCTTCCCGATCCACTTCAAATCCATGGACATCGTGCTTGACCGTAGCAACCCGGTACCCCCGCCTTGTCAACTCTGGGACTAATTTCTCGATCAGCGTGGTTTTGCCGCTATCCGATTTTCCAACAATAGAAATAATGGGTATCATGCGCATTCCGTGCGAATTTTAAGTTAAGAGTTAGGAGTTCGGAATTTTTAGAAATGAATCGTAACGAAATGTCATTCTGAACTTGTTTCAGAATCCAAAAAGACTTTGAAATGATTTCATAGTGACAAGAGTGCAATATTAATTTTCTCCTAACTAAATTTCTCCGAACTCCGAACTTCTAAACATTTCTATCCAGCATTTGAACCTTGACTTTCTCCCCTGCCCTCACCCTCTCCTGCTCTTCCGAGATGACAATTAGACCGTTCGCCTTGACCATGGACCTCAAGATTCCAGACCCCTGCTCGCCAGTAGTGGTGACAAAATACTCGCCCTTCTCGGAAGAGACAGATCCTCTAATGAAATAGCGTCTTCCGACTATCTTCTTAATCTCCTCCCTCAGGATGGCTTCGATGACCGGCCGAAAGAGTTGACGGCAACCCATCATCTTTAGAAGCGAGGGCCTCACAAATTGTTCAAAAGAAATCATAGAAGAGACAGGATTCCCTGGAAGACCAAATACCGGCTTTCCTGCAATCGTTCCAAAAGCCAAAGGCTGTCCTGGCCTCATGGCCACTTTCCAAAAGACCATCTCCATACCTAAATTCTTCATGACATCTTTAACAAAATCATAATCACCCACGGACACCCCTGCCGATGAAATCAGAACATCGGCTCGGGTTCCCTGAAGAAGTTTCTCTTCAATCTCCTCTTTTCGATCCTTGGCAATGCCTAATTGAAGAGGAATTGCTCCACAATCCTTCACCTGGGCTGATAATGTATAAGAATTACTGGAAATGATCTTTACCTCATCCAACTCCCCATCTACATCTACTAATTCATCTCCGGTGCAGAGGATGGCAACCAGGGGTCTTTGATAAACGGAAACAAAAGAACGTCCCACAGAGGCCAGCATTCCCACCTCTGCAGGGCGGATCGGATCTCCTTGGGAGATCACACGATCTCCTTTTTTCACATCTTCACCAGATTTTCGAATGTTTTCACCTAGACCAACAGCTTTGAAAATCAATACAGATCCGTCTTCCTTCTTTGTCTCCTCGACAGGAATAACCGTATCGGCCCCTTTTGGAATAGGAGCACCCGTCATGATTCGGATGGCCTTGCCTCTCTCGAGTTTCTTCTTCGAAATAAACCCTGCGGGGAGGTCTTCGATTACCTCTAAACGGACGGGGTCATTTGAGGATGCCTTTTGAACATCTTCATATTTTAAAGCATAACCATCCATGGCTGAATTATCCAAAGGTGGAATATTCCGATTGGCTTGAATATCTTCTGAAATCACCCTTCCCAGGGNATCCAAAATGGATACCTTTTCGGATCCTAAAGGATAGACGGTAGAAAGAATTTTATTTAAGGCTTCATCTACTGTAACCATGGTTAATATATAACATAAAACTCACTTCATGAAAATGCAGCCTATAAAGAAGAATTTTCCCGAATCCTCTCTTAGTCAACCCTTCGACTCCCCGGCCTGAAGGCCCGGGCTTGCTCAGGGTTGACCCTGAGCGAGGTTTCTTTACCCCGCCTTAAAAGGCGGGGCTTGGCGCCACCGAATGGGTCAATTTTTAATCTTTTCAATCAAAATGATCTTATGCTATATGGTTACAAGGAGGGACATATGAAAATAACGATCCTTTGTGAAAATACAGTGGGCCGACTGGTCGGTTTGGGAGAGCATGGATTTTCTGCTTTGATTGAAACAGATCAAGGGAATTACCTCTTCGACACTGGAAGTGGCCGTTCGGTTATAAAAAACTCCCTTGAATTAAACAAGGACCTGCGAACCATCAAAAAAATCTTCTTAAGCCATGGACATTATGACCATACCGGAGGATTACCTGAAGTCCTTAAGTTGAGAGGAAAAGTGGATGTCCATGCCCATCCCCATATCTTTTTGGATCGAGTGCATGTGATTAAAGAAAATGAAAAAGAGACAAAACGGTTTGTGGGCCTCCCTTTCAAAAAGAGTTATTTAGAAACGCTGGGGGCGAATTTTGTTCTAAATAAAGAGTTTATTGAGATTGAAAAAGGAATTTTCCTAACCGGGGAGGTCCCAAGAAAGACATCTTTTGAGAAACCTGACTCAAGGCTTTTTGCTGAGGTGGATGGGAAAATGAATCTAGATATTTTTTCAGATGATCAATCCCTTATTCTCGACACGGAGAAAGGGCTTATCCTTATTTTTGGGTGTGCTCACTCAGGAATGATCAACATCATTCACCATGTCCTCAACAAGACTGGAAAAGAAAAGTTTTATGCCATCCTGGGTGGAACCCACTTGGATTTTCTAACGAAAGAGCAATCAAATGAATCCATCGAGGCATTAAAAAAGTTCGAAATTGAAAAAATAGGCGCCTGTCATTGTACAGGCATGAGAGCCGCTTTCAGACTCCACCAAGAATTTGGGGATCGATTCTTTTACGGGCATGTCGGAAGTGGGTTAGAAATATAGAATGTAAAAAGGGATTCAATGATGATCGTTGCAGGAATCGATGTAGGCGGGAAAAACGTTCACATCGTCATTAAGAAAGATGGCCAACTACTTAGGAAAATTACAGGTCCTACGGGTATAAAAAAGGCAGAGGCAGTGGAGCAACTATACGATCAGGTGCTCAACCAAGCTGGATTGACCAGAAAGGATGTCGATCGGGTGGTCGC
>Ga0031653_10000134_pt1 | contig 13268 bp, 14 predicted proteins | sample FrelakmetBRP12BR_FD_55210 | JGI IMG/M metagenome (GOLD analysis project Ga0031653, IMG submission 55210) | Freshwater lake sediment microbial communities from the University of Notre Dame, USA, for methane emissions studies - BRP12 BR | ecosystem: Environmental > Aquatic > Freshwater > Lake >... | reverse complement strand
GCCCATCCTCGCATCGGCGAGGGATTCATCCGAAAAGTCTACAGGGCTCTTGTAATGGCTCTGGAGAACAAAAAGCCTCAACACCTCGGGATGGTAACTTTGCAGTATATCCTTTACGGTAAAAAAGTTGCCGAGTGACTTTGACATCTTTTCGCCATCCACCGTGACAAAGCCATTGTACACCCAGTAGTTGGCCANAGNCTTCCCCGTGGCGCCTTCCGACTGCGCAATCTCGTTTTCATGATGCGGAAAGATCAGATCTTCCCCNCCGCCATGAATGTCAAAAGTCTCGCCAAGAAAATGCTGACTCATCACTGAACACTCGATATGCCATCCCGGCCTCCCCCTGCCCCAGGGGCTTTCCCACCACGGTTCCCCTGCCTTGCTGGCCTTCCATAACGCGAAATCGAGGGGATTGTTCTTCTTCTCGCTCACATCGATCCGCGCACCGGCCATCATGTCTTCCAGACTCCTGCCTGAGAGCTTTCCGTATTCCACGAATTTTTCCACCGCGTAATACACATCACCCTCGACCTCNTACGCGAGACCTTTGTCAAGGAGAACTCTNATCAGCGTGATCATGCCGCCGATGTGTTCCGTCGCCCTGGGTACGAAGGTCGGCCTTGCAACTCCGAGGACATCCATATCCTCATCATGTTCCCTGATGTATTTCTCGGATATCTCAAAAATGGTTTTCCCCTCTGAATTGGCCTTCGCAATGATCTTATCATCTATATCCGTGAAGTTCTTTACATACGTAACATCATAGCCCCGATACCGGAGATACCGGGTAATGACATCGAACACCACGGCCGAACGGGCGTGGCCTATATGGCAGACATCATAGGCGGTGATGCCGCATGCATAGATGCCGACTTTCCCTTCAACGAGCGGTTCGAATTTCTCTTTTTTCTTGGTGAGGGTGTTGTATAATTTTATGGACATAGCTTTTTTCTGCTTTTCTTACGGGAAGAGCGATATCATAGTAAGCCCCGTATCTTCGCTGAGGCCGCACATCAGATTCATATTCTGTATTGCCTGACCAGCCGCGCCTTTCACAAGATTATCGATGACGGAAACAATAATCGCTCTCTTTGTTCTCCTGTCAATGGTCACACCGATGTCACAGTAATTGGAACCCCGGACAGAAGAAATATTGGGGAATGTCCCTTCTTTGTATACCCGGACAAACTTCTTGCCCTGATAAAATTCCCGGTAGAGGTCAACCACTTCCGCCGTACTCACCTCTTTCTGCATGACCGCATACATTGTGCTGAGAATACCCCTGCTCAGCGGCAGGAGATGGGGTGTAAAAGTAATCCTGACATCATGTCCGGAAAGAATGCTTATTTCCTGCTCCATTTCCGGGGTATGCCGGTGCTGACCTACTTTGTAAGCCTTGAAGCCTTCATCAACCTCGCAAAAAAGCGTTCCGACCTGCGGCTCTCGTCCCGCGCCGCTCACGCCGGATTTTGCGTCAACGATGATGGTAGTATCGAATATCCACCCTTCTGCCTTCAGCAGCGGGGCAAGACCGAGAATCACGCTCGTTGGATAACAACCGGGATTGGCAACCAATCTGGCGGAAGCTATGGCAGACCCATATAACTCCGGTATACCGTACACTGCCTCTTTGACAGACTCCGGCGCGGTGTGCCTGCTATACCAATTTTCGTATACGGAGATGTTCCGCAGCCTAAAATCCGCACTGAGATCTATTACCTTTTTCCCGGCTTTTAAAAAAATGGGTGCTACCTTCATGGATATACCGTGGGGCAGCGCCAGGAACACGATATCCGCCAGAGCTGCCATATCCTCGGGCGAAGCGTCTATGAACGAAAGGTCAGTCAGGCCGAGAAATACAGGGTATATATCAGAAACGGGGTGTCCTGCATATCTCCTTGATGTCAATGCCACCACTTCAGCATGAGGGTGTCCGAGCAGAAGTCGAAACAGTTCCTGCCCGGTGTATCCGCTTGCTCCGTAAATACCGATTTTCAGCATTTTTGATACCTATAAGTAGTTTGCGTATAAGGTTCTTTTCCCATATAGCTGCAAAAAGGACTCGAGGGTTTGAGTTCACTCGAATCCTCGACCCCTTGGCCCCTTGAATCCTGATGAAGAGAGCAATTTTTTCGGAGATTAACCAGATATCTTATACAAAAAAAGGAGGCCAAGAAGCCTCCTTTTGTAATGTTATCTTTTAGAGAACTGGAAGCGCTTCCTTGCTCCCGGCTGGCCGTACTTTTTCCTTTCCTTGATGCGTGAATCCCTCGTGAGAAATCCTGCCTTCTTAAGCGCTAACCGCCATTCCACATCATACTCTATAAGCGTTTTCGCGATGCCATGCTTTATCGCCCCTGCCTGTCCGGCTATCCCACCTCCCGACACATTCACAAAAAAATCAAACTTATTCCTTGCACCTACAATATCAAGAGGCTGCATAATGAGCATTTTGAGACTGTCTCTTGTGAAATAGTCGTCAAAATTCCTTTTATTCACGGTGAGATTCCCGCTTCCTTCCTTCATATATACTCTGGCTATGGCATACTTCTTTTTACCCGTAGCATAAAAACGTTTTTCCATTACATTCTTCTCTCCCATTTCACTATCATTGAAGATTTCTCAGTCACTTCGTTCTTTCGACGATACCTAAGGTTTTTATAACTTTATCACCTGCGGGCATTGGGCCTCGTGAGGATGATCATTCCCTGTATAGATCTTGAGCTTTTTCAGCATTTTCCTCCCTAATGAGTTTTTCGGGAGCATCCCTCTCACTGCAAAAAACAATACTTTCTCCGGATGGTCTTGTAACATTTTTCCTGCGGACGTTTCTCTTAAACCGCCGGGATACCCGGAATGATGATAATAGACTTTATCGGACATTTTTTTTCCTGTAAGGGATACCTTCCCGGCGTTCACCACAATCACAAAGTCCCCCGCATCCACATAGGGTGTGTAAATGGGTTTATGTTTGCCCCTCAGGCGCCTCGCAATTTCACTCGCAAGTCTGCCGAGAATCTGTCCCTCTGCATCAATGAGATACCAGTCCTTCACCATGTCCTCATGTTTTGCATTATATGTTTTCATACGTTCACCCAAGTACTAAAATGTAAAGGTGCAAACTACGAAATTTCATACTATTTGTCAAGAAAAAAACCCGCGGTACAATAAATTACTTTATTTCGACCCTACCTTCCCGAGACCGTAGAGGCTAAACATCGCCGTGACACTCTTATCATCACGGGTTTCCGTATATTTTACTTCAACAGTCCAGCACTGCGTATTATAGGAGAGGCCGTAAGTCCTTTCCAAGGTCTTGTTATCTAACGCATTTATCCTGCTCGCGTGGATCAGAGAGAGGTACTGCGTCAGCACCGCTTTTAATGAAAGGTTAAATTCCTGGACAGGAGCTGCCGAATATTGATACGGCGCGAATTGATACGGCGCGAAGGGCGCGATGGGTCCGGAAGGTATGACTTCGTTCACAATATTCTTGGTTTGCCGATACCCGATGGTGACCGAATCTCCCCGCCAGTCGCTGATATTCATATCGTAGGAGGAGCGTTTCCATTCACCCGAATTTATACTGTACTTGTTGCGCACGAAAAAGGAAAAATATTGAATAGGTTTGATATCAAGCTCCATATCGATATCGCTGAAAGGCTTGTTTTCTGTGGAGGGTATCGCTCCCGCCTCTTTTAGCTCCTTGAAATCATAGGTCTGAGCAAGCTTAAAACGTAAAACCTCCCGGTAACTTTTTGCTCCTCCCTTTTCATTCAATCGTGTCAAGAGCGTATTGGTCAATGCGTATGTCAGGGTGCTTTGTTCAGGTACACGGGTTACAAAATCAGGCGCATCATACTGAGAGGCATGAGAAACGTAGGTGTATGTCAACTCCGGCCTGATTCCGTGACGAATTTTATCGACTACCTCACCATCGATATCGAAGATCCTGTGCAGTTCGGTCGTCGCCGTTGCACCCGCAGTGTAAATTCCCCGATAGCCATGCTCGCTGTAGACAGTATTTGCCGTGTCTATAGTATCAGTCCGGTCCCAGAATGTACTCTTCAGACCGATTTGCGGGGTCACCTGAAGGTAATCTCCCCAACGCAGCGGCAAGTAGAGTACAGGCTGAATATCATAAAAATGTCCCTTTTGACCTTCATCTCTGTGATAATAATCGTACGTGGCATCAACCTCGTAATAAAGGGGAGTGCCCCAGAGAGGTTGTTTCATCCCCTTCAGGGTAATTTCGGGATATTTCTGCAAGGTTGCATCATTTGAGGTGCTCGCGAAATCATCGGTGTAGCGGACGAGCGCCGTCAGGTTATACAGTTGCCAGCTCTTCACCAGACGGACCGTTGAATCAAGGGAACCAAGGGATTCGTTTCCCACAAATGATACTTTTTTAAATCGTTTCGCTTCCGTGGTTGAATAATTATCCAAATAGTAGTTGTGCGAGGTAAAGTCCTTGAAATACCAGTTATCGGATACCTTCTGGATATCCGTTCTGAAGAACAAAGAAGGGCTGAAACGGGTCTCGTGGTTCAGGTAGTATGACCACCTCTTGTGGTCGGACTGCCAATCCCTGCTCACTGTACCTGTCGTGGTCGCGTAGGATTCCTGGCCGTGCCAGGAATCATTCATGAAGTCGCCATAGAATGTGCCGAAGGAATCATTGCTGAGGAAGTATCTGAATTCAACGCCTTCTTTAAACCCCCTCTCACCCATATAGCGCTGATAAAGTGTCGCATCAGTACTTTCTGAAATTGCCCAGTAAAAGGGAAGTTCCACATCCCAGCCTAACTTATTTTTAGAATAGGAAAGATGGGGGAGAAGGAATCCCGATTGGCGGGTTGTCTTTGCAGGAAACACGAGATACGGGGTGTAGAAAACCGGCAGATCTTTTGCCAGAAATTTACTGTGTTTCACGGTGCCGTAACCGTCGATGGTTATATCCATTTCACTCCCCCTCAACCGCCAGTCGGGGGAATGTCCGTCACACGTGGTCATCGTCGCATCCTCAATATGGTATGTGGCTTCTCCTGTCTTCTCTATCTTTAATCCTGAGAGATAAAAGTGATTTTTAGCGAGAAACACCTTTCCACCATGAGCGACACCGGTTTTCGTATCAATGTTGAATTGTACTTTGTCTCCCTCAAGAATATCATTGTCGCTTATGATCATCACATACCCTTCCGCCGTGGCGTCATTGGTCATCCTGTCAAGGCTCACGGATTCCGCCAGGAGAAAGCCCCCGGAAAATGTTATGAACACATCTCCCTGCGCGTGATAGGTATCCTCCTTCTTGTCATAGGAAATATTCGTTGCCTCAATTGTGACGGGCCCCTTCGCAATTTTCTTCTCTGCAGCAACCGAACTGTANANCGGAAGAGCACAAAAAAGGAAGATTAAGCCAATGCTCGCGATAGTTCTTCCCGACACCATGAAGGGAAAATCTGCAAGNGNTATAGTATGGAGAAACGGTATCTTCTTCATCATGACATTACGTTATGTGTGAAAATATTNGCTTAATCTCACCGACGAGATAGAGAGATCCCGTGACGCAGATCATATCGTCTAAACCGGCTATGGATAAGGCCCGCTTCAAAGCCTCATGAGGGCTCTCCGCGAGCTCGATTCGATCATTGTACTGCCATTTTTGTACGCCCGCGGCGATCTCCTGCGGAAGCATCGCTCTTACCGTATCAGGTTTCGTAATGATCAGTCGATCCGCAAGGGGAACAAGTTTTTTCAACATGCTCCTGTAATCTTTATCATTGAGAACGCCAAAGATGAGTATTAAGCGTGTGTATGAAAACTCATTTTTCAACGCTTTGGCAAGGGCAGATACGCCGGCTGCATTATGGGCGCCGTCTACCACAACCATGGGGGCTTGCTGAAGGATTTCCAACCGCCCTGCCCATTGCACATCACGAATACCGGCAAAGACATCCTCATCATTGACTGAAAATCCCTTCATTGCGACAGTTTCAATCACACCAAGGGCGACAGCGGCGTTTTCAATCTGATGTNTTCCCTTCAAAGGGCACATGAGACGTTCATACCTCTTTCTTATTCCCTTGTAGGAAAAAAANCCATTGCCGAGCTCCTTGACTTTTATTTTCCCGCCAACTTTAAACAGCGCTGCTCCTCTCTCGCGGCAGATATCTTCCAGAACACGAATCACGCTCTTTTGTGTGACCGCGGTGATGCATACCCCTCCATCTTTGATGATACCGCCCTTTTCACGGGCAATGCTTCCCAGACTCCTTCCAAGATGTTCTTCATGATCGAAGGAAATATTGGCTATGGCGGAGACAAGGGGTCTCACCACGTTCGTCGCATCAAGNCTGCCCCCCATCCCGACTTCCACGACAGCGATATCAACACCTTTTCGACAAAAATAGAGGAAGGCAACGGCTGTGAGAAATTCAAAATAGGTTACACTTTCCGTCATACGTTCTTGTACTTCCTCTATCAATTCCATCATTTCATCAAGAGCAATCATGCGTTGATTCACTTTAATCCGTTCCCGGATATCAATCAAGTGTGGAGACGTATATAAACCGACGCGAAAGCCGCCGCACGCAAGGATGGATGCCACCATGGCGGCGATGGAACCTTTTCCATTGGTTCCACCGATTAAAATAGTCTCATACGAATTGTAAGGATTATGCAAACGATCGAGCAGTCGCGAGACAGGACCCAGTCCGAGTCGGATATCTACACTTTTTAATCCATAGATGCGTTCAAGGGGATCCTGCATGTGTCGTCATTATGTAATGTAATGGGACTCGGCCCTTCTCAAGGCAATACCGCAGAGAGAGGATTTGGTCAGATGTGAATGACCTCACCGTCTTGAAGAATACGAATATTCCTGTCTTTGATCACCGCGATCTCTCGCTGAATAGATTCTCGGTAGTGGAGCTTCATATGATAAAGGTATATCTGGGGATTGTGGGTATTCAGTTTTTTCAACTCTTCTGCCAGACCTGACGCTGTCAGGTGGCCCGTCATCTGTGCAATGTCTTCCATACTATTGGGAAGCGAAGTTTCAACAAATACTGCCTTCAGGTTATGGAGACTGTTCGCAACATTCCACACTTCTTCCGTCGGGCCTGTGTCTCCGATTATCACAATTGATCCTTCTTTCGATTCAATGGCATAACTGACGGTTTCAACGATATGATTCACAAGGACAGCGGTCACCTCCATAGAGTCGAGGGTAATCTTTTCCCCGGGCTTGATAGTCTTAAATTTCAGGACCGGATTTTTAGGATCGGGGAGCAGGGAAAAATCCGGCCACACGACATTGTTGAAAAGATGGGTTTTAAGAGTATCAATAATGGTCTGGGTAGCGACGATCAAGAGAGGCCGTTCTTTCTGGAGATAGCAGATATTATCTGCCAGAAACATAATATCCCTTACGTGATCGAGGTGTGCATGAGTGATAAGGACATGATTTATCTTAAGCTGCTCTTCAATAGTCAGCAAAGAGGTGATCGTTCCGGCATCAACCAGAGTGTTGCCGTTCAATAAAAAACTTGTCGTATTGCATCCGGGCGTCTGCGATCCATGGCAACCCAATACTCTGATTAGCATTATTTTCTATCCTCTCAGTGGGAGTCCATACACAAAAAGAATGAAAAAGGGTCAATGTACCTTTATATCGGCTGTCAAAGGCTGATCGTAAAGTCTCTCAGGGTGGATTTTATACGTTCGTGCCTTCTACAAACGTTCCCCAAACGGGCTGAACGTTAGCACAGCTTTTCCCTTCGGGCAATAACTTTATCGCCGTTTCCCGCTTCACCATAGAAATCCGGCGACCTTCTCACACCGACAGATTAATCCGGGACAACCCTGAAGACTTCATCACCGGGACGAACACGATCAGAAACCTTGACACCTATAAAGTCTCCTGGTACCGCATTCACAATCTTCTGATTGTTCGCCTCTATTGATTCAACCACGCTCGTAATATTCGTAGTATGACCGGTAATTTTAATTGTATCCCCTACCTTTAATTCGCCTTCTGTAATCTTTATCGCCGCAACAGACGGCTTGGAAAAAAATTTTACGACTTCGCCTATTTTTTCTTCCGCCATACCTAATCCCCCTTTCTTGGCTGATAAATAGTTGAGAAAGAATAACAAGACCGCCGGCAGAGAACTGCATATCACGCGTGGTTTTCGGGAAATGCAACAACCCATGATGAAGTATATTTTTTCTGACAAAAAAACAAGAAAAAAAGAAAAGCAGGGTGAGAAAGGAATCCCTGCTTTTATTGCATTATTTTCGAGGATGGTGAATGTGATAGTATTTAAGGAAGAAGTTCTCTTCCGATATTACTTTTGCGAGAGAACTTTTTTCTTTGTTTGCTCCTGTCCCGGAATAAATTCGATTATCGACATTGGGGCGTTGTCACCCAGGCGATTACCCATCTTCATGATTCTTGTATAACCGCCTGCAAAATCGCGATAACGTGCCGATAGTGCATCAAAAAGCTTCGCCACGATTTCCTTATCCCTTACATAGGAAAGCGCCTGCCTCCGCGCATGGAGATCGCCCCTTTTGCCCAGGGTAATCATTTTTTCCGCAACTTTTCTCAGCTCTTTCGCTTTGGCATCCGTCGTAGTAATCTTCTCATATTTCAACAGGGAAGTGACCATGTTTCGCAACATAGCCTCCCTGTGACTTGTAGTTTTGCCCAGCTTCCTACCCGCTTTCCTGTGACGCATCTAAAATAACTCCCTTCTCAAATCCATCATTTCGCGCCTGTACTCTCGCTTTCTTGATTCTCTTCTTTATTCCAGGGAGGAAAATCTAACTTCATGCCGAAGCTAAGTCCCATTTCTGCAAGAATTTCTTTTATTTCGTTCAGAGACTTTCTGCCAAAATTTTTAGTCTTGAGCATTTCAGCCTCTGTTTTTTGCACCAGCTCCCCAATCAAGTTAATGCCAGCATTTTTTAAGCAGTTCGCCGACCTTACGGACAGTTCCAGATCATCAACATGTCTCAAAAGGTTTTCATTCACGGTCTCTTCTTCTTTTACTACTTCCTGCTGCTCCTCCTCATCAACCTCGTCAAAGTTGATAAATATATCCAATTGGCCTTTCAGAATCTTCGCCGCATACGCAAGGGCATCTTCCGGCAGCACACTACCGTCCGTCCAGACCTCCACAATGAGGCGGTCATAATCGGCAATTTGTCCTACCCTTGCATGAGTAACGGTATAATTGACTTTTTTTATCGGTGAAAAAGCTGCGTCGATATTGATCGTCCCGTCAGGTTGATCCGCTGTTCTTTCACTTCGTGCAGGCACATATCCCTTGCCTGTCTTTACCACAAGTTCCGCCTTAAATTTATCACCGCCGGAGAGGGTCGCAATATGGTGATCAGGATTGAGAATCTCTACCGATCCGTCAGTAATAATGTCTGCTGCGGTGATAGCCCCTCCCCGTGAGGCATTAATATGAATGACACTCGGCCCCTCCTCGTGCAGCTTAAAACGTATACCTTTTAAGTTGAGTATAATATCGGCCACATCTTCTTTGATACCCGGAATTGTCGAATATTCATGGAGGATACCATCAATTTTCACAGAGACGATAGCACCCCCCTGAATAGATGACAAAAGTACCCTTCTGAGAGCATTTCCAAGGGTAATACCAAATCCTCTCTCTAAAGGCTGACAGGTAAATTCGCCATAAAAGCGCGTATGGGTGCTTTCATCAATTTCAATTCGCTTGGGTCGTATTAAACTGCGCCAGCACTTTTGCATATTTTTTATTCCCTACCCTTCGGGTATTTATTTAGTACATCAAAGTGTTACTTAGAATAAAGCTCAACGACTAACTGTTCCTGAACGGGCATAACTAATTGTTCACGGGAGGGAAGAGATTTCACCACTCCTTTAAAATTATCCTTGTCCAGTTCCAGCCATTGTGGTACGCCCCGCCTGGCAACTGTTTCCATTGCCTCAAGTATACGTCCAACCTTCTTGCTCTTCTCCCTTACAAGGATTTCACTTCCCACATTAACCAGATATGATGGTATATTTACAGGCTTCCCATTCACTAAAAAATGATCATGCCTTACCAACTGCCTTGCTTCATTCCTCGAATTGGCAAAACCCATACGGAAGATCATATTGTCGAGACGTCTTTCCAAAAAGAGCAAAAGGTTTGTGCCTGTAATTCCTTTCTGTCTATCTGCCTTTCCGAAGTAACCCCTGAACTGCCTTTCCAGAAGGCCATACATCCTTTTAAGTTTTTGTTTTTCCCTTAGCTGTACACCATAATCAGAATATTTTTTGCGCATCTGGCCATGATCACCCGGAGCATAACTCCTCCTTTCAAAGGCACACTTATCACTAAAACACCTGTCCCCCTTGAGAAAAAGCTTTAAGCCTTCTCTACGGCACAACCTACACACGGATTCTTTATATCTTGCCAAAAAAAACCTCCCAATAATCTAAAATGCTAAATTCTTTTATTTAAACTCTCAACAAATCCCAGATTAAAATATCACAATGCGGTTCGTTTTTATTGTTGTTTACACTGTGGTGGATTTCTTGCTCAGTGTTTCGTTATACTCTTCTTCTCTTCGGAGGACGGCATCCGTTATGGGGGATCGGTGTAACATCCCTGATAAGACTGATACTGAGCCCCGCTACCTGTAAAGATCTTAACGCCGATTCCCGGCCTGAACCGGGCCCCTTCACATACACTTGAACCCGCCTCATTCCCTGCTCCTTTGCCTTTTTGACGGCCTCCTCCGCTGCCACTTGCGCCGCGAAAGGGGTACTTTTTCTCGAACCTTTAAATCCCTGTGTCCCTGAAGATGACCAGGCGATGACATTGCCGCTTAGATCGGTAACGGTGATAATGGTATTGTTAAAGGTAGATTGAATATGTACAATCCCCTCGGGTACATTCCTTTTTTCCTTTTTTTTCCCTGTTCTTCTCGCTTGTTTTGCCATATCTCCTCCGGATCAGTATGTCCTATTTCTTTTTGCCGGCAATTGACCGTCTCGGTCCCTTCCTCGTTCGTGAGTTTGTACTCGTTCTTTGACCTCTCACGGGAAGTCCTTTCCTGTGTCGCAATCCACGATATGCGCCGAGATCCATTAATCGCTTGATGGACATAGATATCTCCCGTCGCAAATCACCTTCAACCTTGAGATCTTTATCGATGATATTTCTTATAGAGGTAATTTCCGAATCAGCAATATCGTCCGTTTTTTTATCGAAACCGACATTCGCCTTCTCAAGAATATCTCGCGCTTTACTCCTCCCTATCCCATATATATACGTCAATGCGATTTCCATTCTTTTGTTCTTGGGTAAATCCACGCCTGCAATTCTTGCCACCTGATAACCTCCTGACAATAAATAACTTTTGCTCTATCTATCCCTGTCGTTGCTTGTGCTTTGGATTCTCGCAAATAACCCTCAACACACCACGCCTTTTGATAATTTTACATTTATCACAAATCTTTTTCACAGAAGATCTTACTTTCACAATCCATACTCCTCAAGAAGCCTGTTCTCTAGATACTGCCAAATGCATTCCGCTTTTCAGGCTTATTTTGTCCTGTAGATAATCCTACCGCGAGTTAAATCGTAGGGAGAAAGCTCAACAGTCACTTTATCGCCCGGTAATATCTTGATAAAATGCATTCGCATCTTCCCTGAAATATGGGCGAGCACCCGGTGTCCATTCTCCAGTTCTACTCGGAACATTGCATTTGGTAAAGTTTCCACTACTTTACCTTCTACCTCGATCGGTTCCTCTTTTGCCATAAAAAACCTGTCTCACGCAGAGATCTTAAAAAGGGTTTGTTGCGATAGAACTTCAGTTTAACATGCTAAGGATATCCGGCCCGTCCTCGGTAATCGCAACAGAATGTTCGAAGTGAGCCGATAATTTTCCATCTTCTGTCACAACCGTCCAGCCATTATCAATTACTTTGACCTGGTATGTGCCTTCGTTGACCATAGGCTCAATAGCCAAAACCATACCGGGCTTTAGTTGTATTCCTCTCCCCTTGGTTCCGTAATTAGGTATTTGCGGTTCCTCGTGAAGCTTTTTCCCGATCCCGTGGCCGACAAAGTCCCTCACCACGGAAAAACCAGCAGCCTCGACACAATCCTGAACAGCTGCTGATATATCTCCAAGGCGGTTCCCTGCTCTTGCCTCCCTGATGCCATTATAGAGCCCTTGTTCAGTAACTCGTATTAACCTTGCCGCTTCCTCGGAAATTTTACCGACAGGAACCGTGATCGCAGAATCTCCGTAATAGCCATTATAATATGCCCCGAAATCAAGACTCACAATATCCCCCTCAACCAAAATTCTGTCTGAGGGAAATCCATGAACGACTTCTGAATTCACCGATATGCACAGAGCATAAGGATAGCCCATGTACCCCTTAAATGCCGGCTGGGCTCCCTTTTTCCTCACAAGTTCTTCCGAATAGCTATCCAGTTCACCGGTCGTGATACCAGGCGTTACCTTTTCCTTTAATGTATTCAAGATCTCCGCGACAATATAATTGCTCGCTCTCATTTTTTCGATTTCTTCTGGCAGCTTCAGGATGATCATTCCCCTTAACGCCTTTTTGCGATGCGTCCTTTCTTCATGAAGCCCTCATATTGCCTCGTCAACAAATGAGTTTCTATTTGACCTGCCGTATCCAGCGCAACACCAACCACAATCAGAAGCGCCGTCCCTCCAAAATAAAAGGGCACATTGAAATAGCTGATCAGTATACTCGGAAGGACGCACACCGCTGATACGTAGAGAGCCCCGCTAAAGGTCAGTTTCGACAATACATCATCAATATACTCTGCCGTTTTCTTACCAGGCCTTATCCCGGGAACATATCCACCATATTTTTTCATGTTATCGGAAACGTCAGTAGGATTAAAGACAACCGCCGTATAAAAATAACAGAAAAATATAATGAAGGCGACGTAGAGTGATTCATACATCCATCTCCCCGGAACCAACGCATCGGAAACCGCCTTCATCCATGGATGATCGATGAAGTTCGCAATCGTTGCCGGAAACATGATAATCGAAGATGCGAATATGGGAGGAATAACACCCGATGTGTTGACTTTGAGTGGAAGGTGCGTTGTCTGTCCTCCATACATTTTTCGCCCGACAACCCTTTTTGCATACTGTACGGGTATTCTCCTTTGACCGCTTTCCATAAACACAATGACCCCGACAACGGCGATCATCATGACACTGAG
>Ga0031653_10000133_pt1 | contig 13280 bp, 12 predicted proteins | sample FrelakmetBRP12BR_FD_55210 | JGI IMG/M metagenome (GOLD analysis project Ga0031653, IMG submission 55210) | Freshwater lake sediment microbial communities from the University of Notre Dame, USA, for methane emissions studies - BRP12 BR | ecosystem: Environmental > Aquatic > Freshwater > Lake >... | reverse complement strand
GCGTCCAGTTCCACCGGGTCACGGCCCAGCAGGTCCTCGAGGTCCACGTTCCGCAGCAGCCGCACGCTGACCCTGCCGTCGATCATTTCCCCCATGCCGGGGAGGATCCGCGCCTTGGCGTTCACTTCCTTGCAATGGTCGAGGATATGGCGCAGGCGGGAGGGAGAGGCCGACGGGATGGCGATGATGATCTCGTCGATCTCGTGCTCCTCGCACAAAGCGGGAATCTCCTCGTGCCGCCCCAGAACGGGGACACCGTTGATCCGCGTACGGAGCTTCGCCGGGTCGTCGTCGACGAACCCGACCTCGTTCATCCCCAGTCCGGGATTCTCCCGGATCTCCCGGACGATCAACTGACCCGCGGACCCGGCACCGACGACCAGGACGCGGCGGTCCGCGGACCCCCTCTTGCGGCCAAACGTCTCCCGTCCCAGGCGGATCGAGTACCGCGCGCCAAGAACCAGCAGCAGCGTGATCCCCCAGTCGAGGGAGAAAATGGACCGGGGAACGTGTATCGAGGCCGGCAACAGGTAGACACCCCCGGCAAACAGGACGGTTCCCAAGGAGCACCCGCCCAGGATCGGAAGGATGTCCTGGATCGAGACGTATCGCCACCAGCCACGGAATAATCCGCACGAAAGAAAGGCCAACGACTTCGCGAGGAGCAGGACGGGAAGGGTCCCGAAAATCAGCGGAAGGTAGTTCCCGGGGATCGCCAGTTCGAAACGGACCATATATGCCGTCAGGTAGGCAACGACGAAGATCGCCAGATTCAGAAAGAACTTCACAACGCTCCGGAAACGGATCAGGAAGGAAACGGGGCCTATCGCCCATTCCCGCAGGAGGTCATGAGCCAATCTGGACTTCTTATCGACTTTGGGATTCTTCATGTGAATATTTTAAAATGCCATCGGCAGAAACAAGAAGCAACAGATATTGTCGTATTCATATGCTGTTCGGGACGGACCTGCGTTCCTTACCAGTGATCCAGGCTCCTGCTCCGAAAAACAACAAAAGGATAAAAACTACCATACAAATCATGTATTTCCCATCAACCCGCATACATATCTCCGCTGAAATACAACAGACCCCCACGGATAACAATTCCAGAACCGTTATTTTCTTGTGCGACATCCCCAGGTTGGTCATCCTTTGGTAAAAATGGGTCCTGTGGGCCTGGTACCACTTTTCACCCCGCCAGACCCGCCGGAACAGGGTGACCGTCGTGTCCAGGATGAAATTGGCGAACGGCAATACCAGAACAATAAAAGGAACCTTCGTCGAAAGGGGGGCCAGGACCGATTGCATCCCGTAGAACGCGCCCAGGAATGCGCTCCCCGCGTCGCCCATGAACACTCTGGCCGGCGGCCAGTTGTGGACCAGGAACCCCATTGCGGACGCTGCGACTAGCAGGTTCGCCACCGCCCAGCCCAACTCCCCTTCCCGCGCGAACAGGACGAAGAAGAACGAGGAAGCGACGGCGGCCTCGCCGCCCGCCAGACCGTCGATGCCATCCATGAAATTGTAGAGGTTCAGCATCCACACGATCCAGATGGCGCCGACCGGTACCCAGATCAAGGAAGGGACGGAATATCCCCCCAGCCGAAACGAAGGAACTCTCATTGCCAGCAATAGTAGGATGGCCACTGATCCGGCGATCTGTACCGAGAAACGAAACCGTGGAGACAGGTCGGAGAGGTCGTCCCACAGTCCCAAACCGGACATTACCAAGGCAAAAAGAGGACCCGCCCAGACCGCACGCACCCAAAATATTTCCCCAGGGACGAGGAAGACCCAGCATGCAAACGACAGGACCGCCGCGGCGACCATCGCAATTCCGCCCATTCTGGGGGTAGGAACGGAATGGGAACTCCGTTCGTTGGGAAAATCCATGACCCCACGTTTATAGGCCAGGCGGATGGACACCCAGACTCCCGCGGCGGAGGCCGTCAGGGAGAGTACGGCCAACCCGAAGGTCATCGGGCCGAATGCCTGTGTCACTCCACGGTCCTCGCTATCCCCTATCTAATGAGAATAGTGGAATAAAGTAATTATACTCCTCAAATTTCGCAGAGCTCACCTGTAAAAAAACCGCAACTTTCCGGAAGTAAAACGACAGGAGCCCCCCAAACCAATCTGCCCATGAAGGAATCAAAAGATATTTTGGTTATTCCTTGGATACCCGGGTATTCGCCGCTTCATCCTTCCGGTGTTTAACAGTTTCCTCCGATTCCGGTTTGTTGATCCGATAAGGGGTCGTAGGCAAGTATTAAGATTTATTTGTAGTACGCAATCGAATCCCACGACCATGCTTTCACGGAACGGATGTGAACGAATATATTGACCTCGCATACAATGACAAGATTATTATTGTTAAAGGGTTTTGCTTTTAGCATAAGCATTTACCGCATAATGGACAAAATACCATATTGCCTTCGGAAAACCAGTATTCAGCTCTTTTCTATACAGTTTCCAAATTCCCAAGGCAGATTTGATTTTATTGCGAGACACCGATTTGTTCACGATTCGATAACGTGCTAAATCTTCCTGCAAACCGAAAGCCGTGAAACCTCTACGAAGAATTTCTATCCATAATAATAAATCGTGGTGAAGCCTTAAATCCTTCATTTCAAAAGGCCCGGTCTTGCTTTTATCAATTATAACGGTAAGACAGCCGCCAATTCCGGTATTTTTCATCATTCCTTGGGCAGTCAGTTTGGCAGGAAGTTTTGTAAGCTTCCCACAGATATCCCCTTGCTCTGAAATTCGTCTATATAGGGTATATGAGAAAGCGATATCATGCTTTTTCATAAAAGCCAGTTGAGATTCGAGTTTATTGGGAAGCCATAAATCATCGCTATCTAAAAATGCAATATATTGACCTATTGCGGCTCCTAATCCTATATTTCGCGCTATAGCTGGTCCTTCATTTTTTTTATTTTTGAACAATTTAATACGAATATCAGAACTGGAAATATCTTCGATAATGGAACATGTATCGTCCTGTGAGCAGTCGTCTACAATGATCATCTCCCATGAACGATATGTTTGTTCCTTGACTGATGCGATTGTTTCTCGAATAAATTTACTTGAGTTATACGTTGGGGTGATTATAGATACAAGATCGGATTGCATAACGATTAAATTATTTTTTGATGCCAAGTTAATATTTTTTTCATCCAAAAACCGAGAGCCGACTTCATCCACCTGATAAATATTAGAACAACCCATATAGGTGTTGTGATTGCATTGCAATAAAACAATGTTAAATACACTCTTGAAAAATAATTGCGAATCTTAATATGTGTTGATATTCCAGTAATGTCATACCACACGATCATTCTCGCGGACGTAGATGGTGATGTAAATTGTGCCGCTCGAATGAAGAAATCTACATCAAAAAACCTATCATTTCCAATAGAATGCAAACCTATCTGATCAAATAACTCTCGCCTGAAAAAAGTAGCTTGATGACAATTTTGAGTTAAATAGTAATATTTCCACTTTTTAAATATTCGGTGTTCTTGCTTGAAATCGGTCTCTCGATAGTTTAGTAGAAATCTTGAAAGCCCATATGCCCACCACCAATCTTCTTCCTTATACCAATTTGCCACATACTCTAATGTACTATCGTCGACATAATAATCCCCAGCATTTAAAAAGTTTATGATATCCCCATGTGAATTCACAATCCCTTTATTCATAGCATCGGCTATTCCTTCGTCCGGGCCGCTGGTCCAATAACTGATATTGTTGGTATGCCTCTCCAATATTTCCAGAGAGCCATCCATAGAACCACCATCTATTACAATATATTCCACATTTTTGTAGGATTGATTGAGTACGCTTTGAATGGTTTTTTCTAATACTAATTCCCCATTATATACAACTGTAATAATTGATATTAGTGGCGTTCGTGGATTGTTTTGAATAAATTTATCGCGAAAAGCACCGGATCCCCCACGTTTATATTTATGTTGGTCTGATATTACAATATTTTTATATTCCTCGACCTCAGGAGTGTTCTTGAAAAGTTTGCAGTGAGATTTCAACAAATCAATCTTGACCCTGTAAACGTCCAAAACCATTCATGACGCACACCGTCGTAGTGATATAGAAGACACCTTGGTATATAACAAATAAAACATAATTATTATAAATACTTCGGGACTGACAATGAACGGAAAAGATAAAATGCCGAAAACCGATCCTGTGAGAGCAAGTGAAAACACGGTCATAAAATATATATAGAAAGCCATATTTATATTAATCATTTCTATAGATATATTTTTGGCATATACAGAATTTATCAATATTGAATCTATCCAACCATATACAAGCATCACAACTAAAAATATCGGCAAACAGAACCATGAAAACAGGAAGTAAAGTTCTGCCATTGCCATCCCTCCAGCAGACCCGATCATGCCAATGTCGGCATTTAATGGAAATATATTTGCATATGCCCATCTGGACAAATCGATGTTGTATTGTGGATCCACCACGTGACTGATCAGAGGCATATAAATGCCTCGGAATAATAGATGTCCATATTGTCTAATGTATTCTATTTGAAGGTAAACAGAGCATGTCTGTTCAGTCAACCTCACGATGAAAGCATCAACGACGTCAAATACGTTTTCCCCTCCCATAAAAAAATATATTAACGAAAAACTTATCAAAAGAAGGACAGAAAATGCTATGACTAAATTCTTAAAATTAATTTTCTTAACTTGCATAAAATTAACAAAAAATATTGCCGCAACTGCGTAAATAATAGAAGCTTTCTCTAATGTAAAAGTTAAGTTGTAGGCTAACAATAGAAATAACATTATCAGAAATATTTTTGACCTTTTATTATCAATCTTATTAGAAGCTATAAAATATACGAAAACTATAAAAAACAGGTTTTGAATTATATTTCTCCAGTAACGAAACAGGAATGGCAAGTTGTCACTCGTGGCGGCAAGTTGGTGAGTGATCGAAATTCGTTGGATTGCAACTTCTCCTAAATTTGCAGAACCCGTTAGAAGACTGTTTATCGGGATGAATGGAAGCCATAAAAAATACGCAAAAGAATAGACGACAATGAGAACTACCGTTAACTTCATCCTCAAATCGATATGGTTGCGTGGTTCGGAATATAAATAATAATTTTTCCCGGCGATATTCCCCATGATAATAGCTATTGGGAATAACATAGAAAAAAATAAATATAATATATAAATATCCAAATCAAAACCATGTGTAAAAGCAGAATTGTAAAATGCTCCCGCCGATATTTTATAACCTGGGAGCATAGCCAGAAAGAATGCCATGACATAACTAACAGTAGAAAATGAAAATAGACGCAGTTTATAGAATTTAATTGCGATAAAATACATAACTATAGATAAAATAACCACTACATAATAGAATACTTCAAGCATTACTTCCAACTTCTTCGTATATTTTCAAAACCATCTAATATTTTAAATACTCCTTGTACGTAATCCTTCCCTGTCCATGCAAGCGCTCTCTTGTGACCTTTCTGAATTAGCGTGTTTCGCAATTGTGCATCATCATAAATATTTTTTATAGCTTTAGCGATATCCCAGGGGTCTTTTGGATCCACATATAAAACCGCTGAACCTAGTTGCTCATTGGCTCCGGGGATATCCGCTGCAATAACAGGGCAACCTAACGCAAATGCCTCTAACGGGGGTAAATTTTCAGGCCCACAAAACGACACGTATGTTAATGCTACGGCATTTTCATAAAGACCCCTAAGTACAGTTTGTGATACAAAACCCAACAAATGTACTTGAGAAAGCAAATCGTATTTCCTGATAAGATCCTTTATGTATGGAAGGTTACCCTTATCTGCCCCTGTTAAAATCAATGGTAATTGAAGATTGAATTCGTCGCGTAATATTTTAAGAGCCAACAAAAGGTTGGCGTGGTTTTTATGTGCCCAGAATTGGGCAGGATAAAAAAGGTAACGAGAGGGTATTCCGTCTATTGTGGGACATGGTAGGTTTTCTGAAGGAGATTTTTCCATGGAAAAAAGTGGAGTTGGGTGAGGCAGGATTTCTATTCTCTCTGGAGGGATTTGGTAAAAATGTACTAATTGACCCTTTCCAACTTGGGTCCCTGTTATAACAGAATAAGCCCGCCGTAAAAACCATGAATGCGCCTCTTCGCGAAAATCCCACTGACCTTTCATGCTCACTTCTTTAAACCAGGGTTCTGTGCGGTGCATCAAATCCCAAACGACCGTGATATAGGGAATATCAACAAAATAACAACCCGCCCCCACAAACCACAAAACATCGATATCAGCTTTTCGGGCTAATACATCAAGCCTTCCAGGATGCTTACGAAAGATAATACGGAAAGCAGGAGATACGCGTTCCAACAAAGTTATTATCCGCTGAACAATGTTCCTTTTGTTATATGATATAAATTCTATAATTTTTGTTGGATATTTTAATGATATTTTTTTGGCATATTCGGATCTACAGAAAATTACATATTTATGATTGCTTTCATCGGCTAACTGTATCAGTGATTGGAGGATATCGTCCTGAAATGTGTATCCACCACCCTCGAAAGCCGTTTGTTCACCAAGAAATACTCCTACTTTCATATTAAATACCTTTCAGAGGAAAACATCACATGTTTGAATTATAGTAAATATTCTATCGTCCTGAATAATTCAAGTAAACATTGAGACACGATTCAGCTGTTTTGTTCTTGTGCTCGTTTAATACTATTCGCAATAAATATAATCGTGTCTTCAGTAAGTACGGCACTGGAGGGCAAGTACAGACCAGTCTCCCATAATCTTTCAGCAACCGGGTTTGAAATTTTTTTAAAACCAGGTGTATTTTGAAAACATGGCTGCAAGTTTATTGGGTAAAAAAAAGTGCGTGTGTCTATTCCTGCACATTTCAAGTGTTCCACTAACCTGTCACGAGCCATTCCGAACTCTGGTTTTACTTTAATTGAATACATCCAATAAACATTAAATGCTCCAGGAAGTTCTGTTGGCAATTGCAGTCCTGGTATGTCACGCAAATAATGATTATACGTATGGGCAACACGTCTTCTTTCAGCAATGAAGAAGTCAATCTTTTTAAATTGGGCCAGCCCCATAGCCGCCTGATAACCTGTCATTCTGAAGTTATAACCAGCATATTCATGTTTAAACCGTGGTTTAGTAAAAGCCAAATTTCGTAATAAACGTAACCGCTCGGCGAGACGTTCATCATTTGTTACAACCATCCCCCCCTCGCCAGTGGTTATGATTTTATTAGCATAAAAACTGAAACAACCCATATCACCAAAACTGCCGGTCATTTTACCGTTTAATTTAGCTCCATGAGATTGGGCACAATCTTCTATGACTGTTAATTTATATCGTTCTGCTATTTTCACGATCCGATCCATATCTGCGGGATGGCCGAAGAGGTGAACTGGAATGATTCCCCTGGTGCGCGAAGTGATCAGAGATTCAATAAGATCCACATTAAGATTCCATGTGACTTCTTCCGAATCTACCGCCACCGGGACTGCACCGTTGTGGTATATTGCAAGCGCTGACGCAATGTTGGTCGAAGAACTAACTAACACCTCATCTTCATGCTTAATCCCCGCTGCAGCTACCGCTAAATGTAATGCGGTAGTACCACTGCTTACAGCCACACCATATTTGCATTCGCAATAATCAGCAAATGCTTGCTCGAATCTCGGTATCGTCTCACCAAAAGATCCTGAAATCTCTCCTGAACGCAATGCGGCAGTAACCGCCTGAAGCTCATCCTCACCTATAATTGGTTCAAATACCGGAATCATTAAATTACCTCCACGTTTATCTTGTCCTTATCTGCACCCAGGAATGGGCCCTGTTTTACACTGATGCACTTCATATCTTCTATTACCCGGATCGAATGTACCCCATGAATTAAGAGTATGGAATCACCCTTTCGCAGAATGATCTCTTTAAACAACCGTCCATTATCGTCATAAAGTAAGACGGCAACAACCCCCCTCTGCACAACAAACATTTGCTGTAGATCCCTGATTTCCCGCAAAGCTGTATGGTGACAGTGTGGTGTTTCCGTGAAACCGGCAGAATGCGACAATATACCAAATTGCATTGATGATTCAGGGCCCGAAAAAAACACGGTCTTATCGACTTCGGTATCTGCCCATATGATTTCAGCGTATCTTTTACCATTGAAGTCAACTGGTTCGAATCCCATTTGCCTCTCCCCGTGTCTTATTTCTGTACTATCAACGATGAAAACACATCATTTTGAAAAAAGCTTGCTTTCAAAAATATGGCCTTTGAAATAAATGGTTAAATTCGCGTGTTTCATCATTCCGTCAATTGCCGGAAACTCGGCAATATAATTATAATTTCGCCTTAATTGTGCGAGTAATATTTTGTCATTGAATATCCAAAAAGGATAACTTGCCTGATAAATCGAGGAAGGAACTATTTCAATTGTCAGGATGTCACTGTTTGCATCAGAAAATGGCGTTCTATCAATAACAATACTTCGAATATCAAGATTTGCAATTTTATCGAGAAGGCCGTAAGGATCTTCTATATACTGCAATACACCAGAAAGAATCACAATATCTGGTCTATTATCTTTTATACATAGATCAAAATTATCAAAAAAATTCAACTCATCATTTTCAAAAAATCGCTTACCATACCTCACAAATATCGACTGTTCCACGATATTCCAGCGTAACAGCTTGATCTCCGGCAGGAATTTTCGTAAATGGAAGTACGTGCTTCCCAACGACCCGCCGTAATCCAGAACATTGAGTTCTCCACCGTTTACCAATGCACTTCGCAGTAAAGCTGCCAGGAGAGGAAATGGATATTCTGATCTATGAAATACTACAGAGTCTCGCTCATATACGGCTTCACCACGTTGAACCTTAAGAAGGGCATCTTTCACTTTCTCCACTATAATTTCCGAGTCATAACCGGATGCATGGGCCATTGCTTCATCCCAAGAACCATAAACGCCGGAGAAACGGATATCCGTTCCGCGAAGGTATCTGTATGCGTCAATCAGAACCGGAGGGATAAAATATTTTATATTATTTTTTGATGAGTAATTCATGATCGATTTATTATTGCTTTATCTGTAAAAACTCTCATTTTGTAAGCGAATCTTTCAACATAACTGTTTTCTTGAGCGTAAGGTCAAAGACTGGCATTTCGCTAATTAACGATACCCCTTCTGCCTGAATCAGGTAGGTAAGCTTATTTTTGCTATCCCTAGATTCCCGAAATTGCGACTTCACGTATGCCTCTTCAGAGCTCAACGTCGGTAATTTTCCCTGAACATCTTTACGTATAAAATATACGTTATTACCAGCACTATTTGAGCCAATGAGTGAATATCCCTTCGACTGTGCCAAATCTTCCAGCGCGCCTATGGAGGCACCCCAATACAAATTCGAATAATGCGCTTTTGTCCTTATAAAATTTTTATCATAAGGTATGGTAACTTTTGCACAAGGACCAAAATAGCTGTTATATTCGCATATAACAATTCTCGGCGAAACACAATCGATGCTTTGCCATATCCAGAAATCATTGCCATCTATGTCGATCGAAAGAATGCCAATATCGCCCGTAACCCCGTTTGATGATATTATGCTATCGATATTATCACGATCGATAAAAGCACATTCCGCCTTCAAGTTGTACTTCCAGTAGAAGGGGTCATTTTTAATATAATTAATATTTTTTTGAGAACCGTCAATTATCAATCCAGCCCAGTTGTTATTTTGAAGAAGATAACGAGTATTCGATTCGAGATAGTTCTCAACACCAAATTCCACGAATACTTTCCTATCTATAGGGATAGTATGTACTAGATATTGAATTATTCCATCATCACCCCATTGCGAAAAGACTTTATATTCTACTTCTTGAAGATTTTTCATATTAGCAAAATGAGGCTGCAATTGCCTATACTCAATACGGCCAATTGACTGCTGAATAGAGTCAAGCTTTGCATAAAGTTTATTCGGCAGTGTCAATAATCCCAATAATTTTTTATAAACGTTCATGACGCCCCCATGTGGGTTAAATATTCGCCCCTGAAAATCCCGTTCCAGCCCGCTGCGAACACCCAAAAGAGGCCCGGAAAGGCCTCCCCCGCATGGATGTAATTGATATTGAACGAACCGGGAAGAACGAATGGAAGCAATTTAAGGGCATTCTCAGGCCAATCTGACCTCAGTATCTGTAGACATCTAAGTCATGATGCTTTTTGAACGCATCCACCAAGCTCTCCTCATCCAAATTTATAATCGGAAAGCCTCGATATTTTTCTAACTGCTTGAAAAGGAAGTGATGTGTGTATAACAGTTCTCCAACGCTCCGCCCTTCGTGACTCACTTTGTATTTTAGGTCTATCGGCCGCCGGGGAGAGTAGTAGTGCTCATCATTATAGTAAACGTTATTGTCTTTATCTACAAAAATCGATTTAAAATAACTATTGTCAAAGCCACAGACGTAGATTTTCTCATAGCCCATATAGCAAGCAATTGACAATGCCTTATATGCGGTCATGGACATATATCCTCTCGCTTTTGTAATGTCAGCGATATTCGCGCTAAAATAGTTCTCTGCATCACAAACCGCATATTTATTTTTATACTCAAAACATTCATAAAATTGAAGAGGTACGAACAATGTAGCATTGCATTCTATTACTTTTCGTAAATCATCCGCGACTTCGCGCTTCCGTTGGTCAGAAAGAAGGTCCAAATTACGACCGAAATGAGCAGGATCAGCAAACACATAATAATTCGGAGGAACAAGATTGCCAAAGTCCGTATTGATGTATGAATTGACTGCAAAAACGTCATAACCCGCTTTTGTATAATTTAATACCTTTTGTGGATCCAATTTATTTATCGAAGGGCCATTCGCAAAAACAAATGCCTTTTTGCCTGAGGAGATTTTTTTGAGTGCCTTCGTCCGTCGAAGGAATCCAAAACCTGGAACCATGTACCGTGCATAATATCGGGTCACAGAGAGATGTGTTCTGATCCAATAGAAAACAATACTAAATATATTCAAGCCCAAGTACTTCATCNGGACCAGCCAAGTAGCCAAGGCATTTTATGAAGTTTTGCTGCAAACCACCAAACAAGAGCCACTAATACNAAACTGGATATCACCGTCGCCTGAGCCGCNCCAATAGTGCCATTCAATTTTATAAGGGAATATACAGCGATAACGTGCACCGTCGAGGAGAGGAATATTGCTATAGCCATGAAAATCGTCTTGGTAGAATAAAATATAAAGTTGCAGGTCATGTAGTACATCGCCTCTAACGCCTTGGCAATAACCAGCCAGAAAATGAATGGCGCCGCACCACGAAAATCTTTGCCTACGAAAAAGTCCAAAAAACCAGGGCCAAGCAAGGCAAACAATATCGAGAAAGCGAAAATACAAATAACATAACCATAAATTAACTTCACGATCTTCACCTTGGTTGCAGGGTTATCCTCGCGCAGTTTATCGTATAACCATGGCACCCATGCCGTATTAAAGGACACCTCGATCAGGCTAACCACCATTGCCAGCTGGACTGCTACTGAATAAATGCCCGTTTCCCCCACTCCGACCATCTTATTGATAAAAAGTCTGTCAGATGCGGCCATTACCCATCCTCCGAAAGCGTGGGGGATGAGTGGAACTCCGAATCGCACCGCCGAAGAGATATCTTCCCAATCAAAACGAAAAACAATGTTTCTCCTGGCCCAAAGGACAACTATGCCAGCAATCCCGACAACGATCATGGCGATAATCTGTGCCTGAATCCTTCCCTGCCAGTTCATGCCAAGATACACCACAAACCAGATCGAAAGGCTGAGGTTACATAGTGTCTGGATATTTTGACAAATGCCGTATTGCACAGCCTTGTTCTGGACTTGCAACACGGTCAATGTCACTTGAACCAGAAACTGACCCACAGAAATGACAAGAACAGCCCAGAGCCATTCTTTCGGGAATGCAGCAAGCTGTCCCAGTGCATCAGCGCCGACCCAGAAAACACCGCCGACAACGAGGGAAGTGCCGAAGAGAATGCATAAGCAGTTCCCGACATACCGGGGAAAATTTTCTCCTTTATCATAGAATTTTCGAGCAATTGCGCCATGAATGGTCAATCCGGTGAATGGCGCAACAAAACCTGCCAGCACCTGAAATGTGGCGATAAGCCCGTAATCTGAAGTACTTAGAAACCTTGTAAGTATCGGCATCATAAGAAAAGGAGTCGCGGAATTCAGAATGTTGGACACGGTGTAAATCCCTGCTGAACGGACGAGCTTCGATTTTAAAAAAAGACCGTCCATTTTCCCGCTGTCGTTAGCCATGGAATGAGAGCTTTATCAATGATCGCCATAATGGCGCCACCGGTTCTGTTCCGCGTATCAATGATGCGGGTTCCATGGATGTCTTTATAAAGGAGTTGCGCCCATCGGCTTATCCCCCTGTCGGGGGGGGCGGCTGTGTAAGAGGATCTGGCGGATACGCTGTACCGCCGTGATCAGAACGCAGTGGATGCGGCCGGGAAGGGTGTGGAACCGGTGCCCCGGTTCCAGGCGGGGAGCAGCATACAGCGGCGCTCAAAGACCGATGGCGCCACCGAGCCGGCGTCGAGTCGACGATTTAAGCCTTCAACCGGTTGAACGGGGAGAAACATCTGCGAGTCGGAGGTCTCTCCGCCATATGGTGCGATGCGGTGTGGGATGCCCGCACTCCGTCTCTCCCTTCAGGAACGGGCCCCAAGGATCTCTCGCACGGAAGCGATCACGCGGTCAAGTTGAAGCTCGGTAAGATTGGTGCTGCAAGGCAAACTAAGTCCCTGAGCGAAGAGGCGCTCGCCCACGGCGCCTCCGAGACACGGCGCGTCCTTGTAGAAGGGCATGAGGTGCGACGGTGCCCAGACGGGGCGTGTCTCAATGCCTTTCTCGCAGAGCTTCCCGAACAGTTCTTTGCGATCGATGCCGGCGATCTCCGGATCCACCATGATCGAGTAGAGCCATAATGTCGGCCCCGCCCAGGTTGGCCGGGGCGGGCCTGTGATGCCGGCCATACCCCCGAAGGCCTCTTCGTAGCGGTGCGCGATGGCCCGCTTCTTCTGGATGAAGGCGCCCAGTTTCTCTAACTGGGCCACCCCGAGGGCGGCGTTCAGGTTTGTCATCCTGTAGTTAAAACCGATCTCGTCATGGAAGTATTCGGGGCCGGG
>Ga0031653_10000132_pt1 | contig 13284 bp, 12 predicted proteins | sample FrelakmetBRP12BR_FD_55210 | JGI IMG/M metagenome (GOLD analysis project Ga0031653, IMG submission 55210) | Freshwater lake sediment microbial communities from the University of Notre Dame, USA, for methane emissions studies - BRP12 BR | ecosystem: Environmental > Aquatic > Freshwater > Lake >... | reverse complement strand
CGCCGCTCCATTCCGGAGAGGAAATGGCGGGCGATCGCGGGGACGTCCTCCCGACGGTCCCGCAGCGGCGGCACGGGGATGGTGATCGCCCCGATGCGGAAGTACAGGTCCTCCCGGAACGCCTTGCGCACGATCTCCTCCCGCAGGTTCCGGTGGGTGGCCGCCAGGATGCGCACCTCGGCGGGGATCGTGTCGTTCCCCCCGACCCGCTGGATCTCCTTCTGCTCCAGGGCGCGTAAAAGTTTCGGTTGAAGGTTGACCGGTAACTCACCGATTTCATCAAGGAAAATGGTCCCTTGATGCGCCAGCTCGAAGGCTCCCTTCCGCTGCGCGGTGGCCCCGGTGAACGCCCCCTTTTCGTGGCCGAACAGCTCGCTCTCGACGAGATCGGGGGAGATCGCCCCGCAGTTGACCACGACGAACGGCCGGTCCCGCCGGTCCGAGGCGTCGTGGATCCCCCGGGCGACGAGCTCCTTGCCGCAGCCGGTTTCCCCCTCGATCAGGACCGGGACGTCCGAGGGGGCCACGCGGCGGATCGTGTCGGCCAGCTTCCGGATGTGGGCGCTACCGCCCACGAGGCCGAAAGGGGAATCTTCCGGAGGCCCGGCGTCCGTCCGTAAGGGGAATGCGGTGCGAGGGACCGGGCCGGAAGGTGTTTGGGAAGCGACGACCGTGGGCTCCTCCCCGCTGCCGGGTGAATCTCCCGGCTGGAAAAAGTGGATGACGTACGGCCCCACCCGGAACGTCCGACCGTCCTCGAGGGGGAGCTGGGTCACGGGCCTGCCGTCCGCGTGCGTCCCGTTCCGGCTGCCCATGTCGGCGAGGAAATATTGCTGGCCGACGCGGAAGACGCGCGCGTGGAGGCGCGAAACGGANGGGTCGGGAAGCTGCAGGTCGGCCTCGCGGCCCCGCCCGATCCGTACCTCGCGCAGCCCCAGCCGGATCTCGACCGTCATGCCGTCGGACATGGAGACGGAGAGCCTCGCCCCCGGATCGGCCTGGATCATCNCGCCCTCCCGGATGTTTCCGCTCTTATTAGCAAGAGGGATGCCCGAGGGGGCGTCTCCCGCGCAATTGGCGGATCCGCTTCCTCGCCCCGATCGCCGCGATGGGCGACAGGAGGATGGCGATGGAGAACGTTTCCGAAATGGGGTCCCCGCCCTTCGATGGTCCGGACAGGGTCAGGCATCCGCCTCCCCCGTCCCCCCCGGAGGAAGCAGGAGTCGTAACGGACACCTCGGCCGAATACGCTGTTCCGGATGAACCGACCGCACCGACCAGGTAGTAGTACGTCTTCCCGGGCGAGAGGCCCGCGGTGTCGGTATATGCGACGCTGTTCGCAGGCAGCGGCGGGGAGGTGAGCAAACCGTAGGTCCCGGAAGCCCCCTCCTTGCGTTCCACGACATAGCCGGTTTCACCCGTCGACAGATCGGTCCAGGTCAGCTGAACCGTGAGGTGTCCCGCCAGGCTGGCGGTGAGATTTCCCGGGGGAGCGACACCGGGGGGTGTCGTGGCGGAAGCGCGGAACGATCCCCACCAGGTTCCCCAACGGGATCGGCTGCTGTCCAAAGGATCCGGCGTCCACGCGTATTCCTGAAGGGTCCAGAACGTCAGGTCGTCGGTGGGGTCCACCACCGTGGCGCTGAAGTCCCCCCAACGGTTCTCTGGCCCCCCAAGGGTTTTGTAATAGGGTGCTTCTCCGGCCTTGAGCAGGCTCACCGGCTCCGCTGCCACGTGCGGCGGCCGGATGACGGTGTAATACGCCCCTGCGTATTCCGTCGGGGAGGATCCGCTGAACCCGATCGCCGCGACGTTGTCCTGGTTGACCGCGATGGAGGGATAGTAGTACCACCGGCTCGGGTCGTTGATCCGCCCCTGGGAGGCGACCGTCCCGGCGACGGGGTCCAAGCGGTACCATGCGACCTCGACTTTGCCGGAGACCGCGACGTGGTGGGTGGCCCAAAGGTAGCCGTTCCGGTACACGGCGTTCGACAACAGGCGCGTGTCCGCCGTGTCGATCGTGTTGCTGTTGTTGTCCTGGGGAGCTCCGGGCAGGGCGAAGGACGTGGTGTACAGGGCTACGGCGACCGATGCCGGATAGTGCCACACGGGTTTACCGGTAACGTTGTCGATCTTCGCGAGCAGGAGGTGATTCGGAACCGAGCCTTCGAAGACGAAGTACTCGGCCGCGGCCGACCCGAAGGTGTGGGCAGGCTGCATGGCGAAGTTCGACCCCGGGGGGGCCCGGAATTCCGTCCACGTGATGGGGTTGGTGCCCGAAAGCAGCTGCGGTTTGGGGATGACCCACACTTTGCTGTACTGGTAACCGGTGTTGCTGAACATGTTCGCCGTGATGTAGACGTTGGAGGCGTCCACCCCCAGCCCCGGGAAATCCGCCCAGTTGTAATAAAGTTGCGCGTTGTTGTCCAGGTCCGCGTCGATGGCCCACTTGTACCAGTTGTCGAGGGGATTGGCGGTGGAGGAAACCGCGACCATGACCCAGGAATCCGTAGCGCTCTGCCCGCCGAGCGTGACAGCGACGAACCGTCCGCTGTGCTGGTCGAACAGGATCCTCGGGTCGAACGGAAAATTCGCCGGCTGGCCCGTTCCGGGACCCAGGGAAGCCCAGAAGGCTTTCAGGGTCGTCTTGTCGAGGATTGCTCCCGTCGCCTTGTCGAAGACGCCGAATTCGCTGTTGAGGAGGCTGACGAGATGGTTGGGGCCCGCTGCCCCCATGGTGTCGGGAGGGATGACATCNCCCGCGGANCGCGGGGGGTTCCCCAGCCCGGCGAANCTGTTGTCGAGCACCGGCGCCGACATCCCCGCGGGTGCCGAGGAAAGACGGGTTCCCGATGCATTCGCCGGNAATGGTCCNTTCGCCTGGAGGGTCGTGCCGGAATGCCGGGGGTTTCGGCGGAAAGGNATGGCGCGATTCACGTCGCGTGACGGAACCCGGTCCGGAGCAAGCGCCCGGATCTCGCCGAGGGATTCCCNGGCGAAGGGAACGTTCCCCTCAACCACCACCCCGGTCGCAGCCTCTCCCGGAACCCCTCCGGAGTTCCCGGATACGCCATCGGGAAGAAAGGCCAGGAGCAGGAGGAATAACGACAGGCCCAATCGGCGGGACGGCCTCGGGTCGGAGCCCGCGGGATGGCTTCCCATGGGCATTATCGTGTACCTCCGGTTTCGTCGGGATCGGCGCCCGACGGCTGGTTCGTTCTACCCGGTCCGGGTGCTGTTGGAGACGGGAGGGCACTGTTGTCCCCTCCGGGTTTGCGGTACAGCGGGATCACCGTGTCGACCCTCGGCGGGAGAGGATCCTTCGCCTCCCGCTCCTTTATGTCGGAAACCGATTCCTTCGAGTACGGAACCTCCTTCGTCACCGTCTGACCGTGGGATCCGCTCCCCGCCTGCACGTTGCCCTGTTCCATCGCAGGGCAAGAAACCCCGGTTGCCGTGACGGCCCGGTGCGAAGAACAAGCGAAAAGAAGGATGGGGAACAACGTCCATGCGGTGATGCATTGCGGGTAACGATGTTTCATGGCGCCTTTTCGAGGTAAATGATTCGATCGCTCTCCAGCAGGCGCGGAATCCCGGAGATGGGCCCCGAGACCACCTGGTTCGGCCCCAGACGGGAAATGACCCGGAAACCCGCAGCTCCCAGCTGCCGGTCTTCCTTCTCGCCCGGAACGTCCCGGAACCGGGCGAGGATCGAAACGTCCTTCCCCTCGGATCCCGCTTCGTAGCGGGAGAGGAGTTCCATCTCCAGGGAGGGGTCCAGGCGCGCCAGCAACCCCTGCGGACCGAACCAGGCGACCCGCCGGACGGAAGGATCCTTGAGAAGGGGGACGACCTGGTTCGCGGACAGCAGCAGGATCGCCGCCTTCCCGAACTCGTCCAGGATGGGGATGGACGCCTGTTCGAGCATGGCGGCATTGCCGAGGAAGGCGTCGCGGCGGAACACCGCGATGGCGGCAAACGGGTCCTTTCCTCCCTCCCGCACGGCGGCCAGGAGCCGCTCGTCGCCCTTGGCCCCCAGCAGTTCCTCATCGGCCGCCGGCAGGGACGCCCGTTTTCCCGCCGACGTGCACCCCATCGGGAGGAGCGTCGTTGCCAGCAGGAGGAGGGCGAGGAATCGCCCTCCGTCCCTACGGCTTCGGGGACAGGAAGCCCACACGGAGGGTGACGTCCAGGTAGCGGGGGTCCTCGTACCGGCTTTTCAGCAAGGCCGAACGGACCACCGCCGGCAGCGCGTCGGAAGAAAGCCGCTGTAGCGCCTTGACCGCCTCGAGGTAGGTCAGGTTCTCCATCCGGACCTCGAAAGACTCTTCGCGGAAGAATTCCCCGTCCCGCGCTCCCCCGGACTTGACGCTGACGGCCGCCTGGGGGATGCCCCCTTCCTGCAGGGCGGAGGAGAGCCGGGATACCGCGGATTCCTTGGAATTCGCCTGCGACTTGACGAGGGAGGCCTTCCGGACCGTCTCCCGCTGGATCCGCTCGAGCTCCGGCCGCACCCGCCGGAGTTCCGCAAGGTCCGCCTCCGCCGCCGCGGCAGCGCGGGCTTGGGACTTGAAGCGCGAGGCGCCGGGGAGGACGACGAAGGTCAGCACGAGGATGGCGACGGCAACGGCCCCGCCGATGGCGAGGGTCCGCTTTTCCCGGTCACGGAACACGGGCGTCCCCCTTGCGCTCCACGAGGATGGTGAAACGGAGGGAAGCGCCCTTCGCGCTCCCTTCGGATTCCTGGACCGTCACTCCCCAGGAAGTCCCGAACGCCCCCGCGAGCGCGGTCCGGTACGACTCCACGAGACGCGCCTCCCGCGCCTCTCCGCCGATGCGCAGCCGCGCGCCCTCGACCGCCGCCTCGCGCACGGCGATTTCGCCATCGGGCAGCGCTTGCGACGCCTGCAACAGGAGGTCCGCCGGGGTGGGGGCGTCCGTCCCCAGCTCCTTCTGCTGCCGCCGCAGGGAGGTGAGCCTCTCCCGGATCTGAACCGCCGGCTGCACAACGTTCCGGACATCGGGCGCCGCCTCGGCGAACTCCTTCCGGAGNAGGTTGCGCGTCGTGACCGCCTTTTGTCCTTCCGCCCAAACGGCGAACCAGAGCGCGCCGAGGGCGAGAACGATCGCCACGCCTGCTGCCACTCCCGCATAAAGGATCTTTTTCCGTTCCCTGTCCTCTTCCGCCGCCGCTTCCGCGGAGGTGCGGAGGGAGAAGCCTGCGGAGACTTTCGGTTGATGCGGGGCCAGCGCGGCACCGTACGCCGGCAGGAGGGCGGAGGAGATTCCCTCCGGCGGCGGCACGACCGTGGCCTCCGGGGTTCCGGCGGCGACACTTGGCGGCGCCTCTCCGAACCGGAAGACGGGGGCCGGAGCGCTTTCGCCGTTCTCCGCCGCCTCCCGCACCGCGGAAAGGATCTCTTCGGGGGTCTCGGAAAGCGACGCGGGGAACTGCCGCGCGGAGCGGACGCCTTCCCCGGAACCCCGCAGCANCAGAAGGTCGTCGAACGACGCGAGGAGGACCGCCTCCGGGGGGACGCCCACGGACGCCGCGAGGTGCAGAAGGGCGACGTGGTCGGTGACGACGCGGTCGACCCGAAGCCCCGCGTCCGCGAAAGCGGCGACGGTCTTCTCCACCAAGGAGCGCCGGGCCGCGACGGCGAGAAACGTCGTAGGCGTCTGCGGAGAGGGCGGGAGGAGGTCCGAAAGGATCTCGTCGTCCTCGAGAGGGAGGTTCCCTTCCAGCTCCGCAAGGTGGATGGCCCGGGCCCGCCGGAGGTCGGAAACCGGGAGGGTGACCGGCCGGAGATAGGTGAGCGCCGGGGGGAGCGTGATCACCGCGCCGGGCAGGGGTTTCCCCTCGAACGCGCCGGACAGCTCCCGCGTCAGGGAGGCGGCGTCCTCCGCGCTCCCGAACGGTTCGGCGCAATGATGCTCCGCGAACGCCGCCACCCGCGTGGATGCGCCGGCCCCTTCGAGCGCGACGGCGCCCATCCGGTCCCGGGATATGGAGATTCCGATCGTGAGCATGCCCGCTGCTAAAAGAACTGGAACTCGCCCGTGGGGGCGGTCAACGTCCCGACGATTCTCAGATTAGCATTCTTTGCATTTTTCGCCATCATGTTGAATATCGCGGCGACCCGGCCCTCGCGGGGGTTCTGGATCCGCAGGTGGAACGTCACTCTCGCGGCTCCCGGCCCGGTGAAACCGGAAACCTCCCCCGTGCCGTCCACCCGCGACCCTTCGTACGTTCCGGTGATGCGGGGAACCCGGATTGCGTCCCCGCGGACCATGAACGCGAGGTCGACGTTCTCAATGCGGGCCTCGCGGATCGGCGAGTCGGGCGCCGGAACCGGGATCTGAAGGAACCGGAGGGTTCCGGACCCGTCGGCGCGGACCTTTCCTCCCTCGAGCTTCCACGCGGCATCGATGCGACGGATGCCGAAACTCGCTCCCGAGGAGGAAAAGACCGGAAAGGGGATGTCCACGGAGTCGATGCCGGACAGGGAGACGGTTCCGCCGGAGGGGGCCCAGAAGGCCGGGGAGAAACGGAGGTCGGCCGCCGCGTCGCCCCGGACGAGACGGAGCCTCGCCGGGAGCCACCGGAGCAGGCCGGTCCACTCCCAGGTGATGATGGCCTCGTCGAACCGGACCGGAGGATTTCCCTCCCGCGTGATGGAGACACCGGAGAGCCGAACCCCGATGGGGAGGCTTAGCCGGGCGTCGCGCGCTTCGAGTTCCATGCCCCGCTGGTGGAAGGCAGGTCGAACCACCGAGAGAAGGAAATCCCCCGGGAGGGTGAACGCGACCACGAAGGCCAGGGCGGCCAGGAAGAGAACGGCCCCGAGAATCCTTACGGTCCAGGGGCCGCGCGCCAGCCGCCTAACGGGCAAAGGCCTTCCTTGCGAGCTTTCGCAGACCGACCAGGGCCGCCGGCAGGAAGAGGAGGACCGCTCCCGGAATCCGTTCCGGCTCGCCTCGCCTCGCCTCGCCGACCGCCTGGCACCCCGATTGGGTCGTGGGGGTGGGGGCAATATAGTCGGTGGTGGAAAGAGCACTGGTGACGTAGAGGCTCCGGGCTCCTGCGACCACGTTGTCGGGGCCGGACCAGAAGAGAACCGCCCTCGTGCTGAAATGAATGAAGGCGGCCCGGGTGTAGTCGCCCGGAATCGTGGAGGCGTAGGCGAGGTTGCTGCTCCCCCCGACCGGCTCCCGCGGGGACAGGAGATCGGCCAGGTTGCTGGTCGTGGCGGTGACGCCGTTAACGGACATCGTGTAGTACGTCCCGGCGGTCCCCTGCGATCCTGGGCCGGAGGAGCCGTATCCGGCGACATGCACGCGGGTATTGGTGTCGAGCGCGGCCTCGGGCCGGTAGACGGAGAACGTGTCGGAAAGCGGAGCGCTGCCCGGCGGAAACACGAGGAAGGTGTTCCCGGGGATCACGTTCCCGACGGAGACCGGATTCCCGTCGTGCGTGACCGCGTCGGGGTTCAGGTAGGCGACTCCGACGGTACCGGCGACGCCCGGGGTCCCGCTCGATTCGTCGCCTGCCAGGACGAGGATCCGGCTGGAGGCGGGGAAGAGCACGTTCGGGAACCCCCACCGGAAGCCTCCTCCCAGGACGCTCGTGGCGCCGATCGCCAGGTTGTCCACGCCGGGCGTGAACTCCTTCACCATCGCGTAGCAGATATTCGCCGGCGCCGCCGTCGTGCTGTTGGCCGCCCACGCCACGTGGCTTCGGTTCAGGTTGTCCAGGCGGAGACGCGGAAGCGGGGCCGATCCCTGTGTGCCGGCCTGCCGGGAGAGGAGAATCGGAGCGCCGCCGACGAGGGCATTGTCCACGCCGATCCGGGCAAAATACACATTCCCGGTGATTTTATCGGCATACGCGGTCCGGAGGAAGCTGTCGGTCGCGCCCAGGCCGAACGACGGGTCCACGAGGGTTCCGGTCATGCGAACGGGCCCGGGCAAAGAGACCTCGCTGACATTTTGCGCGCTGACGGCGTTGTTATCCAGCGTGATGAGCGCCCGGAACAGCTTGTATTCGGCCGCCCCGGCGGGGATGGCCTGGAAAAGGACCACCAGAGAGGTCGATGTCGACGTCGACGAGCGGTGGGCGATCTGGGGGTGGCGCGCGTCCGTATAAGAGGCCCCGTTGTCGATCGCCACGGGGCGTGTCTTGACCACCTGGTCTTTGCTGGTGGACTTGTTCGTGAAATCGGCCGAGCCGTTGATCCCCGCGTAATAGAGCTTGTACCGGCCGCTCGCCGTGTTGTCCCCGATGAAGGCGACGTGGAGAAATGTTCCGTTCGCCGCTACCGACGGCTGGTCGAAGACGAAGGCACCGGACCCGGGGTCGTTCACCGGGAAAAGGGCCTCCGCGCGCGCGCCCGAGGCGAACAGGAGCGTGACGGCGAGCGCGAGCAGGAAACGGGAGCGGGGAAACGGATCCATGCGGTCCCCTCCGGGGGGTTTCGGTGCCGGCTTATTCCAGGCGCCAGAACCGCCATTGTATATCATTTCCCGAGCGGATTCCGATGGCGTCGATGGTGCGGGCCGTGCCCCCGAAATCGCCCGTCGACCGTATGTGGAATGCCGTGGACCGCACGTCGACGAGGTCCCGGAGGCGGGTGGTGCGGTACAGGTTCCCGAGGGACGGGGTGACGTTGCCGATATCCTCGGGTTTCGTGAAAGGGTGGTCCCTCCGGTACGCGATGATCGCGTCCGCCGCCGCGGCATCGATCGCCCCGCCATCGGCGGCATCTTTCCCCGCGGAGAGGGACATCAGAACCTCTCTCGGCGCCGTGTTGAGGTTCACCTTCCCGGAGGAGTGGACCGTCACGTACGGGCGAAGCTTGTCGAGCACCTCGGGTGTTACGCCCCGCACCAGGCGGAGTTCCTCCACCGTGTCGAACAGGTCGTTTTTCGCGCGGTACGGGTACGGCAGGCCGAGGTAGTACGCACTTTCCGCTCCTCCCACCCGGGGGGTGTCGTCGTTGTCTGTCCAGTCGACCACTGCGTCCGCCAGGGAGGAGTCGATCCCGAGGGTGTCGAGGAGGCGCCGGAAGACCGCCAGGCGCTGCTCGTCGGGGGCGTTCCCGTTCGCCAGCACGAGCCGGTTGATGTTGATCTTCCGCTCCTCGTCCTCGACCGACACCAGGGCCGTGCCGTCCCCCAGATCGATCGGCGGTGCCGGCCGGGACCAGATCTCGTCGAGGGTGTCGTAGTCGTTGTTCCGTGCGTCCATGCGGAGGACGACCCGCGCGGCGCCGATGCCTCCTTCCGCAAGGAGGGCGCAGCGGATGGAGTCCCGGGCGTAGGCGCCGGTCTGCGCGGCCCGGGTGCCGAGCCGGAAGACCTCGTAGACGAGGGCGACGATGAGCACCAGCACCAGAAGCGTGACGAGCAGGGCGATCCCCCGCTCGTTTCGGCGGAAGCGCCTCACGGGGCGGCCGCGCGCCGACGGCCGGAGAAGGTGAGCTCCTTCTCCTGCCCGGCAAGGGAGATGGGGACTTCCCGGCGGAACGTTTCCCCCCGACGGCCGGTGATCACGATCGCGACCTTCTTCGGGAGGTCGAATTTCGATCGGCCCTGGGAGGGCCATTCCCGGCCCCACTGGTTCCCGTCGTAGAGTTCGATGCGGAACCCCGTCAGCCCTTCGACGACGAGGGATTCCTGCGGGGGGATCCGGTTCTCGAGGAACGGAAGATCGGACTGCTCCCGATGCAGTTCCACGGAAGAGCCGTCCGCCGAGAGGCGCGGAAAGTACCGGATCTTAGCGATGTCCGCGGGCGGCCTCGCGCGGTCCGCCTCCGGGAGGCGGAAGGCGGTGAAGACCAGGGTGGCGGCCGGCTTCCCGGAGAACTGGTCCTCCCGGCACGTGAGGGCGGATTCCACGTGGTTGGGGGACGCGAGCGCCCCCTGGAGCTCGGTCCCGATCCGGTCCAGGACCAGGCGGATCTGCCGGAATTCCCGCGACCGCTCGGAGAGGATTTCCCGCGCGCGCCCGGCGCCGGTGAAGGCGGAGAGGAGGAGCAGCAGAACCACCGAGAGGATGGCGAGGGCGAGGAGCACCTCGACGAGGGTGAAGCCGTTCCGTTGCCGCCGCGCCCGCATCACTTCACCGCGACGCTGGAGAAGGTGACCCGCTCTTCCCGGCCGTCCGAGGTCCATCGGACGACGACGTGGACGACCCGGGCATCGGGGTGGAAGGTTTCCTCCACCGTCCGCTTCCAGCCGTAGGCGTCCATCGGCGGGGCGAACTTCCCCTCCGATTCGCCGGTGTCGGGAAAGACGGAGGTGGCCTCGCGCACGAGGGTCTCGGCCAGGTAGGACGCCGCGGTCCAGCGCTCCGACCGCTCCTCCGCTGCAATCGCGCCGGAGAGGACCTGGTACGCGAGGAGCAGCGTCGTGGCGAGGATCGACAGGGATACCAGGACTTCCAGGAGGGTGAACCCGCGGTCATCCATCGTCCCGCACCGTCCCCTCCAGGATATGCATGGAGCCGTCGTACGGGTCGAGCCGGAGGGTCCACTGCGAGGGGTTGCCGGCGTCGCCGGTATCGCGGAAGAAGATCCGGGCCGCGGGAACCCGCCCGCCCGCCCGGTACCGGATCTCCGTCGGGAGGTCGAGGGGACGGTCCTCCCCCTCGACCCGGATGCCGGTGACAGACAGGGTACTTCCGATTCCCCGGGAGCCGGACGGGTACGCACCGTTGTCCGCCGGCCTGAACTCGTACGTCCCTGCGGACGGCAGCAGGATCAGGCGCGTCTCGCGCTTCTCGAAGAGGGCGGCGTCGTACGCCGCCTCGGAGCCGGAAGCGAGATCGCGGAAGACGTCGTCCCTGCCGGGCTCCCCCAGGCGCGAAAGCCGGGGAATGGCGATCCAGAGGACCAGGCCGAGGACGAACAGGACGGCGGCCAGCTCGACGAGCGTGAAGCCGCCCCTACCGGTTTTCCCAGGAATTGATGTCCGCATCCTCGCCTTCGCCGCCCGCCACGCCGTCCGCGCCGTAGGAGCTGATGTCGAAGTCTCCGTGCGCCCCGGGGCTCACGTACACGTATGCGTTCCCCCAGGGGTCCTGCGGGATCCGGTCCAGGTAGCCGCCCTTCCGGTAATTTCTTGGGATCCGCCCGGCTTCCGGGACCTTGACGAGGGCCTCCAGCCCCTGGTCGGTGGCGGGGTAGAAGCCGTTGTCCAGCTTGAACAGCTCGAGGGCCTGCTGGAGGCTCTTGATCTGGACCCGCGTCTGCGTCTTCTTCGCCTCCTCCGTACGGCCGACCAGTTTCGGGACGACCAGCGCGGCCAGGAGGCCGAGGATGACGATGACGACCATGATCTCGATGAGCGTGAACCCCGCCCGGTCGCGGAGCCTCGCGGACGCTGTTGGTTTCTTATCCATCGTTTCCCTCCTATCGGACGATCTGGGAAATGTCGAGCAGGGGAAGCAGGACCGAGACGACGATGAAGGCGACGGCGCCTCCCATTCCCAGGATGATCAGGGGCTCGAGAAGGGAGAGGAGCCGGGAGAGGCGGGCGTTCGTCTCCTCGTCCATCGCGTCCGCCGCCCGCGACAGCATATCCGCGAGGGTGCCGCTCTCTTCCCCCACCGCGACCATCTGGACGAGCGCCGCAGGGATCTCCGGATGCGGCCGGAGGGCGTCGGAGAGCCTTGCCCCCTCAACGACCCGCTCCGCGGAGGCGGCCACCCGCTCCGCGATCACGATGTTCCCGACGACGGGTGCCACGATGCGCAGCGCGCGGTCCACCGGGACCCCGCCTGCGACCAGCGTGGAGAGCGTCCGCGCGAACCGTGAGAGGGCGGAGAGGTAGGCCAGGCGCCCCGTCAGGGGCAACCGGAGGAGGAAGGCGTCGCGGGACCGTTTCCCCCGTTCCGTCGCAAGGTATCTCCGCGCGAGGAGGGACGCGCCCGCCACCGCAAGGAGAAGCGCCCACCACCCCTTCGCGAGCGTTGAGCTGATCCCGATCAGGATGCGGGTCGGCAGCGGGAGCGACTTGCCGAGGTGGGTGAAGATCGCAACGATCTTCGGCACCACGAAGGTCAGCAGGAAGACCACCACGAGCCCTCCCACCACGGCCATCAGCAGGGGATAGGTCAGGGCGGAGCGGACGCGGCCCTTCGTTCGGGCCTGTCCTTCGAGGTGGTCCGCCAGACGGGAAAGGGACAGGGGGAGCGTTCCGCTCTCCTCGCCGGCGAAGATCATGCTGGCGTACAGGTCCGGGAACGTCTCCGGGTGCGCCTCGACCGCGCGCGCCAGGGAGGCGCCCCCGCGGACCGCCTCCTGGATCTCGAGGAGGACCTTGCGGCTCTCGGGGTCGTCCACCTGGGACGCCACCGATTGCAGCGCCGCCATCAGGGGAACGCCCGCTCCCACCAGGGTGGAGAGTTGCCGGGTGAGGAGGGGGAGGAACTCCTGCCGCCCGAGGAGGGAGGGAAGGAGAAACGTCTTCCGTCCCGCGGGCTCCTCTTCGAGGGCCAGCGGGAACACGTCCTCCGAGTGGAGCTGCTTCCGCGCGCTCGAGGGGCTGTCCGCCTCGAGGGACCCCTTCGTTTCCGCTCCCGCCCGCGAGATCCCCTTGTAGCGGTACGTCGGCACGGGGGCCTAATCCTCCTGCGTGACGCGGAGGACCTCTTCCGCCGAGGTCACGCCGGCGAGGACCTTCTCCGCACCGGCGGCCAGCAGCGTCCGCATGCCGCGGGACACGGCGAGTGCCCGGATGCCGTCCGCGTCGGAACGGGTCAGGATGGCCGACCGGACTGTCTCGTCGGCGGGAAGGATCTCGAACAGGCCGGTCCGGCCGGAGTAGCCGGTGGTGAGACAGCGCGCGCACCCTACAGGGCGGTAGAACGGGGAATCGCCCACCTCCCGGAGCCCGATGCCGCGGGCCTCTTCCCGGGTGGGCGCGTAGGGGGCCTTGCAGTCGGGGCACAGGCGCCGGACGAGCCGCTGGGCGACCACCGCGGCGAGGGAGGATGCCACCAGGAACGGCTCGATCCCCATGTCGACCAGCCGCGTCACGGCGCTGGCCGAATCGTTGGTGTGCAGGGTGGAGAGGACCAGGTGCCCGGTGAGGGAGGCCTGGATCGCGATCTCGGCGGTCTCCGCGTCCCGGATCTCGCCCACCATGATGATGTCGGGGTCCTGCCGGAGGATCGACCGCAGGCCGTTCGCGAAGGTCAGCTGGATCTTCGGGTTGACCTGGATCTGCCCGATCCCCCGGATCTGGTACTCCACCGGGTCCTCGATGGTGATGATGTTCTTC
>Ga0031653_10000131_pt1 | contig 13294 bp, 8 predicted proteins | sample FrelakmetBRP12BR_FD_55210 | JGI IMG/M metagenome (GOLD analysis project Ga0031653, IMG submission 55210) | Freshwater lake sediment microbial communities from the University of Notre Dame, USA, for methane emissions studies - BRP12 BR | ecosystem: Environmental > Aquatic > Freshwater > Lake >... | reverse complement strand
TTAGCGTTCATTGGCCAGCCACGAGGAAGTCCTGGGAGCAAAAATGAAAAGCACGGCGGCGCCCAACAATTCGTTCAAGCGGACAGGCCATGTCGGGCCTGCCGCTTAACTCAAACGTTGGTATTAAATCTCAGACCAATACCTTCGGGTTGGTAATTCTTCGGAAGGAGGTGATTATAAAGAACCCATAACTATCACAGAACGCCATCGCAAGGTGAGGCTACAGATATCAGGCGGATTGCGAACCCCTTTTTTGAGGAGGTATCTATGAGACTCGTATGCGCAAAGATGTTTGCCGCGGTTGCATTGATCACGTTCATTGGAGCGGCATGGATCCCTGCGGTGTATGCGCAGGAGCCTCCGAAAGTAACCCGGAAAGTTCTCTTGAAGCAGGACATGACGATCCCGGACAGGGAGGCGGTCATGGTTGTGGTCGAATTACCGCCGGGCTCGGAAGAGGGCAGGCATACCCATCCCGCCGAACTGTACGTTTTTGTTCAAGAAGGAACCATACTGCTCGAGAGTGAGGGAAAGGAGAACGTAACGTACAAGGCTGGCGACGCCTATTATGTTGGACCNGGGAAAGTGCACAATGGGANGAACATCGGCACAGTTCCCACNAGGTTGATGGCGATCTTGGTGGCCGAGAAAGGCAAACCACTGAGCGCGCCTGCCAAGTAGTNAACCATGCCTTAGGTCGCTCGGTGGATAGGCTGACCAGCAAGNAGCCTAATTCCATTTCGACGGATCTTTTGGGACGATGTACAGATGATGATGAAGACAATTGCTATCTGCGTTGCGCTCGTAGCGGGGCCAGCGTTGGCAGCCGATGCGCCTTGAAGTACTGGTCAGGGTCGGGTCGGTAATATGACCTTCGGGTTATTGATTAGGCAATCTCCAGGATCAATTTTTTCCCTACGGCGTTTACGACCTTTGCCAATTGCTTGATGGTTGGATTAGCGGATGCTGGTTTCTCCCACATTTGATATGTCTGATAGGTAATTTCAAGCTTCTTGGCTACTTCCTTTTGGCTTAAACCGCTTTCCGTCCTGATCTTACGGAGAATTAGAGGAATCCCTACCCCAGGGAAAGGTTCAACAAGGTAAACGTTTTTCCCCTTCACACTTGAAGCAGTTGGAATCTCAAAGTTACGCTCAAACCTTGAAGCGAGCCACCCGCTGAGAGCCTCCTGCGCGTTATCGAGCGTCTCTTTAAGGGTATCCCCTTCAGTAACACATCCGGGCAGATCGGGAAACTCGGCCCAGTATCCGCCTTCCTCTGCTTTGTGGACGCGAATAGGATATTGAATTTTCATTTTGGTCCTCCTTGTTTCAATACGGCTTCCTGCGTGCCTTTTTTCAGGTCTTTATTTCCATGCACAGGCACGGAAAGGGTCTTTCGCCCTTTTATCATGATGTGGTGGCTCCCGCTGATTCGGTCCACCTCCCACCATGCTCCTTTAGCAGCTTGACCATTTCTTTGCCTGTCATGCGAGCACCATGCAGGTTTTAGCCTGTATTGTCAATTGTTGGATGAAAGACTTTTTTCTGGGGATTCACCGCTTTTGGAGGAAGATCCGAACAATGTCAGGGCACACTTTGGGCACAGTAGAGTGGGGACCTTCGGGTTATTTATCCGTGCCTTCGGGTTGTCGGTGGATATGCTGACCAGTAAGCCACCTAATTCCAGTTGGGCGGAATGAAATCTGAGGTGGGTGAGCTAGGCTTGACAGGTTTAATGGTATCGCATACGATACCACCATGAAACGACGAATTGTCATCGATACCAATGTGTTTATTTCAGCCCTTCGATCGCGGCGGGGCGCATCTTATCGCCTTTTCATGTTGTTGGGTGGCAAGCAGTTTGAGATCAGCGTATCTGTTCCGCTGATCCTCGAATATGAGGATGCCGCGAAACGCCTGGGGCGCGAATTCGGGCTGACACATGCCGATATTGAAGACATTCTGGATTACGTCTGCAGCGTTGCGGATTTGTGTGAAATTCATTATTTATGGCGACCCATCCTGAAAGATCCTCAAGACGACCATGTATTGGAACTTGCTGTAGAGTCTTCGGCGAAATTCATAGTGACCTACAACCGCCGTGATTTTGTGGGCGCAGAGAAATTCGGCATCAAGGTGGTACCCCCAAACGAATTCCTGAAAGGAATAGGAGAAGGATCATGAGCACGATCAGTCTTCGACTTTCGCAGTCACTTCATCGGCGGGTTAGGGATCTCGCAAAACAAGACGAGATTTCCATCAACCAGTTTATTGCGACAGCACTAGCGGAGAAAATGTCGGCGCTGATGACAAGCGATTACTTGGGGGAGCGTGCCAAGCGCGGTCGCCGTGGGAAGTTTGAGCGCGCAATGGCAAAGGTTCGAGATATCGAACCTGATAAGAAAGATGCGCTGTAATATGCTGCCCAACCGCGAAAACAGGTTCAGGGCACGGTTTGGGCACAATTTGGGCACTCGAAAATGAATCGGAATGATACCTTCGGGTTATCTTGAAAACGGTCTGTTACGGTTTTTGACGAAAATATAGTTGTGTGCCCAAATCGTGCCCACGAGGAAAGTCGAGGGGTTGAACGTCCTTTATAACCTATTGGAATCATTGAGGTAAAAATTCCTCAATGAAAAGCCAAAAAGCCATTTAAGTCAATGATATCAAGTATTTAGGCCGCAACTCATGACCCGAAGGTCGCTGGTTCAAATCCAGCCCCCGCTACCAAATAATTAGAGGGGTTACGATGAAAATCGCAGCCCCTTTTTCTTTTTCTAAGCGGTGAGGCAATGCTGGTTTTGGGCTAAATATGACGAGTAATGCCTTCAATGAAGAAGGAAATTACGATTATCGCGGCAACAATGAGGATAAAATTGGTGATAAAAGATGCGAGCGGGTATTTTTTTCGTTCTTCTTTCTGTTTTTTTCTCATTATTTAGTCCTCCATTATTATGTATACTCCGATGAGGCTGGAAAGCAATATAATACTTCGGGCTGATATAATAGAGTAGCAAGTCACCGAAAAGATAGTCTTTGACGATAGTTTCCCTTCTCACCTCGATGTGTGGTAGTTTGAAAACGTACACAATCGCCCGCAGTCTAAAGAGATCCCGAGAATCGTGCTCATGACCTCTTTTGCGGCCCGGATGCCTAAAAGGAGGTCATATGGGTAAGAGATTGTTCCTTGGAAATCTTCCGTTTTCCGCAACGGAGGATTCCCTGAAAGAGGCGTTTTCGCAGTTCGGCACGGTGGAATCGGTAAAAATCATCACGGACAAGGTCACGTGTCAAAGCAAGGGGTTCGGTTTCCTCGAACTGGCAACCGCCCAGGAGGCCGTTAGCGCCATCACAAAGATGAACGGTTCGGTGATGGATGGGCGCGAACTGAAGGTGTCTGAAGCCAAGCCCCTGGTGCCTCGCGACGGCTCGGGTATGAAGAGCGGTCATATCGACAGCGGTTTCCGCGGATAATCGCCAGATACTGCTCCGGGAGGTTTCCTCCGAGGGCCATGGGGCAACCCATGGCCCTCTTCTTTTTAACGCACGCTGAAGTCATGGCTTGAGATATATACAACCATCGGAGCGACTGTCAGTGGACGGATCCCGAAGGTCAAACCCTCCAAGCTGTCTAAGTTGAAAAAAATTCCGATCCCCAGTCTCGGCCAGTGACCGTTTTGTGGCTAAAATATAGGCACTTCTGCGAAAATCACCTCGTTCAATTGGTCTATTACCGGGGGGCAGGTCAGTCAGTCGCCACCACATTTCCTGCTGTTATGGGTTCAAATAATTTGTCAAAATGAAACAGAATGCGTATCCGATGAAAGCCAGAAGGGAGAAACATGTCGTGAAATCAAAGTATTACGTGATTGTCTTGGCGCTCTTCCTGGTGGCCCTTGGCGGTTATGCCGGAGCAGAAGAAAAGTTTGGTGTAACTATCTATCCTGGAGCAAAGTATGACAGCGCGGTAACGGAGTTTTTGAAGCAGATGTCGCCTGAATCTGCTGCATACCGCACAGGCGACAAGGTTGAGAAGGTGATAGCGTTTTACAAGAAACAGCCCGGCTTGGATTTCATTGGGGGAGATCAAGAAGGTGGGATGTTCCGAAAAGGCAACTTGGACGTCACGGTCCAAAGTCCGTGGATGGATACGAAGACAGGGAAAATGGAAAAAGACACGCTGATATCTATTGTAAAGAATTAAGAATAAGCTGGCCTGCTCCCCGGTTTTAGACCAGCTGAACGATGGGATTTTGCCGGGCACCTGCCCCGAAGGTTGATTTCTCCAAGTAGTCTTGGATGAAAGAGTATCCGAATCACAGTGGGGTTTGTGCCATTTTTGTGACCGGATTACCGGTTCGTTGTAGGAGAAAATATCCTTATCCTGCAGGTCCAAGCAGGGGGCGGGTCAGAGAGGAAAGACGGCGGCGAGATGCCGAACCTATGTTATGGGATGATCAGATACGAATGGGTGACCGGATGGTTACGATCTCGACCGAATGGTTCCGGCGGTCGTCAACAAGGGGAATCGCCTCGTCCTGCTGTTCAATCCCGTCAACGGTCACGATCGTCCGGCCTTTCCCCTCGGGTTGTTGCCGGATGTCGATTTTATAGACTGTCTCGCGATACCGGTAGTACATCTTGAACCCTTTCCAGTCCGCGGGGAGGCACGGAGCAATTCGCAGCTTGTCCACTTCCAGCTTCAGACCCAGGAGAGATTCCACGATCAACCGGTACATCCAACCGGCCGAGCCCGTGTACCAGGTCCATCCTCCACGCCCGGCGTGCGGCGGGAGGGCATAGACGTCGGCCGCGACGACGTACGGTTCCACTTTGTAGATCGCCATCCCCTCCGGAGACTTCGAGTGGGTCACCGGGTTGATCATCTCCAATAACTCCCATGCGCGCCGGCTGTCCCCCAATGCGGCGAATGCCATCACCGTCCAGATCGCCCCATGCGTGTACTGGCCGCCGTTTTCCCTCACCCCCGGTACGTACCCTTTTATGTAACCGGGATTCAGAGCCGATTTGTCGAAGGGCGGGTCCAGAAGCTGGATCAACGCATGGTCGCGGCGAACGAGGCGCTGATCCACCGCGTCCATCGCCATGCGAGTTCGCCTGATGTCGCCGGCCCCGGAGAGAACCGACCAACTTTGCGCGATCGAATCGATCCGGCATTCGGCGTTGCTCGCCGACCCGAGCGGCGAGCCGTCGTCGAAGTACGCGCGGCGGTACCACTCGCCGTCCCAGCCGTGCTGCTCGATATTCAGACGCACTTGGGCCGCCTCCATCCGGCAACGTTCGGCGAAGGTCAAGTCACCGGTCTTGCGTGCAACCTCGGTGAACCGCATAAGCACTTCGTAAAGGAAGAACCCCAGCCAGACGCTTTCCCCTTTGCCGTGCTCCCCCACAAGATTCATCCCGTCGTTCCAGTCGCCGGACCCCATGAGCGGCAAGCGGTGATCGCCGGTCCCGAGGCCTCTCAGGATGGCTCGCCGGCAGTGTTCGTACACGGTGGCCGTTTCTTCCGACCGGGCGGGAAGATCGTAGTAGGAATCCTCCTCCGGGTTCACGGGGCGCCCTTCGATGAAGTGGACAGGTTCGTCCAACACCCCGGTATCTCCCGTAATGTGAACGTAGCGGCACGTCGCCAGGGGCAACCAGAGGAAATCATCGGAACATTTCGTACGCACGCCCCGGCCCGAGGGGGGATGCCACCAGTGCTGGACGTCACCCTCCCGGAACTGACGGGCCGCGCACCTCAGCAGATGCTCGCGCAGAAGGTGCGGCTCGGAGTGCACCAGCGCCATGGCGTCCTGCAACTGGTCGCGGAACCCGAAGGCGCCCCCGGACTGGTAGTATCCGCTCCGGGCCCAGACACGGCACGCCAGAGCCTGGTAAAGGAGCCAACCGTTGGCCAGGATGTTGACGGCCGGGTCGGGAGTTTCCACCTGTACGGTCCCGAGAGTCCGCTTCCAGTACTGCCAGACCGATTCGAGCACTCCACGCGCTGCCGCGGATCCGCGGAAGCGATTCACCAGGGTCCTGGCGTCGTCCGCGTTTTTCCCTGCGCCAAGCCGGAAGATGATCTCGCGCTCTTGCCCGTCGGCCAGCTCGAATGCCACCTGGATCGCGGCGCAGGGATCCAGAGCGGCCCCCACTTTGCCCGACAGCCGCACGCGGCTCATGGCGGCAGGGCTCCTAAGCGAGCCGTTGCGTCCGAGGAATTCCACCCGGTCCCCGCTAATGGTCCGGGTCGGATCGTCCACGTCGAAGAAGGCAACCCGTCCGGTGAACTCCGTGTTGTAGGAGTTCCGCGCAAAGAGCGCTCCGCTGCCGGGCTCGACCTGGGTGACCACGTGCATCGCCGATTTCGCTCGCAGATCTCCCAGCACCCATTCCGCATATCCTGTGGCGGAAAGTTTGCGCACTCGGCCAGACTCGTTTCGCACTTTCAACACGGAGAACTTGACCGGCGCGTCCAGGGCCACGTAAACCCACAACTCCGAGCGGATTCCGCCCTCGGCATGCTCGAAGACGCTGTAGCCGAATCCGTGCCTGCTGACGTACGACTGCCGGCCGCGACGGGGCAGCGGCGTGGGGGACCAGAAGCGGCCGCTCTCCTCGTCACGGATGTAAAAGGTCTCCCCGCTCGAATCTGTCACGGGGTCGTTTTGCCAGGGAGTGAGGCGGAACTCGTGTGCGTTCTCGCTCCATGTGTAGGCCTGGCCGCTTTCCGAGATGATGCTTCCGAAGTTCGGGTTTGCCAGCACATTCACCCACGGCGCCGGTGTTTCCTGCCCGGGCGCGGTGGAAATCACGTATTCGCGCCCATCCGGCGTAAACCCTCCCAAGCCGTTGAAGAAGATCAGGTCGCGCGGAGGCAGCACGGCCGACGCCGGGGTTTCTTCTCGGCGATTTCGGGCCGGGCGGATGCGCGGAACGGGCACTTCCGCTACCCGTCGGCGGTGGATCTGGTCCCACAGCGTCCCCCCGCTGTCGGTGAGGATGGCACGTGAGACCGTTTGGAAAAGAATCCGGTCCTCGCTCGATATCTGCTCGCCGAGCCGCAGGAATATGCCGCCCGGCCGATCCGTGAACTTGGCTTCGAGGCCGGCTGCGATCAGCCCCTGGATCTGCTCCTGGAGCTGTTGCCGATACCCCGCGTGATCTTCGTTCCAGATCACGAGGTCCACCGCCAGCCCCTTCAACCGCCAGTACGCATGGGCCTGCACGAGTTGGCGCACCAGCTCGATGTTGGACGGGTCCCCGATCTGCAGCAGCACGATCGGAAAATCGCCGGATATGGAGTAGCCCCACAAGCCGGATTGCCCTCGGCGGTTCTTGCCGAGAAGGCTCGCGTCGGCTCGCAGCAGGGGATTGGCGAAAATGACGGAGCTGGCAAGGTGGCCGTACAGTTGCGCGTCGGCCTCCGTGGCGTTGAGCTGTTGCAGCAGCACCTGGCTGTGGGTCCACGCAAGATCGAAGACGCGGTCCGCGAGGCGGCGATCCTGATGCTTCTCGATCAGGCCCATGCAAACGTCGCGGTTTTCCCCCACTCCGGTGACTATATTGACGGTTGCCGTCTCATCGGGGTCGAGCGTGATCCTATGCCGGATCGCGACGATCGGGTCGAGCACGGAACCCTGGCTGTCCGATAGCTCCGCGGAACCGCGGATCGCCTCCGGATCCGCGACGGTGTTTCCCCTGCCGATGAACCGCATGCGGTCGGTCTCGTAGGAAACTTCCCCGACGTCCGCCCCGTGAACGGACATCAGGTGAAACATCCATGGCGACGTCTCGTCGAGGGACCGGGGCCGGCGGGTGCAGAGGATCGCCTGCCGCTGGCGGACGATCTCGGTCTGGACGAAGAGGTTCCCGAATGCCGGATGCAGCGCGTCCGCGGCCGGCGATGCGAGAACCACTTCCGCGTAACTCGTGATTTCGATCGTCCTGCGTATCTGGGAGCGGTTGGCGATGCGGACCCGGCGCACCTCGGCATCGTCCTCGGGCGAAACGGCGATTTCCGTATGCGAGTCGAATCCGTTGTCGCGGCGGCGGAACTCCACTTTCGCCTCCGAGAATATCGCCTCGTACCTGTCCGGCCGCTTGAGCGTCGGCTGGTACGCGGTGGACCAGAATTCCCCGCTTGCCGTGTCGCGGATGTAGCAGTACGTGCCCCAGTTGTCGCAGGTGCCGTCTTCGCGCCAGCGCGTCACCGCGATGTCCTTCCAGCGACTGTACCCGCCGCCCGAGTTCGTGATCATCACGTGGTATCTGCCGTTCGACAGCAGCTGCACCTCCGGTACGGGGGTGTCGGGGGTGCCGTAAGAGCGCACCGGCATCTCGGTGACGCCGGGGGTCGTGCGCAGGCCGGAGAGCTCGGCGGCAAGCGCGTAGGTCGCGGTGGCCTTCGGAACCCGTTCCTGAAGCAGGAGCGTGGTCGCCTGGAACCGCGGATCCGACTCGAACCGCTTCTGCATCGGACGGTCCAGGAGCAGATATTCCAGGGAGAGGAAGCTCATGCCCTGGTGATGGGCCATAAAGGACCGGACGACAACGCTCGTCTGATCGCGTCGTTGGCGAGAAGGGGTGTAGTCGATGGCCTCATAAAAGCCGTATTTCCCGATGGTTTCCTCGTCCCCGAGCCGCTGCAGATTCCGGCAGGCCTCCTCGGGGGCCACCATCAGCGCAAGAGCGGACGCATACGGCGCCACAACCAGATCCGACGCCAGCCCGCGTTTGAGCCCAAGGCCTGGCACTCCGAACGCGCGGTACTGATAGTTGAGGCGAACGTCGACCATGTTGTAGCCGGATTCCGACATGCCCCACGGCACGCCTCGCTGCTTCCCGTACTCGATCTGACGTCCCACCGCCGCCTTGCAGGTCCGGTCGAGCAGCGTGTTCTCATACGTCGGCATCACCAGGAGCGGCATGAGGTACTCGAACATCGAACCGCTCCACGAAAGGAGAATCGGCTCTCCCCCGGTGGCGGTGAGCAGGCGCCCCAGGGCGAACCAGGACTCCTGCGGTAGTTGTCCCTGCGCGATCGCCACGAAAGTGCACAGTCTCGCTTCCGAAGCGAGCAAATCGTAGTACCCCGGGTCTCGTCGCCGCTCGCTGACGTTGTAACCGATCGTCAGGAGATGACGCCCCTTGTCGTAGAGGAAGTCGTACTCCATACGGGCGAGCTCTCCGCAGTGCAGCGCTAGGCTGTCGATCGCCGATATCCTTTCCCTTGCGCGCCGGTTCGCTTCCGGGATGAGCCGCCGGAGCTCGAGAGGCCACTCGCTCTTCTCATCGAGTCCTGACAATTCGCGCAGGGTCGGGATCCCGTCGAAACCGGGGAAGTCCCCAAGGAACGCCACCTCATCCCGGGCGATCCGGCATTGACGCTCGAGGGCCCGCGCCCATCGGTCCGGCTCCCCGTCTTTGGCATCCTTGAAGCAGCCGGTGATTTCCTCGGCGCTTGACGTAAGCCGTTCGATGCAAACCCTCGCTGCCGCTAGCGTGGATGGACGGGAACCGAGCGAGGACTCGAGAATCTCCTGGAATTGCGCGAGCGGGGGGGAGAGGGTTCCATCCACGGTGTCTACGAGAACCTGGAAGGTGTCGCTTATGCCTTCCAGCCATCGCTCCCCGAGGATGTCGTGATCCGGGAGTGCGAGCAGGCCCTGCCGCAACGTCAGCAGGTGTCCCGCGAGGTTTCCGCTGTCCACCGTCGAGACGTAGAGGGGGAGCAGCGGTTCCAGGGATTGCGTGTCGTACCAGTTGTAGAAATGACCGCGATGTCGGGCCAGGGTATCCATCGTGCGCAGCGCATTCTCCGTGCGCTCGACGAGTTGTCCGGACGAAAGGTATCCGAAGTCGTAGGCGGCCAGATTCGCAAGGAGCGAAAGTCCCATGTTGGTCGGCGACGTGCGATGGGCGACTGCGCCGACTCGGTATTCCTGGTAGTTGTCCGGTGGCAGCCAATGGTCTTCCGGGCCGACGAAGGTTTCGAAAAATGCCCAGGTCCTCCGCGAAAGCTTCCGGAGAAAGAGGATCTGGTCCCCCGAAAGAGCTGCCCTGCGTCGAGCGAGCGGGCGGCTGATCCACCAGGCGATGGCGGGGGAGGCAACCCACAGGGCCAGGATGGGCCCGGCCGCCGCCAGCGCGACCGGCCGAGAAAACACGAGGTGCATCGTCGCGGCAGCGGCGACTACGGGGCCGATCCACATCGATCGGCAATAGGCTGCCAGGCCTTCTCCGCGATTGCGGTCCGGGCTACCCGACGGTTGCCATTCGAGAAGCCGCTTGTGCGTGAACAGCATCCGCCCGGCCGTGCGCAAGACCGCGTCCAGGCTGAAAAACCCCTCGTACGGCAGGCATGCGAGCGTAAACGCAGCCTGGGCGAGGCGCCGTCCGGCGGATCGCGCTTCGGCGGCAAGGTGCTGGCGCAGCAGCACATCGACGGGCTTCCGGAACATTTCCAGGGCAGAGGCCATCAGGGAGGGAATCAGGAGGATCCCGATCACCGACAAGGTCCAAAACCAGGCGGAAGAGAATGAGTTCCAACCCAGCAGCAACAGGAGGGTCAAGGCGGAAGGTTCGAGGCTGCGCCGAAGATTGTCGAAGATCTTCCATTGGGACAGCCACGAAAGCGGGTTCCGCAGGCGGGCGTCGCCGGGGCCGGGGACGCGCGACAGCAGCCACCCGGCAATCTGCCAATCCCCACGAATCCATCGGTGGCGACGGTTTACGTCCGCGATGTAGCTGATCGGATATTCCTCGTACAGGTGTGCATCGCTTAACAGTCCCGCCCGGGAATAACATCCTTCCAGGAGGTCGTGGCTGAGGATCCGGTTCTCGGGAAGCCGTCCTTTGAGGGCCTGCTCGAACGCATCGACGTCGTAGATCCCTTTTCCGATGAAGGAGCCTTCGTCGAACACGTCCTGGTACACATCGGAGATTGCGCGTGTGTACGGGTCGATTCCCGGTTCGCTCCCGAACAATCGCGCATATCGCGACCGGTTCGCGCCCGACAGGCTGTCGGCCACGCGCGGTTGCAATATGCCGTGCCCCTCGGAGACGCACTGTATCCGCTCGTCGAACCGCGCACGGTTCAGCGGGTGCGCCATGGCTCCAACGAACTGCCGCGCCGAGTCGCGCGGTAGCAGCGTATCCGTGTCAAGGGTGATCACGTATTTCACGTGCGGTAACACCGCCGTTTCCCCGATGACGAGGGAAAAGCGATCCTCCGCTTCGTCGCGGAGAAGCAGATTCAATTCCGCAAGCTTCCCCCGCTTGCGTTCGTAGCCCATCCAGATCCGCTCCCGGGGATTCCAACGTCGTGGGCGATGAAAAAGGAAGAACGCGTCGCTCCTTTCACCCCGGTACTTTTCATTCAGTCCTTCGATACCCTCCCGGGCCAACGACAACAGCGGTTCGTCCTCCGGAATCGTTGCATCGCTCGCGTCCCGGAAATCCGTCAGCAGGCCGAAGTGCAGGTTGTCGTGCCGGTTCGCCAGGAACCGGACTTCCAGCGACTCGACCAGGTCTTCGATGTTGCGGGCGCTCGTGAGCATCGTCGGAATCACCACCAGGGCGCGCGATTCCGGGGGAATACCTTCGGAGAAGTCCATACGCGGCAGCGGATGCGGTTTCACAAGCAACGTGGCGAGCCAGTTCACCAGTGCGACCGCCAGCCGGCTGGCACACAACAGGGAGAGGACGCCAAGCAGGGCGAGCAACCAACCATGCAGCCCGCCGACATGCGCCTTCGCCAGCAAGGCCCCGGATAAAATGACCGACAACAGCGTGACCGAGCTCAGATAGATGTAGAGGGAAAAGGGACTTGTCATTTCCCGAAGGGTTTCGAGGAGTGGCAGACGCATCTCCGCTTCCTGTTGCAGCTGAGGCAATCCCCTCTCGATCAGGTAATACCCGACGTGTGCCGTGCGATCGTCCGGTCCGTTCCTGGATGCGCCCTCTCCGGCCAGCTGGACCGCCTTTCTTGCCACAACGGATTCGTGAAAACGACTCCTCTTCGCGATCTTCTCGACAACGTGGCGGTAGCGGTCGCGGGTGGTGAAATCCATCCGGTCGTAGGCTCCACCCGGGTCCTCGCGCAGTGCCTGGTCAACGGCGCTCATCGTCTCGACGAATGCGCGCCAGTCCATCGCTCCAAGGAAACGAAGGCTGCCGATGCTGTTGCTGATGGAAACCTGGTCGGCGGCCATTTGTTGGTTTTCCGACCGCACCAACTGCTCGATCGACAGGCCGGACTCGGAAAGCCGTTGTTCGATCCAGGTGAGCGGCAATGCCAGGGCTGTGCTCTGCCCCTGCAATCGGCGGGCGAATTCCGCCACGAACGAGCTGACCATCGGGGGGTGTGACCGCGCCATATCTGCGGTCATCAATATCAGGCTCTTCGGGTCTTTTTCGGCGATTACCATCATCTGTTCCGCCCAGCGGGCGGCGAGGTCCCGGTGGATGCTTCCGGCGACAACCCGCGCTCCGACCCGACGGAGATTTTCGATCAGCGCCAGGCGCAGCATGATGGGGATGGCCCACAATTCGCCCAGCTTCAAGACGGTCACCTTCTGGTAGGACGCCACGAAACTGCTGAGACTTTCCGGGTCCACCCGTCCATCGCCGTGCGAGATCGCTTCGTGCGCGATGTCGTAGACGCGCGGAAGTCCGGCCGACGGTCCGTCCAGCAGGCGAGGCAGTTCCCTGCTGTAACCTTTCGGCAAGTGCCTCTTGGCCGTGCGGATCTGTTCTTCGATCAGATAGAAGTTGTCGAGGAGCCATTCCCCGGCCGGCGCGATCCGGCGGTTCGCATTGACCGCAGACGTTAAAAGGTTGCAGGCTCCCGTCAGGATGCGTTCATTCTCCGCCAGCCGGACCAGAAGCCGGTCACGGATTCCTCTCGGACCCAGCTTGTGCAAGCCCGCAAGGGTTATCCCATGCTGCTTCATCTGTTCGCTGCTGAACAGTTCCGACCGCAGCGGCAGTTCGTCGCCGGCGTACATTTCCGCCGACCCGCTCCCGCGGATGCCCGCCCCTATATGGCGCAGCTTCGCGAGGATGGACTTGCCGCTCACCTTCAAGCAGGTGGTCTCCTTCTACCTATGAATCAGGATGGGTCCGCCGGCAGGGAAACGAAAGGGCCATGGGTTGCCCCATGGCCCTCTCTGGATACCCGCCGAAGCGGTGTTTGCCCTTTACCGACGGAAGCCCCCGATATGGCCCCGGCCCGGCCCCGAGCCGTCGCGGGGTACCTTCGCCTGGGCCTCCGACACCTT
>Ga0031653_10000130_pt1 | contig 13321 bp, 12 predicted proteins | sample FrelakmetBRP12BR_FD_55210 | JGI IMG/M metagenome (GOLD analysis project Ga0031653, IMG submission 55210) | Freshwater lake sediment microbial communities from the University of Notre Dame, USA, for methane emissions studies - BRP12 BR | ecosystem: Environmental > Aquatic > Freshwater > Lake >... | reverse complement strand
CTCACCCTCTTGAGTCCTTCTGCTCCCATTGAGAGGATATAGGCATAAGCTTTGATCAACACTCCGAAGTTCCCATAGAAGGCCTTCATCTTTCCAATGCTGTGCGGCCGATGGTCATTAAGCCGGTAAACTTCTCCATATTTTTCAATCACGGGAATCGGGAGAAAAGGAGCCAGCTCTTTTTTGATCGCCACAGGACCAGCTCCAGGACCTCCTCCACCATGAGGAGTCGAAAAGGTCTTATGGAGATTGATGTGAACCACATCGACCCCCAAATCACCCAGTTTTACCCTCCCCATCAAGGCATTGAGATTAGCTCCGTCACAATAGACAAATCCTCCTTTGTGGTGGACAATCTCGACGATCTTCCCTAAATTTTCCTCGAAAAAGCCTAATGTATTGGGGTTGGTCACCATGACGGCTGCCACCTCTTCATCCATCAGTTCGGCAACCTTTTCCGGAGGGATGACCCCTTTTTCATTCGATTTAATCTCCACCATCTGATAAGAAGCAATTGTAGAAGTGGAGCAGTTCGTTCCATGGGCCGTATCCGGAACCAGTATCTTTTTTCTTCTCTCCCCGCGTGCCAGAAGACATGCCTTGACCATCATCAAACCTGTTAATTCACCCTGAGCTCCGGCAGCCGGTTGTAACGTCACATCATCCATCCCCGTGATTTCGGCAAGAAAGTTTTGTAATTCATACATCAACTTCAGAATTCCTTGGGAAAGTTCTTCCGAAGTGTANGGATGGATGTTAGAGAATCCACTCATTCTTGCAATTTCTTCATTGACCTTTGGATTGTATTTCATCGTGCAGGAACCCAAGGGATAAAGTCCGCTATCCACTCCATAGTTCCATTGAGAAAGTCGGGTGAAATGGCGAACTACATCAACCTCGCTCAGCTGGGGAAACCCTTCGAGTTCTTTCCGTAAAAGATGAGAAGGGATCAAGCGGTGAGCCCCACCTTCCTCAACATCCCATCGAGGCAAGGAATATCCCTTTCTGCCTTTTCCACCCTGTTCAAAAATCAGGGGTTCGTCTTGAATGAGCCCAGTGTCTTTAATTTTCCCCATCTCACTTCCTTTGATTCGACATCACTATTCTACATATTTCCTAAACGTTAAGTATAAGGCTTAAAGCGATAACACCTTACTCCTGACGCCTAACGCTTCACGACTTAAGCGCTTTCTCCAAGGCTTCAGCCCAACGATCGATATCCTCCTTTCTATTCATCTCGGTCACGGTGACGAGAAGGTGACGACGGAGTTCAGGGTAAAATTTTGCCAAGGGGAGACCCCCTAAGATTTTCTCCTTTTTTAGTTTCCCCAAAACCTCTTCAGGTTCCTTTTCAATCTGCAAGACGAATTCATTGAAAGTAGGAGCGGTGAAATTCAGTTTGCAACCACGAATTTGAGAAGCGACCTTCTTTGCATATTCTGCCTTGCTCAGGTTCATCATAGCTAACTCTCTTAAACCCTCTTTTCCGAGGCAGGATAGAAAAACTGTTGCCATCAAGGCACAAAGCCCTTCATTCGTGCAGATATTGGAAGTAGCGCGGTCCCTCCGAATGTGCTGTTCCCTGGTTGCAAGGGTGAGGACAAAACCTCTCTTATTCTCTAAATCAACTGTTTCGCCAACCAATCGGCCAGGCATATTTCTGACAAATCTTTCCTGTGTGGTGAAGATTCCCAGATATGGGCCACCATAAGATATAGGGATTCCCAGACTCTGGCCTTCGCCTGCAACGATATCCGCTCCCATGGCACCTGGGGGTTCTAAAATTCCATAGGCCACTGCGTCACTGAAACCTCCAATCATTAACCCCCCAAAGTCGTGGACTTTTTTCCCAATGGGATGGAGATCTTCAATGACGCCAAAAAAATTAGGGCTCTGAATCACCACTGCGCTGACCTCTTCGTTGAGGAGTTCGAATAAAACCTTCTCATCCGTTCGGCCTTTATCTTTCTTAAAAGGAATGAGAACGATCTCTTGCTGATCAGGGTCGATATAGGTTTGAATCACCCTTCGATATTCAGGATGAATTGCCTCCGAAAGAAGAACTCTCTTTCTTCTTGTCATCCGGTGGGCCATCAAAACAGCTTCTGCTAAACTTGATGCTCCATCGTAAAGGGAGGCATTTGAAACTTCCATCCCTGTCAATTGGCACATCAATGTCTGGTATTCGAAAATCGCCTGAAGCGTTCCCTGGCTGATCTCAGGTTGATANGGGGTATAAGCGGTGTAAAACTCGGACCGGGAGATCAAATGAGAGACGGCAGCAGGAATAAAATGATGATAAGCTCCTGCTCCTAAAAAACTGCTCATCACAGGAACCTGCAGTCCTTGTAAGTGGCGAATGAGATCAGGTTCTGAAAGAGGCTCGGGAAGGTTTAAAGGTTTGGAAAGCCTGTATTCCTTAGGAATGACTTGGAATAGGTCTTCAACCCTCTTGAGGCCAATAGCCTTCAGCATTTTTTGGACATCTTCTTCGGTATGGGGAATGTAACGAATAAAGTCCTGCATCTACAATTCCTCAGGAAGCCAGCCCCTGTAGTCTTTGGCTGAAAGAAGTTCTTTTAACTCATCCCTGTCTCGAATTTCCATTTTAACCAACCACCCCTTCCCATAAGGATCTTCATTGACGAATTGGGGATGGTCTTTGAGGGTAATGTTTCCATCTATCACTTTACCGGCAACGGGAGAGTAAATATCGGCAACGGTTTTTACNGATTCAACCACTCCAAGGCTATCCCCTTTCATAAACTCAGATCCCATTTCGGGAAGTTCCACATAAACGATATCCTTCAATTGGCACTGCGCATAATCCGTTAGGCCGATCGTCACCTGACTCCCTTCATTTTTTACCCATTCATGACTCTCTGTGTAAAGCAATCCGTCTGGACATTTCATTATCTACCCTCCTTAACCAAAACTTATCATTGAAAAATGCAAATTGCAAAATGAAAAATGCAAAGGAATGATCAAACTTATTTTAATTTTTCCAACGGAATATTGATGTCCTTTTCGAGGATAGAGATATGTTTCAGTTCACCCTTGATCAGGATCATATGCTTAGAAGTCTTAGGGGGCATTCTTCTACCTGCTAACGCTGTTTGAATGATCATCTCTTTCGTTATCTTTTCATCCTCTCTCCAAGGAATGACTTCTATCTCTGGTGATTGGTAGTCAAAAAGAATGACAGGAATCTTCTTGCACCCTATCTTTTTTAAAGCGTGTAATCGGTGATGCCCATCCAAGATAATATAAGTTTTTTTATCCACGGCAATAGGCATTTTTAGAATACCATCCGATAGGATTTCATTCTTCAATTGCTCCAAGTAATCGGGCCGAATCTCTTCGTGTTCTTTTAATGCTTCTAAATCGATGAAACAAATGTCGTCCGTGATTTGTAAACTATTTTTTGGTGACCTCTTTGACCGATGAATCTTGCCGAGAGATTTTTTCTTCTTCATGGCTTCCCATCCCTACCACGATTTTTTCTCCCCCTCACCCCTCCTTCTCCCCCTGGGGGAGAGGGGAAGGGTGAAGGGGATTTTTTGCCCAAAATAAAAAGAGGAAGACGATTTTATTCGTATCGCCTTCCTCCTGTCTCTTGACCTGAGAGATTATTCCACCCATTGGCGGAATTTTTCCCCTTCGGTGTCCAACCCTTCGATTAACACTTAGGGTGAACCCCACGTAAGAGTCGGAGGGTCGAATCTTTCCAGGATTTAAGTAAGTTACAGTCCTTTTGCCTGAGAGTTTCGTCCCAATCTTATTAGGATTTGCCCCTTCGGCGCCCCTTTGGATATGGAGTCTCTCCTGTAACCTATAAAAATTTTGTTCCAATTATGGAGCCATGTCAAGAGAAATTTGTTACTTTTGACATCCAAAATTTGTTGACAAAGTTTCTTAAAAACTATAATCATAAAGTTATGTGAAATTGGAGGTTGGTATGAAAGACTTACCAAGTGTGGCGGTTTGTGGATGTGGAAGTGCTGGGACAGCGATTGCAGCCGATGTTTCTTTCATGCGCTGTCAAGTAAATCTCTTTGAGCTACCAGAATTTGAGAAAAATATTGTTCCTATTCGTGAATGCAAGGGGATAGAATTGACAGGAAGGACCTCCTCTGGAAAGACAGGGTTCGCCAAGCTGAACAGAATTACGACGGATCCGGAAGAAGCTATTGAAGATGCAGAATTGATCATGATCACAGTGCCCGCCCCTGCGCACAGGGCTTTCTTTGAGGCCCTGGCTCCTTACTTTATAGAAGGCCAGACAATATTGGTAAACACAGGATATTGGGCCAGTCTAAGGATGAAAGATTTACTGAAGAGAAAAGGGGTTCTGGAAAAAGTCACCGTGGCCGAAGAACATATCATGCCTTATCTCAGTCGTACCGTTGGACCGGCTCACGCACACATATACAATTTCAAAAGAGATTTAAAGGTGTCTGCTTGGCCGGCAACAAAAAATGAAGCAGCTTACAAATTAGTGAAAAAAGTCTATCCTCAATTTACCCTGACGAAGAACGTTATCGAAAACAATTTTTATGCGGGCAATCCATCTGTCCATGCCCAGATCACCCTTCCCAAAGCGGCCTTCTTTTTTGAACAAGCAAAAGAATTTAAATTTTACGGCGAGGTCTCTTCGTGTGCATCGAAACTGACGGACGCATTTGACAAAGAAAGAATAAAGGTCGCTCAGGCATTAGGTTGCGATGTTCCTCACGCCTTCGACTGGTTTCGAAGAACCTACCAGTACCAAGGGGATAATCTCTATGAAATTTTTGGTAAAGTAACAAATGAACACGCTCAGCGATGGGGGACGGATGCCGGAAACCGAAGGGTACTTCAAGAAGATCTCTGCTATTTCCTTTTCCCCATGGAACAGTTCGCTGATGTTTTAGGAATTGAAGTCCCTGTGACGAAAGCCATTATTGAAATTCTTAAAATTTTTACAGATTTCGACTATCGGGCAAATGGCGTTACCTTGAAAGACCTTGGAATGGAGGGGTTTACCCAAAAAGAACAATTTATTAATTATGTCACATAGACTCAAACTTTTTATGACTTAAAAGGAGAAAAAATGGTCAGAGAAAGAGAAAAAATTATGTTGATTGGCATCGGCGAACTGGGAGGAATTATCCTGGAATATATGTGCAGGATTCCGGGCATCTCCGAAATTGTAACAGCCGATACGAATGCAGATTGGGGTTTCAGAAAAACAAATAGCGCGATTGAGGGCGCATCCTATATGGGATTGTATCCGAACATTAACTTTCATCCCATCGATCTACTGAACATAGAAAAAACCGCTGATCTTATTAGGAAAATTAATCCCACGATCATCTGTAATGGAACCACTCTCCAATCTTGGTGGGTGGTCAATGAACTACCTCCAGAAGTCAATGCCAGAATCTATAAAGACAAATGTGCGATCGGACCCTGGACAGCCATGCATCTGGCACTGACATCCAAGCTAATGAAGGCTGTTAAAATGTCCGGCATCGATACCTATGTGGTAAATACCTCCTATCCAGACGTTATCAATCCCAGCCTAGCTCGGGTGGGTCTGGCTCCCACCGTGGGCATTGGAAATATGGATCTAGCTGTTCCCTATATCCAGAAGGCTGCTTCAGAGATTTTAAATGTTCCTATGAGCAATGTGGGAGTGGAACTGATTGCCCACCACTACCATGCCTATTACTGGTGCCGCTATGGAACCGGCTCCGAAGTTCCTTTCTATCTAAGAGTCTATGTAGGGAAAGAAGATGTGACAGAACGGTTGGGTGATATGAAGAAATTTATTGCAGAGCTCCCGAAACGCGGCATGAGGCCGGCTGGGCACCACGGCCAGTTTGTTGTAGCCGGGTCTGCCTTGAAAAATATCATGGCTATTTTTAATGACACAGGAGAAATTACTCACGCACCAGGTCCTCAAGGATTGGAAGGTGGTTACCCAGTGAAATTGAGCCGGAAAGGGGCCGAAGTTGTCTTGCCGAAAGGAATGACCCTTAAACAGGCTAGGGCAATCAATCTGGAAGCCCAGCAGCACGATGGTGTCCAGGAAATTAAAGACAATGGCGATGTTGTGGTCACAGAGGAAGCCTATACCACTTTTAAAGAAGAATTAAATGTGGATTGTAAAGTGATCACCATCGAAGAATCCTTTGAGCAGGCTATGGAATTGAGGAAAAAGTTTCACGAATTTGCTCAAAAACATGGCGTCAAGATTTAAAAATTAACCAAGAAAGGAGGGTGCTGAAATGAGATTTAAGAAGGGAATGTTTATCTTCATTTTATTGAGTGGGCTTGTCTTGATCATGGGGAGCATGGACTCTCCTATCGTTCTGGGGCAGTCCAAAGAGCCGGTGAAGATTGGTTGTTTGACCCCTCTCTCACCTCCAGGTGACCAGGCTTCTGGCAAAAGAATCCAATGGGGAGCAGAACTGGGCATCAAATATGTGAACGAAGTGATGGGGGGCGTTTTGGGTGGAAGACCTTTGCAATTGGCTGTTGAAGATGATCAGGGGACTCCAGCAGAGGGAGTGTCTGGTTATCGAAGACTCGTCACGAAAGAAGGGGTCGTCGGTGTTCTCGGACAATTTCATAGTTCGGTATGCATTGCAGTGAGCGAAGTGGCGAAGGAGTTGGGTGTACCATTGTTTTCAACGGGTGCTTCCGCTGCAAAGATTACGGAATCACGTTATCCCACTATTTTTAGTATCATGGGACTTATTCCAAATCGGTCCGAGTTTTACATCGAATTTGCAAAAAAGATGGGATTAAAACGCGTGGCAGTTCTGGGAGAAGACACAGATTATGGGACAGAGTTTGATAAGTGGGTCAAAGAATATGGAAAAAAGGAAGGGATTGAAGTAAAAGGTATCATCTTCCCGAGGACGGCCACTGATCTCACCCCTTCCCTCTTGATCATGAAAGCTTGGAATCCGGATCTAGTAATCAACGCAGGCGTTGCGCCGGCAGCCTATCTCGTTGTCAAACAAGCCTATGATGTGGGTCTTTTCCCCAAGGTTCCAATGCTGGCCACATTTGACTGGTGCAACCGACCGGAATATTGGGAGGCAGTAGGAGATAAAGGGAACTTCATTCTCTATATGACCTATTACAAACCGGGAATGCCTGTGGCCGCTTCAGGAAATTGGATGATTCCCAAATATGTTGAAGCCTATAAAGAGGACCCAACTTTTTACGCCCTGAATGCCTTTGGCCAAGTTGTGATTCTTGCTCAAGCCGTGAATGTTGCTCAATCGGCTAAGGCCAAAGATGTCCTTGCTGCCCTGAACACAAAGACCTTCACCGATTGGAGTGGCACAGTGAAGTTTGAAGAGCATCCAGGGATGAGGTGGCATAATGTTTCACCACCCATGTTGATCCTTCAAATGACGAAAGTGAGGCAACCTGGCAAAGAGTCCAAGACGATATGGCCTCCTGCCAAGGGCGGTGATGGAAAAATTCAAAATCCCTAATTCACAGAGACGAATTATCAAGTAAATCGCAAACCAATGTAGCCCCTCCAGAATGATATTCTGGAGGGGCATCTCCATTTTCACCCAAAGGAGACACGAAGATCGATACCCAACTTTTCATGCAATTTTTGATCTCAGGAATCATATTGGGCACCCTCTATTGTTTGATGTCTTTGGGGGTCAACTTCATTTATGGCATCATGAAAGTCATCAACTGGGCCATGGGTGAGTTTTTCATGATCGGTGCCTATGTCCAGTATCTTTTGATTGTCTTTTTTCTGGGAGTCCGTTACTGGTATATCGGCGTTTTTATCGCCGCCCTTTCCACATTCTTCCTCGGAGCCTTTGTACAAAAGATACTCATCAAGCCGATGTTTATTGGCATCGTCGAGGAAAAGACAGAATATGCGACCATCGTCACTATTGCCATGGCCATCCTGTTTAGAAATCTTGCGATTTTCATAGGAGGCCCTTATATCTACACACCGCCAGATTACGCACCTCCCACCCGTATCGGACCCCTTCCTTTAAGTGGAAACAATTTCATTGCTTTTATCGGAACAATCGCTATTCTCGCTTTCTTCTTTTACTTTTTGAAAAGGACTTGGATTGGAAAAGCATTCCAGGCTGTCTCTCAGAATCGAACTGGAGTCCTAACGGCCGGAATCGACGTTCTGAAATTCGACATGATCGCTTTTGGTATTGGAACCGCTTTAGCCGGTGCAGGTGGAGCCCTTCTGGCCCCGGTCCTTCTCGTACATCCCCTTTGTGGTGTGATCCCAACGGTAAGGGGATTCGAAATCATCGTGATCGGTGGATTGGGTTCGATCCCGGGTGTCTTTATCGCTGGCCTTTCTTTAGGAATAGCTGAAAGTTTGGGCGCAGCCTTTATCAACCCTTCCTTTATCGATATCTACGGGTTTGGACTCCTCATGTTTATCTTATTGATAAAACCTTATGGACTGTTCGGAAAGCCTGAGCGGAGCGTGTAGTGCCAAAACTTAGATTAAATTACTTCGGACCATTATTTTTCCTTTTGATCGCCATGATCCTTCCTTTTTTTCTCGCTGACTATTGGATTTATTCCCTCACCATTACCCTCTATTATGTGGTCATGGCCGTTACCTGGAATCTGCTCGGAGGTTATACGGGTCAGTTCTCTCTCAGCCATCATACCTTTGCTGTCATCGGGAGCTATACATCGGCCCTCCTGATCATTAAAACAGGCGTCCCCTTATGGATGGGGATGGTCTCTTCATGGATGTTTAATGCCATCATCAGCGTGCTACTCGGTATTCTCTGTTTACGGATGCGTGGCATTTATCTCGCCCTGACAACATGGGCCTTTGCAGAAATTGTCAAGACTTATATCCGGATGGACTTTGAATTTACCGGTGGAGATAGGGGCCTCAAAACTCTCTTGTTTTTTAAGACCATGAACCCTTTACCCTACTATTATCTCTTTTTGGCCTTTGCTGTTCTGACGATTATCGTCATCGCCATCATCATGCGTTCACGGATCGGTTATTACCTTAGGGCTATCCGAAATGATGAAGTAGCAGCTCAAGCCATGGGCGTTGACATCGTTCGTTGGAAGGTCTTTGCCTTTATGGTGGCCAGCGTTTTTGCAAGTATGGCTGGAACCCTTTACGGTCATTTTACAGGATTGATCAGCCCTGTCTCAGGTGAATTTTATGAAATGGCACTCATCATCATTTTTGTGGTCATTGGCGGTATGAGGAGTCAAACCGGGCCAGTAGTAGGAGCTGTATCTGTTCGTTTTCTTGCGGAGGTTCTGAAAAAGTGGCCCGAAGTCCGCATGGTGATTCTCGCTTCTATTGTCATCCTCATCATGCGGTTTTTTAATGGTGGGCTTATCGAATTTTTAAGAAAAGTTTTTCAACGTATTCGGCAAAGAAAAAGCAGCGAACCTGTTTCTGCCTATTCAAAAATAGAATAAAGACAACACTTTGTTGGAGAAGGAATGAATAACAAAGGTCATTTACTCTTGGACATAAAAAATTTAGTTAAGGATTTTGGTGGATTGAGGGCTGTGAATAATGTTTCCTTGAACCTTAGGGAGGGAGAGATTCGGGGACTCATTGGACCCAACGGGTCTGGTAAAACGACGATGATCAACCTCATTACCGGGATTTACCCCATCGGTCATGGGGCAATTTATTTTTCTGGGTATCGGATCGATGGATTACAACCCAATGTGATTGCCGGGAAGGGTATTATGCGGACCTTCCAAATCTCCAGAGTTTTTAAGGATATGACCGTCCTCGAAAATATGATGGTTCCTGCCCTTTCCCAAAACCAAAACATGATGGAAGCAAAGTTACGCGCAGAAGAGCTTCTCGAATTCGCTCTCCTGGCTCGATTAAAAGAGGAACCGGCCAAGAATCTCTCGGGTGGGCAGAATATGCTGCTTCAGATCGTTCGGGGTTTTATGAATAAGAATCTTCGTCTTTACTTACTCGATGAGCCCTTTGCAGGAGTTCATCAAGTCATCAAGGGTGTCATCCTTAAGACCATCAAGAAAATGAACGAGGAAAAAGCAGTCACCTTTTTGATCGTCAGCCATGAGTTAACGACCATTCAATATCTGTGTCATCAAATTTCGGTTCTCCATCGAGGGGAAATGATATCTCACGGAACCATGGAAGAGGTTGCAAACGATCCCCAGGTGATCGACGCTTACCTTGGAGGATAATATTATCCATGTTAAAAGTTGAGTCTGTGACATCGGGTTATGTCGAAGGGATTGATATCCTTACCGATGTCTCTCTTGATATAAAAGAAGGGATCATCACGGGCATGATTGGCCCCAATGGAGCCGGGAAATCTACTCTTCTGAAGGTGATCTTTGCTTTTCTCAATCCACGGCAAGGGAAAATTTTATTTGAAGGTCAAGAGATCCAAAATACTCTCCCATCTCAATTGAAATGGATGGGGATGAGCTATGTGCCCCAAGGGTTCAGCACATTTCCCCAACTCACTGTCGAAGATAACCTCCTTCTGGGCGCTTGGATTTTTCGACAAGATAAAAAATTATTGGACCAGAGATTAAAGGAAGTTTACGATTTTTTCCCATTGCTTTGTGAGAGGAAAAAAGAGAAGGCCACTTACCTAAGCGGGGGAATCCTACGGATGCTTTGTATCGGAAAGGAAATCATCACCAAACCGAAGCTATTGCTGATCGATGAACCTTCAGAAGGACTGGCTCCAAAAATTGTAAAAGAGATTTATGATTTCCTTTTAACCATAAAGGGACGAGGAACCACAATCTTTTTGGTTGACCAAAATATCCTCAAAGCTCTTGAAGTTTCAGATTATATGTATCTTCTCGAGATGGGGCAAATTAAACAGAGAGGGCCGAAAGAGGAGTTTGAACAAAATATTAGGGAGATCATTAGAGATTCACTTATGTCTCGTTAAACCCATTTACCTCCTTTCAATAACGAATCCTTCTCGCAATCTTATTTCTTAAAAAATCATATTCTTTTCAACACTAAGTCGATCATCAGTTCATTGGCCAGACGATGGAGCTCCTCCCTTAGACCCTTTTCGGATACTGATCGAGGAACCTCCACATCAATATCCATCTCAAAAAGAGGTGTCCCGCTTTCTGCAGAAAGCACACGATGGGTCTCCATGTCAATAATGTTCACTTTGCGATCAGCTAAAAGTCGACAAACTCTGAAGACAATTCCAGCATGATCTATCCCTGAGGTGGTGATCTTAAACCGATCGGTCTCTTCCTTGGCTTTAGGGTAAGCCTCTTCAAAAGTGATCGGAGAATAGAAGACGGTCAAGTTCTTCTCCATTTCAAGTCGCTTCAGGGTAGAAGCGAGTCTCTGATTNACCTCCTCTCTTTCTGTAGAAAAAAGAAGGAGAAGAGCAAAGTGGTTTCGAAGAAGACTCATGCTGGAATCTTCGATATTCCCTCCACACTCATAAATCACTTTTGAAACATCAGCCACAATTCCAGGCCGATCCTTCCCCATCGCCGATAAGATGAAATAGGTCTTCATGGTCACCTCCGTAATAAATCCCCCTTCATCCCCCTTTGCTAAAGNGGGAAAAGAGGGGGATTATCATTCCAATATTTCCAAGTTTGCAGAACGGACTTTCAGACGTTTGCTGCCCACAGTTCCAAAAACAATGGTAGCCTTTTGATTTTCGTCCATCCCCTCCACAGATTTGACCTTCCCCAAGCCAAATTTGGGGTGCCTCACCCGCATCCCTATTTTGAGGGGAAAAAATCCTTCCGGACTTAGAACAATCCCATCCCCTTCTGGATAGAAACTTTCTTGGGAGAGATCATCCATCATTTCCCCAGTCTGTTGAAAATCATCCCTCCACGGTGTTTCCTGGGAAAATAAACTTCCCATTCTCTCCCGCTTCTCCTCAAATTGGATCATTTCCAGAGGGAGTTCATCAAGAAAACGAGAAGGAAGATTAGCCCGGCCCACACCAAAAGTTGATCGTTCCTCTGCTCGTGAGAGGAAGAGCCTCTGTTTCGCACGGGTCATCCCNACATAGAAAAGCCTTCTCTCCTCTTCCATATCCTCAATCTCCTCGCCCCTCCGGTAGTGGGGAAGAAGACCTTCCTCTACTCCCACAATGAAAACCATGGGAAACTCCAGTCCTTTTGCGCAATGAAGGGTCATCAAGGAAATTCGGTTCCCTTTATCCTCATAAAGATCCACATCGGTCACCAACGAGACCTTATCTAAAAAGGTTTCCAACAAAACGCTTTCTTCTCCCTGCTCCAGCCCCATCATCACATTGACGAGTTCGTCAATGTTCTCTATTTTGGAAAAGGCCTCATCCGTTCCTTCCTCCTTCAACCTTTGAAGGTACTCCGTCTTAGCAAGAAGCGCTAAAGTGAGTTGGCTGAGAGTGAGGGAATCTGCATCTTTTCGGAATTCTTCTATCAACTGGATAAACTCCTTCATCTTGGCTTTGACAGAAGGGGTCAGCCAATCTTCTCCGGTCGCCTGTTTCAACCCGTCATAAAGAGAAATTCCTTTCTCCCGAGCGAAGGCCTCTATCTTCTCGATCGTTTTCTCCCCGATTCCTCTCGAGGGGACATTGATAATTCTTTTCAGACTGAGACCGTCCAAAGGGTTATTCATCAACTTCAGATAGGCCAGGACATCCCTAATCTCTTTTCGTTCATAAAACTTCATTCCTCCCACGACGGTATAAGGAATCTTGTTTTTAACCAGTTCGTCTTCCATGGCACGGGACTGGGCATTAATCCTGTAGAAGACGGCAATATCACGATAAGGTCGAATGGACTCCCCCGTAGAAATAGGTTTCATGATTTTCTGGACAACGAAACGTGCCTCATCCATTTCATCCTCGGCCACATAAAAAGTGAGGCGTTCCCCTTCAGGATTCTCTGTCCAGAGTTTCTTCTCTTTTCTGTACCGATTTTTCCGTACGACATGGTTAGCCGCCTGGAGGATGTTCTGAGTGGAGCGATAATTCTGTTCCAAGGTGATCACTTGGGTCTCTGGAAAATCCTTCTCAAAATTCAAAATATTTCCTACCTCTGCTCCTCTCCAGCGATAGATGGACTGGTCATCATCTCCGACCACACAAATGTTCCGATGGGCCTCGACCAAGTGTTTGATGAGTTGATATTGGATCAGGTTCGTATCCTGAAATTCATCCACCATCACATAGTGGCAAAGCTCTTGATAAGATCTAAGGACCTCTGGAAAGCGCCTGAACAGAATCGTCACGAAGGTGAGGAGATCTCCAAAGTCGAGGGCATTATTTCGTTGGAGATCCTCTTGGTAGCGCTGATA
>Ga0031653_10000129_pt1 | contig 13338 bp, 27 predicted proteins | sample FrelakmetBRP12BR_FD_55210 | JGI IMG/M metagenome (GOLD analysis project Ga0031653, IMG submission 55210) | Freshwater lake sediment microbial communities from the University of Notre Dame, USA, for methane emissions studies - BRP12 BR | ecosystem: Environmental > Aquatic > Freshwater > Lake >... | reverse complement strand
AAGCAGCGATCTCCCTTGAGGTAGAGTTCGACCCCTTCCCGACGACAGAGCCTGCAGACGGCCTCACGATACCTTGCCAAAGAAAATGTCCTCCTTGTCCCTTGGGGTTGCGGGGGTCAGACGCGGCGCCGCTTCGGCGGCCGGCATCCGTTGTGCGGGATCGGCGTCACGTCCCGGATGTAGTTGACCTTCAGGCCGGAGGCCTGAAGCGATCGAAGCGCCGCCTCGCGGCCGGATCCTGGCCCCTTGATGTGGACGGTCACGGTGTTCACCCCGCTGTCCATCGCCTTCTTGGCGACTTCCTCGGCGGCCACGGTGGCCGCGAACGGGGTGCTCTTCCGGGACCCCTTGAAACCCTTCGCGCCGGCGCTTGCCCAGGCAAGGGTGTTCCCGTCCGGATCGGTGATCGTGATGATCGTGTTGTTGAAAGTCGCCTGGATGTGCGCCACCCCTACCGGCACGTTCCGTCGGACCTTCCTCTTCCCTTTCTTCTTCGGCGTGGCCATCGTTCCTCCGTCCTTACTTCTTCGTTGCTTCCTTCTTCTTCGCGACGGCGCCCTTGCGCGGCCCCTTCCGGGTCCGGGCGTTCGTATGGGTGCGCTGCCCCCGCGCGGGCAATCCCTTGCGGTGCCGGAGGCCCCGGTATGCCCCGAGGTCCATCAGCCGCTTGATGTTCATCGATATTTCCTTGCGAAGATCGCCCTCGACCCGATAGTTCGCGTCGATCACGTCGCGGATGCGGGCGACCTGGTCTTCGCCCAGCGTGCTCGTCCGCAACTCGGGCGATACGCGCGCCTCCTCGAGGATCTTCATCGCGGAGGTCGGTCCGATCCCGTAAATGTACGTAAGGGCCGTCCCGATCTTCTTCGTCTTCGGAATGTCAACTCCCGCTATGCGTGCCAACCGACTCCTCCTTGGGACGTTCTTTTGCCGCGTCTATCCCTGACGCTGTTTGTGCTTCGGGTTCACGCAGATCACCCGGACGACGCCTTTCCGGCGGATGACCTTGCACTTGACGCAAAGCTTTCGGACCGACGGCCTGACTTTCATCGTTGTCCCCTCTTCACTTCGATCGGTAAGTGATCCGACCCCGGGTAAGGTCGTACGGCGTCAACTGGACGGTCACCCGATCCCCCGGCAGGATCTTGATGAAGTGCATCCGCATCTTGCCGGAGATATGCGCGAGCACCCGCATCTTGTTGTCGAGCTCCACGCGAAACATGGCGTTCGGCAACGGTTCGATCACGGTACCCTCGATTTCGATCGCTTCTTCTTTTGACATATTCCCCTTTACATCCGACTTATTCTAACCATGAAGCTCAAGGAAGACTTAAGATGCTGTACCCATCCGCGGTGACGGCGACCGTGTGTTCGAAATGGGCCGACCGGCTCCGATCCCGCGTCACGACCGTCCACCCGTCCGGCAGAACCTCCACGGGCCACCCCCCCGCGTTCACCATCGGCTCGATCGCCAGGACCATTCCCACCGTGAGTTTCGGGCCGGTATCCCTCTTTCCGAAGTTCGGGACCTGCGGATCCTCGTGCATCGACCTCCCGATCCCGTGACCGACGAAGTCGCGAACCACCGAGAAGCCTTCGGCCTCCACCGTTTCCTGAACGGACGCCGAGACGTCCCCCAGCCGGTTTCCCGGGCGGACCTCCCCGATCCCCGCGGCAAGCGAACGTTCCGTGGCGTCGACAAGCCGGGAGGAGATTCCGTTCACGGTTCCCACGGGAAAGGTCTTCGCGGAATCCCCGTAGAATCCTTCCCGGACGATCCCGAAATCGATGCTCAGGATGTCGCCCTCCCGGATCACCCGGTCTTTCGACGGGATCCCGTGCACCACCTCCTCGTTGATGGAGGTGCAAAGGTGCGCCGGATACCCCATGTACCCCTTGAAGGCGCTCCGGACGCCGTGCCTGGCGATGAACCGGTCCGCGAACGTCTCCAGGTCCCACGTGCTCACTCCGGGACGGATCAGCGGCCTGACTTCCTCAAAGAACTGTCCTACGACGGCTCCCGCGCGCCGCATCACCTCGATCTCCCGAGGCGACTTTACGAGAATCATCCCCTACCGGAGAATCTTCACGATGCCGGCATAGATGGCGTCGATCTCACCGGAGGCCACCACGGACCGGATTTTCCCCGTGTTCTTGTAGTAGTCGAGCAGCGGCGCGGTTGCCTTGTTGTAGTTGGTCAACCGGTTCGTGATCGTCTCTTCCTTGTCGTCGTCCCGCTGGATCAGGGCGGTTCCGCACTTGTCGCACTTCCCCTCGGCCTTGGGCGGATTGAACTTGACGTGGAACATCGCCCCGCAGCCGGTGCAGGTCCGCCGCCCGCAAAGCCGCTCCATCAGGTCGTTCTGGTCCACTTCGAGGGAGAGGACGAACCGGATCTCCTTTCCCAACTCCTTCGTCACCCGGTCGAGCGCCTGGGCCTGCGGAATCGTCCGCGGAAATCCGTCGAGGATGAACCCCTTGGCGCAATCGGCCGCGGCGAGACGCTCCTTGACGATCCCGATCACCACTTCGTCGGGGACCAGTCCGCCCGCGTCCATGAACGACTTGGCCTGTTTCCCGAGGGCGGTTCCGTTCTTCACGGCCTCGCGAAGCATGTCGCCGGTGGAGATCTGCGGAATGGCGAACGCCTGGGTCAACTTCTTAGCCTGGGTCCCCTTCCCCGCGCCGGGAGGGCCCAGCAGGATGATTCCCATCATCGGCTTATCCCCTCCTTCCCTTCATCTGGCCTTTCTTGAGAAATCCTTCGTAGTGCCGGGTGATCAGGTGCGACTCGATCTGCTGGACCGTGTCCATCGCGACCCCCACCACGATCAGCAGCCCTGTCCCGCCGAAGTAGAAGGGGACGTTGAAGCGGGCGATGAGGATGCTGGGCAGGACGCAGATGACCGACACGTAGATCGCGCCCCCCAGGGTGATCCGGGTCAGGATCTTGTCGATGTACTCCGCCGTCTTCTTCCCCGGACGGATCCCCGGTACGAACCCGCCGTACTTCTTCATGTTGTCCGCCACGTCGACGGGATTGAAGGTGACGGCCGTGTAGAAGTAGCAGAAGAAGACGATGAAGGCGACGAAGAGCAATTCATACCCGAACCGGCCCGGCGTGAGCGCGTCGGAGATCGACCGGGTGATCGGGTGCTTGATGAAGCTGGCGATCGTCGCGGGGAAGAGCAGGATGGAGGAGGCGAAGATCGGCGGGATGACGCCTGCCGTGTTCACCTTGAGGGGCAGGTGCGTGCTCTGCCCTCCGTACACCTTGCGCCCGACGATCCTGCGGGCGTACTGCACCGGGATCCGCCGGTGCGCCCTCTCGAAGTAGATGATGACTCCGACGACGGCGACCATCAGCGCCAGGAGGAAGAGGCCCGCGAAGATGTTCATCTCCCCCGTCCGGACCAGGGTGACCGTCCGGACCAGGCCGCTCGGAAACCGGGCCACGATGCCGGCGAAGATGATGAGCGAGATCCCGTTCCCGATCCCCCGTTCCGTGATCTGCTCGCCCAGCCACATCAGGAACGCGGTCCCCGAGGTGAGGGTGATGACCGTCATGATCCGGAACGCCCATCCGGGGTGATAGACGACGGATCCCGCACCGGCGGAGACGCTCTCCAGCCCGACGGCGATCCCCATCCCCTGGACGACGGACAGGACGATCGTTCCGTACCGGGTATACTGCGTGATTTTCCGCCGGCCGAGCTCCCCTTCCTTGGAGAGCTTCTCGAGCTGCGGAATGACGACGGTCAGCAGCTGAAGGATGATCGAGGAGCTGATGTACGGCATGATCCCGAGGGTGAAGATCGAGAAACGCGCGAGCGCCCCGCCGGAGAACATGTCGATCAGGCCGAAGAGGGTCCCGGCCTGGGAGTCGAACACGGCCTTCAGGGCAAGGTTGTCGATCCCCGGGGTGGGGATGTGGATCCCGATCCGGTAGACGATGAGGAGCAGCCCCGTGACGAGGATGCGTCGCTTGAGCTCCGGGACCCGGGTGATGTTCTGGAAACCGTCGAGCACGGGTCAGACCTCCACAGTCCCGCCGGCGGCCTTGACCTTCGCGACGGCCGTCTTGCTGGCCCGGTCGACCTTCACCGCGAGCTTCCGTGTCACTTCCCCGTCGCCGAGCAGCTTGATGCCGATAAAAGATCCCTTCACCAGGCCCTCGCGCCGAAGCTCCACTTCGTCGACGACGGAGCCCTCTTCGAACCGGTTCAGGTCCTTCACGTTGACGACGGCCATCTCTTCCCGGAAGATGTTGACGAATCCGCGCTTGGGAACGCGTCGCTGCAGCGGCATCTGGCCGCCTTCGTAGCCCGGCTTGGTCCCCCCGCCGCTGCGCGCCTTGAGTCCCTTGTTCCCCTTGCCGGAGGTCTTCCCGAGACCGGAGCCTTCGCCCCGCCCGATGCGCTTGCGCGCGCTTTTCGCCCCTTTCGCGGGGCGCAGATCCGTGAGTTTCATTTCGTCTCTCCCACTTCTTCCATGCGAACGAGAAACTTGATCTTTTCCACCATGCCGCGGATTTCGGGAGTGTCCTGGCGGAGGACCGGACGGTTGATCCGGGTGAGCCCGATTCCCTGCGCGACCTTCCGGTGGTACGGGGTCCGACCGCTGAGACCCCGCACGAGGGTGATGCGCAACTGTCCGCTCATGCCGTCGCCTCTTCCTCTCTCGGGCCGCGGATCGCGGCGACCTGTTCGGAGGTGCGCAGCTGCGAAAGCCCCTCGATCGCCGCCTTCACGAGGTTGTGGGGATTGTTGCTCCCCAGCGACTTCGTCAGGATGTTCGAGATCCCGCTCGATTCGATGACGGCCCGGACGCCTCCGCCGGCGATGACCCCGGTTCCCGGCGAGGCGGGGCGGATGATGACCTTGCTGGCGCCGAACTCGCCTGTCACCCCGTGCGGTATCGTGCCGTTCACGAGGGGGACCGTGATCAACGACCGCTTGGCGTTTTGCACCGCCTTGCGGATCGCGTCGGGAACCTCGTTCGCCTTACCGAGACCGGTCCCCACGTGCCCGTTGGCGTCGCCGACGACGACGACCGCGCTGAAGGAGAAGCGGCGTCCGCCCTTCACGACTTTTGCGACGCGGCTGATGTGCACCACGCGGTCCTTCAAATCCAGCCCTTCCGGATCGACTTTTTTCAAGCCTTCCTCCCCGTCCCCTCGCGAAAGTGTTCGTGCATTCTCAGAAAACCAGCCCGGATTCGCGGGCCCCATCCGCCAGGGCCTTGATCCGCCCATGATAAAGGAACCCGTTCCGGTCGAAGACGACCCGCTGGATGTTTTTCTCCAGCGCCTTTTTACCGATCCACTGCCCGACCTTCTTCGCGGCGTCGCTCTTGTCGAGCTCGCCGATCTCCGCCCGGAGATCCGGAGAGAGGGTGGACACCGCAAGGATGGTGGACCCCGTGGAGTCGATCACCAGCTGGGCGTAGATGTGCTTGGCGCTGCGGAAAACGGACAACCGCGGGCGCTGTTCCGTACCGAAGATCCGCTTGCGGATCCTGACCTTCCGGTTCTGTCGTGCGGTTTCCCGCTGATTCTTCTGGCTCATGGCGTTTCCGATCCCCGTCGTAAGGAATTGCGCGTTGTCCGCTACTTGCCCGCGGCCTTCCCGACCTTCTTGATCAGCCGTTCGCCGCGGTAACGGATCCCCTTGTTCTTGTAAACATCCGGTTTCCGGAGCATACGGACCCGGGCGGCCGTCTCCCCGAGCAGCTCCTTGTCCGATCCGCTCAGCTTGATCACGGTGTTGGATTCGACCAGGGCGGTGATCCCCTTCGGCAGCGGGAAGACGACCGGGTGCGAGTATCCGAGCGCAAGGTGGAGGGAGCCTCCCTTGGACTCGGCCTTGTATCCCACGCCCACGATCTCGAGGGTTCGCGTGAACCCGTCCGTGACTCCCTGCACCATGTTCGCCAGGATCGTCCGGAACATTCCGTACAGGTTCCGGGCGCCTTCGTCCAGGAGAACGACCGTCGCCGCCGATCCCTTCACTTCCACCGTCACCTTCGGCGGGATGGGGCGCGTGAGACTCCCGTTCTTCCCGGTTACGGTCACCGCTCCGTTCCCGACTTCCACTTTGACCCCGGCGGGAATCGCCACGGGCATTTTACCGATTCTCGACATCGTTTCGCTCCTCGTTGGAAAGGACCCGGAAGCCGCCTACCAGACCTCGCAGAGCAGCTCGCCGCCGATCGAAAGCTTCTTCGCCTTCTCCCCCGTCATGACGCCGCGCGACGTGGAGACGATGGCGATGCCGAACCCGTTCTTCACCGTCGGGATCTCGTCCTTCCCCACGTAGATCCGGCGACCCGGCCGGCTCACCCTGCGAATCCCCTTGATGGCGTACCCCGTTTCGGGCGTCGACTTCAGGGCGATGCGGAGACGGTTCGCGTTCTTCTCGCTCACGACACGGTACCCCTTGATGAACCCCTCCTCCTTCAGGATCTGGGTGATCCCGTGGAGGAGGATCGTCGAAGGGATCTCCATCTGTTCGAACCGGGCCTGTTGCGCGTTCCGCAGGCGCGCGAGCAGGTCGGACACGTGGTCGTTGTTCGCCATTGTCTCTCCTCCCTACCAGCTCGCCTTGACCACGCCGGGAAGCTCGCCGCGCAGGGCGAGCTGCCTCAGGCAGATCCGGCACAGCTGGAACTTCCGATAGAAAGCGCGCGGCCTGCCGCAACGGGGACACCGGTTGTACTTCCGGACCGCGAACTTCGGCGTCCGTTTCGCCTTGGCGATGATCGATTTCTTTGCCAACGTCTGCTCTCCTCTCTTCCTTAAGCCCGGAAGGGCATTCCCATGAGCCGCAGGAGCTCAAGGCCTTCTTCGTCGGTACGCGCCGTGGTCACGATAGTGATGTTCATGCCGCGGATCTTGTCGATCTTGTCGTAATTCACCTCGGGGAACATGATCTGCTCCTTGATCCCGAGCGTGTAGTTTCCGCGTCCGTCGAACCCCTTCGGGGACACCCCCTTGAAGTCGCGCACGCGGGGAAGCGCGATCGCGATCAGCTTGTCGAGGAAGTGGTACATCGAGTCACGCCGCAACGTGACCATGACGCCGATGGGGACCCCCTCCCGCAGCTTGAAATTCGCGATGCTCTTGCGGGCCTTGGTGACCACGGGTTTCTGACCGGTGATGATGCCGATCTCCTCGGCGGCGGTCTCGATCACCTTGACGTTTTCGATCGCGTCCCCCAATCCCATGTTCACGACGACCTTGGAGAGCCGGGGCACCTGCATCACGTTCCGGTACCCGAACTTCTCCTTCAGCCTCGGGACGATCTCCTTTTTGTACTGGTCCTGCAATCTCGCCATTTCCGATCACCCCCATCCGCCATCCCGGCGGAGGTATCCTTTCACTTCTTTTTGGCTTCGAGGACGTCCCCGCACCGCTTGCAGACCCGGTTCCGGTTGCCGGCGCCGTCGTCCGCGATCGCGATCCGCGTCGGCTTGTTGCACTTGTCGCACATGACCATGACGTTGGAATAGGAAACCGGCGCTTCCTTCTCGACGATCCCGCCCTGGGGGTGGGTCTTCCCGGGCTTGATGTGCCGCTTTACCATGTTGAGCTTCTCGATGAAGACGCGCGCCTTCTCCCGGTCGACCTTGAGAACCCGGCCGACCTTCCCCTTCTCCCGACCGGAGATCACCTTCACGATGTCGTTCTTGCGGATCTGCAGCTTGTTCGCGGCTTCCATTCCGCTCCTCCGGGTCACAGGACTTCCGGCGCCAGGGAGATGATCTTCATGAACTTCCTGGCGCGCAGCTCGCGGGCGACGGGTCCGAAGATGCGGGTGCCGATCGGCTCGCCCTGCGGATTCACGAGAACGGCGGAGTTCTGGTCGAAGCGAAGATAGCTGCCGTCCGCCCGCCCGATCTCCTTGACGGTCCGGACCACAACCGCCTTGTGGACGTCCCCCTTCTTCACCTTCCCGTGGGGGATCGCTTCCTTTACGCTGACGACGATGATGTCCCCGACGGTCGCGTAACGGCGCCGGCTGCCGCCGAGCACCTTGATGCAGCAAAGACGCTTCGCGCCGGAGTTGTCGGCCGCGTCGAGCATGGTTTGCATCTGGATCATTTCATTGGCTCCGCTGGGATTTTGCCGTTTACCGCACGGCGGGTCGCTCGATCAGCCGGGCGACTCGCCACCGCTTGTCCTTGCTCAGCGGACGCGTCTCCACGATCTCGACGCGGTCGCCGACCTGGAACTCGTTCTTCTCGTCGTGCGCCTTGTAGGTGACGCGGCGCTTGACGTATTTCTTGTACACTTCGTGCGGGACCAGCCGCTCCACGCGGACGACAACGGTCTTGTCCATCTTGTCGCTGACGATCGTTCCCGTCTTCTTTTTCCGCGCCCCGCGGGTTTCCATCGCGCCCTCCGCCGTCATTTCAGTTCGCCTTCCCTTCCGTCTTCGCGTGGAGGAACGTCACCACGCGGGCCAGGTCCCTGCGCCGGTTGCGGATCAGCATCTTGTTCTCGAGGGCGGACGCGGCGCGCTTCATCTTCAGCCGGAAGATCTCGTCCCTCAGCTCCCGCTCCCTCTGGCGAAGTTCCTCCGCCCCGAGATCCCGCACATCCTTTGTCTTCATGGACGCCTATGCCTCTCTGGAAAGGAATATCGTATGGATCGGGAGCTTGTGGGCCGCAAGCCGGAACGCTTCCCGCGCCGTCGCCTCGTCGACCCCCTCGATCTCGTAAAGAACACGGCCCGGACGGACCACGCAGACCCACTCCTCGGGCGCGCCCTTCCCCTTCCCCATCCGGGTCTCCGCCGCTTTCTTCGTGATCGGCTTGTCGGGGAAGATCCGGATCCAGATCTTCCCTCCGCGCTTGATGAAACGCGTCATCGCGACGCGGGCCGCCTCGATCTGACGGGAAGTGATCCACCCGGCGTCGCTGGCCTTCACGCCGAAATCACCGAAGTTGAGCGTATTCCCGGCCTGCGCCTTCCCGCGGCGCCGGCCTTTCATCATCTTCCGGAACTTGACCCTTTTGGGGGCGAGCATCGTTCCCGTTCTCCTATTCGTTGGTGGCGGGGGAAGAGGGCGCCTTCGGCAGCACCTCGCCCTTGTAGATCCACACCTTCACGCCGATGATGCCGTAGGTGGTTCTGGCCTCCGCGAAGCCGTAGTCGATGTCGGCCCGCAGCGTGTGAAGGGGGACCCGGCCTTCCCGGTACCATTCCGTGCGGGACATCTCCGCGCCGCCGAGCCTGCCGGACACCTGGATCTTGATCCCCTTTGCGCCCAGCTTCATCGAGGAGAGCACGGTCTTCTTCATGGCGCGCCGGAACGCGATCCGGCGCTCCAGCTGCATCGCCACGTTTTCGGCGGTCAGCTGCCCGTCCGTCTCGGGGCGCCGTATCTCCAGGATGTTGATCGACACTTCCTTCGGCGTGAGCTTCTGGATCTCCTTCTTCAGGTTCTCGATCTCGGCGCCCTTCTTGCCGATCACGATCCCGGGCCGCGCCGTCGCGATGATGACGTTGACGCGGTTGCTGCGGCGCTCGATCTCGATGGACGAGACCCCCGCGTGGTTCAGGCGGCCCTTGACGAATCCGCGGATGCGCAGGTCCTCCTGGAGTTGCGACGCGTACTCCTTTTCGGAGTACCAGCGCGAGCGCCAGCTCTTGATGATCCCCAGCCGAAAACCGTAAGGGTGTACCTTCTGTCCCAAAATCCGCCTCCTGTAAGCGGTTAGCTGCGACTGCTAATATCTGGCAGGCGAAAAATGGCCCGAGCCATTTTATGCCTCGTCGACCACGATGGTGATGTGACTCGTCCGCCGCTTGTATTTGTGCGCCCTTCCCATCGGCGCCGGCCGGAACCGTTTCTGCGAGGCCCCGACGTTCACGCAGGCGCTCTTGACGTACAGCGTGCCCACGTCGATCACGCCGGTCTGCCCGGCGTTCGCGATCGCCGAATCGAGGACTTTCTTCACGGTCGCGGCGCACGCCTTGTTCGCAAGGGCAAGGATCGTCCGTGCCTCGGAGATCTTCTTCCCGCGGATCAGGTCCACCACGAGGCGCGCCTTCCTCGGGGAGACGCGCATGAACTTCGCCGTCGCGGTTGCTTCCATCTGCTGCTCTCCTTCCCCGCTCTTACTTCTTTACCTTGGCCTTGCGGTCTCCCGAGTGGCCGTGGAACGTCCGCGTGGGGGAGAACTCGCCGAACTTGTGGCCCACCATGTTTTCCGTGACGAAGACCGGCATGAACTTCCGCCCGTTGTGCACGGCGAACGTGTACCCCACCATTTCGGGGGTGATGGTCGAACGCCGGGACCAGGTCTTGATGATCTTCTTGTCGCCGGTCTCGACGGCCTTGTTCAACTTCCGCGCAAGGCCTGCCTCCACGTACGGTCCCTTCTTGATGGATCGCGCCACGTCGGAGCCCCTTTTCCTTTATTTTCCGCGCCGCTTGACGATGTACTTGTCGGTCGACGGGTTCTTCCGGGTCTTGTAGCCCTTCGTCGGCTTCCCCCACGGGGTGCACGGGTGTCGGCCTCCGGAGGAGCGCCCCTCCCCGCCGCCGTGCGGGTGATCGACCGGGTTCATGACCACGCCCCGGACCGTCGGACGGATACCCTTCCAGCGATTGCGCCCCGCCTTTCCGATCGACACCTTCTCGTGATCGAGGTTTCCGACCTGCCCCACCGTGGCCATGCACTCGATGAACACCAGGCGGACCTCTCCGGAGGCCAGCCGCAGGTGCGCGTACGTCCCCTCCTTGGCGAGGATCTGCGCCACCGAACCTGCGGACCGCGCGATCTGTCCGCCTTTCCCGACCTTCAGTTCGATGTTGTGCACCATCGTGCCGACCGGGATGTTGCGGATCGGGAGGGCATTCCCGGGCTTGATGTCGGCGCCGGCGCCCGAAAGAACCGTATCGCCGACGGAAATTCCGGTCGGGCAGAGGATGTACCGCTTCTCCCCGTCCGCGTAGTTCAGCAGGGCAAGCCTCGCGGACCGGTTCGGGTCGTATTCGATCGCCGCGACGGTCGCGGGGACGTCGACCTTGTTCCGCTTGAAGTCGACGATCCGGTACTTGCGCTTGTGCCCACCCCCGCGGTGCCACACCGTGGTCTCGCCGAGATTGTTTCTCCCACCGGAGCTCGAAAGGCTCTCGGTGAGCGCGCGCTCGGGCTTCTTCTTCGTCAGCTCCTCGTTCGTGAGGGCCGTCATGCCCCTTCGCCCGGGGGAGGTCGGCTTGTACTTTCGGATGCCCATCGCGTTCTCTCCTTAAAAGAAGGGCGCTTGCACGGCGCCCGTCAGACGCCTTCGAAAAACTCGATCTTGTCGCCCGCCTTCAGCGTGACCACGGCCTTCTTCCACCCGGGTCGAAGCCCGACCGTCCTGCCGCGACGCTTCACCTTGCCGGCGACGATCATCGTCCGCACGTCTTCCACCTTCACCTTGAACATCTTCTCGACGGCTTCCCGGACCTCTTTCTTGTTGGCGCGGGTGTCGACGGCGAACAGGACCGAGTTGGACGTCGCTTTCAGCGATGTCGCCTTTTCGGTGATCAACGGCCGTTTGATGACGTCGGAGAGGTTCATTTCCCCAGCACCTCGGTGATTTTCTCGAGAGCCGACCGGGTCAGCACGAGCTGGTCGTACGACAGGATGTCGTAGACGTTCAACGCCTTCGCGGGAAGGGTCTTGAACGCCTTCAGGTTCCGCACGCCGAGGGCCAGGTTCACCGGCTCCCCTTCGATGACGAGCAGCGCGTCCTTGAGCCCGAGTGCGGATGCGACCTTCAGGAATTCCTTCGTCTTCGGAGCCGGGAGGGAGAGGTCGTCGACGAGGACGATCTTGTTCTCGAGCGCCTTGGCGCTCAGCGCGCTTCGCAGGGCCGCCTTCATCTCCTTCCGGTTGACCTTTCCGTCGTATTTCCGGGGATGGGGCCCGAAAACGGTTCCGCCGCCGCGCAGGAGCGGCGACCGGGAGGTCCCCATCCGGGCGCGCCCGGTCCCCTTCTGGCGGAACGGCTTCTTCCCTCCTCCGGAAACGTCCTTTCGCGTCTTCGTATCGTGCGTCCCCGCGCGGGCCGCCGCCAGCTTCGCCGTCACGACGTGGTGCATCAGGTGGACCTTCACTTCGGCGCCGAAGATGGAATCGGGAAGATCGACCGTCTCCGTTCCCTTCCGCTCCTTGTTGACCATCTCCACGGTAGCCATCTCGCGCTCCTCGCCTACACGTGTTTCTTGACGGCCTGGCGTACGAAGACCAGGCTGTTTTTCGCGCCCGGCACGGCGCCGCGGACGAGCAGCAGATTCTTCTCCGGCTCAACGCCGACCACGCGCAGGTTGAGGATCGTGACCCGCTCGTTCCCGTAATGTCCCGCCATCTTCATGTTCTTGATGACGCGGGACGGGTACGCCGACGCTCCGATCGATCCCGGGGCCCGGTGGAACATCGATCCGTGGGTGGCGCGCCCCCCCTTGAAGTTCCAGCGCTTGATCACGCCCGTGAAGCCACGCCCCTTGGTGTGCCCCATCACGTCGACGACGTCCCCCGCCTTGAAGATGTCGACCTTGATCTCGGCGCCGATGTCCAGCGGTTCCGAACCTTCGACCCGGATCTCCTGGAGGGCGCTGAAGGTGCCTTTTCCCGCCTTCTGGAAGTGTCCCAGCATCGCCTTGCCGGCCTTCGCGGCCTTCGTCTGCCGGAAACCGATCTGCACGGCGTCGTACCCGTCGCTCTTGGCGGTTTTCCGCTGGATCACGGTGCACGGACCGGCCTCGATGACGGTGACCGGGATCACCTTCCCCTCCGTGTCGAACACCTGGGACATCCCCAGCTTCTTGCCCAATATTCCGGTCATCATGGTTCGCACCTGCTTCCGTTCTCGGTCTTTGTCGTCGTACCGCTCAGAGCTTGATCTCGACTTCGACCCCGGCGGGCAGATCGAGTTTCATCAGGGCGTCGATCGTCGCGCCGGGAGGCTCGTGAATGTCGAGGAGACGCTTGTGGGTCCGGATTTCGAACTGCTCCCTGCTCTTCTTGTCCCCGTGGGGAGAACGGTTCACCGTAAAACGCTCGATCTGGGTCGGAAGGGGGATCGGCCCCGCGACTTTGGCGCCGGTCTGCCGTGCCTTCTCGACGATCTCGCCGGTCGCCTTGTCCAGAAGCCTCGAATCGAAGGCCTTCAGGCGAATCCGTATCTTCTGGTGCTCTATCGCCACTTCGGTGTACCCCCTTTGTCCTTTCCTTCCCCTACTCGATGATTTCCGAGACGACGCCGGCGCCCACGGTGCGTCCGCCCTCGCGGATCGCGAACCGGAGCTCCTTCTCCATCGCCACCGCGTGATCAGCTC
>Ga0031653_10000128_pt1 | contig 13351 bp, 14 predicted proteins | sample FrelakmetBRP12BR_FD_55210 | JGI IMG/M metagenome (GOLD analysis project Ga0031653, IMG submission 55210) | Freshwater lake sediment microbial communities from the University of Notre Dame, USA, for methane emissions studies - BRP12 BR | ecosystem: Environmental > Aquatic > Freshwater > Lake >... | reverse complement strand
GGTGATATTTATGCTGTTTTTTTATTTTTCATGAGATCGGGCCATTGGTGATTTTATTCGTTTTCGAACATCCATTGCAGGGACACATTATCCTAAAACTATTGACAAAGAAAATTTTTTCCATTACAGGTAATCCCGTGAAAAAATTGCGTGAGGAGAAAAAGAATTGAAAGAGATTACGTCTGTGACCGCCGCAAGCCTTGGAGGACAGTTCCATGGCAGTCTGTTTAGTATGATCGTTAATGCAGGAGTGATGGTACAATTTGTGTTGCTCTTGCTCCTTTTCTTTTCTGTTGTATCATGGGCCATTATTTTTATGAAATACAGGAGCATGAAAAAGGTAAAGAAAGAGAACGATCTTTTTTTGGACGTCTACATGAAAAGCAATAAGCTCTCTGATATTTTCCCTGAGTCGAAGAAATATAAACACTCCAGTATTGCGGAAGTATTTCAGGCCGGCTATACGGAACTGGTCAAGATTACCAAGGTTATGAGGGGGTCACCCACGGTGAAAGAAACCGATGAATCTCTGCCCAATCTGGAGATGAAAGGGATCGATAATGTNGAGAGGGCTCTCAACAGAGCGTGCAGCGCTGAGGCAACAAAACTTGAGAGCACCCTCAGTTTCTTGGCAACGACGGGAAGCGCTTCGCCGTTCATCGGTTTATTTGGAACTGTATGGGGTATCATGGACACATTCAGGGGTATCGGGACGCGGGGTTCAGCAACTCTCGCCGTGGTGGCGCCGGGCATTTCGGAGGCGCTTATCGCGACGGCTGCGGGTCTCGCCGCTGCCATACCCGCCGTCATTTTTTATAACTATTACCTCAATAAGGTTAAGGATATGTCTGGGGAAATGGATAACTTCGCTTCCGAAGTACTAAATATTATTGAACGATATTATGTAAAAAAATAGAGGCTTGTATGCGGTCTTTCAGGAAACGTAATAATGGAAGTAAGCTTATCGCTGAAATCAATGTCACCCCTCTTGTCGATGTCGTCCTGGTGCTATTAATAATCTTTATGGTGACGGCCCCGATGCTTCAGATGGGCATAGATGTAAACCTTCCCCGCGTGAAATCAAAGAGTATAGATGTGACAGAGGAAAAACTTATACTGACTATTAACGGAGGGAAAGAGATATTTATTAACAAGAACAAGATATCTATTACCGACCTCGGTGCAAAACTGGAAAGTATATTTGCAAGCAGGATAGACAGAGAGGTTTTTATGCGGGCTGACAAGAATGTTCCTTATGGATTTGTGGTTGAAGTGATGTCTGCGGTGAGAAAAGCAGGAGTTGATAAACTGGGGATGATCACAGAACCGCCAGAGGAACCAAGATGACATTTCACAGGATGACGGGGGATTATGACAACGGCCGCAATAAAATGATATTCTTGTCGCTGTTGCTTCATACCGTTGTGCTTGTTTTCATTTTTTCTTTACCCCTCCTTCCCTCTCCACGATGGACATTCGGTCCTGTCTACACAGTATCTCTGGTCAGTTCTTCTATGGAATTTCAGGCGAAAAAAACGACGTCGGCGATTGCACAAGAATTAAAAGGAACACTTTCCGGTGACCGGTTGTTAAGGAAAAACACAGATGCTTTTGTTCCCATAAGGAGAATAGACAGGCCCCAAAAGCAGACCAGCAGTGTGGATAAAGCAATCGACGATATTAGGAAAAGAACAGAGTCCGCGTCGTCAACATCGAGACAGGCGTCTGAATCAGAGTCCGGCACGCAAATGCATGAGTATTACGCGTTAATCTGGTCCAGGATTAAGGGTCAATGGGCGCTTCCCCCGGGCATATTGCCGAGGGAAAACATTGAAGCAATCATCCAGACACAGATATTGAGAAATGGCACAATTGCGAATGTGAGTTTTGAAAAGCGCTCGGGAAATAGATATTTTGATGAGTCCGCCTTAAAGGCTATCAAGAAGGCGAGTCCTTTACCCCCTTTTCCGGCATGGATGAGGGACAGCAGCATCGACGTGGGCATCAGGTTCTATTCTGCAGAATTCCGATAACGTCGTCGCATGCAGACTACTATGAGTCCGAGAGGTGTTGGTGATATTGAAACGGTGTAAAATGAGATCATTAAAGTTATTCATATACATAGTATGCGTGATGTGTGTCGTTTCTCAGGAATATTATGCCTTCGGCAAGGTATATATCGACATTGATTCCCCTGCTTTCCAGAAATTTCCCATTGCCATAACAGATTTTACAAAAATGAGCGGATATAGCCCCCAGGGAGATCTATCCGGCTGGTTTTCCGATACCCTGGGGAAGTATCTGGAATTTACGGGATTCTTTAATATAATCGGCAAAAAAGCGTTTCTCGAAGATGCGAAGCGGGCAGGTGTAACTGCGGGGAGTATCAGGTTTGGTGACTGGACAGCCATTGGCGCGGAATACTTGGTAAAGGGGAGTTTTCAGTATAAAGGCAGGGAACTTATTGCGGATTTTTATCTTTTCGATGTGGTAAAAGGGGATGTCATCATTGCGAAACGATATACGGGAAAAATTGAAGATAAAAACGTAATGGTGCGCAAGTTTGCCAGCGAGATTCTTACTGCCCTTACAGGAGATGAGGGTGTATTTAATACAAAAATCGCGTTTGTCCTGAAAAAAGGCCGGGGGTCCGATATTCATACAATCAACTTCGACGGGACCGATCTTGCGAGAGTAACCAAACACCAAACTATTACTATGTCGCCCCGATGGTCGCCCGACGGTAAATACCTTGCGTTTACCTCGTATAAGGATGGGAAGCCTGATGTATATGTAACAGCGATGAATGCTCCCACAGCGGTAAAGATGGCAAATTTCGACGGGATAAATCTTGCTGGATCATGGTCACGGGATGGGAAGAGGCTGCTGCTCACCCTGAGCAAGGATGGAAGCGAAAACATTTACGTAATGGACATTGAGAAAAGAAGTTTCAGGCGCCTTACCAATAGTTATGCCATCGACGTTTCACCTGCATGGTCACCTGATAATCAGAAGATAGCCTTTGTCTCGAACCGCTCCGGCTCCCCGCAAATTTATATAATGGATACAGACGGAAGTAACATCAGAAGACTCACGTATGAAGGAAATTACAACACGTCCCCTTCCTGGTCACCGAAGGGCAACAGAATCGCCTATGAAGGCATGGTGAACGGCCGTTTCCAGATATTTTCCATTGACGAGGATGGCCGCAGTAATGTGCAGCATACCGCCGATAATGTGGATCATGAAACTCCGTCTTGGTCTCCTGACGGCAGATACCTTGCCTTTAGTTCCAGGGGAAACGGCAAAAGCACAATCAGCGTGATCAATGCGAATGGGTCAAATCTGAGAATACTGTATGAAAATACCAGCGGATGCATGAGTACGTCCTGGTCTCCGCGGTTCAAATGATGCAAGTAATCAAGGTTAATCTCCACCTCTTAGGTTCAGAAAAAATCGTAACAAACACTTGAATCCTCAAATCCCTTGTGCGGCGAAACGAGAAATGAATCCCAAATTTAATGTTGACTTTCGATGGGTTTGGGTTTACAAAACCCGTGATTATTCCTATCAACTACTTTTCACCAATTTTGGGGGAGGAGGNTACATGATGAAAAAGAGTGTTGCATTAATAGGTATCATCGGATTGGTTTTGTGCTTTTCGATTATGATGACGGCAGGGTGTGCGAAAAAGTCGGTGGTGAAGGAACAACAGTCTATCACGGGTGAACAGAAAGCGGCAGTGGCGGAGACCACGAAAGAGGTGGCGAAAAAGGAAGGATCTGTCAGGGAAGAGCCTGTCACGCAAGAAGTGGCGAAAGTAGAAGAGGAAACAATAAAAGAGAAGGCTGCTCCAGGAGAAATGTTCAAGGATATTAATTTTGATTTTGACAAATTCAGCCTTAGAACGGAAGCGAGAGAAATTCTTAAACAGCACGCGGATTACCTCGCGAAAAACAAGGATGTGAATATCACCATTGAAGGGCACTGTGATGAGAAGGGGACATCGGAATATAACCTTGCGCTCGGCGAAAGACGTGCAAAGGAAGCAATGAAATATCTTAAGGAACTCGGCATTAGTGCAAAGAGGATGAAGACAGTAAGCTACGGCAAAGAAAAACCGTTGGATCCGGGACATAATGAAGAAGCGTGGGCAAAAAACAGACGGGATCACTTTGTCATTACACCCTAAATAAGGAAGTTATGATCGGGAGGTGTAGCAATTGAAGAAATTTACATCCTTGCTAATTCTTATGTGTTTCTTATTTACGGTAGGTTGTGCCACCACGGGTGATCTCCGCAGAACTCAGGGAGCACTTGATAGGAAGATCCAGACGTTAAAAGAAGAAAATGCGAATCTCCGCAAAGATATTGATAAACTCAACGAAGCATTGTCAACGTTACAAAAAAATCAGGCTGAGGCGCGGGCAGATATTACTGAAATAAGGGACACTCTACAAAGCCTGAAAGGGTCTGTTGAGGGATTGAAAAAGGACGTTTCCGCGCTCGCGCGGACAAGCCAGGATAAAGAAAAGCTGGATAGTCTGTCTTTCAAAGTAAATTTCATCGAAAACTTTCTCGGTATCGGCAAGAAAGAAAATCATATGGAGGGCGATAAGTCAAAGGCAGTCTCTAAAAATGGCCAGAAGGGAAAGTTGGACAAGGAATCTGCCTATGCAACGGCATACGAAACTTTTAAAGAAGGGAAGTATGAAAAAGCGAGGACAGATTTTCAAAATTTCCTGAAGACGTATCCCGATTCGGAGTATTCCGATAATGCACAATTCTGGATTGGGGAAAGTTATTACTTTGAGAATAATTATGAAAAAGCGATTCTCGAATATGAAAAGGTAATAAAAAAGTATCCTCAAGGGAATAAGGTTCCGTATGCTTTGCTGAAGCAGGGTCTTTCTTTTTTGAATCTGGGCGACAAAGCAAGCGCACGCCTCATCCTTCAAAGAATAATAAAAAATTATCCCAATACGAATCAGGCGAGGATAGCACGGGCGAAACTGGTCGAAATTAAGTAAGGATAACCCTTTTACACGTGAGATGATATGAGAAAGCCCCGGAACATTTGTTCACGGGGCTTTTTAATAATATTTTACATTAGTCATTTTATTTCAGTGAAGCATAAGATTGATAATCTGTTCGATATGAATTTACTTTGTTTAGTATAATGTTTAGGGAAGTTATGTGTCAAGAATAAATTGCGAATAAAGGTGATCAACTGTGGTTCTTCAATGAGTGCGCATAATATCTGCAGAGTGGTGAGAACGGAATCCGCTGAAGTATTATAATGTGAGAAATTGGTTAATCCATAACAATTGTTGCGGCGTTGGGAGGTGGCTGTAAATCAAATGACGCCGCATCAGCGCTCGTTGTTCTCTGCGCATCCGAATACCTGATGGTGAGGTGCGGATTCTCATCATCTCCGGCGGTCAAGGTAATCTTATCGGGGACCGTCACATTTTCTAACACGCTCTGCCCGAAGAATCTCACGCTGTATCGCTGGTTGTTATCATTATCAAACAGATTGACCCTCACGAGTGTGCTATTTTGTCTATCTATCAAAAGAGATTGAATTTTTCTTTTTTCGGAAAGTATGTCCACACGATAAAGACCCTCGTCTGACGAACCCCTCAGGGTAAAGGATTTTTCTTTTATTGGTGGATGTGTGCCGAACAGGATGGAAATTATGTCTTCTATCTGAAGTCCCGCCATAGAAAAAGGGAAAAAAGACCCTAAATTTTTTTCCGACGCCTGCCCGATGTAGAATTCCCTTTTCTGCGGAAAAAATGCCTTCAGTATATTTCCATGGACGGATAAAATCAGTTCCGGTGGGCCTATGAGAGGCAATATTTCTAATCTCAGTGAGGAAGGCTTCTTTATCATCACGGCCGCTTTCACGGGGTACCTGCCCCGTAAAGTATTCACTTCTATATGGGCAATGGCCTTTAGTGAATCGTTACGTTGATCATCCCGGTCGATCTTTTCCAGTATCACCTGGGGAGGGGGGATAGTATTTTCTGAAATATGGCTGACTGTGTGTGCTTTTTGTATTGCACATCCCGGGAATATAAAAAAGAGTAAAAGAATGCAAAAAAGAAATGATAATCGCTTCAGCATCAGTTCCTTTTTTCTTTGAGGAGCCCATCGACCTTTTTTTGCAGATCATTATTGCCGGGGTTTAATTTCAATGCCCTCTTGTATGTTTCGATTGCTTCGCTGATTTTACCTGCCTTTGTGTAGGCATCTCCCAGGTGCTCTGCGATCGTTGCATCGTTGGGCAACAAATCCAGAGCCTCTTTCAGGTATTTGATGGCAAGGTCCAGTCTGCTCTGTCTGAAATAAACCCATCCTAAGCTGTCAGTCATATAGCCGTTTCCGGGTTTCAGATAAAGGGCTTTCTTGATCATTGTTTCCGCTTCGTCAAGTTTTACCCCCCTGTCGGCGTAAGTGTACCCTATGAAATTAAGAGCCTCCGCGTTGTCCGGATCAATTTTCAAGACTAACTCCATTTCACGGATACTTTCCTGAAAGCGGTTCGTTTTTTCATAGAGGACACCGAGGCTGTAATGCAGGTCAATGCTTTGCGGTGATATGAGAAGCCCTTCTTTTAATATTTCCTCGGCTGATGAGAGTTTTTTGTTTTCCTCGTGAAGGGAGGATAGGTACACATAAAGTCCCGGTATTTTTTTGTTGTTTTTAATGGCATTTTGTAAGAACGTGATGGCCTCATCAATCTTCCCCTCCTTTTTCAGGATCATCGCGATTTGAATCTGTGCATTCTCATAAAATTCTGTATGTACGGGGATCTTCTTAAATTCTTCGATGGCCTGACTGTGAGACTTCATTTCTTCATAGGTTGAGGCAAGTAAATATCTCGCCCTATGGTCGTGAGGATTTCCTTTTAATAAAATGGAGAATTCTTGAATCGCCTGTTCGTACTGTTTATTTTCCAGGTAAAGGAAGCCGAGATGTAATCTCGCCTCTTTGTTTTCTTTATCCATGTTCAGGATTTCTTTAAATTCTCTTTCTGCATCAAGATATTTGCGCTCTTTGAAGAAGATTTCTCCAAGTTTTATTCTCACGTTTATCGCGGCAGGATGGAGATCGATAAAACTTTTATACATATCAATCGCCTGGTCGGCTCTTTTTCTCTTTTCATAGAGGATTCCCAAATCGATCACCGCAGGTTCAAAGGCAGGCTTGATCACCAATGTCCTTTTGAAGCCTATTTCCGCTTCGTCATAGCGTTTGATCTCGGTGAGCACCTTGGCATGATAATATTGACCCATAAGATGATCAGGACGCACGCTGAGCAGGCTTTCAAATGTGAGGAGCGCCTTTTCATAGTTCCTCGTTTCCGCATAGATAGTACCAAGATAGAGATAGGCAATGGGATTCTTGGGATCTATATCCGTTACTTTTTTGTATTCACTGATGGCGTTGTCATATTCCTTTATATTCAGGTAAAGCCCTGCTAAAAGCAGACGGACATTTATACTGCGTGGATTCTCAGCCAAAGATTTCTCACAAAGAACGATTGCCTTTTTTATATCACCCTTTTCGATGTAGAGAGATACAAGTTCAGATGACAGGTATGATGAACGCGGATCAAAGTTAAGGGCTTTTTCATATTCCTGTATTGCTTCGTCGATATTCTCATTGAGCATATTCTGAACACCCAGAGAATAATGAAAGGTAGAATTACGCGTTGGCCTTTCTGTGACGGCAGAACTATCTGCATTGTTCACCGTCACAGGTGAAAACGCACAGCCTGTCAGACATAATGCAATAATGAAAAGCAGGTATTTTTTCTTTTTATTATCGTACATGGTAATGTATGCTGCCTGCTAACTTTTCAAATTCTTTTTCATGATATCCCAGCTCTTAATGATATCTATGGCGCTCTTTAATTGATTATCCTGGCTTAAAGGGTCCTGTTCTTTTTTCAAAGATTCTTCTTTGTTTGTACCATTCTCCTTTTTCGGCATTATATGACCTCTGAGATCCCGTTCCCTGACGGAATCGTCTCTTGATTCCTTATCCTCAGGAGGTCTGATATGTTTCACAACAATATCCGGTTCTATCCCCTCAGCCTGGATTGATCGTCCTTTTGGCGTGTAATATTTTGCGGTGGTGAGCTTCAAGGCGGAGCCGTCTTCAAGAGGGATTACGGTCTGTACAGATCCTTTTCCGAATGTTTGTGTTCCGACTACCAGCGCTCTCCCGTTGTCTTGAAGAGCTCCTGACACAATCTCAGCAGCACTGGCAGTACCTTCATTCACCAGGGCAACAATGGGGCATGTTGGCTCATCACCGTCGTCCTTTGCCATCGACTTGGTTTCCATGCTTTTCGTCCTTCCCTTTGTCGATACAATAGTACCTGATTTCAGAAGGACATCAGCAACTCCTACTGCCTGATTTAATAATCCACCGGGATTATTCCGTAAGTCCAGGATCAGGCCTTTGAGGGCACCGTTTTTCAAGGTAATATTTTTTATTTCTTTCTTCAAATCATCCGCCGTTCTTTCCTGGAATGAGGCGACCCGGATATATCCGATATGATCTTCATAGATTTTTGATTTAATACTTTTTATCTTAATAATATCTCTGGTAATCGTGTAATCTTTCGGCTTGGGCATGTTCTCCCGCATGATCGTTATGGTAACCTTTGTATCTTTCGGGCCTCTCAATTTTTTTACTGCTTCCATGATTGTAATATCTTTGGTTGATTTTCCATCGATCTGAATAATGTGATCGCCTGCTTTGATCCCTGCAAGGAACGCAGGGGTATCCTCAATGGGCGAAACAACGGTCAAGACATCTTTCTTAATGGTTATTTCAATACCTATACCCCCAAAGATTCCCCGTGTTTCCACCTCGAGTTCCTTATACATGTCTGAAGTCATGTAAGCACTGTGGGGATCCAGTGACTTCATCATTCCATTGATTGCTCCTTCAATAAGTTTTTTTGATTCTACCTGCTCGACATAGTTTTTTTGTACCATATCGAGGACTTCATTGAATGTTTTGAGATTCTTGTAGATGCTCTTGTCCAGGGCTGCCGAGACGTGAGAATCTGCCTGAAGGCCGATGAGAATCAAACAGGTAAATAAGCATAGTAATAAGATCACTTTTGTATGTAAAAAGTTTTTCATTTAAACCTCCAAATACTATTGAGACCGTATAAACAGGTCTCGGTTTGATGGAACTCCGAGGGAACATCACCTCGGAAAAAGACCTTGTGAAAAGATCCTCTTATGAAGATACCATTATTTGTACTTAATTTTCCATAATTTTTTAATACATGGCGGAAGATCATATGAGCTGAACCTTCATAAATAAGAAAACATACCACTGTGGCGAGATTGTCGTAAACGTTTTTCTTTTGAGAGAGGTTCAATGTTCCAATAAGGGGGGGCTGTTATTGATGCTTTCTGAAGAGATAAATTTAACACTACCGTTTAAATATCCGCCCTCATCAATAATGAGCTTGCAGCATCTGATCTGGCTTTTCACGTCCGCCGTTTTCAATAGTGTCAGCGTATCAGTAACTTCAATGTCTCCTTCAAAGAATCCGGCTATGGTGAGGGNAGCTGCTTTTATGTTCGCATTCACCCGGCTTTCTGCTTCTGTAAAAACAGTTTCTGCCAGTATTGTTCCTTCAATAGCGCCTTCGATAATCACATGACCTTTGAAATAAAGTATCCCTTCGATCTTGCTGGTGCTGTTTATTATGGAAATATTGTCTTTTGTGTTCCTCAATTATTATTACTCCTTACTATTTGTCATCTGCGTTAATTTTTCACGCTGAACTTATTTTCTAATATAATCTTACCGTCATGGGAGAAGACAAATATCGAGATGGAATCGTATCCATGCTGTGTGGAAATATCTTTTGCTATGGTTTTATGCTTCGTAATGGAAAACGGATCACCATCTCTGAAATTTTGCGGAACCCCGTTGACGAGAATAGTGTGGGGATACGACAGCCATTGTTCCGGCGCAAGACCTTCCGATTTTAGAATAACGAAGATGTATCCTGACGCCGTGGTATTTTGTGAATCCTTGTTTTTTAGCAGAAACGAGTAGTGGAATAATTTTTTTGTTTCGTCAAAACGTGATCTGAAATCTTCTATGGAGAGATTGGAGGGATTTGCGGTAAGACTGCTGACTTCTTTTCCATTGTCTTTTGCTTCGGCCGGTTTGTTTTGGGTTTCAATCCTCGTGATAAGTTCTTCTCTATTTGACTCTCTCATTTTATTATAGAACAGGACTGCCGTGACGGAGAGAATGACCAATCCCATAATTACGGCAGCGCAGATTTTCAAAGAGTATAGGGGAAACTTGAAGGAGCATAAAAGCCTCTCATCCTGAATTATAATTATGGTGAACTTTTTTTGTCGTTTGTGTGTGTTCATCGAAAATTTGAAACATCTGCATCTGAATGCGAGTGTTTCATCTAATTATTTGATATACTTACATCATAGTATTATAATTACTTAATAAGATTGTCAAGGTTAAATGCGAAGGGGATTTTGTAGGACGCAACGGTTTCGGTGAGCGCAATTATTTTTTGAGGCCTCAGCATGAAAGGCAGAAACAGCTTGATAATCGAGAGAAAGCACTTAAGGATGAAGAGAGAAAGATTGAGACCTTAAAAAGGGAACTTACGGAAAAGATGGAGGCCCTCAGAGCCCTTCAGGTCTACGCTCAGAAAGAAGAGACGGATAAAAAATACAAAGTGCTGGCAAAGATGTACGAGGCCACTCCTCCCGAGAAAGCAGCAATGATATTTGAAAAAATGGAGAGAAAAATGGCGGCGGAGATCATGCTGCGCATGAATAGCAAAAAAGCGGGTGCTATATGGGCTTACATTAATCGCGATATTGGTGTGGGAATCGTCAGAGAGATAACCTCTTCACAGAGTGTTGACGCAGCAAGCGCTACAAGGATTGCAATAGAGATCAGCGGGGAGGAATTCATTGAGCCGAAGAGAGCGCAAAGAGTAAGTGAGGAAAAAATCGTCGGAGCGGAGAAAGAAGACACAAGGGCAGAAGTGACGAAACCGGAACCTTCAAGAAGTAGAGAGAAAGAAGTCCTTCATATTAAACCAAAAAAAAAGGCAGGATTGAAGGAGGGAAAGGTAAAAAAAGTCCGGTCTGAGAGGCATACACCATTCGCAATACAGATCAAAGCATTGCGGGATCTCGAAATGGCCAAGGGGTATACAAAAATGCTCAAGGACGAGGGTATCGATGCCTATTGGTCTGAGATGTATCTGGAGGGCAAAGGAACGTTATATAGGATATTAATGGGTCATTTCGTCAGCCGTGATGATGCCCTGAAATATATGAAGAAAAATAATATAGACGGCAATTATCCAGGGAGTTTCATTTACAAGAGTGAACAGACGTTTCCAAAGAGGAAAAAACGGAAATGAGAGACTTTTGCAAAATCCTTTTTGAGGTTATACTGTGTGCCCGACTTTCCGATGATTGTGGAGGGGAGGCATCTCCTGCACCCACTGTTAATGTTATAGGATCCTTATAAAGCAATTCACAATTTCTTCATCGAACTGACGATGAATGTTTCTTCTCAACTCATCGAGGGCGTCATCTCTCTCCATCGCCTTTCTGTAAGGGCGGTTATTCGTCATCGCATCATAAGAATCCACCGCGGTCAAGATCCTTGAAAGAAAAGGAATATCAGATGCACAGAGTCCATCAGGATAACCTTTCCCATCCCACCGTTCGTGGTGATGACGGATTATTAACCGCTCTGTATCTAATATTGGAAGCGGCTTCAGGATGTTTTCTCCGACTACGGGATGATTCTTGATAATATCGAATTCTTCGTCCGTGAGTCTGCCCGGTTTCAGGAGAATGTTATCCGGTATGGCGATCTTTCCTACGTCGTGCAGAGTTGCGGCTATACGCAATGATTCTATTTCACCGGACGTGCAATCCATGACTTCTGCAATTTTAGTGGCGAGATTCATAACTCTTACTGAGTGTTCTTCCGTATAGTGGTCGCGTGCCTGGATCGACTTGGCGAGGGATTGAAAAGTACTTAAGAGATTTGTATAGAGGCTTTCATAGAGAAGCCTGTTTTCAATATTAAGGGATGCTCTATTGGCGATACTCTGGACATAGTAAAGGTCCCTTTCTGAATAGACGTGTTCATTACCCTTTCCTGAAAGAACTATCACACCGAAGACCTGGCCTCTCATTTTCAAAGGCGCGCAGATAACAGATGAAAATACAGCATTATCAATGAGATTGAGAAGTAATGGTTCTTTCCTTCGCACCGTTTCGTTAAGGAAAGAAGAGAGAGACGGTATCATTATATTTTTGAAAAAAGACGGCGATACACCTTTTACGACAATCGCATCAAATTCCTGGTAATCCTTATCATGGAGAAGGATAGCGCATACCTCCCCACCAATAACCTTGTTGGCCAAATTAACCATTTCCTGAAAGATTTCGTCATTGTTTTTTGTATGCTCAATTGTATCATAAATATAACTGCGTGTGGATAAATCACTTATTTTATTAGTCAATGCTGAGGATGGCAATGGGTTCGCATCTTCACCCATCATGGCTTTTGCCCTTAAATATACGTCTACTTTGCATATAAGGTCATCAATGTTGAATGGTTTTGCGAGGAAATCTACGGCGCCGGTCTTCATTGCCGAGACGGTGAGATCAATAGTTGGATAGGCAGTAATCAGGATTGTATGTGTCGTTGGATCAAGTTCCCTGATCCTGTCAAGAAGTTCCATGCCGTTCATACCAGGCATCATAACATCGCATATAACCAGGTCAAAGGTGTTCTTTGTAAGCATTTCAAGACCTTCGACTCCGTCACACGCTTCAATTACCCTGTAATTTCCAAACTGTCCCATTGCATCAACGACAAGTGATCTCGTTGATGTATCATCATCGACGACCAGTATGGATTGTTTTTTGGCAGAGGTGGTATTCATTCTGTATAGCCGTAACTGTTTATATATAATCAAGAGAAAAAGTCACAAGGTGTGACTTTTAGGTGTCATTTTTCCTGCTTTTGGTGAGTGCATCCATCAAACTGTGAGAGATTTTATCGTACACGGCTGTTTTCTCTGACGAGTCCAGCGTGACCACATCGACATGCTTTTCATCTTCAAGAAGGTTCTTCTGCGATGATGCTGAGGTCTTTGCCTTATTATGTTTACTGTATGATTTAATTATATTATCAATCTGATATGATGAGTCCGTCACAGTCCAACCTCATAGTATATTTCTAATTGTTTTATCGGATGAATACTGTAAAGCTTTAGTTATTTTTTGAAAAAATCGTT
>Ga0031653_10000126_pt1 | contig 13384 bp, 13 predicted proteins | sample FrelakmetBRP12BR_FD_55210 | JGI IMG/M metagenome (GOLD analysis project Ga0031653, IMG submission 55210) | Freshwater lake sediment microbial communities from the University of Notre Dame, USA, for methane emissions studies - BRP12 BR | ecosystem: Environmental > Aquatic > Freshwater > Lake >... | reverse complement strand
AGCGTCGTCGTGCCGGTCCAGTCGGTCACGGGCAGCATACCCGTCTCGTGCACGAGAGTGAACGCTCGATTGAAAAGCATCGGCAACTGCAAGGACGCCGANCGCTGCTTTCGAATGTTTTCCACGATGGTCTGGTTGATCTCGACGACCATGTTGATTGCAGTTGCGATGATCAATTTCTCTCGGAGTATTGCCATCAAAAATCTCCCGTGCGGGTACCCCATCGTTCACGATGGGGAGGAAGCACCGCTTTGTTAGACTTGTGTAATAGCCTCTGTTGTGNTAGTCTCTTTCTGCGATGGAGATCCGAAAAGCCTTCCGCTACCGCATCTACCCCACTCCTGAGCAGGAAGCTCGGCTCAGAGAATGGGAAGGTGCTCTTCGCGTACTTTGGAATCTGGCGCACGCGCAGCGCTTGATGGATCTCTCTCGCGTCAAGTACCACCGCAGCTATCCGACTGCTTTCGATCAAATCAACGAGTTGAAGGAACTTCGCGCTGAGCTCCCTTGGCTCGCTGATGTTCCTCGAGACGTTTGTGCTCAGCTTTTGATCGAACTCGACAAGGCTTGGCAGCGCTGCTTCAAAAAGCTCGCCGACAGACCTCACTGGAAAAAGAAAGGTCAGAGCAACGTCACCATCTGCGAGCCGCATCCCAAAAGTTGGCGCCTTGAAGGAAACACGATTGTGTTCCCAAAATTGGGAGCACTGCGCGCTGTGATCCACCGTCCGATCAAAGGAACTCCAAAAACCTGTTCTCTCACTCGAGACGTTGACCAATGGTTCGCATCGATTTCCTGCGTGATCGAAATCGCTGAGCCGGTTGCGCCGTCGGGTCCGCCAATTGCGATCGACCGNGGGGTTGTGAATCTGTTGGCTGATTCCGAAGGACGCATTCTCGAGCATCCTCGCTGGCTTAAGCGTCAAGAGAAACGTATCGCTCGAGCACAGCGAGTGGAGTCCCGACGGAAGAAAGGAAGTCAAAATCGTAAGAAAGCAAGCCTGCGGTTGAGTCGTCTGCACCGCAAGGTCCGACGGCAGCGGGACTATGTNTTGCACTGCGAAGCGAAGCACTANGCCAAAAGCCACAGCAAAGTGATCGTCGAGCAGTTGCAGATGCGGAACATGACGAAGAGTGCCCGTGGGACAAAGAAGAACCCAGGAAAGAATGTGCGGCAGAAAGCTGGCCTCAATCGAGCCATTCTCGACGGCGGGTGGGGTCGCTTCGTTGAGTTTCTGAAGTACAAAACTGTTTGGGCAGGGAGCCTCTTGCTGGAAGTCCCAGCAGCGTACAGCTCCCAGACCTGCGTCCACTGTGGGCAAGTCAACGCGTCGAGCCGCCGCAGTCAATCCGAGTTTGTTTGCGTGTCGTGCGGGCATCGCGACAATGCAGATTTGAATGCTGCCTTGGTGCTTCTCGGCCGTGGAAGCCACGGTCCAGCTGTCTGTGGAGGGCTCGCTGAAGTCAAGCGCCCAAAGAAACAGAAACTCCGCGTCGTGAGGCGCGGACCTCGTTTGAGCTCGGAGCCAAAAGCTCCGTCTTTCAAGACGGGGTAGCATTACGAAATGTCCTGTCCTTACATGTGCTCTATCGCCGTTGTCAGCTGTTCTACTGCCCCTGTCAACTTGCTGCTGACTGCATCTTTGAGTGCCTCGGCGCCAATTTTGAAATCTTGGGTCGCTGTCCCAAACGTAGAAAACATATCTTGCAAATCTTCGATGCCCTTGAGTTGGCGCTCTGTTTCTTCGATTTTCGTTTTGGCTTCTCCCTCGACTTCGCCTTCTGCGGAGGGGAGGACAATCTTTCCTCCTACAAGTTTTCCACCTAATCGCTCAGCTTTAAGAATAGCCGCTTCTTCCGCGAATTGAGCTGCGTATCTTCCTTCCTTGCCTCCTCTACCCCGCTTAATCTCAGCTGCGAAAGTTTCGTATTTGAGACCACCTGCGNAGCGGCTCTCTGCCTGTGCAANTTTTCCAAGAACAGTGGTATCAGCGCGGTCGTCACGCATTTTTTTCACTTGTTCCTGAGCAGCGGTGACACGCTTAGCCATTTCGGGACTTTGTTCTATAAGTCGGCNGATTTCAGCTNGTGCCTCGTCTTTCGTTTCCTGACTGATTCCTTCGCCACCTTCTGACGCAGCTACAATCGCTTCTAAGGCAGTTTGTTCAGCAGTTGTTCCCTTGCGCGTGAAAAAGCCCAGTGCAGCGCGCTCTTCACGCGTAAACTCCGTAACATATTTCCNGNGAAAAATGTCAAGTACTTGTCGACCAGCAATCCCTGACCGTTCGAGACCTTCATCCCTACGTTCTTGTGCCGTATCGTATTCTTTTTGTAATTCTTCGAGGTTAGTAGCTTGAATTCTTCCAGCAGTGTCTTTCGTTTCTTTAACTGCGCGTATTGCGTTGCCATCGCCACTGGACAAAATAGCCGAAGCGCCAAATTGGTTGAATGCGAGAGCATTGTCTTCAATTATACGCTTTGCTTCTGCTTCCGAAAGCGATGGGTTCTGTTGTCTCAGTCCCTTGTACATCTCTTCGCGCAAACGCGGCATGTCGATTGTGCCGCCGTTTTGACCAATGTTGCTGGCGTACGTTATTACTTTAGCACGCAGCGTATGTGTCGTTGCCGAATCCAAACCGCGTTTTTTGAATTCCCCGGTAAGTTGTCTCATCAGTGCGCCTGTGCGAACGGCGCCACCTTCGCGTTCTCTTTCTAGGAAAGACGCTGCTTTCAGTGTTTCAGCGTTTCTTTTGTTGACCTCAGCAATCCATGCGCGCTGTGGAGCCGAGTTATAGGCAGCACCCGTTTTAAGCGTATTTGCAACCGACAAACGGATGTTCTCTTCAGTACGAGCAACCCAGCTCCCAATACCCATCATTCCACGAGCGACCTGCGAGGCTTCTAAGGATTCAGCTGTCACCGTACCCGTGCCAGTTATCCCACCAGCAAGCATCGCTTCGTGCATTTGCGCGAATCGATCCAGCCCACCCGCGCGTAAGTCAACTTGGCCACGCGTGCGCGGGTCAAACTGCGCACTAGCGCGCATCTCTTGCATGATTTGCTCGTTGACATCCCGACCAAAATAGGCCGCTCGTACCCCAGCTGCCTCGTCTTGTTGTCGCCGCACATCCTGCAAATGTTCGCGGCGGTGAGTCTCTTGCATCGAGTTTAGGTACCGCCCCGCCCCCGCCCAGATAGACTCGTCGCCAATACCTATAGCGCNCCGCGCTTTTGACCAGTAGATTGCACTGCGTTCGTCTTCCCTACGTTCCCGCGCCGTTGCCGCAGCGTCACGCATCTCTTGCCGTGCTTGTTGCAGTTCTTCCTGTAACTGCGCGCGTCGACGCGAAATGAACGCGGGGTCGGTCGCTTGCTTGAGAAGAAGTTGTCCCTGTTCCGCCGAACCGCCGACCAGCGTCGCGGCGGATTGGAGCCCCATGGTTTTCCCCAAGCTCGCCATGGTGCCGAGCTGGAGGTTGAGCATTCCCTCGGGACCCAAACGCTGCGCCATCTCTGACTGCAGCATGGGCAAACGGTTGATGACCTCCGCCATCACGTCCTGCACCGAACGCCCTGTCTGCTGCGCCATCTGTCGGGCGATCTGCATGAGACGCTGCTGTGACTGTCCCGCCATGCCACTAAACGTCTGACCTTGTTGAAGACCTCCCGCCATGCGCCCGGGGTCCATGGACAGCTGTCCACCAGGGCCGAGAGTCAGCGCGTTGCTCATCATCGCCGTCATCGCCGGCCCTGCAAATTGTGCTTGACCGACCACGAGCTTCTGTGCTATGCCTTCTCTTCCTCCCATCAACTGTTCTTCAAGAGGGCTGAACGCACCCGTGAGTTGCCGCGCTCTCGCCTGCGCGGAAGCGCCGTACAACATCCCGGGGCCGGCAGCGAGGCCCGCTTGCCCGAAGGCCGTCATGCCCATCTGCCCGCCCTGTTCCATGAGCTGGGTGCGGGAGACGCCGGCAGCGCGGGAGTAGAATGCGAGCCCGCGCGTCGTGTCGACGGCTTGCTCGATGGTGAGTCCCATTGCTCTCAGATTAGCGATCTCTCTGAGGTTGTTCCGGAAGTCCGGATCGCCGGTGACCTTTGCCATCCGGCCCATGACCTTCATGAGCTTTTGCACGGTGTCCGTGATCTGGTCGATGTTGCTGGCGGCGTCGAGAAGGCCGTAGTTGCCCGCCATCTCGGTCATCTGCACCAGGTCACGCTTGTACGTTCCNATTTCCGCCTTGCCGACTTGATTGAAGATCCCCCGGCCCCGGTTCTCTTGCGCGGCCCAGCCACCGGCGATCTGNGNGTACCGCTGCCCCAAGTCGAACGCCGCGCCAGTGCCCAATCCGACCCCGCCGAGACCCGCGTCGCCGACGCCCATCTGCAGACGGCCGGCTGTCCGGTGCTGCAGGTTGGCCATCATCGAGAGATCTTGCGCGACGCCTCGGTTCATAAACGAGTAGACACCGCGCGTGACGGGGTTGTTGAACAGAAGGTCACCGGCCAGGCCGCCCACGACACTGCCCGCGATACCCGCGATGGGACCACCGGGGGCGAAGCCACCGAGGGTGCCGCCGATCATGTTGCCCATGGCGCCGGCGCGCTGCCCCCACTGCTGTCCCATGTAGGCAGCGGCGCGCGAAGGATCGAGGTATCCCGCCGTGGACATGAGGGCTTGCTGCGCGGCGGGGTTTTGGGTGAACGCGCCAGTCACTCCCGCGCCCGTCGCGAATGTCCCCGGAGAGAACGACTGCATTCCGGGCGTCTGGAGCCCCATGGCCATCTGCTGCGCGGTGTACGCCGGTCCCATGGCGAAAGGCATCGCCGGGGGCATCACGGGCATCGCGCGGCTGACCATGTTTGCCGCGAGCACGCTCTGGGGAATGAGCGAGCCCTGCATCCAACTGCCCCCGGTGCCGCCCGTCGAGAGAGTCGCCACTGGAGGGACGGGGGTCGCCTGGCTGAGAAGCTCGCGTGCCCTCTGTTCGCCAGATAAGTATTCGTCGAGTGTGCGCTGGGGCACGGTCAAGCTCCCAGTGCGGCGATGCGCCGCATTCGATCCCGCTCGTGGTAGAGCTCCGCCATCTCATCGAGCAAGCGCTGTCGGAGGTAGTCGGAGCTGTACACCGTCTGGAAGATGTAGTCTTCGGCTTCGGAGCACAGCGCTTTGACTAGCTTTTTAACATTTTCCGGAGAGATCCCTGACAACAGTGCTTTCGCGGACAGCTCGAGCCGCCAAAGGGCTACACGTTCCTGGCGATCACGATGCAACATTTCGATCAGCACCCGCTCCAAGAACGACCCCCGTTGAGGAAGAGCCCCGCTGCGGAAAGCGAGCGCTGCGCGGGTGTTTCCCCACGGGGTCCTTAGAAATTTTCGACGGACCCTTCGCTCATCACCGCTAGGATCATGCTGTCGAACTTCTCCAAGTACATCGCCAAGAGCCGTAGCACCGCGTCGGGCAGCATCTCGACCCGGCGCTGNCGCTCGGTGTACTCCAGCGTGGTCAGGTCGCTCGCGTTGAACTTCACCAAGGAGGCAGTCAGATTGGCTTTCGCCACAAGTTGCGCAATCGTGGCGGGGTACTGTGGGTTGTCGCTTTCGATTTTCTTCAGAATTCGGTCGGTGTCCGCGGTCATGCGCGTGCGAAACACGACGGTGTGCCGCGGAGTGATGCGGTAGGACTTCTCGTAATAGCCCTTGTCGAAGAGCATCGACATGATTTCGAGGGCGTCATCCAGAGAAAGATTGAAGGGTTTCAGCCGCTCGGCGTAGGTGTACTCCTTGGACTTGTCCAAGTTGTCCAGTGTCTTCTCGATGTCGGCGAGNCGANTGGTTGCTTGGNCTTCGGCCGGCGGCGTGAACAGATCCGTCGGAGCCGGAGGGGGTGCTGTTAGTGGAGCAGGGGGTGGCGCTGCAACCGGAGCTGGCGGCGGAATGCCCATGAACGAATGAATCGCTGCTGCTCCGGGAGACAGCGGCAGCTCCGCGGCGGGCGCTACTGCTTGTCGTTGGAACTCACCGATTTTTGGTTGATGTGTCACTGAATCCTCTACTCTACTCTACTCTAGTTGTTGTGTTTGATGTACAGGCTTGCGCTTGTGCCCGTGCCTGTGTTTTCCGCGTCTACAGGCAGCTGAGTGATGTGGCCGGTTGCTCGGTACGCCGACGTGCATTCCGTGAGATTCACGTAGGCGCTCTGCGTGCCGACAGCAGTCGCCGCGAAGTTCATGGAATTCGAAATACCGTAACTGGCGCCGGTCTGGATGGCGTCTTGATTCGCCGCGATGAACACGAATTCCCACTTGTAGACCTCGCGCTGGTGCTGAATCATGTCGAACACCCGCGCACGCGAGAACTCGCGGGAAGAGTTTTCCTCCCCATCGGTGATGATGGCGACGAGGACCTTGCCTGGACGGCTGCTTTCCGGAGTCTGGCGCAGCCGCTCGCCGACTTTTGCGATGGTGATGCCCATCGCGTCCAGCAGGGCGGTGGCGCCACGCGGGATCAGAGTGTACGGTTGCACATCGCGAATCGGTTTGTTCTCGCATAACATCTCGTAATTCGTATCAAATTGAACCAATGTGAGCGTTGCTTCGCCGGGACACTTTTTTTGAGCCTCGATGAATGTGTTGAATCCTCCTTGGGCATCGGCTTGGATCGACCCCATGCTTCCACTGCGGTCCACAATCACGACAATCTCCGTTAAATTGGGGTTTGGCATGACCGAATGGTAGGCTACCCACAGGCCAAGTCAAGAAAAACAAGAAAATGTGGTAGAAGAAAACAGTGTGGATTTTGGCTTATTTTCGTTGACTTGACAGAGAGAAATGGGGATGCTGGGCCGAAAACAAAGGAGGAGTCGGTCATGGAACGTCTCAGCCCAACTTATCGAATCACGCTCATTTGTAAAAAGCAGGGGAAACTTACAACCGCGGAGAACGTCGTCGGGATGAGCTTTCGTTGTCCCCTGTGCAACCAGCCGCTCGCGTATCTGCATGGGGCGAACAAGCTCGGTGCTCACGGCGCAACCGATGCGTCAGTGGGCCACGAGCTCCGCAAAGTGCAGGAAGTCCGCACGGCGATTCTGTAACTCTCAAAGGAGGGGGCCATGCCCACGGAGCTCGGGCTCAATGATCTCTGCGCCCGTATCCGGCAGTGCGATCGTTGCCGGCTGCGCGCGACGTGTACCCAGGTCGTCCCGGGGGAAGGGTCCGCCTCGGCGTCGGTGATGTACGTCGGCGAAGGGCCCGGAGAAGAAGAGGATTCTACCGGACGCCCGTTCGTTGGACACAGCGGGCAATACCTCCGCGAGACACTTAGACAGACAGAAGTGGATCAAGTTCCCTACTACATCACAAATACTGTGCGCTGCCGTCCACCGGACAATCGCACTCCGAATCCGGATGAGTGCGCGGCTTGCTGGCAGTGGACCGAAGAGATCCTACGGGTCATCCGACCGCGGGTCATTGTGACACTGGGCCGTCCGGCGCTTGCGACGCTGTCGCAGCGGCTGGGGTTCTACCAGAAGGTCGGACAGAATGGGATCATCAAGCTCGCCGGGATACCGATGTATATAGATAAGCAAGATATCTATATCTATCCTATGTTCCACCCGGCGCACGCATTGCGGCGCATGGACGCACGCGCCGAGTTCTACGGGCACGCCGAGTATCTGCGCGTGGCGCTGCCGGGTTGGTTGCGCAGGCCGTTGAAAGCGGTGGCGGCGGCGGGGGACGGGGACGGGGGCAGATCATGCAACGTAAAAACGAATACGAATACGAACAATTTATTCAACTGTACCAAAATATTCAATCAAACACACCTGACAAATACACCAAACCGCGCAAAGGGCGGAGTTACTACGTTCGGAAATTCGTGGCATTTCACCCTGTTACGCGCCGAGGCAAGCGAGAGCTCGTTCCGCGACCCGGCGAGTTTCCCTGCGATCGCTGCGCCAGTGCGAGGTACAATACCTTGTGTACCTTGCAGCAGGACTGTATGCCATATCTATATTGGGGTTGGAGCAAATCGAACAACATGCGCCCGGACACAGAAACATTAACAGCGTTTCTCAAAAAAGAAGAAAAAAGCCAAGAAGGAGTAACTCCATGCGTTGCGAAAGATGCAAACTGTGCTATCCCTACACCTATGCGGAAGCGACCTGTCTCACGTGCGGAACGCCGCTGAAGGTGTCGTCCGAGGATTTACTCGGTAAATCCCCCGTCCAAATTGTCCGCGAGACCCGCGGACCCCAAGTCGAGATGGCCAAGATGGTCGAGCAGTCGGTTGTGACCGGCGTGCCACTGGTCGCCGAAGCCGGCACTGGGACGGGGAAGAGCTTCGCGGTCCTGCTCCCGGCGATTCTCTCCGGGAAATCCGTCGTGATCTCGACGGCAACGACCCTCCTGCAACATCAATACGCCACGAAAGATTTGCCGTTCTTGCAGAAGGCGCTCGCCGAGCGCGGCGTTTCTTTTCGCTACGCCGTGATCAAGGGCAAGTCCCACTACTTCTGCCCCGCGGCGTACGCTGCGGCGAAAAGAAAGTTGGACCCGGCGCCGACTCCGGAGTTTACGCAGTGGGTGCAACAGATCATGGAAGGCGAGCTCGACGGCGATCGCATTGAGCTCGGCGAACGCAACATTGCGACGCCCGAATGGTGGTGGCGGGTCAATGCGGAAGAATGCCCCGGCGCCAAGCACTGTGCTTCCGTGCGTCGGTGCGGCTTCGCGCGGGTGCGTGCGCAAGTGAAAGAGGCGCACGTCATCGTCGCCAACCATTCCATCGTCGGCTACAACATGCGCTGCGGGCGCCGATTGCTGCCCGAGCACAGCATCTACGTCATGGACGAAGCGCATCAAGCAGAGAGGTATTTCCGCACCGCGTTGTCGTCGGAGATCAACGAGCGTGCAGCGTTGAACCTGCGCAAGTTCTTGGAGGAGAATGACTGTGTTGACTATTCGGCTAAGGGAAGCGTGACAGCGCTGGATCAGATGGTAGAGGCGTGTGAGGCGCTGTTCCACGAGCTTCAGCTGCGACACGGCGGGAGCGGCGGGAGCAGCGGAGCTGACGTAATCCTCGACCCAGCGGGGCTTAATGTGCTGATTGGCAAAATCACGGTGCCTCTCAACGTCTTGTACAAGCAGATCTCAGGCGAGGTGGTTCGGCGAGGTGAAGAGGGCGGTGGGGACGAGGACGACATCAACCTGGAGGACAAGCTGTACTGCGAGCGAGCGAAGGCGGAGGTTGGGACTGATACGGTTGTCGAAACGGGGATGCGCACCGCCGACGACGGCGCTCTCATGGCGGCGCTGCGAAAGGTGTCTCGCCTGAGTGACAACTTGGCCGAAATCATGCGACAAGCGGAAGCAGGGGCGGGGGCGGGAACGAGAACGGGAACGGGAACCAGCCAGGTGTTGTACTACACCACTTCTCGCGGTCGGAGTACCGCCAAGATCACGCTGGCACCCGTGTTTTTGTCGCACATCTTGAGCACAGCACTGTATCCTGCGACAACTGTTATTGCGACGTCGGCGACGCTCACTGTCAAAGGTGACTTTCAGTACTTCCGCGAGAGGATGGGCGTCCCTGCGAACGCTCTGGAGTTCCGTGTTCCGTCGCCGTTCGATTACTCACGCCGCGTCTGCTTGTACCTCGCGCCTGACCTGCCACTCAACCCGAGCCGAGGAAAGGGCGGCGGGAGCGGGAGCGGGAGCGGGAGCGGGACGCTCGATTCCGCCTACGAAAACTACTTCAACGCATTGGCTCTGCGCATCGCGGCGCTGATCAACATGTCTCGTGGCGGCGCGTTCGTCTTGTTCAGCGCACGCACGGAGATGCAAAATCTCTACGAGCGCGTCAAAGGGCGCGTGCCCTATCCTGTTCGTATGCAAGAGGAAGGTGCGGGCGCCGGAGCGCTCGAGCTCTGGTTCCGACAAGAGAAGAATCCCGTGCTGTTCGGCGTAAAGTCGTTCTGGGAAGGCATCTCGATCGAAGGCGATCAACTGCGCATGGTCATCATTCCCAAAGTGCCGTTCCCCAACCGAAGCGATCCCATCCACCAGGCGAAGTGCGCGGCGCTGGAGGCGCAAGGAGTGCGTCCCTTTGGCGTGCTCGATGTCCCCGAGATGATCACTGACATGCAGCAAGGCTTCGGACGGCTGATCCGCACCATGACAGACTTCGGCGTGGTCGCCATCTTGGACGGGAAGATCCACGAGGACTACCGCAAGACATGGTCGTACGCGAACGCGCTGTTGCAATCCCTGCCCCAGTGCTTCATGTGCAGCAAGCTCGAGCTCGTNGAGCAATTTCTGAATTGCTACTTACCCGTTGAATAGCTATTCTTGATTCATGTACAACAACAGCCCCTACCTCTTTGGTGTGAAGTTGGCCCTCGCCACGGCAGGTTTAGCGCCGACGCCGGTGATAACAGCGCCGACGGCGCCGACAATGCACGGCACCGAGACGGAGGCAGCTGCGTCTTCTCGGCAAGCACCGTCGGGNNCNTCGCCCGCGGAGGCGAANGACATGGCTGCGACACAACGTGACGTGGGCGGGAGTGGCCGCGGTGACAACGAAGGCTGGATCCCGGCCGGTCGGGTCAGCAGGGAACCCAATCGGAATTCTCCGATTGGTTTGATCTAGTGTATTGCACCGAGTGCAATCAATTCTTCCACCCGACTCCCGAAGAGGAGCGGCTCATCATCGCAGGCGCGATTTCCCAGCGCTGCATCGAGTGCGAGACAAAACACTGGCGCGAGCAGGTGGCGCAAGAAGAGCGCAAGAATCAAGTCGTCCCAGGTTACCGCATTCGCGGTGACGGCACCGAGCTCTACAAAATCGACTGGTTCGACACGCTGGGAAGAGTGAGTCTCTACATGGCGCTCCCCGTGGTGCCGATGAATCAACGGCGCGCGGCGGCACTACGGGGAACGCGCAAGGACGGGCTGCAAGTGTTCGTGCTCAGTGAGGCAGTGCACAAGTTGACGAGTCGTAGGCCGAGCCAGCCTCGGTACATGATTCACAACAACTTGCAGCGCGTGCTGGACAAGCACGACCGGACGCTCTGGTTCCAGAAGGTGCCTGACTATGCCGATGGCCCTACCGGAGCCGGCAGAATCGAGGTCCCCGCGAAAGACATCGCTGCGGTCGATGCCGCGGTGAATACGCTGCGTGTGGGGTTGGTGAATAAAGAGTATATTCGGTTGATGTATCGTTAGTCAAACACGAACAGTCGCGCCGATACGGCGCGGTTTGTGGGCAAAAAGGTTGGGAAATCCGCTTCGAACATGCCTGGTCACATGTTCTTGCAGTTTAGCGAGTCGGACTCTTACAACTAGACTCGATTCGGACCTTGTTGCGCTGCGCAACAGAGCTTGACTTGCCCACACGTTCGTGGTTTTCTGGGGTTGGACACGGCGCGGTAGCACGCCTGGTGCGTCTCGCAAAGCAGGATTGAGAGCCCAGAGCAAGGTCGAAAGTTACCGGCTACCGTAGCCCGTGCAGAGGACGATCTCAGTGCTGCACCACTGGGGGGCCGTGTCCACTTTTTCTTCCTCTCTTTCTTTTCTTCCTTCTTTTTCTCTTGTATCCCTTTTTAGTTTTTGCTAGTTTTTGCAATTCGACTATCGGGAGGAGACTCATGCCTACGTGGAGCATTAACGAAGAAGACCGTCAGAAGTACCAGGACCACGTTCAACAAACCGCCGTCAGCATTCTCGCAAGGCTCGACGCTCGCACGTGGAAACGTGACCGCGAGCGTGCGGATGAGAATGGTGACTGGCATGCCTTCTGGGATGCGATGGAATACTCGGGACGGATCACCTCGGAGATCGATGCGTATGCCCAGGTGGGCTGCTGGCAGGATGCAGTGTACACACTTCTGTTTACGGACGCCGATCCGGAGAGCGTCGACTCGGGGCTGTACGAGGGCTGCAAGGGTTGGGAGCGGATCCTCACGGTGATTGCCTATTCGTGCTTCGAGGAAGAGGTGATTGGCGCGATGCAGGCGCTGTATGACGAAGACGACTTCGCGCCTGCCGTGATGGCGTACGAAACCAACGAGCGACAAATTGCGTACGACCCCTGTCGACTGTTCCGCATTCGCAAGGCGTCGTGGGTGGTCAACCTGGGCAACGCAATCAAGATCTACGCACCACCTGCGTGCGTGGTGGTCTTTGAGGGCGAGTGGGCGCAGTCGGAGAAGGAGTACCGAGTCCTTGCACGGCGGGTGTACACCATAAGGATTGGAAGCGGATCCTCACGGCGGACGAACACGGTCATTCGTAAAGCGCTGGATGCGTGTTTGGACTCGTACGGAGTCGAAGAAGTCGAGGAAGTCGAGGAAGTCGAGGATGAGCAACATTGACGTGTGTGGCTGCTGTCCCGTGTCGCTCTTCTGCTTGGGAGGCTCTGGCTACATCGTGCGGCGCGCGGTCTGCTCGTTGTGTGCGCAGTCGCTCGTCGTCGTCTTCGTAGACACGCCGACGATGCGTGACACTCTTCGTGTAATACACATTTCGGGCAAGGCACTCACCCTGTTTCCTGAAGAAACCCAAGTCTACATCTGTCCTGGCACGGTACCGGCTATACCAAAACCCGTTCGGATAGTTTGCAGCGCGTGCGCCGAACACAGGCGCGAGCGCCAACAGGTGCTTTTGCAAAGACGGGTGGGCACTGGAGGAGGAAACCATGAATAAACCAGTTTGCGTCTATATCTGCGCGGCTTGTGGCCACTTCGCGGCGACGGTGGAGAAGGTCGTGGACAACTGTGAGCACTGCGGTGCCGCGACGATCGATTGGATCATTCGAAAGATGCCGCTACGCTGCGTCGAGCTGATTGAAGAGGCGAGCATGCGGGCGGCGCTTGATGACAAAGTAGAACGCCTCCGCAAATCGCTGCCGGACATCGAGATCGGCGTGGATCCGTGGAACCGCGAGGTGCTGACGAGCGCGGCGGTCAATCAGGAAGTCGACCACGCTGAATTCCAGCACAGCTGTGTGTGCTGCAAGGACAGCGCGCTCTTCGTGCTTCCCTTCGTTGTGCGCGAAGGGGTACAGATCTTCTCGAAGCCAGACAGCATCTGCGTTGGCGCGGGTGAAGGTGTGCCCGCTGACAACTGGGAAGCGCGGCTGCGCGACGCACGGATTTCCGAAAAGGTCATTCAGTTGGTGCGGGNCTTCTTCTCAAAAAGAGAAGAAGACCGCGGAGAAGAAGAAAAAGAAGAAGAAGAAAAAGGAGGAGTTCGATGATTCGCGACGAAACACAGGGGCATCTCGCTCACGTTCGGGAATGGGCGGCGGCGCAGGAACCGTCACTTTTGGCGCTGCTGGAAGAGCAACTCACTTACTTGGGCACATACGCCTGCCACCTCGAGGAC
>Ga0031653_10000122_pt1 | contig 13423 bp, 12 predicted proteins | sample FrelakmetBRP12BR_FD_55210 | JGI IMG/M metagenome (GOLD analysis project Ga0031653, IMG submission 55210) | Freshwater lake sediment microbial communities from the University of Notre Dame, USA, for methane emissions studies - BRP12 BR | ecosystem: Environmental > Aquatic > Freshwater > Lake >... | reverse complement strand
AGCATGGTGATGGTGCCGAAGGGGGGATTTGAACCCCCACGTGGTTGCCCACACCAGACCCTGAATCTGGCGCGTCTGCCAGTTCCGCCACTTCGGCACGCTCTTCGCGGAAGTTGAAGAGTAGCGCAAAACCGGCCGTCGCGGCAATCTTAAAAACATCCGGTATGATGGGAAAAGAAGTTCGACGTGAAGGAGATTGCGCGGATGCGCGACCAGGCGTATTGGGAGCGGTGGCTGCGGCAACATGCGGAGGCGTTGCGCGAACGGCGCGGATCCGTGAAGGATTGGTACCGCGAGGCGGGGGTGGAGAAGGGCGAGCGCCGCGCCTTCAAGGCCGCGCTGAAGGCGCTGAACCCGGACGGAGTACCGGGGAAGCGGGAGAAGAAGCCGCCACGGCGCGGGAAAGGGAGGCTCGCCTCCCCGGGGACGGCGGACGGCGCACCGCCATCCGGGCGTGAGGGAGGGGGCCGGATCGTGGAAGGCCGGCTGCGATTCACGAGGGAGGGGCGTCCGCTCGTCATCCCGGAGAATCCCGAGGAACCGGCGATCCGCGTTCCCGGTCACGCCCTTTCGGGGGCGTGGCCCAAGGACCGGGTGGCGGTGCGGCTCGATCGAAAGAGGGGAGGGGCCCCTGCATACGGTCGGATCGAACGGATCCTCGAACGGGGTATCCGGGCGTTCGTCGGCCGGTACGCACCCGTGGGGGACCGTTCCTTCGTCCGTTTCCGGGACCGGGAGTCCGATCTGCTGCTCGAGGCGGAGTTGCCGGACCGGTTCGTCGCGGAACCCGGGGACCTCGTGCTTGCCGAAATATCGGAGTATCCCTCCGGGGGTGCGGAGGGTCGCGCACGCCTCGTGCGGCGCCTTTCGAAGTCGCACACGATGGAGACCCTTTTCCTCGCCGTGACGTCCTCCATGAATCTCCCCACCATGTTCACGGAACCGGTCGCCCGGGAGGCGGCGCACGTACCGCAGGCGGTCCATCTGTCCGTCCGCGGAGTCGGGGTCTTCCATGGCGACGAGGCGTTGCCGCGGGTCGACCAGCGGGAGTTGCCGTTCGTCACGATCGACGGGGAGGATGCACGGGATTTCGACGACGCGGTCTGCCTCGTCCGGGAGGGGGATCGGTTCCGGTTGTACGTCGCGATCGCCGACGTCGCCCATTACGTGGAGCCGGGTTCGTCTCTCGACCGGGAGGCGTATCTCCGCGGCACCAGCGTCTACTTCCCGGATCGGTGCGTCCCCATGCTCCCGCCCGAACTCTCGGAGGGGGTATGCAGCCTGAAGCCCGGAGTGAACCGCCTCACGATGACGGTGGAAATACCGATCCGGCCCGGGGGGATCCCGGGTCCCCCCTCCTTCCATCCCTCCGTCATCCGAAGCCGGGCGCGCCTTACGTACGACGAAGTTCACTCCTTTCTCGCGGCTGCCGGTCCCGGGGAGGAGGGGGGAGAAACCCCGGACGGAAAGATCACGCCCGGGATCGGCCGGATGCTGCGCGACATGGCGACGGCGGCGGGATGGGTGACCCTTGCGCGCTTCGATCGCGGCGCCCTCGACCTCGACCTGCCCGAGGCGGAGATCGGCGTCGCGGACGGGATGCCCGTCTCCGTGAAGCCGTCGGAACGGTTCGAATCCCACCGGCTGATCGAGGAGTTCATGCTCCTGGCGAACACGGCCGTGGCTGAATACCTCTCCCGTCGGGGGGACGCTTTCCTTTTCCGGATCCACGAGGAACCCGCGGGGGAGAAGATCGAGGAGTTCGAGGCGGCGGCCGGAAAACTTCTTCGCCGTTCCCGTCCCTCCGACCGTCGCGACACGGCTTCCCGCCTGCAGGCGTGGGCGGATCTCGCGCGGGGAGGAAAGTTCGAGCGGGCGGTCCACCGGATGCTCCTGCGCAGCCTGATGCTCGCGCGCTACGGCCCGGAGACGAAGGGGCATTTCGGGCTCGCCCTTTCGCGCTATACCCATTTCACCTCCCCCATCCGCCGCTATCCGGACCTCGTTGTCCACCGGGCGCTGAAGGCGGCGCTCGGGGATCGGACCTCGGCCGATTTCCTCCGGACCCTCCGGGAGAAGGGTCCGGAGATCGGAACCCATCTCTCGGGGCGAGAGCGGCTGGCGATGGAGGCGGAGCGTGCGGTCGAGCAGCGCGCCAAGGCGCTGTTCATGGGGGGCCAGGTGGGTCGCACCTTCGAGGGGACCGTATCCTCCCTCGTCTCCTCGGGATTCTTCGTGGAACTCGAACGGTGGATGGTCGACGGGATGGTTCACGTCTCCACCTTGCGGGACGACGAGTACCGGTTCTCGCCGGACCGGATGGAGTGGGTCGGCCAGTACCGGAAACGGCGAATCACATTGGGCGACCGGGTGCGTGTCCGGGTGCGTCGGGCCGACGCCGATCGGGGCGAGGTCGATTTCCTGCTGGTTGAAAAGCTTCCGGAATCTCAATAGAATGAAGGGGAACCGGGGGTGACCATGCCGAAAAAGATTCTTCTTGCGGAAGACAGTCTGACGATCCGGAAGGTGTTCGAACTCGCCCTCTACCGGTCGGACGTCGCGATCACCGCCGTGGACAACGGGGAGGATGCCGTCCGGCTCGCGGAAGAGATCTCGCCCGACCTGGTGGTCGCCGACCTCACGCTGCCCGGGAAAAACGGCTACGCCGTCGCCGCGGAACTCCGCGCAATGGAGAAGACGGAAAAGATCCCCGTCCTGATCCTCTCGGGGACCCAGATTCCCCTCGACGAGGCGCGCTTCAAGGCAAGCGGTGCGAAAGGCGTTCTTTTCAAGCCGTTCGAATCCCGTGAGTTGACGGAGAAGGTCGAACTTCTCCTTCGCGAGGGCGTAAAGGTCCAGGAGCCCCCGAAGCCGCAGGAGGCGAAGGCGGTCGACGAACGCTGGGACTTCAGCGACATTCTCGAGGAAGTCGAGGCCGAGGTGGGGAAACCCGCGCAGCCCGCCGCGATGCCTCGGGAAGGGCTGCTTTCCGGCGCGATCCTCCCCGAAGGGGCGCGAACCCCCACCGCCTTCAACGAGTTCGACGTGTCGCTCGACGAGATCGAAGGNACGGGGAACCGGATCCCCGAAGAACCTCCGTACCCGCCGGAGCAGCCCACCCCGAAAGTTGACCACATCGAGGGGAGCATTACGGGTGACGCGCCGCCGCCGGTGACCGACCTTTCCCCGGCGCTGGACGCCGTGGAAGAGATCGAGGAGATCGAGCATCTCGAAGACGCGGAAGTTCCCTTGTCGCCCGTCAGCCCGGTTTCGACCGAAACCCCGGTTTGGCTCCGGATCGTTCCTGCCGCGACGTCGGAACCGCTCCCGGCGTCGCCTGCCGCCGAAGAGCCCCCCGTCGAAACGCCGGCCTTCGAAGAGTCGTACCCGGTGCCGCCCGGGGCGTTCACCTCCACGCCCGCCGGCGAGCCGCGTCCGGTCGACGCCGCGTTGCGCGAGCTCTTCAACGAGCGGGCGGCGGAGATCTTCCGCACCGTCGCCTCCGAGGCGGTGGAAAAGGTGATGTGGGAGATGACGGACCGCCTTGCCGCGGAGTTCTCCGCGAGGCTTCGCGAATCGGTCGAGGCTGTCGCGTGGGAGGTGATCCCCGCCACCGCGGAGGCGCTCATCCGCGAAGAGATCGCCCGGATCCGCGGCCGGTCCGGGAAGCCTTCCCCCTGAACCGGTAGTCTCCCGCGCCGGCCCGCGCCGTAAGAACCGCCGGGAGGTCGCGTCCGGACGCACCCGAACCGCATTCCCATCCATGGAGCGTCGTCACCGATGAATATGAAGGAACCGGAAAAAGAGAAGGCGTACGACCCGAAGTCCGTGGAGGAGCGGTGGTACTCCGCCTGGATCGCGGCGGGCTCCTTTCACGCCGACCCGTCCCGGCCGGGCGATCCGTACGCGATCGTCATCCCGCCGCCGAACGTCACCGGTTCCCTTCACATGGGGCACGCCCTGAACGTCACCCTGCAGGACGTCCTCCTGCGGTATGCCCGGATGAACGGGCGCAACGCCCTCTGGCTTCCGGGAACCGACCACGCAGGGATCGCCACCCAGAACGTGGTGGAGCGGGAGCTGCGGAAGGAGGGGGTCTCCCGGGAGGGACTGGGGAGGGAAGCCTTCGTCGAAAGGGTCTGGAAGTGGAAGGAGCAGAGCGGCGGCACGATCCTTCGGCAGCTGAAGCGCCTGGGCGCGGCGTGCGACTGGGAGCGCGAGCGGTTCACGATGGACGAGGGGCTATCCCGCGCGGTGCGCGAGGCGTTCGTCCGGCTCTACCGGAAAGGGCTCGTCTATCGCGGGCGGTACATCATCAACGGGTGCCCCCGGTGCCGGACGGCGCTCTCCGACCTCGAGGTCTCCTACGTGGAGAAGAAGGGGACGCTCTGGTATATCCGGTACCCCGGGATGTCGGGGGAGCAGGGGGTCGTCGTCGCGACCACGCGTCCCGAGACGATGCTGGGCGACACGGCGGTCGCGGTCCACCCGAAGGACGAGCGATATGCCGGGATCGCGGGAACGACCTTGCGGCTGCCTCTGATGAACCGGCCGATTCCCGTCGTCGCCGACGCGATGGTGGACCGCGAGTTCGGCACCGGTGCGGTGAAGATCACGCCGGCCCACGACGTGAACGACTTCGAGCTGGCGAGGCGCCACGAGCTTCCCTCCGTCCGGGTGATCGACGAGACGGGGACGATGACGCAGGATGCGGGCGCATTCGCGGGGATGGACCGGTTCGCGTGCCGCGACGCGGTCGTCGCGAAGCTCGCCGGGGAGGGGTTGATCGTCCGGGAAGAACCGTACCTCCACAACGTCGGCCACTGCTACCGGTGCCAGACGGTGGTGGAGCCTTCGGAGAGCATGCAGTGGTTCGTGAAGACGAAACCGCTGGCCGCTCCCGCCATCCGCGCGGTGAGGGAGGGGGAGACCCGTATCGTCCCGTCGCATTGGGAGAAGACGTATTACGAGTGGATGGAGAATATCCGGGACTGGTGCATCTCCCGGCAGATCTGGTGGGGTCACCGCATCCCCGCGTTCCACTGCCGGGCTTGCGGGAAAACGATGGTCGAGATCGACCCGCCGCCGCGGTGCGAGGGGTGCGGAGGGACCGACCTCCGGCAGGAAGAGGACGTTCTCGACACCTGGTTTTCGTCCGGCCTTTGGCCCTTCTCGACCCTCGGGTGGCCCGAAAGGACGGCGGACTTCGAGCGGTACTACCCCACGTCCGTGCTGGTGACCGGCTTCGACATCCTCTTCTTCTGGGTCGCGCGGATGATGATGATGGGGATCGAGTTCACGGGAAAAGCCCCCTTCCGCGACGTGGTGATCCACGCCCTTGTCCGGGACGCAAAGGGCGAGAAGATGAGCAAGACGCGGGGGAACGTCATCGACCCCCTCGACGTCATCGACCGGTTCGGGACGGACGCCTTCCGCTTCACCCTCGTCGCGCTGGCCGCCCAGGGGCGGGACATCCGGATGTCGGACGACCGCGTGGAGGGCTACCGCAACTTCATGAACAAGCTGTTCCAGGCGGGGCGGTTCGTGCGGATGCACGTGGACGAGGAGACGCCGAGGGAGCTCCCGCCGGCCCTCCCGGTGGTGGACCGCTGGATCCTCTCCCGGCTGCAGCGCGTGGTCGACGAGGTGCGGCGGGGGGTCGAGGAGTACCGGTTCAACGAGGCGGGCTCCGCCTTCTACCAGTTCGTGTGGCACGAGTTCTGCGACTGGTACCTGGAGATGATCAAGCCCACATTGTCGGCCGAGGCGTTCACGGGGGATCGGATGCGGCAGCAGGCGGTGCTGCTGCGCGTCTACGAGACCCTCCTCACCCTTGGACACCCCTTCATCCCCTTCCTCACGGAGGAGCTGTGGCACGCCCTCCCGGGGGAGCGGGGGCTTCTGTACGACCGCCCGTACCCTGTAGCGGACGCGGGGGCGATGGACGAGAACGTCGAAGAGGACATGGGACACCTGATGGAGGTCATCCGGGCGGTGCGCAACATCCGGAGCGAGCTGAACGTCCCGCCCGGAAGGAAAGTCGAGGTTCGACTGAAAGGTCTGGTGGAGGAGCAGGAGTCGCTGCGCGCCCATGAGGAGATCGTCCGGCGCCTCGCCCGGGCCTCGCTGGTCGCGTACGTCGACCCCGACTACATCCCGGTGCAGGACGCGACCGCCGTGGTGAACGGCATCGAGGTCTGCCTCCCGCTGGCGGGTCTCATCGACTTCGGCCAGGAGGCGAACCGTCTCCGCAAGGAGGTGGAGAAGGCGAACGCGGAGTACAGCCGCGTGGCGGGTCAGCTCGGGAACGCGAAGTTCACGGCGAACGCCCCCCCGGATATCGTCGATGCCCTCCGTGACCGGGAGGCCGCGCTGGAACAGAAGATCGCCAGGCTCGGGAAGAACCTCGAGCTGGTGAGCCGTTACCTGGCGTGATCTCCCGTCCCCTGTACGAGGAGATCGTCCGCGCGGCTCTCCGCGAGGATGCCCCCTTCGGCGACCCCTTCGGGGAGGCGTTTCAGGATGCCGCGTCAGGCCTCTTCCTGGCGGGGGGGGAAGGGGTCTTCTGCGGGGGGGCGGTGGCGGAAGAGGTGTTCCGCCAGGTCGATCCGTCCGTGTCCGTATCCTTCTCTCCCGAAGGAAGCCGTGTGTCGAGGGGGGATCGGGTCGGTGAAGCGTCCGGTCCGGCCTGCTCCCTCTTGCGGGCGGAGCGGGTGGCGCTCAACTTCCTCCAGCGTCTCTCGGGCGTCGCCACCGCAACGTCCCTCTACGTTTCGCTGATCTCGGGGCACGGCACGAAGCTGCTCGACACCCGGAAGACGACCCCCCTTCTCCGGGCCCTCGAGAAGTACGCCGTCCGGGTGGGGGGCGGGGCGAACCACCGGTTCTCCCTCTCGGACGGGATTCTCATCAAGGAAAACGGCATCCGCGCGGCCGGAGGGATCGCCCCCGCGATCCGCGCGGCCCGTGCGCATGCGCACCACCTGCTGCGCATCGAGGTCGAGGCGGAAACGCTTTCCGACGTGGAGGCCGCGGTCGCGGCGGGGGCGGATGCCGTCCTCCTGGACAACATGCCCCCCTCGATGGTCCGGGAGGCGGTCGCGCGCTTCGGCGGGAAAGTCTTCCTCGAGGCGTCCGGGGGGATTCATCTCGGGAACGTCGAGGAGTACGCCCGCACGGGGGTGGCGGCCGTAGCCGTCGGGGCGATCACCCACTCCGCCCCGGCCCTCGACATCTCGTTCGAACTGAAGACGTGAAACGACTGCAGCGTCTCGCAAATATCCTGCTGGGCCTCCTGTTCCTTTCTCCCGCGACGGGGCGCGCGGCCGACGGGTACCGGATCTACGAGTCCACCGTCGCGTCGGTGAACGGAGAGGTGCTCTTCCTCTCCGACGTGGCACGGGAGGCGTGCTTTCACCGGTGCGCCGCGATGCCGGGGAGCGAAGAGGAGATCTTTTCCCCCCGTGAAACGCGGGATCGCCTGATCCTCGACACGCTGGCGCTCCAGGAGCAGCGGAAACTCCTCCTCGGGACGGTCGACAACGTGGCGCTGGAGGGGTACGCGCGGGAGGCGGAGTCCCGGATGGCGGCGTGCCCATCCTCCTGCAAACGGGAGATCGCCCCCGGGGAGACCCGGGAATGGATCCGCCGGAAACTCCTCATACGGGATTTCTTCAACCGCCGGGTCGCCGTTTTCGTGGAGGTGAAAGACGACGCGGTTGCGAAGGAGTTCGAGCGAAGATCTTCCTCCCCCGGAAACACGACGGATTGGACTTTGGAGCAGGTCCGGGACGAGATGCTCGATGCCCGGGTCGCGCAGGAGATCCGAAACTGGCAAACACGCGCCGCATCGAAATCAAGGATGATCCTTTTGCCCCTGGAGGAGCCGTGATCGATGGACGTTTCGCCTTGACCGTGCGGACGTCGTTCGCCGCGGCCCATCGTCTGCGAGAGTACGACGGGAACTGCGAGCGTCTGCACGGTCACAACTGGCAGGTGGAAGTCACGGTGGAATCGCCGACGCTGGACGAACGGGGGATCGCGCTCGACTTCCGGATCCTCAAAACATCGCTGAACGACCTGCTCTCCCGGTTCGACCACCGGTACATGAACGAAGTCCCTCCGTTCGACGGGATGAACCCGTCGTCGGAGAATCTCGCGCGCCACTTGTTCGAGGAGATGGAGAAATCGGTCCCGACGCCGGCGCGCGTGTCTCGCGTCACCGTGTGGGAATCCGACGATGCCCGGGCGGAGTTCTCCCGGTCCGCCTGAAGGAATCCGCTACCCTTTCCCCGCCAGCGACTCGTTCAGTCCCTTCAGCAGTTCCGAAAGGGCGATCCCGTGAACTTTCGCGCCGTGCTCGAGGTTTTCGTACTCCGAAAGCTGGCACTGGGCGCAATCGATTCCGAACCGGAGGAAGACCGGAATCGTCTGCGGATATCGCCGTAGAACGTCCTCGATCTTCATCTCCTTGTCGATCATCGTCTCTCCTCCGGGCGTAATGCCCGATTCTACCACGGCGGATCCCGTCCGATTTCGAGGAAACGGAGGGGGGGCGCCGCTGGGATCCGGCCGATCTTCGCCGCCATTTCGTAGAACAGGGAAAGCCCGTCCGCCTCCGACCCGAGGTCGTAGGAGAGGCAGCGCCAGTAGGCGTCCCGGAAGTCGGCGGGGATCCAGTCGGGGCCTCCCCAAGGGTATTCCCGGCGGCGGATCGAGAGCTGTGCGGACCGCTTCGCCTTCAGAAGAGCGGCGGCGAACCGGGAGAGGGGATCCCTGCGCTCCTCCCATGCCCGCCGTACGGCGATCCACAGGGCGAACACGAACGGTTTTCCCGTCTCCCGCCGCCACCACTCCCCGAGGTCGGTGACGTGCGGCGCGACGCGGTCGACGACGGCGCGGATCGCCTCGTCCCCGATCACGAGGTGGGCCGGGTAGCGGCGCAGCGCCTCCTTCGGGGAAAGCTCCGTTCGCACGAGGAGGTTTCGTCGCCCCAGCGACTCCCGGAGAAGGATTTCGAGGAGCATGATCGACGTGTCCGAGTTTCCGGTGACCGCGATCGGGTCGGGGGGAAGCGCCCGAAGCGGCCCGTTCGACAGGAGCAGGACGCTCATCACCCGGTGTCGGGAGGAGATCGAAATGCCGGGGCACAGGAGGTACCGCTCCGGCCGGACGGCGTACTCGATGGAAGACGAGGGGGAAAGGTCCAGTTCCCCGTCCCGCAGCTTCCGGTTCAGTTCGGACGGGTGACCGTCGACGAACGTGACCCCGGCCGGCACGCCCACGGTCTCGAGACCGTGGAAGATGGGGAGGAGGTTGGCGTACGGGATGCGCCCGACGCGCAGGGAGGAAGAGGTCACGGTCATTCGTATCTCAGCGCCTCGATGGGGTTGAGCGACGCCGCCTTCTTGGCAGGGTACACGCCGAAGAATACACCGACGAAGGCGGAGAAGGTAAAGGAGAGCAGGATGGACCATGCCGGGATGGACACGGGGAGTTTCGGGACGAGGAGGTGGAGGGCCCCCGCGCCGGCCACCCCGACGAGGATCCCGCCGATCCCGCCCGCGGCGGAGAGGGTGGTCGACTCGAAGAGGAACTGGAGGAGAATGTCCCGGTTCCGCGCCCCCACCGCCTTGCGGATGCCGATCTCGTTGGTCCGTTCCTTCACGGTCACCAGCATGATGTTCATGATCCCGATCCCTCCGACCAGGAGCGAGATCGCGGCGATCCCGCCGAGCACGTAGGTGAGCGTGTCGAGGATGGTGAAGAGGGAGGAGAGGATGGCCGCCTGGTTCGTGATGGTGAAGTCTTCGTGACGGTTGTGGGCGCGCTTCAGAAGGGACGTCGCCAGCTCCTTTCCGCTATCGATGTCGTTCGTGTTCCGCACGGAGATGAGGATCTCGAACAGGCTGTCCAGGTCGAACAGCTCCTGGGCGGTCCGGACGGGGACGAAGACCAGGTCGTCGATGTCGATCCCCAGGCTGATCCCCTTTCGCTCCATGATCCCCAACACGCGAAAGAGGGTGCCGGAGACCTTCACCGTCTGGCCGAGGGCGTTGGCGTTCCCGAAGAGTTCGCGCTTCACCGTCCGCCCGAGGACGCAGACGCGCCGCCGGGCGTCCACGTCCGCTTCGCCGAGAAACGAGCCGATCTCCACGTGCAGGTTCCGGACGTCCTGGAAGGCGGGCGTGACGCCGAGGACGGAGACGTTTCGCGACCGGTTCCGGTACCGCACCTCCGCCGTGCCGAAGACGACCGGAGCGACGCCTCCGAACAGGTACCCCTTCTTCTCCAGGATCCGGGAGTCGTCCAGGGTCAGCTTGTGGCGCGCGGACCCGATGATCGGAGGTCCTCCCTTCGTCTCGACCTTCCCCGGGGTGACGATCAGGATGTTGCTTCCGAGTCCGGCGAACTGTTCCTCCACATAGTTCTTCGTTCCCTGACCGAGCGCCACGAGCAGGATGACCGCCGCGACGCCGATGATCACCCCGAGCATCGTCAGGGCGGACCGCAACCGGTTCGTCCGGAGGGAATCCATCGCCACCTCGACGAAATCGATCCGCGTCAACCCCGGATCTCCCGGAATTGTTCGACCGACACGAGCTTCCCGTCGACGATGTAGACCGTGCGGTTCGCCCGTCGGGCGATCGCCGGGTCGTGCGTGACGAGGACGACGGTGACGCCCGAGGCGTTCAGTCGCGAAAGGATTTCCATCAGCTCTTCCCCGGACCGGGTGTCGAGGTTCCCCGTGGGCTCGTCCGCCAGCAGCAGGGACGGCTCGTTCACCAGCGCCCGCGCGATGGCCACGCGCTGCTTCTGCCCGCCGGAAAGTTCATTGGTGAGGTGCCCCTTCCGATCTTCGAGCCCCACCGCGCGCAACCCTTCCAGGGCGCGCCGGGTGCGCTCTTCCCGGGGTACGCCGGCGTAGATCAGCGGAAGCTCCACGTTCCTGAGCGCCGTGTAGCGGGGGAGGAGGTGGAATACCTGGAAGACAAAACCGATCTCGCGGTTGCGCAGCGCGGACAGATCGTCGGGAGAGAGTCCCTCGACGGAGGTCCCCTTGATCTCGTAGGTCCCCTCCGTGGGCACGTCGAGGCAGCCGAGGATGTTCATGAGGGTGGACTTTCCCGAACCGGAGGGGCCCATCACGGCGACGAATTCCCCGGCGCGGATCTCGAGGTCCACGTCCGAAAGGCCGACGACCCGCCCCGCCCCCGCCTCGTAGAGTTTCGTCACCCCCCGCAGGCGGAGAAGGGGTTCACTGGCGGTGTTGGATCCCAACGCGGCTCCCTGGCGCGAGGTCCTTGATCTCCAGCGAGGTGACCACGTCTTCTCCGGTGGACACCCCGGCGAGGACCTCCGTCCGGTCCCAGTTCGATACCCCCGCCGTCACCTCGCGCCGGACGACCCGTCCCCCCGAGACGACGTAGACGAACTTCTTCCCGTCCCGCTCCATCAATGCGGCGGAGGGAAGCAGGAGAACGTTGTCTTTCCCCCCCGTGAGGACCTCGACGTCCACCGACATTCCGAGACGGAGCGGCCGGGGGGGGGAGATTGGGGAAATGGCGATCGTGTTTGCGCGGGAGACCTCCTTGGACGCCTCCACGGTCGGTCGGACCTCGGAGACCCGTCCGTGGAATTTCTCCCCCTGGTACGCCTCCGGCAAGAGCCTGGCCGTCTGACCGACCCGGACTTTGGCGGCGTCCGCCTCGTCGATCTGCGCCTCCACGTAGGGGGACGAAGGGTCTGCGAGGACGAACAGGGCCGCCCCCGGCAGCTTGCTCTCCCCGATTTCGGAGGTCTTCTTCGTGATCACGCCCGAAAACGGGGCCGTGATCGTCAGTTTCGTGCGGCGGGCCGTCAAGGCCGCCGTCCGTGCCTGCGCCGCCTGGTTCCTTCCACGGAGGACGTCGATCTCCCGGTCCAGGGCGTGGAGCGTCGACTCCCCGGCGGCGGCGATCCGGCCGTCTTCTTCCGCGTTGGCGAGCAGCGTCTCGGCGGTCTCGAGCTCGGAGCGGGAGATGAATCCGTCCCGGAACAGTTCCACGGCCCGCCGGTGGTCCTCGCGGGCCTTCCGGAGATTATTCCCCGCCCGCCCCCGTTCCCCGCGGACCCGGATGGACGCCTCTTCCCGTTTCGCCTCCGCCTGGAGAAGGGCGTCCCTCGCCTGGCCCTCCTCTGCCAGCGACGCCTCCACCTGCTGCTCCAGCTCGTGGTCGACGATCCGGGCGAGGAGGTCGCCTCGCCGCACCGTGGAGCCTTCGCGGACGCGCACCTCCTCGACCCGCCCCCCCGTTTCCGTGGAGAGGACCGCCTCGAGGGACGATTTCACGGTTCCCGCCGAAACCGCCGCGGTGATCTCCTCGACGCGCCCCTGCCGGACCCGGAAGACATCGACCGGAATCTTGCCGGAGACCCGGTAATAGGCGATCGCTCCCAGGAATGCGGCCACCGCGACGACGGCGAGGAGGAACCAACGCCGTTTCATCGGGAAGATACGACCGCTCCCCGGGGACGGGAGGACGAATCCGATCGGTGGGTATCGATGGGCATCGGGTCGTTAATATCCGGAGAATAGTTTATCATGCCGTCCGGGGAGGAGTCCGTCGGCCCGCCTTGACGCGGGGACCCGAAATTCCAATAATGGGGGGGCAATCCGGAAGGTGCGGATCGTCGCGGGGAAGTGGGGTGGGCGAACGATTCGCGCCCCGCGGGGCCTGTCCGTCCGGCCGACCACGGACCGGGTCCGCGAGGCGGTGTTCGCGATCCTCGGCGTAGTCGTGGAGGGTAGCGTCGTGCTCGACCTCTTCGCCGGGACCGGCGCGATGGCGATCGAATCGCTCTCCCGCGGCGCGGCCGAGGCCGTTCTCGTGGAGTCTTCGCCGGCGGCGCTCCCGGTGCTGAAGGGGAACCTGGCGGCCCTCGAGGTGGATGGCGCGGTCTGTCTGTCCCTGGACTACCGGGAGGCGATCCGGCGGCTCGCGGCGAAGGGGAGGACGTTCACCCTCGTGTTCCTCGACCCCCCCTACGGCAAGGGGCTGGTCGGCCGGTCGGCGGAACTCCTTTCCCGCGCCGGAATTCTCGCTCCCGGCGCCGTGGTGGTGGCGGAGCGGGCCTCCCGGGATCCGGAGGAAACGCTCCCGGCCGGATGGAAGGAGCGGGTCGACCGCCGGTACGGCGATACGCGGATCACCCTGTACGACATCCCCGATCCCCGCGGGCAGGCGCCGCCGGGCGGGCAGGAACAGGAGAAACGATGAGGACCGTCGCCGTCTACCCCGGCTCGTTCGATCCCCCCACGAACGGACACCTGGACATCATCGAGCGATCCTCCCGGGTCTTCTCGCGCGTGATCGTCGCGGTGGCGGTGAACCTCCGGAAAAACGCCTTCTTCACCCCCGCGGAACGCGTGCGGATGCTGAAG
>Ga0031653_10000119_pt1 | contig 13532 bp, 7 predicted proteins | sample FrelakmetBRP12BR_FD_55210 | JGI IMG/M metagenome (GOLD analysis project Ga0031653, IMG submission 55210) | Freshwater lake sediment microbial communities from the University of Notre Dame, USA, for methane emissions studies - BRP12 BR | ecosystem: Environmental > Aquatic > Freshwater > Lake >... | reverse complement strand
CCCGAGTCCCCATACGATCTCCTGCCGGTCCCCGAGGCGGAACCGGTGCTGGAAATCGACGTCGTAGATGTCCGCCGTCACTGTTTCTTCCGCGAGCTCCCGGTTCGTCCGATCGTAATACGTCTGCAGTCTCGCCTCGGAACCGTTCGTCAGGCTGCGGGTCCACCGGGCGAGCACGTTGCCGCCGGAGTTGTCCGTTCTCTCGTCGAACGTACGGTAGAGGGAGGAGGAGGAAAGATCCACGACGGTCAACGTCTGGCCGGTGTTCCCGCCGTAGATGTCGCCCTGGAGGGTGAACGTGTCGCGTTGCGAAGGTTCCCAATCCACGCGAAAACCGCCACGGAGGTAGTCCCACTGGTCGGAGCCCCCGTTTCCCAGCGCGTCCTGTCCCTCCTTCCGGTCGAAATATTTCGCGTACGCCTTGTAGAAGAAGTCCTCTCCGCGTTTCCCGCCGAACCGGGCCTCCCCGAACCCTCTCTCCACGTTCCCGGCACCGACGGCCAACAGGCCACCCTGGGAATCCCTGGCCGACTTCGTGATGACGTTGATGACCCCGTTGACGGCGTTGGCGCCCCACATCGCCGCCCCGGGCCCCCGGATCACCTCGATCCGGTCAACGTCTTCCAGCAGGGTGTCCTGGACGTCCCAGAACACGCCGGAGAAGAGCGGCGTGTACACGCTCCGGCCGTCGATCAGCACCAGCAACTTGTTGGCGAACAGGCTGTTGAATCCGCGGGAGGTAATTGCCCACTTGTTGCTGTCGATGCGGGCCACTTCGATCCCCGGGGCCATCCGCAGGGCCTCGGGGATGCTCGTGGCGCCGGAGCGCCGGATGTCTTCCCCGGTGATCACGAAGACGGCGGCGGCGGAGTCCTGCAGGCTCTGGAGCCTCCGGGAAACGGAGTACACCTGCATGTTCATCAACTCCTCGATACTCATCTCGGTCAGGTCGGGTGGCGCCGCCGCCGCGGTCCCGGGGGACAACGCACCTCCCGGGATCGCCATCGCCGCGAGACACGCCAGGCATCGGACCCACCGCAGACACCGGAACCCGGTGCGGTACGCCCTCTTGCCGGGAATGAATCCGTTGAAGATTCGGCTCATTCCGTACATGAATTTCCCCTTTCCTGATCGCTTCGTATTTTCATGTCGAGATCCCCACCAGGATGTCCTTCAGCGCCTCGCGGACCGACTGGTACACCCCCTCGAGTTGCCCCAGGATGGGGTCTCCGGCGGCAACCGGTTCGCCGGTCCGGGCCTTCCCTTCGATCTTCCGGCAGAGGTCCGAAAGGCCGGTCGCGCCCAGGTTCGCGCTGGAGGATTTCAGGGTGTGGGCGGCCAGTTGCAGGGATTCCGCATCCCCCTTTTCGGCGGCGGAGTGGATCTGTTCCATCAGCCTCGGAGAGTCGGAGAGGTACAGGGAGAGGACCCGCTCGAAAAGCCCCGTTCCCTCCGGGCCTTCCAGGGCCCGGATGCCGTCGAGCACGGCTTGGTCGATGGGGGAGGTCCGGGCCTTCGACGTCCCGGCCGTTTCCGCCCGCGTTTCGGCGGCGTCCGGTTCCTTGTCCAATTCGACGGAAAGCCACTTCGAGAGCACGTCCCCGAGTTTCTGGATCGTGAAGGGCTTGCTCAGGTACCCGTCCATTCCCGCGGCCAGGCACGATTCGCTATCCCCGGCCAACGCATTGGCCGTAAGGGCCACTACGGGGAGGCGTCCTCCCCCGGCCTCCTTCTCCCGAGCCCGGAGGGCGCGGGTGGCCGCGTACCCGTCCATGACCGGCATCTGGCAGTCCATCAAGACCAGGTCGTACCGCCTGGCGGCGATCGCGTCGAGGCCTTCCTGGCCGTTTCCCGCGACGTCCACATCGCACCCGAGGACCGAGAGCATCCCGAGGGTGACCTCCTGGTTCACGGGGTTGTCCTCCACCAACAGGATCTTCCCCCCGATCTTTCGGCGCGCCCCCGCAACGGTGTGGCGGGTGACCAGGGTTTCTTCCCCCCCCGAATCGACGAACCCCATCACCGCGGCGATGCTCTCGTAGAGGACATCCCGGCGGACCGGCTTCGTCAGGTACCCGGAAATCCCGCTCTCCCGCGCCTTCCGTCCGTCCCCGCGGATTCCTACGGAGGAGATCATGATGAGGCGGACCCCGGCCAGGGACGGGTCCGATCGGATCATCCCCGCCAGCTGCAGGCCGTCGATGTCGGGCATGTTGTAATCCAGGATCGCGAGGGCGAAGGGAGCCCCTCCGGTGGCCGCCTCCCGGAGGACGGAGAGCCCCTCCTCCCCCCCGCCGGCGCCGCGGCAGTGCACCCCCCAGCCGTACAGCTGCTTCTCGAGGACCTCCCGGTTCGTCGGGTTGTCGTCCACGACGAGGATCTTCAATCCCCGCAGGTCCGCCCGGGGAACCTGTGGGAGTTGGATCGATTCCGCCCCTTTCCGGAAGGGCACGGTGAAAACGAACTCCGAACCCGCGCCCGGCTCGCTCGCGACCCGGATCTCCCCGCCCATCAACTCGACCAGCTGCCGCGAGATGGTCAGCCCGAGACCGGTGCCGCCGAACTTCCGGGTGGTGGAGCCGTCGGCCTGGGTGAAGGAGTCGAAGATCCTGTTCCTGGCCTCGGGGAGGATGCCGATCCCCGTGTCCCGGACGGCGAACCGCACCGTCACCGACTCCTCGTCCCGGGACGAGATGGACGCCCTGACGATCACCTCGCCGCGGTCCGTGAACTTCACGGCGTTCCCTATCAGGTTGACCAGGACCTGCCGGACCCTGCCGGGGTCCCCCCGGAGTGCGGAAGGCACCTCCGGCTCGACGAGCGCGGTTAGCTCGAGCCCCTTGGACTGCGCGGTCGGCGCAAGGAACTCCGCCGCCTCCTCCACGACCCCCCAGAGATCGAAGGGGATGTCGTCCAGCTCGATCTTCCCCGCCTCGATCCGGGAGAAATCCAGGATGTCGTTGATGATCTCGAGGAGGCCCTCCCCGGAGCGGCGGACCAGGTCCACGTTCCGACGGAACTCGGACGGCAGGTCCCCCTGGAGAAGGATGTCGGTCATCCCCAGGATCCCGTTCATCGGGGTGCGGATCTCATGGCTCATGTTCGCCAGAAACTGCGACTTCGCGACGCTTGCGGCTTCCGCGGCATCCTTTGCGTGAACGAGTTCGGCGGTCCTTCGCGCAACTTCCTCTTCGAGCTCCTCCCGGTGCCGCAGGAGCTTTTCGTCGCGGACCTGAATCTCGCCGAGCATCACGTTGAACCCGTCGATCAGCCCGCCGATCTCGTCGTCTCCCCGTTTCTCGCAACGGACCGAGAAGTTGTGCCCGTTGGACACCATCTTCATCGTGCGGGTCAGCTCCATGAGCGGGCCGGAGACCGCGGGGATGAGACGCCGGGAGAGCAGGAACGCGCCGAGGAAGGCGCAGAGCAGGATCACCGCGGTGAGGAGGAGGAATCGCTGCATGCGGTCCCTGAACGCGTGGAACGAGGACCGCAGGACCACCGTCCCGATCCGCTGCCCCTCGATCGTGATGGCCGACACCGCATCGATGGACCGGAAATTCCACGAGTCGGCCTCCCTGCGGACCGATTCGACCGCCAAGGGGTTCACCTTCCGGCGGCCGGAGGCAATTTCGATCCCGAAAGGAAGATCCGCCGGGATCGCGTTCGGGGAAACGTAGGCGGCCAGGATCTCGTTTTCGGAATTGAGCAGGTACGCGGAGAGGATCGATGGGTTTTTCGCGAGCCCCGAGAGCGACTCGTCCGCCACTTTCGCGTCCATGAACAGGATCGCGGCGACGCTGTTGTTGCCGATCACGGCGGCGGACGATTCCAGCGCCTTCCGGGCATCCGTCCGGAAGGAGAACGCCTCGTTGATCACGAACACGATCGTGGACCCGGCCAGGACGAGCCCGCTGGTCAGCAGGATGATCGCCGCAAGCTTTCTCGCGATGGGGGCGTCCCGGAACGATCGGATCATCTCTCGCCTCCCTGACCGCCACGGACGCTCTTGCCGAGGTAGAGGAGCTTCGCGTTGATCTTCAACCCCGCCTTCCGGGCGGACTCCTCGTTGATCTCGAATCCGACGAGGTTGTCCCGCCGGATGAACCCGATCGTACCGCCCCGGCCCGCGAACCCCTCGAAGTCGGCGATCGTCAGGGCGGGCCATCGCTGTATGGCGCCAAGGACCGGGGCCAGTTCCGCCTTCTCGGAAGCGCCGACGAAGAGGACGTGGCACTTCGCCAGCGCCGACAACCCCGGAACCTTCCGGACAACCACCTGCCTCCCCGATACCTTCTTCCCGTCAAGGGACGAGAGGGAAGCCGCGATGGGGTCGTTGCCGAGGACGGAGAGCACGATGGGATCCTCCGGGGAGAGGAACGCGGAGGCCGGCCATTCCACGAACTTCATGAAGTTGAGGACGAAGGCGGCCTTTACGTCTGCCTCCACGTTTTCCGCCGCGGCCGGCGCCGAAGGGAAGAGCATCCCCAGGAGGAAGAGGATCCCTACCGCCCCCCGCAAAATCTTCCTGCATGGAAGCGGCGTTTTATTCTGCCCGCACGCTTCCAGGATTCCTGCGTCTTTTCCATCCCGACTCTTCGTCATGTCTGTTGTTTTATCGGTGGGGGGGAAATAATTCTTCAATTCGAAACTATCTTTTCCCCTGATGAACCGATCCGTCGGTCAACGGGCGTATCCCATCGTTTCCCGCGAGGAGAGTTCGGCCGGTTTCCCCGATGGGCGGATCCGGGGTATATTGCCCATTAACAGGAGAATCCCGGTACCCCGATGAATCCCCTTTCGCTCCCCAGGCCCGAAGCGGTCCTTTTCGATTTCGACGGGATTCTCGTCGACACGGAGCCGATGCATTTCGAGGCGTTCCGGAAGGTGCTCGAACCGCTCGGCATGGGGTTCCCGTGGCGGGAATACGTCGAGACCTACATGGGATTCGACGATCGCGACGCGTTCCGGGAGGCGTTCCGCGTTCATGGAACCGACCTCGACGATGCGAACCTGGTAAAACTCGTCGCCGCGAAGTCCCGGGCGTTCCAGGAGGGCCTCCGGAACGGGGTGACCGCTTACCCGGGAGCGGTCGCCATGATCGAATCCCTCCACGCGGCCGGTCGACCGTTGGCCCTGTGCAGCGGCGCTCTCCGCTCCGACATCGACCCGATCCTTGCGCGGCTGGGCGTCGCCCGGTATTTCCCCGTCATCGTCTCCGCCGACGACGTCCGGAAGAGCAAGCCCGACCCGGAAAGCTACGCGCTCGCCTTCCGGAGGCTGTCGGAGACGCACTCCTCGTCGCTGACGGTGCCGGGGGCATCGGTCGCCGTCGAGGACACCCCCGCGGGGATCCGGTCCGCGAAGGGGGCGGGGCTCCGGGTGCTCGGCGTCACCAACAGCTACGGTCGCGAAGAGCTCGCCGCCGCCGACTGGATCGTCGATTCGCTGGAGAACGTGCGCATCGACGGATAACGACGGACGGATGACCCATGGAATTTCCCGCCTCGTGACGCTCAGACGCACGGCCCTTCGGTGTGGCGCGGCTCTCGCGCTCCTTCTCGGCACCGCGGTGCTGACCGCGGTGGGGGTCGCCTTGCGGCCGCACCTGCTCCGGCCGCTTCTGGAGCGGGCACTGGCCCCGAGGGGTGGGAGTGCGACGCTTGCCGGCCTGAACCTCTCTCGTAACCCGCTCTCCCTCACTCTTTCGGGCCTCGTGATCGCGGGCCCGCCACAGGAGGGCGACCTCCTGCGATTGGATCACCTGCGCGTCGAACCGAATCTCGACCGGCTCTTCCACGGCGGTCCCCGCTTGCGGCGCGTTGAGGCGAGAGGCCTTGTCGTCGAGCGCCCACGGCCCCGGGAGACAGAAGGGCCGCCCGACCTGACGCCGCTCACCGGGCTGTTCGACATCGAGGAATTGACGTTGACGGATGCCCGGCTCCGCCTGGCTCTTCCCCCGGGCAACCTCGCCGTCGACGGGCTGAGCCTGCGCCTGACCCCGGGGGAAGGGGGGATCCGCCGCCTCAGCGGGGATGGGGAGCTGATCTTCCGCCGGAACGGCTCCCTCCTCGCCGGAGGAACGATCAAAGCCCGGGGGAAGGTGACGCCGGGACCCGCGATCGAGGTAAACCTGGAATTGGCGGCGGCTCGCCTGGACCTGCCGTGGCTTGCCGGGGACGTTTCCGGCCAAACCACCTTGAAGGTGACCCGTAGAAACGTCCAGGCCGAGGGCGTGCGGCTTGGCATGCCCCGGGCGCGCCTGCGTCCGGGACCGCACTCCCCGTGGATCCCGGGGCCGATCCGGCTCGACGCGGCGGGAAGCTCGACCCTGGACGGAAGGGAGCCTCTCCTGGAGGTGGATCGACTGGACGTCGGCGGCCTCCTCCTGGCGAAGGGCCGGCTGGGCGGCCCCACCCTGGATCGCCTGTCCGGGGCCATGGACGGGGCCGTCCCCCGGGTCGAACGTTTGAAAACCTTTCTGGCTCCCCTCCTGACCGGCCGCCTGGCGGAACTGGATCTGGCGGGCGAGCTCCCGTTCCGCCTCCGCCTGGCCGCCGGGGGGACAGAGCGCGTGGTGACACTGGAGCTCCTTCCGCGGGATCTCCTGTTTTCCTTACCGGACCTCGGGCTCGGTGGTCGCTTCGGGGGCGCCCTCAGGGCCGCGGGCCCGCTGCAGGGGTGGCTTCGCGGCACGGTCCGCCTGAACGGGACGATCCAGGGGACCGGGCGCCTGGAGCGACCGCCGCTGGCGGTGCGCCTGTTTCGCTTCAATGCACCGTTCGACGGGAAACTCCCCGCGCTCACGGTGCCGGGCTGGCACCTTTCGGCCGGTGCGGGGGATCTGCTTTACGACGGCAAGCCGCTCCCCTTGGGGACGGTGGAGATCCGGGGATCCGCCACGGCGGCCGACGGTTCCCTCCGCATCGATGGCCTCGACGTCGTCTCCGGAACCGTGGGCCGCCTGACGGGTACGCTGGGTTTCCATGGGGGAGGTCTCGACGGCACCCTGAACGGGCGCGGCCTTCCGGCGGCCCCCTTGGTCCACCTTGCGGGGGTCTTGGCGGGAGACGACTGGAACGACTGGTCGCCGGGCGGCGCCGTAAACGTCACCGCCCGGATCGAGCCCAAGGAAGACGGCCCCCGGGTGGCGGCCACGGTCGCGCTCGAGCAGATCAGATTCGGCTCGCCCGCCGGCGATCTGATGGGGCAGAATCTGTCGGGCAGAGTCGATCTCGAGGCGCGTCCGGGAGCCCGACCCCGGCTGTCGGCCAACCTGACCATTGGCGGGGGCGAGGCACTCTGGGGCACGGTTTTCCTCAACCTCGCCCAGGATCCCCTGGACCTTCGCGTCTCGCTGACGCGGACGGGCCCCGAGAAGTATGAGGACCTCCTCCTGGAAGGGGGTTTGGCGGGGTTCGGCCGCCTCCGTCTCGGGGGGAAGGCGCGGCGGGAGGGAGGGAAATGGCGCCACCAGGGGGAACTCGTGCTGAGCGAGGCGCGGCTCGGGCCGATCTTCCGGACCTTTTTCAGGGATCCGCTGGCGGCATCGAATCCCGGTCTGACAGGGGTGCAGGTGGATGGAAGCGCCCGGCTCGACCTTTCGTTCTCCGGCTTCGGGGAAGCGGCCGATCTCAACGGGACGCTTCGCGTCCGTTCGGGAGACGTTCGCCGCGAGGGGGAGCCGCCGATCCTTTCCGGTCTCGACATCGACCTCCCGATCGCCTACTCCCCGGGAGTCGCCGATCCGGGCCGCCCCCGACCGATCGGGACTGAACGGTGGGGCCGGTTGAACCTGAAAGAGCTCCGCCTCGCCGGACAAGAGCTCGGGCCCCTGGAGAGGCCCGTCGTCCTGGTGCCCAACCGTCTCTACATCGGAGGGGACCTGGATGCGTCCCTGTTCGGAGGCAGACTGCACCTGCGGCGAATCGAGGTGGAGGAACCGCTCTCCCCGGGCTTCCGGGTGAACCTGGCCGCGCGACTGGACGGGCTCGACCTGTCCCGCCTCGCAGGAAAGGGGCCGGCGCTGGAGGGACACCTCGGAGGGGTGCTGGATCCCGTTCACATCGGCCGGGAACGCCTGACGGCCGAGGGAGAGCTGACCGGGGATCTCTTCGGCGGCCGGATGGACGTCCGCCGCTTGACGGTGGAGCGGCCCTTCGGGGCGGGTCGCGAAATCGGAGCGGACGTGAACGTCCGCCTGCTCGACCTGGAACGTCTTTCCGCCGCCATGAACGTCGGCCGCATCACCGGTCGCCTCTCCGGGTCGATGGAAGGTTTGCGCGTTGCCTACGGACAGCCGGTCGCGTTTCACCTCAAGATGGAGTCGGTCCCCGCAAAGGGGGTGACGCAGTCGGTGAACCTCAAGGCGGTGAACTCCATCTCGCTCCTGAGCACGGGCTCCGCCTTGGGTGGCCTCGGTGTATCCGTGATGACGACGTTCTTCCGGGAGTTTCCGTACGAGAAGATCGGAATCGAGTGCGCCCTGAACAACGACGTCTTTACCGTCCGGGGTCTCATCCGCGAAGACGGCGTGGAGTATCTGGTGAAGAGGCGTTTTTTCGGGGGGATCAACGTGATCAACCGGAACCCGGAGAACCGGATCGGATTTTCGGATATGCTGGAGCGGTCCAGGCGGGTGACCGGTGAACGGTCCCCGTGAGGAAAACGGCTGCGATCCACCACAAGAAGGGAGGCGTCATGCAACGACCCGCTGATCGGCTTCGGTTTACCGTCCTCGCCGTTCTGGCGATCGTCGTCGGGTGCGTCACGGTGAACATCTACTTTCCCGCGGCCGAGGTGGAGAAAACCGCCGGAAAGATCGTGGACGAGGTCTACCAGGAGAAGAAGGAGACCCCCACGCAGGAGCCGACGGAAAAGCCCCGGTCGTCGAACGGAGAAGGGGTGTTCGCCGCCCTCGCCCGCCGTGCCTGGCCCGGGCCCGCCCCGGCCTTCGCCGAAGAAGCCACCACCGTGAGCAACGCGGCGATCCGGGCGCTGAAGGAGCAGATCGGCCAGCGCCACCAGGAGTTGCTGCCGTACTACCAGCAAGGCCAGGTCGGGATCAACAGGGACGGCTTCATTGAAGTCCGCGGCACCGCCGGCCTCGGTCTATCCCAGGTGGCGACGCTCAAGAGACTCGTCGACGCCGACAACGCCGCCCGCCGAAAACTCTATGAAGAGGTGGCGAAGGCTCTCAACCTGAGGCCGGAGCAGGTGCCTCAGGTCCGGCAGATCTTCGCGAAACAGTGGAGGGAGAAGGCCCAGGCCGGCTGGCCTGTCCAGGGGGACGACGGCGTCTGGGTCCGGAAGTGAGGGCGGGGGCGGGCAGATGGAATACGACGCGCCGCTGTTCAGGCCGCCGTCCGAGGCCGGATCCCTGATCTTCCAGGTGACGCTCGGTTGCTCGTGGAACCGATGCCTCTTCTGCGCGATGTACAAGACGAAGAAGTACCTGGTGCGCCCCTTCGAAGAACTGGAGAAGGACGTCGCGGAGATGTCCCGGCGATTCCCGGGCGCGAGGAAGATCTTCCTCGCCGACGGCGATCCGCTGGAAGCGCCGACCGGCCATCTCGTGAAGGTGCTCGATCTCATGAACCTGCGGTTCCCCTCCCTCGAACGGGTCAGCGCGTATGCAGGCCCCGGGAACCTCGAAGAAAAGACGCCGGAAGAGTTGAAGGAGCTCAAGGAACGGAAGCTCGACATCCTCTACCTCGGGATCGAGACGGGGTGCGACGAACTGCTGAAGAAGATCCGGAAGGGCGCCACCGCGAAACAGATCGTCGAGGGGGGGAGGAAGGCCATCCGGGCCGGACTGCGCATGTCCGCCTTTATCCTCCTCGGTCTCGGCGGAGTCGGCGGAAGCTACGCCCACGCGAAAGATTCCGCCCGCGTCGCCAACGACATCGATCCCCATTTCCTGGCCGCGCTTACCCTCATGCCGTATCCGGACGAGCGGGTCTACGAGGAGAAGATCATGGGCGGCGGGTTCCGGCTGATCGACGGCAGGCAGTCCCTGCAGGAACTGCGGTGGTTCGTCGAGGACCTTGCGCTCACCGACTGCAAGTTCGGCACGGAGCACGCCTCCAACTACCTCCCCATCCACGGGGCGAAGCTGCCCGGGGACAAGGTCGGGATCCTTCGGCTCATCGACAAGGCCTTAAAGGACGCCCCGGAGGGATCGTTCCGTCCGGAGTGGATGAGGGGGCTCTGACGGTCCGCCGGTGCCTTCCCGACCGTGCGAAGAGCTGGACGGCCGGTTTTTCTCAGTTTGCTTTATGAAAGTACCGGTTCAGGTCCAGCAGTCCCCCCCTGACAGGTTCATCCTCGTCAAACCTCTTCTGAAACCAGTCATACGTTTCCCAAAACCGGTCATCGGAACGGTTGATCCCGTATTTTCTCAGTCTTGCCATGCTTTTCTCGGTAGCATCAAAGGAATGGATCAGGTCGATGAAGTCAGGGATATCGTCCTGGTGGATATCGAAAAAAAAGTTCGGATAGGACCCGATCATTCCAGGGATGAATTCCACGTTATCTTTCAAAGGATCCAGGCGTTTCTCCTCCCCCAACAGGAAGGCCACATTGGTATGCCAGCGATTGATGACGAGCGTGGCAACGATGTCCTTCCCGTTCCTGATGCGTATCCTGATATAGGCAAGGTTCGCGTTATGGTCGTTGATGAGGGCGACAAACGGTGTGCCCGGGCGCGAAACGGCACGGAATCCTTGCAGGTAATCATCNCGGGATTCATATTTCAGGGGGATCGCCGGGTAATCCTCGCCGGATCTGATGTAGTTGATCNTGTCCAGCGTGATCGCCGTTTCCTTGTTCAGTTCACTCGAAACGAGATGTTCGACAAACTCGCGCTTGGGGTCGGGTGTCGAAAAACGGATTCCCGACGGCAGTGAGGCCGGGTAGTAGTCCATCTTCTCCAGATCCATATCGNGGTACCACGACTGCATGATCCCTTTCCGCGTTTCCGGCGGGAGGAAATCGAGGAAGTAGCTCTCCCCCTCGATCCGGAGCCTGTCCATGTAGAGCCTTTCGACGAGCTGGTGACCGACCGTTCCGTAGACATCGAACCCGGCGACGAGCGCATAGTAAACGCGTTCAAGGAGCGGGTAATCGATCACCCAGAGGGTCTTCGGCAGATTCCCCAACGCCCCCTTGTGTACCGAAGCGCTGTCGAAATGACGGTAGACCGTCAGAAACGGCGCATCGGATGCACGGTTCCCCTTCCAGATCGAGCCGTAATCGAGCCCACCGTAATTCAGCGCCGCGTAGTAATCCTGCCGGGCCTTGTAATATTCGATCGCGAACTTCTTGTACTTGTCCGTCAGGGCGGAGAAGATCCCGGGATCGCTCCCCATCTCGGTCGGCATGGCGAGCCTGTCGGCGTGGAGCTTCAGGAAGCCGGGATAGCGCACGGAAAGGTCGTGATCCGGGTCGAGGAACATGACCCAGAAGTGATCGTTGATGACNTTCAGGGCGATCTGGCCCTTGCAGACGGGGCCGTGAATGAAGGTCATGATGACGTANTGGGCGCTGTCCAGAAGGAACATGTACCTTGAACGTGGAGGGATCTGTTCGAACGCCTTGAACGGATTGGCGCTGGTCTTCGGATCGAATCCCACGAGGTGGGGTTCCTGGAGCCACTCCGGCTCGATGAAAAGCTCCTCGAACCGTCGCATCCTCGCNTCGTCGAGCTCATAGACCATGTGCGTCTTCTGCACGATCGTCGAGTGGATCTTCCTGAACCGGTAATAGACGGTGGGGACGCCCGGGTCGTCGTACGGACGGACGGTTGCCACGAGGTCGATCGGTGCCCCGGGTGGAGTCCGGGAGCGGACAAGCTCGTAGAATTCGTTCGTGGACGTGCCGAACTTCACATGCGCAAGGAACAGATGCTCGTAGATGTAGCGGGCCGTCATCGCGTGCTTGGGGTCGTCCTGGTTGAAGAACGTCTCCCACTTCCGGAGATCCGAGGCATCTTCCGGCTTCGAAGCTTCCAGGAGACTCTGCTCGGCGGGAGTCGGTCCCTTCGCCCCCTGGTACAGCCACCCGGCCACGAGGTCGAACTCCTCCTGCTTCAGCGGGGGGAAGCCGAACGGCATCCCGTTGTTCGGATGCTTTTCAAGATATTCCGCGAGTTCGCTTCGATTCTCCGAACAGGTCAGGTCGTCCGCTTCCGGGTAGTAACTGCCGGAGCTCTTGGGATTCTTCTTCTTGTGGTCCAGGAGTTGAAGCATCATCGAGTCGTTGAAACCGGCGCCGACCGTACTTTCCGTCACGCTGAAAAAGTTCTTTTTCCGCCACTCCGCCGTGGTTTTCGCGTCGGTGAACAGACGGGTGGGATCCATCGTCTTCAGGCGGGAGGCGTTATAGACGGCTTTTTTCGTAGCTCCCCTGTCCGCCCCTTCATACGAGTCCAGCTTGAGTTGGCAGGGAGAGTTGTAGCACGAGTGGCAGACCGTGCACCGTTTCTCCAGCAGGGGCTTCACTTCCGCAAGGTAATGGATCGGCCGTGTCGGAATATTCACGGCAACCGGCGGAAGCGGCTTTGTTGCGCAGCCGGAGAGGAGCGATAGCGTGATCGCGATGACAAGAAGAACCGGTTTCACCTGGTTTCCCTTCGAGAGACGGATTCCATCGATGGCAGCACGCCGCCGCATCGGGCGGTCTTTCTCCGCCAGTATATTCACCGCGGGATGTGATGCAATCCGAAATCGATGCACACGTCGGGTGTTGAAAGGAGCGAACCGGGTTACTGTCCTGCCGGAAGCCTGACCCGATCGGCTTCACGTCCCGTTTTGGATCATCACCTCGACGGTATGATTCCGGCGGTCGTCGACAAGGGGAACCGCCTCGTCCGGCCGTTCCGTCCCGTCGACGGTCACGATCGTCCGGCCTTCCCCCCGGGATTGTTGCCGGACGTCGATTTCATAGACCGTCTCGCGATACCGGTAGTACACCTTGAACCCTTTCCAATCCGCGGGGAGGCACGGGGCGAAACGCAGCTTGTCCACTTCCAGCTTCAGGCCCAGGAGGGATTCCACGATCAGCCGGTACATCCATCCGGCCGAGCCCGTGTACCAGGTCCATCCTCCGCGCCCGGTGTGCGGCGGGAGCGCATAGACGTCGGCCGCGACGACGTACGGTTCGACTTTGTAGATCGCCATCCCCTCCGGAGACTTCGAGTGGGTCACCGGGTTGATCATCCCCAACAGCTCCCACGCGCGCCGGCTGTCCCCCAACGCGGCGAACGCCATCGCCGCCCAGATCGCCCCATGGGTGTACTGACCGCCGTTTTCCCTCACGCCCGGGACGTACCCTTTTATGTAGCCTGGATTCAGGTCCGATATGTCGAACGGCGGGTCCAGAAGCTGGATCAACGCATGGTCCCGGCGAACGAGGCGCCGATCCACCGCGTCCATCGCCATGCGGGATCGCGCGGGATCGCCGGCTCCGGAGAGGACCGACCAGCTTTGCGCGATCGAATCGATCCGGCATTCGGCGTTGACCGCCGACCCGAG
>Ga0031653_10000117_pt1 | contig 13550 bp, 14 predicted proteins | sample FrelakmetBRP12BR_FD_55210 | JGI IMG/M metagenome (GOLD analysis project Ga0031653, IMG submission 55210) | Freshwater lake sediment microbial communities from the University of Notre Dame, USA, for methane emissions studies - BRP12 BR | ecosystem: Environmental > Aquatic > Freshwater > Lake >... | reverse complement strand
TGGGAGGTCGGAATCAATACGGAAAGCTTTAAACCAACGGCAATGGCAGGAATGCTCAATATAAGGCTAATCAGAGGGCCTGCGACCCCTGTATCGAAGATGGCTTTTCGGGAGGCAAGGGGGCCTTCCATCCGGATGACCGCGCCCAATGTCCCGAAAGGCGAAAGGGGAAAGGGCAGAAAAAAGGGCAACGTGGCTCTCATCCCATGCCTTCGGGACATGAAGTAGTGACCCAATTCATGTCCCAGAAGGATGAGGATAATGGCGATGGAGTAACCCGGCCCTCCCGTCATCCAGGTGGAAATCACTGTCAGGATGAAGAGAACGATATGGATGAGATGGCGACGCATCAAAAAGGTTTATTTCTTCTTCTTATGACGATCCCGGTCGAGTCTCTTTTTGTGTTTGTGTTTAGCCATCTTCTTTCGTCTCTTCTTAACGACGCTTCCCATCATCCCTCTCTTTCGTTGATTTAGATCTGAGACTAATCGACAATCACATTCGTCTGGGTTCTCAATACGCCTGAAAGCCCCTGGATCTTGGTAACGATGAAGTCGCCAAGGATATTGATATCCGGAGCTTCGACCAGAGCAATCACATCATAGGGGCCTGTCGTCGCATTGGCACGCTTAACCCCCTGAATCTTGCCGGCCTCTCTGGCCACATCCCTGGCAGTCCCCGCTGTGCATTCGATGAAGACATAAGCAGAGATTGGCATACGATCACCTCCTTTGAGGAATAAATTATCCTAATCCTCTCATAATTTCAAGTTATTTCTATTTCATCCATTCGAGGAAGCCAGAGGAAAAGGTCAACGAATAGGGTCATGAAGCTCCAAGAACCAGATACTTATCTACAGCAGGAATGTTGGTGGATCGAATTTGGATATTCTTTATTTCACCTTGCCCAGTTCTTTCTCGTCGATGTGAAAACTATGCTGATCTGTTGGAAATTCTCCTTTCAATACCTCCTCTCTGAATGCCTCAAAAGCCTTAAGCATCTGTTCACTCAGATTGACAAAACGTTTGGCAAACTTGGGCGTGAAACGGTCAAAGAGACCTAACATATCATGAACCACCAGGACCTGGCCATCGCAGTGGATACCTGCACCAATCCCGATGGTGGGGACTTTGAGGCGCTCCGTAATCCTCTTTGCAATCGGGGCTGGAATCGCTTCGAGGAGAACCGAAAAGGCTCCTGCATCTTCCAGCGATAAGGCATCGTCAATAATCTTCTGGGCGGCCTGAGCGTCCTTCCCCTGGACCTTGAATCCTCCAAGCATGGAGATGGTCTGAGGGGTCAAACCGATATGGCCCATGACCGGAATGCCTGCCCTCACGATGGCTTTGACAATATCCTTGACGCTTGCGCCTCCTTCGAGCTTGATAGCATCGGCCTTACCCTCTTTCATAAACCGACCGGCATTGATGATGGCGTCGCGTTCCGAAGTATTGTAGGACATAAAGGGCATATCGCCGATGATGAGCGCATATTTTGCCCCCCGTGTCACTGCCTTGGTGAGCTGGATCATCTCATCCATNGTCACCGGAAGGGTGTTGTCATAGCCCAGGACTGTCATTCCACCCGAATCCCCTACCAGAATGATATCAATCCCAGCACGGTCTTCGAGCAGGGCCATGGGATAGTCATAGGCGGTGAGCATGGTGATCTTCTTGCCCTCTTTCTTCATCGTCTGAATATCAACAGGAGTAATCTTTTTACGATCCATCTTTTCTCCTTTCATAACCCCTCTTTCATCTCCACCCTCCCCTTCATCCCCTCCCGTCAAGGGAGGGGAAAAAAAGACTCCCTCTCCCCTTGTGCCTGCCGGTAGGCAGGGGAGAGGGTGGGGGTGAGGGGAAAATTTAGAATCTTTTTTCAATCACTTTAATTAGATCCGTGATCATCCGGTTATAGGGCGTAGGGATCCCAAGATGTCCTGCCTCTCTCACCACTGCGCCGTTGATAGCATCGATTTCAGTCCTTCGTTTACGGTCCAGATCCTGCCCCATGGAACAGCGGTTCTCCCGGGTGGCCTCAATTACTGCCTTCACTCGATCCATAGGATTTCCCTGAATCTGGATTCCCTTTCCTTTAGCCACCTCAATGGCTTCAGAAACAAGGGATTCCAATAATCTCAAGGTTTCGGGATAATCTAAAAGCTGCCCGTTCTTTAATCCGAGGAGGGCGGCTAAAGCATTAATGCCGACATTGACAAAGAGTTTCTCCCAGACAAGGTCGTGGATACGGGAGGAGACTTCGGTTTCAATTCCGGCTTTAAGGAACATTCGGAAAATACGATCGATTTTCTCAGTGATTCTTCCGTCCAGTTCACCCACATAGGTCTTCCCCCATCCCGCATGGCGAATATGTCCAGGCCCCAGCAAGGTCGCTCCCTGTCCCGTAACTCCCAAAATCACCTTTTTCCGATCCACCTGTCTACAGATAGATTCTTCATTTCCAAGACCGTTCTGGAGGGTGAGGAAGAGGGTATCCTCTTTCTCAAGTGCTAAAGAGTCCGTGACGGCCTTTTCCGTGTGATAGGTTTTGACGAAATAGAGGATGAGGTCCGCTTTCCTTATCGAGGCGATATCTGAAGTGGCATTAACCGAAACAACCTGAACCTTTCCCTTCTCCTCGATGGCGAGGCCTTTTGAGCGGATGGCGTCAATATGTTCTTTCCAGATGTCAACCAGCCAGACTTCTTCTCTGGAAAGGGAGAGCAGCCCTCCAAAGAGACTTCCCATGGCTCCCGCACCAACGATCACGGTCTTCATATCATCCTCTTTTCCAGGCCGGGCAGGTGAGAATTGAATGAAAAACTAACACAGCCNAAAGTGAAAATCAATGCTTTGATGCTGGGTTGATGCAATGATTGGTTTCTTCTTTCCGAAAAAATTTTCTCTTGTCCCCTGAAAGGAGATATTGTATAGAATAGTTGAGTCCATTGGAGAAAAGGATGATCGAAGTTCGATTTCATGGGAGGGGTGGTCAGGGAGCTGTGGTGGCGTCCAAAGTTCTTGCGGTTGCCTTTTTTCATGAAGGGTTCTATGTCCAGTCTTTTCCTGCCTTTGGAGTGGAGAGGCGCGGGGCGCCCGTGATGGCCTTTTTGCGGTTGGATAAGGAGCCCATCCTGTTGAGGGTGAACATCTATAAACCCGATCACATCATCGTTTTAGACCCCACCCTGATAGGAGCTGTGGATGTCACCTCCGGCCTGAAACCAAACGGATGGATTCTGATCAATTCAGGTCACCCTCCTGAAACATTTAACGATCTGAAAGATTTTAGAATCGCCACGGTCGATGCGACCTCCATTGCGATCCGAAATGGTTTGGGTTCCCGAACAAACCCGATTGTCAATACAGCTATCCTGGGAGCCTTCTCAAAGGTGAGTGGGCTGGTGGGAGTTGATTCCATTGCCCTGTCTATCCGTGAAGAGGTTCCTGGCAAGAAGAATGAGAATGCCAAGGCAGCAAGAGAAGCCTATAATGAAGTCAAACTCTAAACACTAAACTCTAAATAATAAATCCAAAACTCAAAAAATTAGACGTTTTTGAGTTATGGTTTAAACATTTGAGTTTGCTCGCCCTGTTAAGTGTGGTATGAGTAATTTGTGATTTGATTTTTGTGACTCCTCCGGAAAAGTGAAATCATCAACTTCATTCAGAATTACTTAACAGGGTAAAAGTTTAGGATTTAGTTTTTTGAGATGGATACTATATCACTCAATTCATAGTTAAAGGAAAAAGATGTCCAAACAATTCCAATTCAAAGGTGCCTCTGAGATGCCCATGATCTCCGTTTCGTTGGGGGATATGGAATGGAACAAAACGGGGGCATGGAGAACACAGCGCCCTTTTTATGAAGATAAGACCCCGCCCTGTAGTGCGGCCTGTCCGGCAGGAAATGATATCGTCGCCTTCATCCAGAAGATTGCCCAGGAAGATTTTGAAGGAGCCTGGAATGTAATCAAAGAGGAGAATCCTTTTCCGGGAGTCTGTGGCAGAGTCTGTTTCCATCCCTGCGAGTCAAAATGTAACCGGGGATCATTTGATGAGCCCGTTGCGATTCATGCCCTGGAGAGGTTTGTGGCGGACTTTGCCTCTCGTCTGAGCAGGAAGACAGGAAAGGCTGGAGAAAAAAGGAAGGAGAAGGTTGCCATTATCGGCTCCGGGCCAGCAGGAATGAGCTGTGCCTTTCATCTTGCACGGCTCCATTATGATGTGACGGTCTTCGAATCGTTTTCTTTGGCAGGCGGCATGCTCAGGATGGGTATTCCCTCTTACCGATTACCCAGAGATGTCCTGGACAGGGAACTTTCAAATATTGAGGCCCTGGGAGTTGAGATCCGGACGGGCGTCTCTCTGGGTGAGGGTTTAAGATTAGAGGACTTGAAGGATTATCAAGCCGTTTTCATTGCCACAGGAGCACACCGGAGTAGAGGCCTCCATATCCCCGGAGAAAAAGAGAAGGGTGTCTTGAGTGGCCTCGATCTGCTGAAGAAGATCAACCTGAGCAAAAGAGGGAAGTTAGGCGATAAGATTGCTGTTATCGGCGGAGGAAATACAGCCATCGATGTCGCCCGATCCGTTATCCGGCTGGGCAAGAAAGCAACCATTCTCTATCGTCGCTCAAGGGAGGAGATGCCTGCTTTTGAAGATGAGATCCTGGAAGCTCTTGAGGAGGGAGTGAAAATAAGGTATCTGGTTAATCCCATCCGGGTTGGACAGAAAGATGGCCTGAAACGATTACAATGTTTACGAATGGAATTGAGTGAGAAGGATGAGAGTGGTCGAAGAAGACCTGTTCCCATTCCCAATTCAAATCTTTTTATTGATGCGGATCATGTGGTCATCGCAGCAGGAGAGGAGATCGAAGCTTCCTTTCTTCCGGAAGGGTTGGAGAAGAAAGAAGGGATCGTTCTCACACAGAGAGACGGAAGCACTGGCATAAAAGGGATCTTTNCCGGAGGAGATCTCACCTCCAACCAGCGCACTGTAGCCCATGCCATTGGTTCAGGCAAGAAAGCGGCCATGGCCATCGATGCTTTTTTAANGGGAAAGGATCCGGAAGAAGTGATTATTCAAAATCTCATCGGAGAAGGTCCATCCCTTTCAATNTTCGGATATCTCCATCCCGGAGAGAGATTGAGGAANCCCCATGTGGTCACCTTTGAAGANTTGAATATGGACTATTTCGAGCCTGCGAAAAGGCAGGGAGAATCGAAGAGCGCTGTTAAGGAAAGGATTAAGGGATTTAAAGAGGTATCCTCGACTTTTTCCGAAGGAGTTGCCCTGGAGGAAGCTGAGCGATGTTTCAGTTGCGGCACCTGTAATGAGTGTGAGAATTGTTATGTCTTCTGTCCCGACGCTTCGGTTTTGAAAAGAGAGGAGATGCTTTCCCGTCAGGTGGATTATGATTATTGTAAGGGCTGCGGCATCTGTTTTACCGAATGTCCTCGGGGGGCGATCTCTTTGCAAGGGGAGACAAGATGAAAAAGGTCATCACAGGAAACCAGGCAGTGGCCTATGGAGTCATCTTGAGCCGTGTGGATGTCATCTCCGCCTATCCCATCACCCCGCAGACGACGATTGTAGAAGAGCTGTCAGAACTGATAGCAAGCGGCCGGTTGAAAACAAAATTTCTAAAGGTCGAGTCAGAACATTCTGCCATGGCCGCCCTCATCGGAGCCTCCACCGGAGGCGTGAGGACCTTTACCGCTACCTCCTCTCATGGATTGGCCTATATGCATGAGATGCTCCACTGGGCCTCGGGCGCAAGGCTTCCCATTGTCCTGGTCAATGTCAATCGAGCCCTTGGCGCACCTTGGAATATATGGGGCGATCAGAGCGATTCCGTCTCTCAACGGGATACAGGGTGGATTCAACTCTACTGCGAAAATAACCAGGAAGTCCTCGATACCATTCTGCAGGCTTATCTGATCGCAGAAACGGTAAGACTTCCTGTGATGGTTGTCCTCGATGCCTTTGTTCTTTCCCATACTGCTGAGGCTGTTGAAATCCCGAGCATCGAGGAGGTTGACTCCATCTTGCCGCCTTTCTGCCCGGATTATCCCATCGACACCCAGGAGCCCAGAGCCTATTCGGTGATTACCACCCCCGATTATTTTATGGAGTTTAGATACAAGGTTCAGAAGGCCATGGAGGAGGTGCCGGGGGTTGCACGGAAAGTGGATGAGGAATTTAGAGCCCGGTTTGGCAGGGGTTATGGAGCGATTGAAAAATATGGGAAAGAAGGGGCGGAAGTTTTGCTGATGACCTCTGGAACAGTGACCAGTACCTCAAGGATGGTCACTAAAAAGATGGTCGAAAAGGGAGTGAGCATTGCCGGAATCAAGGTCAAAAGATTTCGGCCCTTTCCCTCCGAAGAGATTTATAAAGCGATTCAGGGAGCAAAAAAAATCGCCGTCATCGACCGGAATCTTTCCGCAGGAGTGGGCGGCGTCTTTGCTCAGGAGTTAAGAGCCTCTTTGTATTCTCGAGAGGAGAGGCCCCAGGTCTTTGGATTCGTCTCTGGATTGGGTGGAAGGGATATTACTCCGGAATTGATCGAAGAGGCGATTCAATATACACTGGATCATAATCGGCCTGAGGAAGAGATTCTGTGGCTGGGACTAAAGAAGTGAATAGTAACCAGTCAGCAGTAATCAGTAGGCAGTGATACAAAAACATCAAGATAAAGCAAGGACCATCAGATGAAAAAAATAGAAATCCCGCTGGAAGAAAACCTGGGGCATGGTCATTTGGCCTGTGCTGGATGCGGGGCTGCGGTTGCCATGCGGCTAACCCTAAAGGCGCTGGGAGAAAAGACCGTGATGGTCTTTCCTGCCTCCTGCTGGTCGATTGTTCCGGGATCCTGGCCTTATTCCAGTTATCGAATTACGGCTGTCCATGCCGGGTTTGTCACAGGTGCAGCTACTGCATCAGGGGTCAGGGCCGCCCTGGATGTCCGAGGTGATGATGAAACTCTGGTGACGGTATGGGCTGGGGATGGTGGAACCTTTGATATTGGTCTTCAAGCCCTCTCAGGGGCTGCGGAGAGGAATGAAGATTTGCTCTATATCTGTAACGATAACGAAGGTTACATGAACACAGGCACACAGCGAAGTTCAGCCACACCGTTTTTAGCCTGGACGACTACCACTCCGGCCATGAAACCCAAAGAGAATCCTAAAAAAGATATCATGGCGATCATGGCTGATCATCAAATCCCCTATGCGGCCACGGCGACGATCGCCTACCCGGAGGACCTCATCCGAAAATTGGAGAAGGCGAAGGGGATCCGGGGTACCCGCTTCATTCACCTTTTCTCTCCCTGTCCGCCGGGGTGGAAGATGGCTTCCGAGCAGACCATTAAAATTTCGAGGCTTGCCGTCCGCTCAAGGATCTTCCCGCTTTATGAGATTGAAAATGGAAGGAATTATACAATTCAAGAAGAACACCGGGTCGTGTCCGTAAAGGAGTATTTAAAACTTCAGGGTCGTTTCAGCCACCTCACCGAAAAAGATATCGAGACAACACAAAGGAATGTGGACGATACATGGGAACGCCTACTGAGAAGAGCCCGCTGCTAATCCTATTACACTTCTTTATCGAAACATAATTTTATGTAATTATTTAGATAAGTTAAGTCCTATCTGTAGTACACCCCTATTTCAAAAAACAAAAATGTTGACAATAATTAGAATTTATGTAAAATATGATAATCATATTTTACAGAGAAGGAGTTTTTTATGGAGAAGACGATTAGTGCTACAGAGGCAGTCAGAAAATTTTCTGAGATCTTGAATTCAATAAAATATAAAGGAGAAAGCTATACAATTGTTAGAGGAGGCAAGAAAGTGGCTTCCATATGTCCGGTTGAAATCCATTTAAAAGAGAGGTCTCTCGGTGAACTCAAAACATTGTTTAAGAATATCCCAAAACTTGGTGATGAAACAGAGAGTTTTGAAAGAGACTTAAAAGAAATATTGGAACATCAACCATCATTGCCAAAGGAAGACAGATGGGCATAATCTTCGATACAACGGTACTGATTGCTATTGAACGGAGCCCTCATCAAATTGAAAAAGTTATAAGTGGTAGGGAGAATGAACCATTTGGTATTAGTGTAATCACTGCCTCTGAACTCCTTCATGGCGTCCATAGGGCTGACTCAGAAAAGAGGCGAATAAAAAGAGAGGCATTTGTAGAAGAAGTTATTGAGATCTTCCCAATCTACCCATTCGATCTGAGTGCTGCAAGGATATATGCGAGAATCTGGGCTAATTTAGCCAAGAAAGGGATTATCATTGGGTCTCATGACCTGATGATTGCTTCAACATGCATTTCTCTCGGATTTTCAGTGCTTACCTCTGACCTAAGAGATTACGGAAAGATCGAAGGCCTCACCGTAGAAGAGTTTGCACTTATTGTTTAGGTTTAGCCAACCGGTACTTAATTGGACAGACTTTGTCAAGTTACATCCTGCCAAATGATAGTATCTACTTATCTACAACAGGGGCGTGGTTCATGAGTCGAAGATTTCCGATAGAAATCATCAGGCCGGCAGATATATGAAGGTAAGAGCATTTAATCCCGTTCATGACCTTTGTTGACAATGCTCCATTCCCTCTTTGGCCACTTTAAGAGAGGTACGAGCATCGGCACTCTCTTCTGGTATTCCCGATAGGCATCACCGAATTCGACGATGAGGTCGATTTCTTCGAAGTATGAGCCGATCACGATCCAGACCGTCCATAGAAGGTTGAACAGTAGCCTGTCCTTTGTTAGATCCGGGCAAGACCAGATCATTAGTATCATGAAAAGGTAGAGCGGGTGGCGTACCCAGCGGTAGGGTCCTGCGACTGTAATAGGCATTGGCGTCGGATTCCTGCCTCGCAAACGATTGAAGATTGGTCTCAGACCGAAGAGGTCGAAGAACCCCAATGCTTTAACACCCCAATAAAACCCGAGAAGGGAAAGGAAAGAGACTGCACGGAACGACCAGCGAGAGAGACCAGATAGTGTAATGACTGTCTGAGTCGAGGTCTGCCACAGCAGAATCACTAACAGCAACACGATTCCTGAAGCAATTGCATAAATGGCGCCGGCATATTCTTCCGGAATGAAGCGTGCCAACCAGCGGCGGAACGGTTTTCTGATCATCCCGCTGTGTTGAATAAAAAACAAGAGGGAGAGACCAGCATCAAACCATAAGACTCCACTTTCATCCAAACGCATGTCCAAGAGATTCAAAGAACCCACAAATAGATAGATCATAAATACGAGTAGCGACATTCCACCCAAAATTCGAGCCAGACCAATCATTATGTACGCTGTATATTTATCCATGATCCCTTTCCTCTCAAATTGACTCCCAACAGCTCTAAAATCTATAATAAAATCTTAAATCAAGGTCTAAATCTATTAGGCAACAGTTTCAGGAAGGAATCCTTTTCTGGGTTGATCGTGGCTTTAAGGTTAAATTCTGACGCTCACATTTTGCATTCCCTATTAAACATTAAATCATCTGGAAGAAGAGGATGAGGGTGAAGCCGATCAGGATGATCGTAGTCACCCAGGCAATAATATTGAAGATAGGTCCATTGGTGTGCTGCATCATCAACTTCTTGTCATTGATGAGCAGGAGGATGAAGAGGAGGATGAAGGGGAGCACCATGCCATTGATCACCTGTGAGAAGTACATGATCGGGATGAGCGGGAGATCCGGGTAGAGGATGATTCCCGCTCCCAAAAAGATGATCAGAGAATAGATCCCATAGAACTGCGGGGCTTCTACAAACTTCTTGTCAATCCCCACCTCCCAGCCCAGACCCTCGCAGATGAGATAGGTCGTGGAAAGGGGAAGAATGGAAGCGGCAAAGAGAGAGGCATTGACCAGCCCGAAAGCGAAGAGATAGGTGCAGTATTTTCCCGCCAGGGGCGCCAGGGAGAGAGCTGCATCCTTAGCCGTTTCGATTTTAATCCCATGCTTAAAGAGGGTCTCAGCGCAGACGAGGATGATGAAGAAGGCGACGATGTGGACGGCGACTGACCCCATCACCACATCGAACCGGGCAAATTTATATTCCTCTATTTTGATTCCCTTTTCAACAATAGAGGCCTGGAGATAGAATTGCATCCAGGGAGCGATTGTGGTTCCCACCAGACCGATCACCATGGTCATCTCCGAAGGCTGGAGGCTTAGCTGAGGGTTTGTAAATTGTTCAACCACATGGTTCCAATCCGGCTTCACAATGATGCCTGTGATGATGTAGGAGATGTAAAAGACGCAGGCGACCAGAAAGGCTTTCTCCACCGACTTATAAGTCCCCTTGACGACCATCCACCAGACGAGAAATGCGCTAAGGGGGACGGAGACCAATTTGTCGACCCCAAATATTTCCATTCCTGCGGCCACGCCAGCAAAGTTGGAGATGGCATTGCCCATGTTGGTCAGAAACATGGCGATCATCAAATAGAAGGTGATCTTGGCGCCAAATTTTTCACGGATCAGGTCCGAAAGCCCTTTTCCGGTCACTACTCCCATCCGGGCGCACATCTCCTGGATCACGATGAGGGCAATCATAATGGGGATGAGAGACCAGATGAGTTTCAGCCCGAATTGTGCGCCGGCCAGGGAGTAGGTGGTGATGCCGCCGGCATCATTATCCACATTGGAAGTAATGATGCCCGGCCCCATCAGAATGAAGAAGAGACCGACCGTCCTCCACAGGGACCGTTTTGAACTGGAAATCCATTGGGTGTAATCAGCCATGGTTGTTCCGTTAAACCCTTGACAAAACACCAATCACCAAATTCCAATATTTCAATAACCAATCATCAAAAAAATCATTGGAATTTGGAAGTTGGTTATTATTTGATTATTGGGATTTGGTTATTGGTGTTTTTAAATTATTTGTGCTTTCAACATTATCCTGCATCGGGGGCAAGCACATCGAGGACGCTTCGAAAACTGATCACGCCTCTCAAACGGTTTTCGTCGTCCAAGACGGGCAAGGCCCTGAATCCATATTTGACAAAGGCATCCACCACCTCATTCTGGTCCTCCTCCAGTTTGACGCTCACCACCCTCGGAGTCTGGATTTCGGAGAGGGGCTGCTGGGAATGAGCCGTGAGGAGATCTCGAATGCTGATCACTCCCTGAAGCGCCTCCTCCTCATCCACCACATAGATGTAATCGATGATATCCAGATTCGGAGCTTCCGACTTTAACCGCGAAATGGCGGCCTCCACCGTGATATCCGGTGTCAGGCTGAGATAAGCCGTGGTCATCAAGCCTCCAGCGGACTCATCGGGATGAACGAGCAGTTCCCTCACGTCTTCGGCCCTCTCTTGTTCCATCCCTTCAAGGATTTCTTCAGCCCTCTCTTCGGTGAGATCGCCCAGAAGATCAGCCGCATCGCTGGGCGACATCTCCTCCACAATATCCGATGCCTTCTCCAGGGAAGTGGTTTCGATCAGGGCCTTCTGAATCTTCGGATCAATCTCCTCGAGGGTTTCAGCCGCTGTCTCGGGGTCCAGGGCATGGAAGATGGCGGAGCGTTCCCGGCCGCTCAAGTCCTCGATGATATCCGCCAAATCCGCAGGATGAAGGTGAGAAAGTTTCTTCTGAGAGACACTGAGGTGGAGCAGGTCCGAGCCGGAAAGGAGTTGAACATATTTCCAGGAGATAAATTGATTGGGAAGCTTGTAGGAGAAGAGCCACTCGAGNACCCGATCGGTGGGCCTCTCCCATCCCACCCTCCTCATCAATCCCCGGAATCCCACATCGACATGAACCAGCCGCAACCGGGACTCAACCCTTAAGAAGTGGAGGTCGTTGACCCTCACCACCTTAGCGCCGTAGGTATCAACGATCTGTTTGTCCATCACCTCGTCTCGAAGCAGGACCACGTCCTTTGCAGCGAGGAAAGTTGCGAGATCGAGAAGGTCTTCCTCGGAAAGGATGATCCGGGGTTCAACCTGAAGCATCCTCTCCCAGGGGAGAAAAAACTTTTTCCTCCCTTTCGCCTGAATCACTATCCCGAGGATCATTGGATAGGGGTCTATCCTCTCGGCCACCAGATCAGCGACCTTGCCCGCTCTCTTCCCGGAGGGGGAATAAACCTTCCGGTTCAAGAAATCACTAAAGAAATAAAATTGTCTGAGGTTCTGCTCCATAGACTTGAGGAATAAACCTTAAGTTCCAATCACCAAATTCCCTGCCTGCTGCAGGCAGGCAGTAGGCAGGGGGTATTAGAATTTTGGTCATTCGGTCATTTGGTTATTATTTGGTTATTGGCCTGCCTGCGCGAAGCCGCTTCGGCGAAGGCAGGTACTTGATGTTTGGTTATTAAGGCCTTTTCAAACCACTTTATAACGATTTGAGTCGGGGGTGTCAAATATTAATCGTTTTCAGCTTTCCTTCTTCCATCTCATCGAGGGTTTTTTTCATCAAATCGAATCGATCGCCTTCGAGATCCTTTGGAGAATGAATCGCGATGAGGAGACATTTGAGTTTTGAGAANTTTTCGNCCTCCAAAATTCGTTGAAAAATTTTTTCCAGCTCCACCGGATTCNCCTCCCTCAAATGGGTCAGCAATCCATGAAGTTCATCCTGAGCATACCGCTCGATGATGTCATGCTCCCGTAATCTGAGCCGGGAATAGACCGCATCGATAAGGCCGGGTTTCCCTCTGAGGCAGAAGAGGGTGAGATGCCGGGCTTTCTCTTGAAGAACCTTCCGTTTCTCCTCGATCCCCAGATCCGAAGGGTCTTCATAATCCAGCTCATTCAGAATCCGCAGATTTCTGACGAAAGTGACTTGATTGTCTTTGGAGTGAAACCACTGGTAGGGGAAGCCCTTCTGTTCTTCCCTGGAGATATCTTCTTCCTTCTTCTTGATCATGGCCTGCTTTTGAAGCAGGATATATTCAAACTTGGAGTAGAGATTTTTGGTGAGAAATCCGAATTCCATGATCATTTTATCGCGCAGGGAATCCCGGCGATAATACTGTCTGTATTTTCCCTGAAGGAGCTGCTGGATGGATTTGATCTCTGCCAGTCGGTCCCGAATCTCTTTGAAGAGCTCGCGGATTTCGACGATGATATCCTGAGGAGTATGTTTTTCAGGGGTGACAACCAGGCAGAGCCCCTTAAAGTCCTCTACCATCTCCTTCAGATGACTGTAGTTGTGCTGGATGGTTTTTTCCAAACTTTCAGCATACCGCTTCATCGGGTCTTTTGGCATGGGTTGGCTCCTGAGCTATTCTATAATAAAAATTTGTCTTTCTCCAAGTTGGAAGAGTAGCCTTTAGGTTAAGGTTAAGATGCCCGTTTCGTAAAAGGGCTATGTCATTGGTCTAAAAAAATTGAGCCTTAACCTTTTGACCTCACACCAAACCGGCTTCCTTGCCCTAACCCAACAACTATGTCCATCATTCGAGGGCGACGTTTCCATCATGAAAGATTGATTTAAAAAGACTTCCTTCAAGAGAGGCCAAGCGTTTGCGAATGGGTTCATCCGCAGGGGGCATGGCCAAT
>Ga0031653_10000116_pt1 | contig 13589 bp, 11 predicted proteins | sample FrelakmetBRP12BR_FD_55210 | JGI IMG/M metagenome (GOLD analysis project Ga0031653, IMG submission 55210) | Freshwater lake sediment microbial communities from the University of Notre Dame, USA, for methane emissions studies - BRP12 BR | ecosystem: Environmental > Aquatic > Freshwater > Lake >... | reverse complement strand
CGGCTCGGTCCTGGCGGCGCAGCCGGCCAGGAGCAGGGCCGCGGCGAGACTCGATGCCCAGACCGCGCGTCCGACGAGAGTACGTTTCGTGATCATCGAAGAACCTCCTTTATCCTTTTCATCCCTTTGGGGAAAGGACCGCGGCGACAACGAAGACCAGGGTCAACATGATGGCCCCGATACAGATCCCGTAGAGCGGGCCCGGCTTCCCGGTCTCCTTCTCCGTGGCCTCTTTATAGGCTTTGAGATATCGGCCGAAAAAGATGCGCGCCAGGAAGATGTTCGTCTTGTATCCCCGGCGGTCGAGCGCGGCCATGATCATGATGTATGAAGCGACATGGACGAGCGCCGTCGCTCCTCCTAGCCCGAGGAAGATCGACCGAATCGGCATGTTCCTGTCCTCTTTTTATGGGCTCCCCATCCCGGTTATTTGAGGGCCCCGGCCGCCTTCAGGCCTTTGTCGAGGTAGCTCTGGCGGAGGCCCTCCCGGCGAGCCAAGTTCTCGAGATGGAGATGCAGCGCGACGACCTCCGAGAGGACCGCGTCGGCGATCGCGGCCAGTCCGACGCCGGCCCCGCCATGGTCGTTGACCATGAACGCGAGGGCCTTCCAGTCGGGGGGCTGGCCGGTCCGTTCCTCGATGAAATCGGCCATGGCGTAGCGGTACATCGGCCAGTAAAGGACCTCGGGGTCCATGGCCGCGGCCTGCCGGACGGCGCTCAGGAGGCGCGAGTAGCGGACGGCGAAAAGATCGTCCACCCGTTTGGCCTCGCGGGCCGCCTTCAGGTCCCTGGCCAGCTTGAGGACGCCTTGGCCGATGTCCCCGCTTCCGCCCACGGGCGCCGCGGACGTGACGACGAGAACGACCAGGCGGTCCAGGAGGTCGAAACCCGGTTGGGCCGCCGCGGACGGCGCTTGTCCCGCGGCGGGAAGCGTGGCGACGGCCAGGGCGGCGGCTGCGACCAGTCCCATGAACTTGACGCGCTTCTTCATATCGTTCTCCTTTCCCGTCATTTGATCCTCTCCACCGCCTGGTCTTTATGCTCGCGGGTCACGGCGGTCATTACGGATCCCCTCCGCTATTTGAATTCCGCGATGAATAATGCCCAATCGTCGGTTGCCGCGTCGGCTTTGAGGTAAAAAAGCCTGTTGTCGTGGACGGCGTAGTAATGGACGCCGTTGAGCGTCGCCAGGAGAGGGGCGTCCTCGATCCGGGGCAGATAGACGTCGCTCAGGATCTCTCCCCTCATGTCCAGGACCAGCCAGTTCTCCCGGTCCCCGCGGCGCTTCGACGTCCGTGCAAAGATCTTACCGCCGGCGACGGCGAAATCCCTGATGGCGGGCAGGGCGTCCGGCCAGACGAGCGTGCTCATCCTCTTGAATTCCTCGAATCCGGCCCGCTTGACGAAGGGGATGGTCTTGACGGCTTCGACGGCCTCGTTCCTGTTGGCGTCCGTGACCGGGGTCCGTTCGGCTTTCCTCTCGATCCGACCGATCCGCTCCCCCCGGCTGTCGTAGATCTCGAGAACGAAACCTTCTCGGCTCTTTTCCACGAAGACCTTGTCGTCCCAGACCGCGAAGTTCAGCACGTCGGGGATCATCTCGAACGTCCTTGTCGTCTGCTGGACCGACGACTCCTGCCGGCCCAGCTCCTTGAGGGATTCCCCCTTTGCGTTCAGGAGATGGAGGCATTGAAACTGGAGATCCTTCTCGAAGTGCTCGAGCTTGACGGCCACGAAATTCTCCCCGACGGGGACCATCCGGCTGAAGCCGACGGGCTTGCGCGCTTCACTGACCAGCTTGCCCTCTTTCGAGAACCGGACGGTCCTGTCGAAGCCGTCGACCACGATCGCGTCCGGCAGGACCGTCACGGTGTTGTACCAGTAATCCGCCGCGCGGAATTCCCCCGGACCTTCCCCCCGGCCGCCGATCCTTCTGAGAAGCGCCCGGTCCTTCAACGAGAACACCAGGACCTCGGGGCCCTCGACGACGTAGAGGGTATCGCCGGCGACCGTGATCATTTCGGGCATGAAAACGCCCGTCAGGGTATTCTGCCCCGCGGGAGAACCCGCCTCTGCCTGCAGGACGAGGATCATGGAGACGAACAACATCAACGACCTTTTCAAACGCTTCCTCCTCTCCGCCATTTGGATCATTCCGTCCCGTCAGCGGCGGACCGCCGGGAGGATGCGGTCGTAGAAGACCGAGATGGGCTGGCCCGATTCGGCGCCCGTCTTGGCGTCGCCGCACATGGCCACGACCATGTCGTACTCCGGGACGACGATGACGTATTGGCCGCCGCGGCCGCGGGCCGCGAAGATGTATTCCCCCGTCTTCCCCCGGTAGTCGGGGGCCCAGACCCACCAGAGATAGCCGTAGCCCGAGGGCGGCTGCCCCGCCACCGTCAGGTCGACGTGCATCTTGAGCGACTCCTCGACCCATTTCTCGGGCAAGACCTGGACGTCCCCCCAACGCCCTTTGTTCAGGTAGAGCTGTCCCAGCTTGGCGGCGTCCCGGGCGGCCAGGTTGAGGCCCCCGCCGGTGTGGGTGTGGCCCTCGGCGTTGCCGAACCAGAAGAGCTGTTCGATACCCAACGACTTGAAGAGATAACGCTTGGCGTATTCCAGGGCATGCATCCCCGTACGGCGCTTGAGCATGGCCGAGATGAGGATGACGCCGCCGCTGTCGTAGCGGAACGAGGTCCCGGGCGCGGCGATCATCGGCCGGTCGAGATAGAACTTGTCCCAGCCCGCGGTCAAGCGGTTCAGCTCGTAATGAGGAGAATCCGGCCCGTCCTCGTGATAATCGGTCCCGGTCCGCATGGTCAGGATATCCTGGAGGCGCATGGACGCCTTGCGCTCGTCCATGTTGGCGATCCCCTTCATGTCGGGGAAGAAATCGAGGACCTTTTCATCCACGCCCTTGAACTCGCCCCGGGCGATGGCGATGCCGACCAGGGCCGAGGTGAAGCTCTTGGAGACCGATTGCAGGGTGTGGAGCTTGCCGGGCCCCCAGCCGTGGAAGTTCTCCTCGAGAACGAGACGGCCGTGCCGGACGATGACCAGATAGTGGAGCCGCGGCAGGATCTCGCCTTTCCGGATGAGGTCCACGACCTCGGCCAGGACCTTGGGTTCCAGGCCCTGTTCCTCCGGCGCCGAAATTGGCCATTGCCAGACGGAAGGCCCTTGCGCCCAGACCGCCCCTGCGCCCTGGGCGGCGATCTGTCCGATGACGACGAGGCCACAGATCAGAATGCGACGCGCGATCATGGCTTTCATGGCCCAAATATAAGCCGCCCGGCGGCCCTTGTCTGTAGGCAAATGTCCCGATCTGCGGGATGGGACATTCGTCTACAGGACGCGCCCGGGCCCGTCTCGCCTAGGACCGGTTCCGGGCGTCCGCGGCGATCCGGTTGATCAGCTCGAGCCTCGTCCGCACCCCGAGCTTCCGGTAGATGTTGGAGATGTGGTTCCGGACTGTGCTTCCGGAGATGAAGAGCTTCCGTCCGATATCCTGGTTGCGGGCCCCCCGGAGGACGAGGCGGAGGATCTCCTCCTCCCGCTCGGTCAGATCGTACGAGCCGATGACCCCCTCCAGATCCTCGCCGAGGACCCGGGGAACGGATTTGATCTTCTTCCAGGCCGCCGCGGCCAGGACCGCCCCGGAACCGACGAACGCCGCGGCGATGAGGAGGAACCACCAGGTCCCCCAGACGGGCGGCGCGACCTCGATGCCGATGGCGATCCCTTCCTCGTTCCAGAGCCCGTCGGGATTCGAGGCCTTGACCCGCAGGCGGTAGGTCCCGGCGCCGAGGCCGATCAGCGAGACGCTGTGCGCGGGAATGAGAGGGATCCACTCCTTGTCGCGCGGCTCGAGCCGGTAGGCGAACGAGTTCATCTCCGGGGCCGTGAAGTCCAAGGCGGCGAACTCCAGCGTTATCAAGGGGGCCTTGTAGGGGAGGACCAAGGTCCGGAGGGTGGAGAGGGATCCCGACGGCTGGAACTCGGCGTTGTTCCGGTAGTAGGCCGTCCAAACGACGGCCGGCATGAACGGGCTCTTGCGGATATCGCCGAGGTCGAAGGCGTTGAGGCCGTTCGTCCCGCCGAAGAACATCAGCCCGTCGGGGTCCCGGGCGAACGCGCCGGGATTGAACGCCCCGGTCTGGAGCCCGTGCCAGGGGCCATAGCTCTTGGCCGTGCCGCTCTCCGGGTCGAACCTGGAGATGCCCCGGTTTGTGCTGATCCAGAGGGCCCCCGATCCGTCTTCCTGAATGCCGCAGACCAGCTCGCCGGCCAGGCCGTCCTTCTGGGCGAAGAGCCGCCATTCGCTCCGGCTCCTGTCGAACCGGTTGAGCCCGCCGTTCGTCCCGATCCAGACGAGTCCGGCGCCGTCCCCATGCACGCAGTTGACGATGTTGTCGGCCAGGCCCGCGCCCGGGGGGCCGTCCGGCCGGCTGATATAGCTCACGCACCGGCCCGACCCTAGGTCCAGGCGGCTCAATCCGCCCCGGGTCCCGATCCAGAGGTGGCCCGGTCCGTCCCCCCGGATGGCCGTCACGATGTCGTTGCAGAGGCTCCCGGGATCCCCGGGGTCCCGCAGGAACCGGGCCCATCGCCCCGTCCCGGCGTCGAAGCGGTTCAGGCCGCGTTGGGTCCCGACCCAGATGACGTCCGGCCGGGCCTCGTCGATCCAGAGCGCGTTGACCCTGTTGTGCGAGAGGCCGTTCGGGTCCTTCGGGTCGTGCCGGTGCCACGCGATCCTCCCCGAGCGGGGATCCAGGCGGGCGAGGCCGGATGTCTCGGTCCCGATCCAGACGGTCCCGCGGCCGTCGCCCCGGACGGCCAGGACGCCGATGGCCGCTGAGCTGGCGGCGCCCGGCGGCCCCAGCCCGTACCGGGTCGCTTCACCTGTCTTTCGGTCGATCCTCTCCAGGCCCGCCTTGGATCCTATCCAGAGGGCCCGGGCGTCCTCGGCCCAGAGGGCCCGGACGTCGTTGTGGGCGAGGCTCCCGGGATTCGATGGGTTCCGCTTGTAGTGTTCGAACCTGGCCTCGCCGGCCAGGCACTTGTTCAAGCCGCCGCGCACAGTCCCGACCCAAATGAGGCCCAGCGCGTCCCTCGTGATCGACGTGACATTATCGTCGCCGAGGGACTCGGGGTCCTGGGGGTCATGCCGGAAAGCGACGAGCTCCTGCGAGACCCGGTCGAAGACCCGCAATCCGTCCGTGACCGTGCCCAGCCAGATCCGGCCGTCCGAGTCCTCGGCGATGGCCGAGATCGTCTGGCCGGCAAGGTCCCGCGGCCGCTCCCTATCTCCGTAATACCGGGTGAAGCCGTCCCGATCGGGATCGTAGCGGTTGAGGCCCCCGCCCTTCGTTCCGATCCAGATGGCCCCTTCGCGGTCCTCGAAGATGGTCCAGACGCTGTCGCTGCCCAGACTGCCGGGATCTCCGGCGCGCGATCGATAGCTGACCGCTTCGCCGGTGGCGGGATCGATCCTGAACAGCCCGGCTTCGAGGGTGCCGACCCAGACGGCGCCTCTTCTATCGACGAGAACGTCCCAAACGACGTCGGTGTTCGGACCCAGAGGTATTCGCGTGAAAGAGCCCTTCACGGCATCGAACCGGCTCAGGCCGTGCGAACGGGTCCCCACCCACAGATCGCCCTTCCGGTCTTCTTGGACGGCCAGCACGATGTCGTCGGACGGGCCGTCCGGGCCTCCGGGGGAGATGCGGTACTCGGCGAACTCTTCGGTCTCCTTGGAGAACTTCAGGAGGCCCCGGCCGGTCGTCCCTATCCAGATCTCCCCGGACCGTGAGATCGTGACCGGATAGATCCCGGTCGCCCGGGAGGGGCGGCCGGGCTCCGCGGGCGGGCGGAAAAGCTTGAACCGGAAGCCGTCGTACCGGACCAGGCCCTCGCTCGTGCCGAGCCAGAGGAACCCTTCTGGATCTTGGGAGATGCTGGAAAAACCGACCGTCGCGGAACCTTCGATCTGCGGTTGAAGACGCTCGAACCGGAAGAAGCGGCCGGGGAGGATGTCCGCGTGAACAAGGGAATTCGCCAGAAAAAGAAGGCCCGGGAGAAGGCGGGCCGGCCGTTTCATCATCACCAGGGCCACATGATACCGTCGCCCGCCGGCGATGTAAAGCGATCACCGCCATCCGGGGCCGAAGAAGCCCGGCCCCGCGCCGGAGGCGGCCGGCTATTTCTTCGCGATGAGCTTGACCTCGCTCTTGCTCGACTGGGTCATGGGGATGCTCACCCCGGCGGCGGAGACGTCGATGGAGACCTCGGTCGTCGACTCGGCGGTTTGTTTGACGAGATATCCTTCCTTGATGGCGAAAAACCAGATGTCCTTGCCCTTGCTGGTGCCCGAAAAGGTCATGTCCTGGCCCATCTGGTTGCCCGATCCGCTGACGATCCCGGTGACCTGGGCGATGACGCGGGCGCACTCGACGCCGTCGATGAGCTCGATGCCGTCAAGCGAATGGACGTATTGGAGATCGATCTTGACGTTCAGCGAGCTGGTCTTCTCTTCGATGGTGGCCGTGGCGGGCCAGGTGTCGCCGATCTTGACCGGCTTGCCGGGCAGATCGGGGAAGAAGTTCTTGAATCCCGAGCTGAGGTTCTGGACCTCCCCGGCCATGGCGAAGGAGAGGTTCTCGGCGCCGCTGACGTCGACCTCGTTGCCAAGCGGGGACAGGACCATATCGAACGATTTGCCCTTGATCGAGGACATGTCCGGCGACATATCGCCCTGCGAGCCGGTCACGGAAATGGAGATATCGTCCACCGTTACGCCCGCCAGCAGGTTCTTGTCCTTCTTTCCCTTGGCCTGGAAGGTGAAGTTGCTGACGCTGGCGGTCGAGCTGTCTATGACCTGGCCCATGACCTCGAGGACCTGGGACTCCTCGGTCTTGCCCTGATAGGTCAGGGCGCGGCCGGCCGGCATCTTGTACTCGAGGACGGTCGCGGCGGCCGGGGCCGCCCCGTTCTCGGCGGCCGGTACGGCCAGCCCGACCGCGGCCAGGAGACAGGCTGCGGCTGCTGTGGTCTTCATGATCCATCTGTTCTTCGTCATAATGAACCTCCCTGTGCCGATGCGCCTTCCCGCGTAAATCCAGGAGGCCATCGGCCCGTGCTCAAATATTATGAGTTTGGCGGGCTGCGTGAAGGCCGGTCATTTCTTGCCTACCAACTTGAGCTCGCCCTTCCTCGTCTGGGTCATCGGGATGGTCATTCCCGCGGCGCTGACGGCGATGGAGATCTCGTAGGTCGCGTCCGAGGTCGCCTTGAGGTAGATCCCTTCCTTGACCGCGAAATACCACAGGTCCGTCCCTTTGCCCGTCCCGGTGAGGACCATGTCCATGCCCTGCTGGTTCCCCGTCCCGGAGAGGGTGCCAGTGTAATCGGACTTGATCCGGGCGCACTCCATGCCGTCGACGGCCTCGAGTCCCTCGAGGGTGTTGACGTACTGGAAGGCCATCTTGATGTTCATGCCCCCGGACGTGTCGTCCACAGCGGCGCTCGACGGCCAAGTGTCGCCGATCTTGAGAGGCTTGCCCGGCAGGTCGGGGAAGAACAGCTTGAAGCCCGGCGCGACGTTGCTCGTCCCGTTGGCGGACTGGTACGTGATGGCTTCGGCGCCGGAGACGTCGATCTCCGCGCCTAGCGGCGAGACGACCATGTCGAACGACTTGCCCTTGACCGTGCTCATGTCGGGCGACTGGTCGCCCATGGGGCTGGTGATGGTTATGGACATATCGTCGATGGTCACACCCAAGAGGAGATTCTGGTCTTTTTTCCCCTTGGCGCTGAAGCTGAAGGTGCCGCCGCCCTTCGTATGGGCGTCCACGGTCTGGCCCATGACTTCCATGACCTGGGCCATCTCCTCGGTGTTCGTATAGGTCAGGACGCGTCCGGCCGGCATCTTGTATTCAAGGACTGTGCCCGCGGGGGCCTTGGGGGCGGCCGGCGCCGTCGCGGCCCCGGGCGCCACGGTCTTGGCCGCGCACCCGGCCAGGGCGAAGATGGCGGCGATGGACACGGCCAGGGCCGCGCGTCCGGGAGTTGCGATCTTGTTCTTCATGGTCGACCTCCTTGAAGGAACGAAAGGATTGTATCATGAATAAATACGCATTCCCCGNCCACCGGGTTTTATCTCGCCGAGAAGGGGATCGGATCGATGGGCCCGCGCCCGGGACTATTTCTTGGCCNCGGCCTGGACCTTGAGGGCCTTAACGCCCTCATGGCCTTGTCCACGCCTCCATTGTGCACTATGACGTAACGTCAGAGTCAAGGGGTTGGCGAAAATATTTTGAGAAATTTCCCCCTCGAGGATCGTCAACGATAAAGAAAGGAACCCCCGGGCACGGAAAGACTCGGCCCAGGGGATTGACGGAAAGGACGAGGCGTGTTACAATGTATTACATGAAAAAGGCAACGCTGACCATTCGCCTGGACGAGGAGCTCGAAGAGCTTCTGTCGAAAGCGAGCCGGAGGACGGGGAAGAATAGGAGCGAGATCGCGCGCGAGGCCTTGCGCCGGCAGATCCGCCTCGAGACCTTCGAAGAGCTCCGGCGCCGGATCATGCCGTTCGCCGAAGCCCGCGGCTACCTGACCGACGAGGATATCTTCGCCAAGATCTCATGAGGGTCTTCCTCGACACCAACGTTATCGTCGCGGCGGTGTCCACGCGAGGCCTCTGCGCGGATGTCCTTCGAGAAACCCTCGCCCGTCATGACCTCGTCGGATCCGAGGACCTTTTCATTGAGATCCAGAGGGTCCTTCAAGACAAGCTCGGGGTCCCGGCCGGGATCGTCAACGAGGTCATCGCCTTGCTTCGGGAAAACGCCCACGTCTCAGAACCCGGTTGGGCAATAGACCTGCCGATCAAGGATCGGGCGGACCAAGGCTTGGTCTCGGCCGCGATCGAGGCCCGTGCCGATCTCTTCGTCACGGGAGACCGCGAGCTCCTCGACCTCAAGAGCCTCGAAAAGACGGAGATCGTCTCGCCCCGGGCATTCTGGGAGCGTATGAGGGGCACGGCCGGGGACTGACGGGCGCCAGGATACGGTAGAGCCCTCGGCCTTCCGCGGCTTACCAGTGATCCTGACGGACGAGGTCGGCGAGCGGCCGTCTCTTCTTGGGCGCGGCCGTATCGGCCGGAATGCCGAGCGGCGTGAAGGCCGAGGGAATGACCTCGAGCGGCAGGCCGAGGACCTCGCGGGCCGCTGCGGGATCGAAGGCCGCGATCCAGCACGTGCCCAGCCCCTCTTCGGCCGCGGCCAGGACGATGTGGGCCATGACGATCGTCGCGTCGACCTCGGCGGCGTTCCAGCCGTCGAATTTCCTCACCCAGGCCTCGGAGGGCACGGCGCAGACGCACAGGACGAGCGGGGCTTGAGTGAACCAGTCGCGCGAATAGACGCGGGCCAAGTCCTTTTCGCGGCCCTTGGTCGGGATGACCATTACGCGGACGGGCTGACGGTTGGCCGCCGTCGGAGCCAGACGAGCGGCCTCGAGGATGCGGGCGAGCTTGTCCTCGTCGACCGGATCGGGCTTGTAAGCGCGAACGCTGTAGCGGGCACGTATCAAAGCTTGGAAGTTCATTGGTTTAATCACCCTCCAAAACAAAGATGTAGCGGCCGGCGCCCGTCCTGATGCGGATCGCGCCATCCTTGTCCTCGGCGCCGGCGACGCCGGCCGGGCCGGCCAGGAACTTCCCGTCAAGCCAGATCGGCGTCCCGCCGTCGGTCACCTTGATGTTGCGGATCCCGAGCTTGGGGATGACGACCTCGGCTTCCGAGCCGCCGGGAACCGTGACCTCGACCCGAACGCTCGTCTCCGTCCGCGACCACGAGCAGGCGACCTCGCCCCGGACGGTCGTCGTCGAGCCCGAGGCGTGCATCAGGTCCCGGATGGTCCCGGGGGTGATGAGGACCTTCTCGAATCCGGTCGTCCCCGGGGCCAGGTTGATCCCGGCCAGCGCCTTGTAGAGCCAGGAGCCGACGCTGCCGAACATGGGATGGTTGTGCGAGTTCATCGACGGTCCCTCGCGCTTCTGCCAGAGCTCCCAGAGGGTCGTCGCCCCGTTGGCGATCATGTAGCCCCAGCTCGGGTAGTCGGTCTTGCAGGCGATGTCGTAAGCCAGGTCCAGCTGGCCGTTCCGGGTCAGGAGCTCCATGATGTACTTCGTGCCGATGATGCCCGTCGTCAGGTGGGAATCGTGCTTGTAGGCGACGTCGTCGAAGAGCCGGCCCCAGGCCCGGCCGCGCTCCTTGTCCGTGGCGATGTCGAGGAAGAGCGGCAGGGTGTTGGCCGTCTGCGTCCCGTCGGCGTAGCTGCCCGTCCTCGGATCGAAGAACTCGCGGTTGAAGGCCGTCCGGATCTCGGCGGTGAGCTTGTCGTAGAGCGCGGCGTCCTGGGCCTTCCCGAGGACGCGGGCCGCGTCGGCCAGGACCTTGGCGTCGTAGAAATAATAGAACGACGAGACGACGGCGCCGGGGCACTTCTCGACGGCCACCCAATCGCCGTAGTGGCTCCACTTGAGGACGCCGTTCTCGGCCGTGCTCCTCAGGAACTCGACGTACTTCTTGAGCCCGTCGTAGTGCTCCTCGAGAACGCGGGTGTCGCCGTAGTACTGATACATGTACCAGCAGATCAGAGGGTAGGCCGTGCCCCAGGCCGGGTCGGCCGGCCGCGAGCCCCAGATGTGGGGGACGGTGTCGGTGATCCGGCCCTTTTCGTCCTGGACGTCGCGGATGTCGCGGACGAAGTTCGTGTAGAAGGCGGCCATGTCGAAGTTCATGATGGCTTCCTCGGCCGTGCCCTGGGCGTCGCCCATCCAGCCCATGCGCTCGTCGCGCTGACTGCAATCGGTCGGGATGCCGTGGAGGTTGGTCTTCTGGCCCCAGGTGATGATGCGCTGGAGGCCATTGAGGATGTCCTTCGAGGCGGCGAAGCTGCCGACGGGCTTGACCGCGCTGTGGACGACCCGGCCGCGGACCGAGTCGAGCTTGGGCGTCCCCGGGAAGCCCGTGACCTCGACGTAGCGGAAGCCGTGATAGGTGAAGCGCGGCTCCCAGATCTCCTCGCCCTCGCCCTTGAGGACGTAGTGGTCCTCGGCCTGGGCCGAGCGCAGGTTCTCCTGGTTGAGCATCCCGTCGTCGTAGAGGAGCTCGGCGAAGCGCAGGCGGACGTCCGTGCCGCGCGCCCCGGCGACGCGCAGCCGGGCCCAGCCGCTGAAGTTCTGGCCCATGTCGAAGACGTAGACGCCGGGCCTGGGGCTCGACATCTCGAGCGGGACGATCGTGTCGACGACCTGGATGGCCGGCATCAGCTGGGCCGAGAGAGTCCCGGCCGGGCCCTTGACGGCCTCGGCGACGGGCCATTCCTTGTCGTCGAATCCCGGCCGGTCCCAGCCCGGGGTCTCGCGGCGGGCGTCGTAGGATTCCCCGTCGTAGACGCTGTCCGCGAAGATGGGGCCGTCGGCGGCCTTCCAGGAGGTGTCGGTGATGACGCTCGCGGCGTTCCCGTCCTCGAGCTCGACGTCCAGCTGGAGGAGCAGGGCCCGCGACTTGTACCAGCCTTGGCCGAGCATCACGGCGACGGCGTTCGCCCCTTCGCGGAGGAAGGGCGTCACGTCGTAGGTCACATAGAGGACGCGCTTGTCGTAGGTCGTCCAGGCCGGGTCGAGGACGTGGTTCCCGGCCTTCCGGCCGTTGAGGCGAAGCTCGTAGTAGCCGAGGCCGGCGATGTGGGCCCGGGCCCGCTTGACCCGGCCCTTGAGCGTGAACTCCTTGCGCAGCTGGTTCCTCTTCCCGATCCAGACGCCTTTCCAATCGGTCTTGTTGAAGAGCCCTGTGTCGAACCGGGCCACGGCGCTCCACGGGCTTTCCCGGCCCTCGCGGTCCCAGGTCCGGACCTTCCAATAATAGGTCTTTCCGCTCTCGAGGGCCTTTCCGGCGAAGACGATCTGGATGGACTTGGCCGATGCGACCTTGCCGCTGTCCCAGATATCGCCCGAGGCGGCCCCGGGATCGGTCGAGACGAGGATCTGATAAGCCGATTGGACTTGTCCGCGCTCTGTGTGCCCGAGGACCCAGAAGAAGCGCGGCTTGGCAATGTCGATGCCCATAGGATTCTCGAGGTATTCGCAGCGGAGGGCCGTCGGGGCGAGTGGCCCCGCGCTCTCGGCGGCGAGCGGCACAGTCGCTGTGGCCGAAACGACGAGAAGGCCGGCGAATATGATGGCGGCCAGGGCCGGCTTCGAAGCAAAGGACCGATGGGACTGTGCCATGGAGGACCTCCTGCGGACGCGGTTCCTCCTAATTACCATAGGGCCCGCCGCCCGGTCAATCGAGGTCCTTGACGGGAAGGAATTCGGGGACATGAACGACTTCTCTGGAATTCGTATCGTGTCCCCGAATTCCCGACCATCGGTGTTCTTGACGGGAAGAGCCGCATCCTGTAAGATGAGGCCCTCTCGGTGGGGCTGTAGCTCAGTTGGGAGAGCGCTTGAATGGCATTCAAGAGGTCGCCAGTTCGATCCTGGTCAGCTCCACCAACGAAATAATCCCGTTTCCCCTGATAATTTAAGAATTTTATCTTTTTTGCTTTTCAGCCTGAGTCACAAAAACTGAGCCGTAATTAGGGGTTTTGTCCCCGCCGTGTCCCCACGGTTCAAGGGGAGAGGTCTGCATTTTGGTGAAGCACCGAATTAGGAATCGCCTTGCGATGGAAAAACCCACTGAAGTACAATTCTCCTATGGGCAAAAGGAGCGCCATCGTTACAAAGGAGGACCTGTCTGGCCTTGGTTCTATCGGTCCCAATCGCCGGCATTTATCATGGTGCTAGGCCGCAGGAAAAGGACCTGAAAATCGCCGCCAAAATTATCTCGAATAGAAAGGGTGGCAAGTACGGCCGGTCACTTCCCATTTCCATAGAACTGATTAGAAGGATCGGCGACATCGATACTGACGATGACGCCCTCGCTTTCAACCTTCCAGAAGACATTGCTGTAGACGCAGATGGCAACATTTATGTTCTTGATTCAGGCAACCATCGCATACAAAAATTCGACTCCGCGATCAGGTATCTATCGACAATAGGGAGAAGAGGGCAAGGGCCAGGAGAATTCAACTATCCAAGAGCGCTCGACCTGGATTCGGAAGGCAATATCTATGTCCTCGATAGGAACCAGGCGAGGATCGAGATTATTAACCCGCCAAAGAAGCAGATCAGATCAATTCGTGTCGATCGCAAAGCTCTGGACTTGAAAGTGCTTTACCCAGGAAGGCTCGCGATGACGGCCTCGCTTGGATATGAATATAATTTCAAAAAGATACGAGCTGAGGGCTTGCCCAAGTTAGTGAAGATTATCGACATGGACGGGGACTTCCTCGCCCAATTTGTTGATGCGAAGGACTATGGCGGACCACAAATCAATGATATGGGCAATTATCCAATAATGGCGGCGGATAAAAATGATAACATCTATCTGACATATGCAATAAGAAATCAAATAGATAAATATTCGCCGTCCGGCGATTTCCTATGGAGCGCATCGAGAGAGCTAAATTTTA
>Ga0031653_10000115_pt1 | contig 13594 bp, 14 predicted proteins | sample FrelakmetBRP12BR_FD_55210 | JGI IMG/M metagenome (GOLD analysis project Ga0031653, IMG submission 55210) | Freshwater lake sediment microbial communities from the University of Notre Dame, USA, for methane emissions studies - BRP12 BR | ecosystem: Environmental > Aquatic > Freshwater > Lake >... | reverse complement strand
CGTCCCTTCGGCGGCCGAGCTGGGGCTCCCGGACCTCCTCCGGGACTTCGCGCTCCGGCACCAGGGGCTGATCCTCCTGACGGGCCCCAACGGCCACGGCAAGTCCACCACCCTCGCGCACATGGTCGAGACGATCAACCGGGAGCGGAAGGCGAACATCATCACCATCGAGGATCCCGTCGAGTTCACCTTCCGGCACATGAACTCCAACGTGAACCAGCGGGAGGTGGGGACCGACACCCTGTCGTTCGCCGAAGGGCTGCGCCACATCTTCCGCCAGAACCCCGACGTCATCGTGATCGGGGAGCTGCGGGATCACGAGAGCATCTCCATCGCCCTCACCGCCGCCGAGACGGGGCACCTGGTGCTGGGGACGCTCCACTCCCTGAACGCGACCGCCGCGGTGGACCGCATCGTCGACGCCTTCCCGGGGACCCAGCAGGCCCAGGTGCGGGCCCAGCTGGCGGAATCCCTCCTCCTGGTGTTCTCCCAGCGGCTCCTGAAGCGCGCCAACGGGCCGGGCCGGGTGCTGGCGTGGGAGAAGATGGCCACCTCGCTGCGCGTCCGGAACGCGATCCGGGACGGGAAGGTTCACCAGCTGCGGGGGATGATGCAGGCGAATGTCGAGGAACTGGTCTCCATCGACTGGACCCTCGCGGACCTCGTCGTGGCGGGGAAGGTCAAGTACGAGGAGGCGGTGAAGTTCGCAGACAACCTGACCTACATGAACGAGCTTCTGAAGGTCCGGGGGGCGTTCAGGTAGGAACGACCCCCGGGTGCGTCCCGGGCAGGGGGTTAGCGGCCGATGATCGGGAAAAAGATCCGCATCGAGCGGATCCTCGACCGGAACACCCGGCGGACGGTGATCGTCCCCATGGATCACGGCGTGACCGTGGGGCCGATCCCGGGGCTGGTGCAGATCCCCCCCGCCGCGAACCTGATCGCGGAGGGCGGGGCAAACGCCGCGGTGGTCCACCGCGGGGCCGCGATGTTCGGACACCGCGGGTACGGCAAGGATCTCGGCCTCATCCTCCACCTCTCCGCGAGCACCGCCCTGTCGCCCGACTCCAACCGCAAGGTTCTGGTCGCCACCGTCGAGGACGCCCTCCAGATGGGGGCGGATGCCGTGTCCATCCACGTGAACCTGGGGGCGGAGGACGAGGCCCGGATGCTGCAGGATTTCGGCAGCGTGTCCAGCGCCTGCCAGCGGTGGGGGATGCCGCTCCTCGCGATGATCTATACCCGGGGACCCAAGATCCGCAACGAGTATGACGTGCGATACGTCCGCCACGCCGCCCGCGTGGGGGCCGAGATGGGTGCCGACCTCGTCAAGGTGCCGTACACCGGCTCCCCCGAAACGTTCCGCGAAGTCATCGAGGGGTGCGCCTCCCCGGTGGTCATCGCCGGCGGCGAGAAGATGGAGAGCGACGAGGAGGTCCTCCGGATGGTCCACGAGTCGATCGCCGCGGGGGGGGCCGGGGCCTCGATCGGACGCAACGTCTTCCAGCACCGCTCCCCCGCCTCCATGGTCCGGGCCATCGTGGCCATCGTCCACGGCGGCGCGACCGTCAAGGAAGCCCTCCTCATCGTCAAGGCGAAGGTCCCGTGACCCTTCCCCGGCTCTGGGCCCGGGTCATCCCTTGGGACAAGGAGGTCGCCGTGGCCGCCCTCGAATCGGGGGTCACGGCGCTCTGGGTCCCGGACGGCTGCGCTTCGCTGGCCCGGGAACTCGGTCGGGTTGCGGTCGCGTGCGCCGAAGGAGACCTGCGCGAGGGGACCGACTTCCGGGTGACCCGGATGGAGGGGAAAGCGGACGAGTCCCGGGTCGCCGATTCCCCTCCGGATGCGGCGTGGGTGATCTTCCCGCGGGAGAAGGAAATCATCCCCCTCGAGAACCTCGTGGCCTGGGGACGGACGGTCCTCGTCGTGGCGACGACCCCTCAGGACGTGGCGCTCTACCGCGGAGTCCTCGAGAAGGGGGTCTACGGGCTGGTCCTTTCCTGCGCCGACCCCGCCGGGATGCGCGCCCTCGGGGGGGCGGCCCGGGCGCGGGCCGAGGACGTACCGCTCGTTGCGGCTCGGGTGAGGTCGGTCGTCCCCCTCGGCATGGGCGACCGGGTGTGCGTGGACACGTGCACCTGGATCGAAGGAAGCCGCGGCATGCTGGTGGGGAACGGAAGCGCCGGGCTGTTCCTCGTCTGCGCGGAGAACGTCCCGAACCCGTACGTCCTGCCCCGCCCCTTCCGGGTGAACGCCGGCGCGGTCCACTCGTATTGCCGCGTCCCCGGCGGGCGAACGGCCTACCTGTCGGAGCTGGCCGCGGGGTCCGGGGTCCTCCTGGTGGACGGCGGGGGGAAGGGAGAGGTCGCCTACGTCGGCCGGGTAAAGGTGGAACGACGCCCGCTGGTGCTCCTTTCGGCGGTCGCCTCCTCCGGCCGCGAGCACTCCATCGTCCTTCAGAACGCCGAGACGATCCGGCTCGTGGGGCCCGGAGGTGCGACGCCCTCGATCTCCCGGGTCGCTCCCGGGGACGAGGTCCTGCTGATGGAGGCGGCGGCGGGGCGGCACTTCGGGGTGGCGGTGGAGGAGACGATCCGCGAAAAGTAGCGGACAACCCGCGCCGCGCAGGATTACACTGGTAGGTATCTCCCCGAGGGGACGGAAGGCAAAGGAGGGGGCATGTTCGGACTCGGTTTGCCGGAGTTGCTCATCATTCTCGTGATCGTGGTCCTGCTGTTCGGGGCCGGCCGGTTGCCCCAGATCGGCTCGGGGATCGGCGAGGGGATCCGCAACTTCAAGAAGGCGATGAAGGAAAAGAACGAGGTCGACGTCACGCCGGCCAAGGACGAGAAAAAAGAGAAATAACCCTGCCGGGATCCGCCCGGCGGGCCTTTCGGCGCCCGCCGGGCGGGTTTCCTACTGGTCGTCCCTGGCTTCCAGCCTGTAACTGTCGATGCTTTCCGGCGCGTCGAAGAACACCACCATGAACGGCAAGGACTTCCCCTGGCCAACGTTCATGTTCGTCAGCTGCTCCCCGAACCGGTTCGCAAGCTCCTTCCGGATGGTCTCCCGACCGGCCTTCCGGAGCATCTCGCCGGAGATCGTGTTCCCCGCGTAGACCATCTGCTCCGCGAGGGGCTTGTCGGCGCTGTCGAGGATCGCCGCGGCGATGCGGATCCCGCTCTTCTCCCTCGCGGAGAGGTTGGTCACCTGCCCCTTGATGACGAGGATCCGCTTTCCGTCCGCCCCCGTCTCGTAGTACCCGATCACGTTTCTCACGTCGTACGGAGGGCCCGCTTTCGCCGCGGTCTTTCCTCCCCAGATCCCTGCCGCCCCGGGCACCACGCTCTCGATCGTTTGCCGGCCGGAAGGGGTGAATCCGAAATAGCCGACGCCGGCCAGCAGCAGGACNGCCAGGCCCGCCCCGGCGATCAGCGCCGGGGAGGCACCCCTCGAGGGTGCGGGTTCCTCCCTTTCGTGGATCCGTGGCTCTGCCGTGGGGGCGGGAGGGGGTTCTTCCCGGAGAGTCGGCGCTGCGGGCTCCTCGACGTACGCAGGCGGCGTCTCGTTCCGCTCGATGGGGATCTCCTCGGGCACNGCCGCCGCAGCCGCGGGTTCCTCCGTCCCGGGAACCTCGGCTGGNAAAGAGGGGCGCAGGGAGGCGGCATCCCGGTCGATCGGGGTTTCCGACAGGTGAAGGGAAATATCGGAACTCGGGGCCGCCGCCGGACCCTCCTTCAGAAAGTCGAGGGTCTCCGATTCGCTCAGGAGGAATCCTTCTTCCCCCCGGAAGGATGGAGGGGGCTCCGGCAAGGCGCCCGGCTCTTCCGCCGCGGGTGGGGGTGGGGTCTCGGGTGCCGGGGATTCCTCCGTGGGGGCAAGGATCCGTTCGAAGGCGAGATCCAGGTCGTCCTTCTCGCCCGGAATTTCCNGGGAAAGGCGCGCGCCTCTACCCGNGGCGAAGGCCTCCGCGGGGCCTGAAGCGGGAGGTTCCCCCTCCGCCGGCCCGGGGCCCCTCGCGGGGACGGGGAAGGGGATCAGGTTGCCGGGAGACGGTGCCGAGGGACCCGGGATGGAGGGCGCGCCGGGCCCGCCCTCCCGGAGGACGATGATGTNGTCTCCGCACCGGCGGCACTTGACGCGCGCTCCCTTCCCGCGGATCCTGGTCTCGTCCAGGCGGAACCTCGCGTGACACGTCCGGCACTCGATGATCATGCTGCTCCTCCGGCTTTTTTGTTGGTCTTACCGGGAACGGGCAGTTCGTAGATATCCGGCATCTCCCGGCCCCTCTCCGCGAGATCCATCCCGTACCCGACGAGGAATCCCGACGTCGGCCGGAAGCCGGGGAATTCCACGGCGGCCCCGTGCTCCCTGCGGCCCCGCTTGTCCACGAGGACGCAGAAGCGCACGGACCGGGGATGCTTCCGCTCGAGGTGGCGACGCAGGAAACGGACGGACCGGCCCGTGTCCGCCACCTCCTCGATCACGAGCACGTGCTGGCCCGCCAGGTCGGTCTCCACGTCCTTCGTGAGACGNGTCCGGCGCCCGGGCGANACGCCCCCCCCGTAGGTGGAGAGGCGGACGAACTCGATGGTGAGCGGGACGCGGATCTCGCGGGCGAGGTCGGCGAGGAAGAATACGGAACCTTTCAGCACGCCGACGAGGACCACCTCCGAGCCCGCGTACGCACGGTCGATCCTCCGGGCGAGAGCGCGCACCATCCGCCGGATCTGGTCCGCCGTATACCGCGGGCGGGCGCCGTTTCCGATCGCCACGATCCCTCCCGTCGCGGGTCCAACGATATTCAGCAGTATCATAGGACATGGGAACGCGCCCCGGGGGAAAAATCGGCCGCCCCGGGCGTCCCTTACTCGACCGCCTGGGCGACCGGGGATTCCAGCCAGGAATGGGTTGCCAGCACGACCTGGTTCCGCCCCTTTTTTTTCGCGATGTAGAGGGCGATGTCCGCCGCGCGGGCGAGTTCGTCCGTCGAGGCGCCGTCCTCGGGGAACGTGGACACCCCGACGCTGATGCTGGCCCGGATGGGTTCCTCGTGCCCCGGCACGCGGATCTCCATCGCCGAGATCCTTTTCCGGAGATGTTCGGCGTAGGTCGTCGCCTGCTCCTTGTTCGAGTTCACGATCAGCACCACGAATTCGTCCCCTCCGTACCGCGCCACGGTGTCCGAGCTCCGGGTGCACTCGCGGGCGATCTGGGAGATTTTCTTCAGCACCACGTCCCCGGTGTGGTGGCCGTAGGTGTCGTTGATCCCCTTAAATTGATCCACGTCGAAAAACAGGAGGGACAGCGGGTGGGCGTAATTCCTTGCGTGCCGGATCATGCTCTCGAACCGTTGGGCGAAATAGTTCCGGTTGGCGACCCCCGTCAGGGGGTCCTCGGAGTAACTCGCCCGGAAGGATTCGTGGAGCGTCGAGAGTTGATAGGCGGTCGACGCGAGGTCCACGATGGTGGAGACGAACCGCTTCTCCTCCTGGAGATTGACGGCGCAACCCGTGGCTACGAGCACCCCGATGATCCCGGATGATCCGAAGATCGGGGCGACGAAGTCCGGTTTGAAACCGGCCTGCTCGAGCGAGAAGGACCCGGCCCTCGATCCGCTGAAACAGTAGGGATCGTCCTTGGTGAGGATGGTCTTCTTCCGGAGCGCGATCCCGAGGAGCCCCTCGTCGCTGGAAATGCGGACCTGGTTCTCCCATTTCTTGGGGAACCCGAATCCCGACAGCATCGTGAAGTCGTCGGAGGATTCCACCGGGGCGAAGAATCCGACGGCGGAGGCGTGGAAAAATTCCCCGGTGGCCCGGATGACGATGTTGGGCAGGGCGCTATGGGGGTGGATCTCGGTCATCTTCTGGACCAGGGAGGGGATGCAGGTGGCGATCTCGGTCTGCCGGGCGAGTTCTCCCCGGGCCTGCCGCAGCTCCAGGGCCTGATCGCGCAGCTTGTTCTGCAGCTGGGCCGTTTCGTTTCCCGCCTTGCGCTTCCCATAGGAGAAGGCGGCGAGCGCCCCCGCGGCAAGGCCGATGGCGAACAGAAGGAGAAAGACCACCGGAGTCATTTCTTCACAACCCCTCCGCTACCGGAGATTCCGGCTCCCGGATTTCAGGGTCTTATCGGACCGTCGACGGTTTTCCTTCAGGCAGGATTCCCGGTTTCTCCGGAGGGGGCCATGGAGGCCGCGCGGCGCCGGGCCCCCAGGGCGCACAGGAGGATCCCCAGTTCGAAGAGGGCGTACATCGGGAAAGCCACCAGGATCTGGGACACCGCGTCCGGTGGCGTGAGGACGGCGGCCAGCAGGAACGCTCCGAGCACCGCTCCCTTGCGCCACTTCCGCAGAAACGCCGCGGTGAGGATCCCCGCGCGCCCCGCCAGGTAGAGGGCCAGGGGCAGCTCGAACATCACCCCGAAGATCAGCAGGAGCCGCAGCACGAGGGAGAGGGAGTCCTTCATCGACGGCATGGGGACGACCACGGAACGCCCGAAGGAGAGGAAGAAGGACAGGACCGCCGGGATGGCGACGAAATAGGCGAAGGCCATCCCCGCGAGGAACCCCAGGGTCGACCAGGCCGTGAAGGCCAGGACGAGCTTGCGCTCCTTCAGGTAGAGACCGGGGCTCACGAACCGCCACGTCTGGTAGAAGATGACGGGGGAGGCCAGCACGAAGCCGCCCCACAGCGCCATCTTGAAGTATGTGAGGAACGCCTCGGTGAGCTCGGTGAAGATGAGGTGGGAGTCCGCCGGGAGGGTNGCGGTCAGGGGGCGGAGCAGCGCCCGGTAGATCTCCTCCGCGTAGTTGTAGGATAGGCCGGTGCCGATGCCGAAGGCGATGAGCGACCGGATCAGCCGCCGGCGGAGCTCGTCCAGGTGCTCGGTGAGGGGTTGGCGGATCTCCTCGGGGGTCGTCGCCAAGGGGCGTCACCCCGGGCGGGGTGTCGCGTTCTTGGGGTCGGCTGCGGGTTCCGGTCCGGCTCCGGCGGGGTGGGGCGCGGCCTCCACGGGGGGCGTCGCGGTCCCGGAGACGTCCGCGTGCACGGGCGGCGCCTCCGGCGCTTTCGGGACTTCCGCGGGGGGCTCCTCCTTCACCGCCTCCTCGATCCCCTTGCGCACCTCCTCGGACGCCTTCTTGAACTCCGCGATCCCCTTCCCGAGGCTTTTCGCAAGGTCGGGCAGGCGCTTGGGGCCGAAGAAGATGAGGACCACCACCAGGATGATGAGCATTTCCTGGAAGCCGATGCCGAACATACGCACCTCTTCGCGAGCCGTCGTCGGAACTGGATCAGCATATACTATACCCCCCCGCCGCCCGGTTTTCCAACTCCCGTCCCGGATTATCCGAACGGATACCCGGTTATCCGTTCGTACGCCCAGGATCGGGGAGAAGGCGTGGAAGTGTCTCGTAACTCCACGAATCGTAACGTGTCTCGCGGCGGCACGGCATTTGTAAGTATTCGAAAGGATACATCCGAAATCACGTCCCGGGAGGAGTGGCGCCTTGTTTCTCGGCATCGACGTCGGCTCGATCAGCATGAAGTTCACCCTGTTCCTCGGTCGGGGGGAGAACGACCCGCCCGAGGGAATCCGCGGGACGTTCCTTTCCCCGGAGCCGCTCCCGTTGGCCGGCGCCGGGAGGGGATACCTCCTCTCCTACGACCGCCTCCTGGGCGACCCGATGCGCAAGGTGCCCGAGCGCATGCGGCAGTGGCTCGACATCCTCGGCGAGGGGAACGTGGAGGGGATCTCGATCACCGGGAAGAGCGGCCGGCAGCTCGCCCCGCGGGTCGGGGGCGAATACGAAAACGACTTCCGGTGCCTGGTGAAGGCGGTGACGGCGGCGCACCCGGAGGTCCGCACCATCTTCGAGATGGGCGGGGAGAATGCCAAGGTCATCCGTCTCGAGCCTGCGGGGGACGGCGGCTCCCTCGCCGTCCGGGACTACGACACCAACGGGGACTGCGCCGCCGGGACCGGGTCGTTCATCGACCAGCAGGCCCACCGGATGAAGATGAAGGTGGAGCACATCGGGGAGATGGTGGCCCACGCCGCCAGCGCCGCCCGCATCGCGGGGCGCTGCTCCGTCTTCGCCAAGAGCGATATGATCCACGCGCAGCAGAAGGGGTACTCCCCCGAGGAGATCCTCAAGGGGCTGTGCGAGGCGGTGGCGCGCAACTTCAANAGCAGCATCAACAAGGGGAAGGACCCCGTGCCCAAGGTCGCCCTCGTCGGCGGCCTCTTCGAGAATTCCGGCGTGGTCCGCGCGATCCGCGACGCCTTCGGGTTCGCAGCGGACGACGTGGTCCTGCCGCGCGGCTTCGCCCACATGGGCCCTCGGCGCGGCGATGGCCGCGGCGGAAGCGGGCAGGGACCGGGGAGACTGCCGCGCCTTCGTCGTGCGGCCGGCGGGGGAGGAGCCGGGGGATCCTTCGTTCCCCGCGTGGGACCGTCTCTCCACCGAAAACGTGGTGTTCCTGCGCGACCGGGTGCAGCCGCCTCCGGCGGTCCGGGGCCGGCCGGAGGTCTTCCTCGGCATCGACATCGGTTCGGTTTCCACGAACTTCGCCCTGGTCGACTGGGAGGGGAACCTCCTGAAAGAGATCTACGTCCGCACCCAGGGCCGCCCCGTGCAGGTGGTGACCGACGGGCTTGCGGAGCTGTGGGACGAGTTCGGAGACACGGTCGCCATCCGCGGCGTCGGGACCACGGGTTCCGGCCGGGAGCTGATCGGCGAGCTGGTCGGGGCCGACACGGTCCAGGACGAAATCACCGCGCACAAGACCGGCTCCACCTTCATCAGCCGGCGGTTCTTCGGCACTTCCGTGGACACGATCTTCGAGATCGGGGGGCAGGACTCCAAGTTCATCGGCCTGGAAAACGGCGTCGTCACCGATTTCGCGATGAACGACGCGTGCGCCGCGGGGACGGGGTCTTTCCTGGAGGAGCAGGCGGAACGGCTGGGGATCCAGATCAAGGGCGAGTTCGCCACCCTGGCCCTCTCCTCGAAGGCGCCGGTCCGCATGGGCGAGCGGTGCACCGTGTTCATGGAGCAGGACCTGAACAACTACCTCTACCGCGGAGCGCAAAAACACGACCTCGTGGCGGGGCTGGCGTACTCCGTGGTGATGAACTACCTGAACCGCGTCGTGCGCGGGAGGAAGATCGGGGAGACGATCTACTTCCAGGGGGGGACGGCGTACAACGACGCGGTGGCCGCCGCCTTCTCCCAGGTCCTCGGGCGCAAGATCATCGTCCCGCCCCACAACGGGGTCATCGGGGCGATCGGGATGGGACTCCTCGCGCGAGACAAGGTCCGGGCAACGAAGGTGCCCACGAAGTTCCGCGGCTTCGACCTCACCAAGGTCGCCTACAAGCGCCGGGAGTTCGTCTGCAAGGGGTGCAGCAACTACTGCGACATGCAGGAGATCCGCATCGACGAGAGCCGCACCTACTGGGGCGACAAATGCTCCGAGAAGTACCGGAAGGCCGCCCGGACCGACACGAAACCCGTGATCGAGGACCTGGTGGCGCGCCGGAACGAGTGGTTCGATCGGCTGATCGCGGAGACGCCGGAAAAGGGGCCCCGCGGGACCGTCGGCTTCCCCCGGGCCATGTACTTCTTCGAGCGGTTCCCCTTCTGGAAGGGGGTCCTGACCCGCATGGGGTTCGGGATCAAGGTGTCCCCCCGGACCGACAAGGCGATCGCCCGCGAAGGGCTCGAGCGCACCGTCGCCGAGCCGTGCTACCCCATCCAGGTCGCCCACGGGCACGTGGCGTCGCTGCTCGCCGGCGGGGTCGACTTCCTCTTCCTTCCGAACGTGATCAACTCGGAGACGGTCCACACCCACACCGAGTCGCACTTCTGCCCGTGGGGGCAGACGCTTCCCTTCGTGATCGCGGGCGTCCCCAAGTGGGAAAAGGAGCTGCGCCAGAAATTGCTGTCCCCCACCATCCGGTTCCGGGACGGGGAGAAGTACATGGTGGAGGACCTGTTCGACTGCTTCGGCCCGCTGGGCGCCTCCCGGAAGGAGATCCGGGACGGGATCCGCGACGGGTACCGGGAGCAGGCCCGGCTCGGGGACTTCCTGCACGCCGCGGGGCTGGACGCGGTGGAGCGGGTGACGCGCGCCGGGGCGGACGCCATCGTTCTCCTCGGGCGCCCGTACAACCTGTACGATCGCGACATCAACCTGAACGTCCCGTCGAAGCTGCGCGACCAGTACGGCGGAAACGTGATCCCGATCGACTTCCTCCCCGTGGACGACATCGACATCCGGGACGTGAACGACAACATGTTCTGGAACTACGGGCGCAAGATCATCGCGGCGGCGAAGTGGTGCCGGAACCATCCGAAGTTCCACATGATCTACATCACGAATTTCAAGTGCGGCCCGGATTCCTTCGTGCGACACTTCATCACGAGGGCTTCGGGCGCCCCGTACCTGACGCTGCAGTTCGACGGCCACGGCAACGACGCCGGATACATGACCCGGTGCGAGGCCTATCTCGACAGCAAGGGGGTCCTCCGCCCATGGGCGCAGCAGTGAGCGGTTCGCCGCTGTCCGGAAGGACGGTCTACTTTCCCTCCATGACCGAGGCGGGGGTCCGGGTCATCGCCTCCGCGTTCCGCTCCGTGGGGATCGACGCGCAGCCGATGCCTCCCTCCGACGAGGAGACGATGGTCCTCGGCGGGCGCCACTCCTCCGGCGAGGAGTGCCTTCCCCTCAAGGTGACGCTCGGGGACGCCCTCAAGCTCCTGGTGCACGGCAACATCCGGGCGGACCGGATGGCCCTCTTCCTGCCGACCTCGGACGGCCCGTGCCGTTTCGGGCAGTACGGACCCTACATCAAGGCGGTCCTCCGGGAGATGGGGTACGGCGACGTATCGGTCATCTCCCCGACCTGCGAGGACGGGTACAGCGGCGTGGGGGAGCACGCCGACGAGCTGCTCCGAACGGCGTGGCGGGCCATGATCGGCGGAGAGCTGCTCACCAAGCTCCTCCTGCGGACCCGGCCCTACGAGACCGTGAAGGGGACGGCGGACGCGGCGTACCAGGCGGCGCTGTCCGACTTCTGCGTCGCCGTCGAGGCGCGGGGCAGGAACCCGAAGGAGCGGATGGGGCGTCTTTCGGAGTCCCTGGCCCGGGGACGGAGGATGCTCCGCGCCGTGCCGGCCGATTTCTCCGGCCCCCGGCCGCTCATCGGGATCGTCGGGGAGATCTTCTGCCGCCTCAACACCTTCAGCAACGACGACGTGGTGCGCAAGGTGGAGGAGGCGGGAGGGGAGTGTTGGCTCTCGGACGTCAGCGAATGGCTCTGGTACACCAACGCCGCCCATATGCGGCTGCTCAAGCGGTTCCGGAAACACCTGACGATGGAGATGTTCGGCGCGAAGCTGAAGTGGCACTTCCAGCACAAGGACGAGGTGGAGCTGTACCAGGTGTTCGGGGACGACTTCCGGGGGTACGAGGAGCCGCACGACATCCGGGAGATCCTCGAGCTCGCCCGGCCGTACCTCCTNCCCGACGGCGCGCTGGGCGAGATGCTCCTGTCGGTGGGGAAGTCGGTGTACCTCCACCGNAAGGGGGCCGACGGCGTGCTCGACATCAACCCGTTCTCCTGCATGAACGGCATCGTCTCGGAGGCGGTCTACCCGCGCCTCTCCCGCGACTGCGACGGTCTCCCCGTCCGGGTGCTCTACTTCGACGGGACGCGGNCGGACCGCCGGTACGANCTGGACATCTTCATGGACCTGGTCCGGGAATACTCGGCGAGGAAGAAGGCGGTCCGCGCGCTCCCGCCCGGGATGGGGAAAGCGGCGGCGGCCGGCGCTTGAAGGTCGCCGTCCTCTCGGACATCCACGCCAACGGCGACGCCCTNGCAGCNGTGGNCCGGGAGCTCGCGAGGATCCGNCCGGACCGNGTGTACCACCTCGGGGACCTGGTGGGNTACAACGCCGAGCCCGAAGCCTGCGTGCGCTGGGCGATGGAGAACGCGTCNGGGGGCGTGTCGGGGAACCACGACGCCGTGGCGTGCGGCCGCTCCTCGGGGAGGCACTTCCACGCCGCCGCGCTCCAGGCGGCCCTCTGGTCGCGCGACCACGTCTCCCGGGAGGCTGGTTCCTTCCTCGCCGCTCTTCCCGTCCAGCTTGCCGCGGAAGGGAGTTCCCTTCTCGTCCACGGTTCCCCCAGCGATCCCGACCGGTACGTGTACTCCGTCGAACAGGCCGCAAGCGAGTTGTCCAGCCTCTTCGCCTCCGCGGAAGAGGGTCCGGTCTTTTTCGGCCACACCCACCTGGCGGGGGCTTTCGTCCGCCGGAAAGACGGGAAGGTCGAACCGGTGGTCCCCGCGGAGCTCCTCCTCCGCGAGGGGGAGCGGGCTCTGATCAACCCCGGCAGCGTCGGGCAGCCGCGGGACCGGAACCCCGACGCCTCCTTCGTGCTCTTCGAAACGGAGGCCCGGAAGGTGACGTGGCGCCGCGTCCCGTACGACGTCGAGGCCGCGCGGCGGAAGGTGATCGCTGCGGGGCTGCCCCGGATCTTCGCCGAGCGTCTCCGGGACGGCACGTGACCCGCCGGCGCTACCGGCTGCTGCCCCACACCGCGGACCTTCGCGTCGAGGTCCGCGGGGACGATCTCCCCGAGGCGTGCGCCGCCGCCGTGGAGGCCCTTTTCTCCCTCCTGACCGACCGCCGCCGCGTGCGGCGGATCGAGCGCCGGGTCCTCACGGTCGGCGGGGGCTCCCCGGAAGACCGGCTTCTCTCGATCCTCCGGCAGGCCCTCCTCCTCCATTCCGTCGACCGGTTCCTTGTCCGGGACGCGAGTGTTAGGATGGAGAAAGGGAAATTTGCGGTTTCCTTGCACGGAGAAACGATGGTCCCCGCCCGGCACGCCGTGTACCGGGAGGTCAAGGCGGTCACCGGGCACGGCCTGGCCGTCGAGAGAGGGCCGCGGGGCGTTACAGCCCGGTTTCTTCTGGACGTCTGACCCGCCTCCCGACGCCTGTTCCGGGCATCGTCCAGGCGCCGCCGGCAGGAAGGAGGCACCCTTGCGATTCGAGGACATCCCCCTCCGGCAGCTCTCCGATACCTCGTGGGAAATCCCGAGAACGGGCGGCATGCTCGTCCCCGGCCTGGTCTTCGCGTCCCCCGAGATGATGGGGGATATCGTCCGGGACCAGGCGCTGCGCCAGGTCATCAACGTCGCCCACCTNCCGGGCATCCTGCACCGCAGCATCGGCATGCCCGACATCCATTGGGGATACGGCTTCCCGATCGGGGGCGTCGCGGCGATGGACGTCGAAGAGGGCGTGGTCTCCCCGGGCGGCGTCGGGTACGACATCAATTGCGGCGTCCGCCTGCTGCGGTCGAACCTCGAGATCGCGGGCCTGCGTCCGCGCCTTCCGGAGCTGGTCGCGGCGCTGCACCGCGAGGTCCCCTCCGGGGTGGGGTCCACGGGCTTCGTGCGCCTCTCGCCGCAGGACATCGACAAGGTGCTCGCCGAAGGGGCCCGCTGGGCCGTCGCGAAGGGATACGCCACCCGGGAGGACGTGGAGTTCACCGAGAGCCACGGGAAGTTCCCCGGCG